>ERZ795048.2124-NODE-2124-length-16390-cov-4.351454_pt1 | contig 16390 bp, 8 predicted proteins | sample MGYA00375132_ERZ795048 | MGnify/ENA primary metagenome ERZ795048 (study PRJEB30177, sample SAMN05720225) | activated sludge metagenome | isolation source: Anaerobic digester | place: Hong Kong | collected 2014-12-17 ...
TGCCGACGTCGTTTTCGTCGCACTTCATGGTGCCATGGGTGAAAACGGCATGCTTCAGGCAGTCTTTGACTGCTTCGACATCACCTACACCGGCTCTGATTATGTCGGCTCTGCCATTGCGATGGATAAAAACATTTCCAAGACACTTATGAGATACGAAGGTATTCCGACTGCCGACTGGATGCTTTTCAATACGGCAACGGATACGATGCAAAAGGTTATCGACGCGATTGGTTTCCCTTGCGTCGTAAAACCATTGGGCTGCGGCTCGAGCTGTGGCATTTCACTTGTACATGACAGTAACGAATGGGAGAAGGCAATCACGTACGCGAAAAAATATGAATCCTTGATTATGGTTGAGAAGCTTATCCCTGGACGCGAGTTTTCCATTGGTGTTCTTGAAGGGGAAGCGCTCCCTATCATCGAAATCGTCCCGAACGAAGGTTTCTACGATTACGAAAACAAATATCAGGCCGGCAAAACCCAAGAGATTTGCCCCGCCGTTCTCACCGACGAAGAGACGAAAACTGCGCAAGCACTTGCCGTTGCCGCGCATAATGCCCTGCATCTTGGAGATTATGCCCGCATTGACTTTATCCTGAATCAGAACGACCACACCTTTTATTGCCTCGAAGCCAATAATCTTCCGGGCATGACTCCGGTCAGCCTTCTTCCGCAAGAAGCCGCGGCCACTGGCCTCTCTTACGAAAACTTGTGTGAGAAGCTTTGCCTCTTAGCAATCAATCGGAGGAAATCATAATGCAATTAAAAGTAGAAGGTATTGAGAAAAGTTTTGATAAGAAGCACGTCCTATGCGGCGCAACGTATACCTTTGAAGAAGGAAAAATTTACGGTCTTCTCGGACGAAACGGAGCCGGAAAGACTACTCTTTTTAACTGCATTAACGATGATTTACCCATCGATTCGGGGAATATTTCAATTTTATCGACAGATGCTGATGGAAAAGATATCGAGCGCCCCGTTGTGTCTGACGATATCGGTTATGTGCTTTCCACACCAAGTGTTCCGGAATTTCTGACCGGTCGCGAGTTTTTGCAGTTTTTTACGGAAATCAATGCCAAACACATTGATAATACGAAGACGCTAGACGACTATTTTGACCTCGTTAGTCTGGAGCCGGAAGACCGTGACCGTTTACTTAAGGATTATTCACACGGAATGAAAAACAAGATGCAACTGCTCGTGAGTTTCATTGCGAATCCTTCCATTTTGCTTCTTGACGAGCCACTCACCTCTTTCGATGTGGTGGTTGCCGATGAGATGAAAAAACTCCTTCGTCACATGAAGGATAATCATATTCTCATCTTTTCCACGCATATCATGGAGCTCGCACTCGATCTTTGCGATTGCATCGTCATCTTAAATAATGGAGTACTCGAAGAAATTCAGCGCGACTCTTTGGATAATGAAGCCTTTAAGGACAAGATTATTGCGGCCTTGAAGGGAGAAGACCATGATTGAGACCTATAAAATCTCCTTTCGCTTGCATTTTACGTGTTTAGTCAACAACATTATCTATATGTTAAAATGCACCCCGCTGATTCGTCGACTTTTGCCGTCGTCACTTTATGCCAACAAAGCACTTAAAAGTGTCGTCACGGTTTTAGCGGGTATCTGGACTTTTCTATCAGCCTTTTCCGGCAAATTGATCTATCTCGGCATTCTCTTCGCTATGACCTTCATGAACAGCGACTTACCCTCTGCCGATATCTTTATCACACGATTGATCATCGGAACAGTCATTGGAATGTTCCTCAATTCGAGACTCGTCGAGCCGAAAGAAGATAAGTATTACGCCGTCTTCATGATGCGTATGGACCCGAGAAAATATGCGCTTTCGGACTTTTATGGCAGTCTGCTTCAGACATTTATCGGATTCTTGCCATTTAGTCTCTTATTCGGCGGCCTTGCAAAAGTGAATCTGTGGGTCACATTATTTATTCCTTTTTTTGTCGTTGCTGCCAAAGGTATCTATAACGCATTAGCGCTTCGTTTTGGTCATAAAGCAGATCTCAATACCCGTAAAGCACGCGATGTTGCCTCATCCGTACTTCGAGGATTTAGCCTCGTTGCATTGACCATTGCGGCCTTTTGGCTACCAAAAATGAAACTCTTGATTTCCGCGCGCATCTTTCCACTCATCGCCATCGGTACGGTTCTAATTTCCATACCCTGTTTCCTCTATCTCAATAAATTCCCGCGCTATCGCGATCTCTATAAGGTTATTTTGCGTCCGGGAAAAGTGATGAAATCACAATCTTCCAAAAATGCCATCCAAACTCAAAAGAAGACAATTGAGAAAGAAATCTCCACTGATACATCTATTTCCAGTAATAAGCATGGGTATGCGTTGTTTAATGACCTCTTTACGAAGCGTCACCGTTCCTTGCTCATGAAATCGCCCACGATTGTCACATTGATTTCTACTGCTGTCATTCTGATCTTTTTTGTAGCGCTCATTTTCGCACAAGGCTTGCGAAAGGACGTCAACGAAATGATTTTACAGAACTTTCCTGTAATTCTCCTTGTCATGTATTTCATCAATCGTGGGACTACAATCACGAAGGCTTTTTTCATGAATTGCGACCATTCCATGCTCACCTATCGATTCTATCGGCAAAGTGATGTTATCCTCTCAATATTTCGTAATCGCTTGAAAACCGTAGTCATGATTAATCTCTTGCCGGCATCGCCGTTTGCCATTGGCATACCTCTGTTGCTTTGGATTAGTGGAGGAACGAGTAATCCGCTCAATTACCTCTATATCTTTGTATCCGTTTTCGTGATGTCGATTTTCTTTTCGATTCATCATATGGTGCTTTACTATTTACTCCAGCCCTACACGGAGAATCTCGAGATGAAAAACCCCGTGTTCACCATTGTCAATCTCATCACTTATTACGTTTGTTGGGGATTTTATCAAGTCAAAATCCCGACTAACTATTTCTGTCCGGTGATGCTCTCCTTTTGCGTCATCTACATCATTGTTGCCTATTTTCTTGCATACAAATTGGCACCAAAAACATTCCGCCTTCGTCACTCCTGATAAGATACCCTGTCTTTTCACGATGAAGTAAAGAATCATATCACACAAGAAAAAGGCTCGTCCGTGAGAAACGGATGAGCCCTTCATTTATGGAGTGATATCTCACCCGAGAACGGTGAGATGTATAGCCGTTATTCTTCCTCTTCGAGGAATGCCTTTCTGGATTCGATAACCTTCGTGGCAACATCGGATGGCGCCTGCTCATAGCGAGCATGTTCAATCGTATACCAGCCGCGGCCCTGTGTCATCGACTTCAAATCGGTTGCGTAGCTCGCCATCTCGGCGGTAGGCACTTCGCATACAATCATGGAGCCGTCTTCGTCCGTGTCAATTCCCAGAATACGACCGCGACGCTTATTCATGTCACCCATGATATCGCCTTGCTTATCCTCCGGAATATGTACCTCGACCTTGCTGATTGGCTCGAGCAATATCGGATTCGCCTGTGCAAGACCGGCCTTATATGCGAGGCTGGCGGCAATCTTAAATGCCATTTCGGAAGAGTCGACATCGTGGTATGAGCCATCAACCAAAGTAGCCTTCAGATTTACAACAGGGAAGCCCGCAAGAACACCCTTGCCAACGCTATCCTGCAAACCCTTTTCTACTGCCGGGAAGAAGTTCTTCGGCACAGCGCCGCCGAACACCTTCTCTTCGAATACCAATTCCTGTGACTCTGTCGGCTCGAATTCAATCCATACATCACCGTATTGTCCGTGACCGCCGGATTGCTTCTTATGCTTGCCTTGTACCTTCACCTTCTTACGAATCGCTTCACGATAAGGAACGCGAGGCTCAACCAATTCAGAATCGACGTTAAACTTCGTCTTCAGCTTGCTCTTCAAAACAGATATTTCCTGTTCGCCCAAGCCGGAAATCACCAATTGCTTTGTTTCTGCATTGTTAACTACGGTGAAAACCGGATCTTCATCCGAGAGCTTATGGAGACCAGAGACAATCTTATCTTCTTCTCCCTTTGCCTTCGGTACGATACCCATCGTAAGACACGGTGTCGGGAACTTAATCTTCGGCAAAATCACCTGTCTGGACTTGTCACAAAGTGTATCATTCGTTTGCGAGATGACGAGCTTTGCCACAGCACCGATATCGCCGGCGACGACAGCGTCTGTCGGAATTTGCTTCTTGCCGACAAGATAGAACAAGCCACCCATCCGCTCTTCTTTGCCCTTATTGACATTCATCAAGGTCATATTGCTCTTTACTGCGCCGGCATACACGCGGAACATGCTGATTCTTCCTACAAACGGGTCAGCAATGGTCTTGAAAATAAATGCGGCTGTCGGAGCCTTCTCATCACAAGCAATCTCCACAGAATCGCCATCCAATGTCTCGCCGATTGCTGCCGGTTTATCACCTGCAGGCGGTGTGTCCTTTGAAAGACAGTTCATAAGGAATTCCACGCCCCAGTTACGGCATGCAGAACCAACATAAATCGGATGGAGTGTACCATCACGGAAACCGGCATGAACACCACGACGGAATTCGTCTTCTGTGAATGGTTCGCCCGCGAAATACTTCTCCATGAGCTCCTCATCGCATTCAGCAACTACTTCATTGACGGCTTCTTGCAATTCCTGTACTCGGTCTTCAAATTCGGCTGGAAGCGGCAGTTCTGTCGTGTTACCGGTCTTCTCATCAATGCTAAATGCACGCTTATTCATAACGTCAACGATACCCGTCATCTTATCGCCCGACATAATCGGAAGCGAAAGAGGGATAACGCCTGTACCATAGTGTGCCTTCATACGAGCGGAAACCGCTTCGAAATCAGCATTCGGCTCGTCCATACGGTTCATGAAGAAAAGGAAAGGAACATTTCTCTTCTTCAAAAGTCGGATAGCCTTCTCGGAACCTACCGATGTGCCGCCCTTCGCACTAATCATAACAATTGCGCTGTCCGCTACACGGATACCTGCCATGGTCTCGCCTAAAAAGTCAAAGTCGCCTGGTGTATCGATGATATTCATCTTCGAATTCTTCCACTCGCAAGCGGCTACGGAAGTATTAATTGAAATTTGTCGCTTAATCTCTTCAGGATCGAAATCCATCGTCGTGTTCCCATCAACGGAACGGCCAATACGATCGATCGACTTGGAACAGAAAAGCATTGCTTCTGCCAGCGCAGTTTTGCCGGATCCGCCATGCCCCAACAACATAATATTACGGATCTTGTCTGCCGGATAATTTGTCATGTGTTTCGTCCTCCTAATTAAAGCTCTAATATTGGCATTATAAACGATTACATGAACATTTTCCACAAATTCGGATGCTTTTTATTCGATTTTTTTGTGACGGATAACGGCACGAGCCCTTTAAAACCTCAATTTTGCGCGATATTCACGTGTTTGACGCAGCTTGCATTTTTCAATAAAAAAGACCCAAGTTGCCAAGGAAAGGGGGCAAACCAATTCGGTTCACCACTCTTTTCCCCGTCATCTCGGGTCTCATTCACTTTGATTAAAGCGTTATGTCGCTTCGTTCGACTGATGTAAATTTTTCTCATCCGATGGATACTTGAATCTCGTGTGTTTTGCCATCTTCAAAAATCGGAACACGAGTGTCAGACAAAGCCTGTCCATCACATGTGACCTTCACACCTTCGTTGGTACGAGCAAATCCGGCCTTCTTTGAAACGAGAATGTGATAGCTTGCCTTACCGGATTTAACCATCAATTCCTCGTTGGCATCTTCCGGACGCAGAAGCGGTTCGACAATCAATGCTTCACTCGTAAATTCAACGCCAAAGCCCAAGAACAAGCAAAGCAAGAGCCATGTTGATGTGCCTGAGAGCGTCGGTCCGATATTCTCGCCCGTATCCGAGTTGTTGTATTGGGTACATAGACGCGGATTACCGCAAACTGTAAATGGAGACATCAATGTGCGATATGGCAAAATGCAATCGATGACCCAATATGCCGTCTTTGTGAGGCGTTCTGCCAATGCAATATCGCCCACTTTCTTAGCCGCTTTTAGCATAGCCGCGGCAGCCATCATGTTTGCATGCTTGAAAATACCGCCGTTTTCACGGTCACCTGGATAATAAAGTGCAACATCAATCTTCGGTGCGATTTGTGGATAGTCTACACCCGTGCAAACACGATATCCGTATGGTGTACGCAAGTTTTTATCGATTGAATCGAGCATCGTAGCAATTTGTGACTCCGGTGCGCAATCCGCCAAAACTGCCCAGCTGAAAGAGTTCAAGAAGTATGTACCCTTTGCACCGTCTTCAACCTCCAAGCCGTCACCGCCAGCACCAAGATAATGCAGATTCGGTTTATTGCTACGGTTAAAGAGCACACGTGCATAGTAGTCATTCTTCCATGCATTGTCATTAATGCCCTTCTTCATGTCCGAAGAAAGCGTTTCGAGATAAGAAGCATATGCTTCATCGCCCGTGTTTCGGAACATCTTCACAGCCGCGTCCACAGCAACCTTTAATAGGCATCCGTTCATGACCGACTCTGAGTACTCGGAATCAAAGGCCGTCTCGCCTTCCTTCTTACCCGAAGCAGCGATTTGTTCACGGTACTTCGTCATCTTCTCTGCACCGCCGATGCAATCCGGGTCGACGCGCAAGCAATCGTTCCAGTCCGCACGATCGATGAGCGGAATACCATGTTTACCAACCGAGATATTGTTCGAATAGTTGAACACAGCCTTAATAGTGTCGAGAAGGCTTCTCTTCGCGTCTTCGCCGGCAATTGGTAATTCTTCCTTCAAGAAATCATAGTCGCCCGTTAAGCTGATAAAGCGGTCCAAAGCCTGCAATAGCCAAAGTGCATCGTCCGACCACCAGCCAGGTTCTTTTCCTGTCCAATAGAAATTGTGATTTGCATAACCATCGCGGAAAATATTTCCGGCCCATTCGCGCAAAAGCTTCTTCACAAAGTCAATCTGACCCATTCCTGCAAAATAATACATCGAAGCGAAGATATCCTGAATTTCACGGAAGCCAATCTCACGGTAACCTTTCTGTGTCCAGTCAAGTGAACGGGAAACAAAGGTCTGATAGAACACCTGGAATGGCAGGTTGTTGTTAACATAGGCTTCGAAATCCTTGTTATCATGCTTAATCTGGAGATATGAGGAATATTCCTTTGTGAAAGAAATCACATTGTCGAGGCAACCCGGAAGTGCTTTTGCATCCATGAAGCGGTTAATCAATGCTTCGAGCTCGTTAACAACCGTGATGTCGTCTTTAAACTCCGGATTGACGGCATTGGAAGAAAGACAGGTAAAGTCATCTACCGACACCTTTGCGCCGACCTTCGCTGTAAAGGCGGTCGACAAGGCAAAGAAGCCCGGGCCTTTTCTTGAATGCTTATTCGAGAGTGTCGCGACGAATTGTGGATGCTCAAGTGTACCTGCGCCAACAAATTCACTGTATTTCGCACAGAATTGATCTGGGAAAATCACGCGGTCACCTTCATGTACGAGCATAGTGTTATAACGGATATTTCCCTTAGTCCACTTCGGATTCGGGTTAAAAGAAATCGCGCGTATTTCATGCTGATCTCCGTAGAAAACTTCGGATTGTGCGACGACTGTCGTGAAAATAACATCCTCACGAAGTGCATGCACCTCGGACGTACCGAACATGCCGGTATATACGATGCGCAAATCACGGTCCTTTGCACCCTTGTTCTCAATTTCAATCATCTGCGCTTCGGCAGCAATCGGGAGCTTGTCCTCCTGCGGCAATATGAATATCGTACGACGGATGGTCAGGCCATCCTTGCATGTATATTCAATTATTGTGCGATTTTGCGAATGCTTCGTAACAACATCGGACACCGAGTCTTGTACTGCAGCGCCGGAATAGAAAATCTGCTTACCATTTTCAACTAGATAGAACTGGCGATTTGCAGGGAAACCGTTTTGCTCCGGCAAATAATCCCAACGCGTTGCCAACACCTGTGTATCTGCGTGAGAACGGAAGCAACCACCGCCCAAGCGATCAATCGCGCTCTTCGGTGTGCTTTGTAACGGACGATCAAATCCGATACGATTACCGATTAAAAGATTTGTATAGTAATGAGGCCCCGGAGCTGGAGAAGCCGGATCACAAATCAATTCGCCGCCTTCGTTTAATTTTCCGCCCCACTTCGAAACAAAGGAAATGAGTTCTTTTGCCGTAGCAACAACAGCGGCATCGGACTCTTCCGAAACCTTGCCGTCCTTGGCAGAATAGAGTTTTACGGTATCACCCGTTGCACGAAGGAGCACGGATGCGCCTTCCTTCGATTTCTTGTCAATCATACAAGCAATCGGTTCCGCACTCAGAGCGGAAGCCACAATCGGACTCGCAAAGGGCAGTCCGGAAACACCGAAAACGATGCCGTCGCCCATCAAAGAGATGTATTGCGCGGAAAGCGCACCCTCTGTCAATTCTTTACCGAATCTTTCACCTAAAACTGCCTCTGCGGGCTTTTTCACGCCGCGAGCGCGTTCACTTTCGTAACCCATACTTTTTTCCTCCGTTGTCATTTCTAGATTCATTGTTCATCTTGCAAAATGGTGCCGCCGCCCAAAAGCTCGGTACCTTGATAGAAGCAAACCGCCTGTCCGGGCGTCATTGCTCGAATCGGTTCGTCAAAGACGACGCGTACCATCTTCTCATCATCCGTCGGGTAAACTGTGGCGGAAGCCAAAGGGGCCTGGTATCGTGTCTTTGCTTCAAGAGAGATGGGCTTCGATATTCTCTGCCCCGAAATGAAATTTACCTCGCCTGCGTAAATTTCTTTTCGAAACAAATCAGATTCCGGCCCTAATATCACAGCGTTTTCGGCGGGATGAATACCAACGACATAAAGTGGTGCCGTCGAACTGATACCGACGCCCTTGCGCTGTCCGATTGTAAAGTGCGTATACCCGCGATGCTTGCCTAAAACCTCACCATTCACAGACAGAAAATTTCCCTCTCCAAAGGTGCAATTCTCATATCTTTCCACCACGCTGCTATAGGAACCCTGCGGCACAAAACAAATATCCTGGCTGTCCGCCTTGTCAGCTGCCGGTAATCCTCTATCTCGTGCCAAGCTTCGAAGATCATCCTTCTCCATATCGGTCAACGGAAAAAGCACATGGCTCAATTCCTTTTGCCCCAATGAATAGAGAACATACGTCTGATCTTTTCGGCTATCCGCTCGAAACAAATGGTAATTTCCGGAGCTGTCCTTGTCTATTTTGGCATAATGCCCTGTCGCAACATAGTCAAATCCAGTTCGCATTGCCTCCTCGAACAAACGGCCAAATTTAATATGTCGATTACATAATACACAAGGATTCGGCGTCCTACCACATATATATTCGTGTGCAAACGGGCGTATTACATAACGCTCGAAGTCATCCCTTGCAAAAACGACATGATGGCGAATGCCAAGATGAGAAGCAACTGCTTTCGCATCGATTGATGCCTGTGACAGAGAATCATTGTCTTCGTTCGGAAGAAGCTCCAATGTTGCCCCTTCCACGTCGTAACCCTGCTCCTGAAGAAGCATCGCCGCGACTGAACTATCTACTCCGCCACTCATGGCAACCAACACTTTTTTCATACGAATACCAAATCAATATATTTTGCCTATTCAGGCGGGAAGGCGGAAGTATCGTCCGTCAGGAAATACCCTGTGCGAGCTCTTCTTCCGTCCCCCGAATGAAAAGACAATTTACTTACTGTATCCCGATGGATTAGCCCATCACAACATCTACTACGTGAGAAGTGCCTTTTGCGAATACAGGAATCAAGTTCCCTTCCGCCTTCGCTCCGTCAATGGTCATCGAGCTAATGCCCTTTTCCACATGATTCGGATTCGAGATCTTTATCGTAATATCCGCACCACGGAATACACGCTTTACCGTGTATCCTTCCCAGTCAGACGGAATGCAAGGATCTACACGAAGTCCGTCGAAATCAGGCTTTACACCCAAAATCGCTTGAGAAATCGCAACAAAGTTCCATGCTGCAGTACCTGTGAGCCAAGAATTCTTTGCCTCACCCATACGGCTGGCGTCCTTACCTGCAATCATCTGTGAATAAACGTAAGGCTCATTGCGGTGCACATCGGAAATCGATTCACGATAAGCAGGGCAAATCTTCTTATAGAGGCTGAAGGCTCTCGAACCACGTCCGATTACTGTTTCAGCAATCATAATCCACGGATTGTTATGGCAGAAAATACCGGCATTCTCTTTATATCCCGGAGGATAAGAAGAGCATTCACCAAGATTGGAATGATATGTCTGATAAGGCGGTTGCTGAATGACGATACCATGCTCGCATTCGAGAATGTCACGTACGGAATTCAAAGCCTTTTCCGCACGGCCATCTTCAACACCGATACCGGCCATAACGCAATAACCCTGAGACTCGATGAAAATCTTGCCTTCGTCGCATTCCTTCGAACCAATCTTCTTACCGAACGCATCATAAGCACGAATGAACCAATCTCCGTCATATCCGCTATCCAAAACAGTAGCGCGCATGTCATCGATTTCCTTTTGTGCCTTATCGGCATCCGCATTCATGCCCTTGCGACGATAAATCTCGACCAAATCCGGTCCAATGGCTACGAACATACCGGCAATCAATACCGACTCCGCAACACGACCATCTGCCGTACCGAATGTCTGGAAGGATTCGCCAGGCTGTGTCGAATGACAGTTAAGGTTCAGGCAGTCATTCCAATCCGCACGACCAATCAAAGGTAGATTGTGCGGTCCCTTATTGTTCACTACGTGGTTGAAAGAAGCTGTCAAGTGCTCCAAAAGCGTTCCGGTATCTTCCGGATTGCAATCATATGCCGTTGGCTCATCCAAAATGGAGAAATCACCAGTCTCCTTAATATACGCTGCTGTACCGGCAATCAACCAAAGTGGGTCATCATTAAAGCCGCCGCCGATATCATTATTGCCCTTCTTTGTAAGAGGCTGATATTGGTGATAGCATCCGCCATCTCTGAATTGTGTAGCCGCAATATCGAGGATACGCTCACGAGCACGTTCCGGAATCTGATGAACGAAGCCCAAGAGGTCCTGAGAAGAATCACGGAAACCAAGTCCACGGCCGACACCGGATTCAAAATACGAAGCCGAGCGGCTCATGTTGAAGGTAACCATACATTGATATGGATTCCAGATATTCACCATACGTGCGGTCTTCTCATCCTTCAGATCAACCGTGTACAGCGAAAGGAGACGATCCCAGTTCTCTTTCAAAGCCTTCATCGCAGCATCGACCTGAGCATCCGTTGCAAACTCAGCAATCATTGCCTTGGCAGGCTTCTTATTGATGACATGAGGGGCTTCCCATTTCTGGTCTTCCGGTAATTCACAATAACCGAGAACATAGATAAAGGATTTCGTCTCGCCCGGATTGAGCGTGACATTGATCTCGTGGCTAGCACAAGGCTGCCATCCATCAGCAACGGAATTATGTGATTTGCCTTCAGTAACAACAGCTGGCTCATCAAATCCGTTATACATGCCGAGGAACTCTTCGAGAGAAGAATCAAAACCATCTACCGGTACGTTGACCGAGTAGAATGCATAATGATTTCTTCTTTCACGATACTCTGTTTTATGATAGATAACACTGCCCTCGACTTCAACTTGGCCAGTCGAGAAATTTCTTTGGAAATTCAACATATCATCAGAAGCATCCCAGAGACACCACTCACGAAGAGAATAGAGCTGCAAAGACTTTGCTTCCGAAGAGGTGTTGGTCAGCGTAACACGGTTGATTTCTCCCTTATATCCCAACGGAACAAACATTAAAAGAGAAGCTTCCACACCGTTCTTTGTGCTCGTGATTCTGGTGTAACCCATACCATGACGGCACTCATAAGAATCAAGTTGCGTTTTGCAAGGCTTAAAGCCCGGATTCCAAATGGTAGAACCATCCTTAATGTAGTAGTAACGACCACCATCATCAACCGGAATATTGTTGTAACGATAACGGGTAATTCTGCGAAGTCTCGCATCCTTGTAGAAATTGTAACCGCCTGCCGTATTCGAAACCAAACCAAAGAAATCTTCACTTCCTAAGTAGTTAATCCAAGGAAAAGGTGTCTTCGGTGTTTCAATGACGTACTCACGATTCTGATCATCAAAATGTCCAAATTGCATAAGTCGCATGCCTCCTCATTCTGTATTTGGGTTATTTGTTCATATAATACACCATTTACTGTGAAAACAGAACGTTTCGCGATGTTTATTTTGCATAAAGATTGTTGATGAAATGACGGATTGAGCGAAATCTGCCGTCGAAAGTGATTGCACATAATAAGGACATCATTTTAGCATGATTTTTTTACTTTTACAACGTTCCTACGTCACGCCTGTTTTGCACACAATAAACATAACAAAATCCCGCCTTCCGAAGAAAGCGGGATTCATTTGTTTTTGTATTATCGCGTAAGCAACGTTTACGATTACTCCTTAACAGAACCAGCAGATACACCCTGAATGATGAAACGCTGTAAGAAGGAATAGATGATAATCAACGGAATAACGGAAGCCGAAAGACCGGTGAAAATCTGACCATAATCTGCGAAACGGTCACCATACAATTCTGCAACCATCAACGGTAACGTCTTGTCTTTGCTCTTGGTTAAGATAATAGCCGGAGCGAAGTAGTTGTTCCAGTTGCTGATGTAAGCAAAGATTGCTTGGGTAGCCAAAGCAGGAACCATGATTGGCAGGCAAATTCTATTAAAGGTAAAGAATTCGTTTGCACCATCGATACGAGATGCTTCGATGATTTCCATTGAAAGCGATGAATCCAAGTATTGCTTAATAAAGAATACCGTAGATGGAGCCGCAATTGCCGGAATAATCAAAGGCCACTTTGTGCCTAAGAGGTTCATTGTGTGCATCAAACGATAGAAACCTGTGATGTTAACAGCAGTAGGAACCATCATAACACCGACGATAAATCCGAAGGCAATCTTCTTACCCCTGAAGTCGTAAACCTTAATACCATAAGCAGTTAATGCTGAAAAGTATACAGTCAACGCTGTAGCGGATGTTGTGATGATAAAGCTGTTCGCGAAACCTAAAGGCATCGAGAAGGAAGAACGGTCGTTCAAGCCATTCCAGTTCTTCACCAATTGTGAAATCGAACCCGGATACATTTTAATACCAGATTGAATCTCGAAAGTATCCCACGTCGAAGCCATAAACATGTACCAGAAAGGCACGATGGAAAGAATTGCCAAGAAGCCGACAACTACATAAATCATTACAGATCTTGCAGCAAGCATACCGGACAGACTTCTCATTTGTTTTTCATTTTTACTCATTTGCCTGTACCGCCTTTCTTTGCCAATTTCTTCGCACGTGCGGCATCCTTATCTCGCATAATATAGAACACGAGGATACTCAAGATAGTAGTAATTACAAAGAGCACAACAGATACAGCAGATGCCAAACCAACCTGGTTCTGAGCACGCAAGCCGAATGCCTGTTGCTGGATGTACATCAATACCGTTCTTGTACACGGAATGAGGTTGCCGAGGAACATATAGTCAGGGTGACCAGCATTCAAGTTCTGCGGAACATCGTACATCTGCAAACCACCAATCAAGGAAGTAACCAAGATGTAAAGCATAATCGGGCGAATCAAAGGCAATGTGATTTTTCTGAATGTCTGTCCCTGAGAAGCACCGTCAATTTCTGCGGATTCATAGAGAGAAACACTAACGCTGGATATACCTGCAATCAAAGCAATCATCGTATTTCCATACCACATCCAGAAGTTAATGAATGCAACGATTATTCTTGTTGCGGTAGCACTCTGGAAGAAGTTGAAGCCATTTTCGTCTCCACACATGACCAAGAGCTGCTGAACTACAGATCTCGAACCACCAGTTGAGTACGCAAATGATTTACGGAACAAAACAGCAATGGTAACAGCTGTGATGATGTTTGGCAAATAAATCAATGCCTTCATGGCATTCATGCCCTTCAATTTGATTCGATTGTCCGTCATCCATGATGCGAGCAACAAAGCAAGCAAGATCTGAGGAATGAAGTTCATAACCCAAATGAAAGCTGTCGAATAGAAAGCACCAGCAATGATACTGAAACGTGCAGGGTTTGTGAAGATGCTGACATAGTTGTCTAACCCTACAAAAACGTATTGGTCAACAGTTGATACAGACTGGAGTATTCCCTTCGGTGTATCAATAGTCGTATTTGCCTTCTTGATATTATTGTTGATCTTCGAAAGGTCATTCATAGCTGTTTGTATGAGCTTCTTGTCGCCTGTTGCTTCAGCATCCTTCAATGCTTGTTCAGCAGCCGGAATAAGAGGTTCATTTTCAGCGATGATAGCCTTCGCTTCAGCAACCTTTTTATCCTTGCGTTCTTGATCAAATCGCTCATAGTTCTCGAGGCTCAGCTTATCGGCAAGACCGAGAGCTTCCTTGTACGTAGCATACTTATCAGCGTCAAAGGTTCTGTCGCCGCTAAAGTTTAACGCCTTGTCAATACCACCGATTGCCAATACGTTAGCATCAGCAAGAAGTGGGTAACGACGTGCGTTGTTGACATAAGCAATAATCTTATCGATATGTGCAACAGCCTTCAGCTTTGCAGCATCTGATTGATAATTTGTATCAATGAATTCACGATAAGTATCGAGAACACCACTGGATACGATTACGAGCTTACCGTCTTCTTCGCCCAATGTATATTCACTTCCGATAATACCGGAGGAAATCAAGGACTCGATATCGGAGAAAACTTGTTCTTCGTTATGATGTAAATCGATCTCATTTGTTGAATAAGCAGAGAAAGAAGAAACGGTAGAAAGACCATTCAGGTATTCCACCCAAACTGCATTCTTCAAATAGGTTTCATAGTTAAGAATGAAATCACATGTGATTGATGGAATCGTTGCTTCCTTTGCATTTCCTTCTTCATCTACGGTGTTGTATTTCGCCGATGGAGAATTAAATGCACGAAGTACGCCATAAAGACCTGTGTCAGTAATTGATTTCGTGCCATCAGCAAATGCAGTAAAATAATCAGCCATGTATTGGACAGAGTCTTCAGGAGTCTCTCCATCATTTAGCATAGTTGCATAATAATCGATAAGGAGCAATTGACCACGGTTCGCTTCAGGATCATCCTTTAAAGCAACGATGGTTTCTACATAAGCAGGAATTGCTTCTTTAATTTCGGTTTCGAGAGTAGCGGTATCAACTTCTTCTTCACTTTCCGTTTCTGGATTAAGAATACCGTTAATTACCGTATTGTAAGAGCCCAATTTATTTTGAACTGCACGACCTAAATCGACGAAACCCGCCGAGTATGCTTGCAATTCAGCAGCCGGATCACCATCCAATGCGGATGGGTCATGGTTATCAAGTGCTGATTGTACAGCTGAAATCGTTGCGGCAGAAAGCTGACTTTCGCCCAAAGCGATGATGAAATTCATGCCGTCTGCGTTGAGTGGATCATAAGTTTCGATGCTATTCTGAAGTTCAAAATAGCTCTTCATCTTTATATATGTCGCTTTATCGACACCTGTATATGTTTCTAAATCATCACCATATATATCTACCATATCCAAATAACGGTCGTAGAAATATTCTCTATTGGAGAATCCATAGAATTCTGCGGTCATCTTTCCCATGTTCGTCGCACTATAGGCGAACGTGGTAATCAATGGGTATAGAGAAAATATGATGTAAACCAAGAAAAAGGGAAGGATAAAAATGTAACCAAAACGACGGTAGCTTACCGATTTATGTTTCGATTGATCTGATGTTCCTCTTGCCATCTTCGTTCACTCTCCATAATTCGTTTGTTCCGGTAATTTCGTTTGTTGCTAATAATGAAATACGGGGCAGGGTATTGGCCCTGCCCCGCAATTCTACCTAATTAGAGTTGATCGGAAGTTAGCTATTAGATAACGCCCAAATCTTCGACAGCAGCTGTGAAAGCTGTGATAGCATCGTCAGGTGTTGCAACATCGCCAGCAAGGTAAGAGTTTACAGCGTTGTTGAAAGCCGTGTTGATGTCTTGGTCATTAGGACCAACGCAAGAAAGGTCAATCTTTACAGCTTCATCGAGGAGGATTCCGAAAGGATTCTGTCCGCCGAGGTATTCAAGTGCGAAGCTTGTATCGTTAGCAATAGTTGTCATGTCTTCTACGTTGTTAACGAATTCACCGTCTTGAGCCATACCCATCATGAAGTCAGAATCGATTGTGAACTTAGTCATGATGTCCTTTGCTGTAGCCTTCATGTCGCAATACTTAGTAGCTGCGAGCCATGTGCCGCCCCAGTAAGAGGA
>ERZ795048.2126-NODE-2126-length-16384-cov-8.459428_pt1 | contig 16384 bp, 23 predicted proteins | sample MGYA00375132_ERZ795048 | MGnify/ENA primary metagenome ERZ795048 (study PRJEB30177, sample SAMN05720225) | activated sludge metagenome | isolation source: Anaerobic digester | place: Hong Kong | collected 2014-12-17 ...
GGTTAATCCACTATCCTCTCCAAATCTATCAATATTTGAGATCATACGTTCCCAGATAACCTCTTGTTGGTTAAAGGATTCATGGGCAACCATCATTGCCTGCCTAAAAGCATTCCAATTATCAGCTGTAAGCATTATGATTCACCTAGTAATTCATTAACCCAACCTAAAGGATAGTTGGGAGAGATTTTATGCGGCTTATAAATTTCGGGGGTTATTGTTATCTTAGCAAATTTACCACAAATATGGAGATTTATCCCTAATTTACGAGAAGTGGAACATATCTGGGATATTAACATCTCAAACATTCCCCCAGCACTCATTATAGATTTCCAAATATCTGATCCCGCAAACCACTCAGCAGTAGCAGGTCCGGTAGTTATCATTTTTACTTGTGTACCATTACCATTATTCCACCCTATTGAAACAAGGTAATTTTTTGCACCATCAAGAATAAGGTCATAAAGTACTAAATCTGCAACTAATTGCCCATATAGGATGGGATAATATAATTCAACGTAATAATTACTAATCTCAGGTATAACACTAGGGCCAATAATAGATTGCCATTTCTGAATTAAGACCTTTACTAAATCTTCATTAAAGGACAAAGTACTGGGTAATCCCAATAAAATATATTCAGAAATTTTTAATCCCAATGCCAAACCGTTTTCGTAAAGACCAATTCTAACTGAATAAGAATCGGATTCTGGAGGAGTGCTACCATCACTAACTGATAACACAATATTATAATAACCGGGATTACTATAGAGGTGTTCAACTTCGGCATCTGAAGAAGTTGAGCCATCTCCAAAATCCCAATTACGTGTAACGATATTACCGGAGCTTAAATCGGTAAATTTCACCAATAATGCTCCGGTAATATCAAATTTAAAAGCAGCTATTATGGACATGATGTTACTTATTCATCATCCTCGTCAGTGTCATCCTCGTCAGTGTCATCCTCATATTCCGGTAAAGTATCGACCATGAACTGGGGCATTTTTGCTTTTTTCATACCTTCCAATTCTGCCATATCATCATCATTGAATCCAAAATCTTTTGCCCATTGGATGATTTCGGCTTTTGTCATAGCGTTAAAGAACTCAACCGATTTTTCTTCGATTTTGCCCTCGTCAACGTTATCATCAACTTTGGGTTTACTCTTAAGGAACTCCTCTTGGGTAGTTTTCTCCAAGTGACCATTCTTTAAGGCTTTCAGAATTCGTTTCGATTTTGGAATTGAAGAGAACTCAACAACTTGACCCTTTACGATTTTGGTACGAGTTTCCGGATCAAAGAAAACTTCTGCTTTTTCACCAAGTTTTAAGTAATTTGCCATAAGATATTTATCTTTAATAGTTACAGTAAAATTACTCTATGTTGACTACTTGCAAAGCATCCATCTCCATAAATGCCGGGAATCCGTTTTCATCGAATGCAAGAGAAGAATCCATGATAACAGTTCCATCACGGAAAACTTTAGCAAAACCGGTAGTTAGACTTGCATAAAAAGCTTCCGTCTGGTTAGAAACTATCCTCTCCGATTCAACCAATAATGGTTGAGCATTGAATTTCAGGAGTGACGCAGTGGGATCAATGATCAATTCCTGTGTATCATCAATTCCGCCGTGGATAAAATAATTGCTGGAAGCGGGGACTGGGGTTTGCAAGTTAAGGTTGTGACGAGCAGTTCCCTCGTATCTTTCCTTGAATTCCAATAAATCCAGAGTATCCAATGCTGATGTCTCACCACCGAGGATTACTGATGGTTTACGTCCCATCCTTGCCATTCTTATCCAGATTTTCAGGAAATCACGATAAGCTTTACCACTGGTAAGGTTTCCGATACCGATAACAGGAGCTGATTCTGAACCATCATCTTGTTCTCCATTAATCAAAGTATCGATCGCCAATGTGTCAAGAGCATGACCAAGCTTCAAACCGAAATCCTGCAGGAAGATCGAAACAACGTTCAAAGAAGAATATTGCAAAACCTCATATGAAATTTTGATACCTCTTCCAACCTTGTAAATCTTAAATGATTTCGATCCATAGGAAAGTGTACCCAATGGTATGGTCTCTCCTTCTCCTACCCTACGGGGTGCTGAATCCGACATGTTTAACCACGGCATAACTTGGGTTAATCCCGTTGTCTGCTCCTCACGTATAATTAAATTAGGATAAATAGGACCGGTCCTCATCCCAAGGCGTAAAGCATCCCTGAAGATCTCGGGAACCAACCACCTGATATCTTCATCGGGTGTGGTAAAAATATTACTTACCGTATCGAAACCTGGATCAATACCGAGATCACGATAGAAAGAATCTACCGAAGTAGTAAATCTCTCTTGGACAACTTCGGCCAGAGTTATATCGCGGGGAGCATCCTTATCGAGCCTTAAAGACTCCATAAATTTTACTGTTTCGCGAAGTTTACCCTTGTATGCGCTTGCTGAAAAAACTTCTATATTCATATCTCTTTAAGTTATAAGTTTCACATTACGGAATAAGGGCAACTCGTATTTTATCCCCTTCGGCTGTGGCTGCATCCAATGTCCACCCGATATGAGAATCATCTTCATCAATATCGGTATCGGAGAATCGGTTGTAACCCTGTATGTTGTTATCAGCGTTCTCAGTATCGTACCCAACAAACTCAACGGGTCCTGGTGACATGGAATCTTCCGCTTCGCCAATGATTACAGTAAATGCTCTCATGGCAACTGTTACTAAATCACCAGCTTCCCCATCATGAATGGAATAGCCAATACAAGAGATATGCGGTTTATCTGCGGCAAGAAGAGGTGTTATCTTTTCACCGGAGCCCGCTAGTTTTACCGGTTGTCCTTTATGAATTGTGACTCCGGTATTCACCTCAAATTCCATGTGGAGTTTGTGGGATTCTACACCGTAAAGAAATACGGTATAGGTAGTGTTTCCTAATGATCCAGGCATGTTAATAGGTTTTTATGATTAATCAAAATAAAGTTATTGATAATATAATAAGTTAATGGTCTTCAGAGTTAAACTTTATGAAGATCAGAGCCTTTTACACCAGAACCAGTTTTAAAGGATTTTCTGAGTTCCTCAATTGATTTGGGTTTAGGAGCAATAGGATCCATTTTACCGTCGATGAAAGAGGAACGATCGATATTGGTAGAACCGCAATCTTTACAGGATAATGGTACATTTTCCTCAAATTCCTTTTTATATGTATTTAAAAATGATTGGGCTGCCTCCATTTCCGAGTTCCTTATCGTATCCTCGATAGCTTGTTGGTAATCGTCGGTATGTAAAAGCTTATAAAATTTAACAGCTTCATCGCGAACTCCCGATAAGGATAAGTTAATACGTTCTTTAACTTTATCCAAACCTTGGTTCGCTTCAATAAAGCTAAGAATAGTTTTTTCCTCATCAGTTTTTTGGTTATTAACCAAATTATCGATGAATTCAATAGGATTTTCCCCAGTTTTTTCAATTATCGCTTGAAGCTGGGTATATCCTTCGGACATTTTTTTAACATGATCCGCTAAAGCTTCAATATCATTAAACTGCAGGTCACCCAATTTTAACTGGGCTAAAAAATCTGAAAATTCCATGGCATCTTGATTTTGTTGATTATTTTGTGAATTACTAATTGTCTCAATTTCAAATTTCCCATCTTCGGTCTTAAAATCAAAAATAGAGGAAAAGCTACTACGGGTTTTAGCATATTTTGGATTAACAATTTCTCCCTCATCATTTACCTTTTGAGCAAATGGGTCAGCACCATGTGGTACAAATGAGATTTCGTGGTAAGCAATAATCTTAGAAGCTACCTTCATAATCATTCTACCATCAGACCCCATAGAACCCCTCAAATTTCTAAAATCCTGGTCAGATAATTCGGGATGTGATTTTTCCCAGGCAAAAGTAACTGTCACTGAAGCTGAATGGATTGAAGGCGGATTCATCATTACACCCCGTGCAATCTTTGGATTAGATTTACCGTCTATTTTCAATTTAACATTAAAACCTGCAGGAATTTCTATCCCCTCTTTAGAAATATATTTCTCTTGCCAAAAAACCTTAGAAACTGAGCCAAGTTCATTACCAACTGCAGCCTCATGATTTGGGTAAACACTCTGTCCTAAAATTAGATTCATTGATTTCTTTAGAACACCAGGTTTTTCGAAACTAATGGGGTCATAATGTGTATTTAGTACAGTTTCTGAAAGACCCCTAAATAGTGGTTCAACAAAATCAGCATCAGTGGGTTGTAGGTCTTCTGCCTTAACATCGGGATAATAAGCATTAAAGTCAATATCATTCCCAAAAAGTCCAAAATTCCGAATTTCAGGAGGATTATCTTTAAAAGCTTTATCCAAAACCTCTTCAGTTATAATATCGGGAACATAACCTAATACTAAATTATGTCCTAAATTAAAGGTCCTTTTCTCAATGAATAACATAACTTTTTTTATTAAAAGAACTTAGTCTTCTGTCTATCTTTCTCGGGTATCAGTATCCCTTCTTCGAGGTTGTGACTTATCTTTATCTCGAGAAGTTCTATCCGATTTATCTTTATCTTTTTCACGTTTTTCACGTTTCTTAGCGGGGTCGTCAGTAGGATCATCCAACATCTCTCTTGGTTCATCCTGATCGGGTTTTTCATACCCAAGTTCATCTGCCACCCTTTCTTGACCGATAACCCCCATTTTATACTTGGCATTAACATTCCTAATTTTAATCTCTTCTGTCTGTTGCTCTTTTAAAGCATCGGTAATTGTAGAAGGATTAAATGATACTTTTAGGTAGTTAAATTTAAAACCGGCTAACACTAATTCCAAAGCATAAGCAAACTCCAAGTTGGCCTGTATAATTTCTTGAGTATTCCTTAATTGTGATAACATTTTCGTAAACACTATATTTATTGATGTTTCTGCATTATTGGAAACACCAAGAAATGATGGTGAAAACTTTAAACCATTAGCTACCAACCTTTGGTTAATATTGAATATGTCTGGAACACCAGACATGTTTTTAGTTGTGGAGTGAAAAGTGTATTCATGATCTTCTTTATAACCGACAGATAAAGCTTCATCCAACCCAACTTTTACATTTTCTCGTGTTGTCTTTAATAAATTTGTCAATCTCGTAGAATAAGCCTGCTCATTTTCACCCTCTTGCATATCGGGTTTAGCTAAAAGAACTTCTAAAAATCCCATTAAACCAACTTGACTCATTATATGGGCCATATTCTTCCTCATAGCTCTCTGGTCTGCAATATCCTCTAAAGCTGTAAGGAATGGTGGAATTCCATAAGGTTCATCAACATCAGAAATTAGGCCAAAATACTTGTAAGTTTGAGGATTTAATTTTCTGAGTTGTTTCCCATCAAGTACAAAGTCTGAATTTAGAGTTTTATCGATAATTTGATATGGTTGGTATTCAGCTTTATTCCTGCGATAAGAAAAACGAATAAATTCGGGTCTAATTAAATGGACATTTTTAATACCGGTGATCTCATTATTTATCACCCATTCATTAGATAAAGCTCCAGTGATATAAATCTGAGCTATCATTTTATTAATTAATCCATTTATTCCAGCTACACCATGACCCCATTTCTTAGAAACAAATGATAAATGTTTTCTCATCAAATCAACTTGGTCTGGATTTACTTCTGGATCAAATATAACTCTATGGCCTGTATTAGTTAATTGAACCATATCAAAAACAGCTAAACCCAAATTTTGATTTGACTTAAATAATTGCCTAATTACGGGAATCATATCAATTATAAATCCAGGTTTAACTGTTTTAAGATTTTCTAACCAGAGATCGTATTGTTCTTGGAAATCTGGATAGCTTCTACGGCCTGTTGGAAGTTCTGGTATAACCGTGGATTTAATCTCTTTGGAAGCATCAGTAATCCGATGATCGATGGTAATGATCCTATCCTCAAGATGTTTGATAGCCTCTGTTAGCTCTTTTCGGGGTTTAAAAATATCTAAAATACCCATAAATTCTTTTATTGAGGTGCAACTATCGTTGAATTAATTTTTCCTTTTCTTATAAAATTTGCAATAGCCTTTCCTAAGATAGCATCGTCGGTATAAGTTTCATCGCTAATTTCATTTTCACTCTCACGATCATTTTTCCCTAAAGCGATTGGTTTATTTTTTGAATCATAGATAAAGGTATAAGCCTCCTGTACAAAGAATGGATCTTTGATAGTTACATTATCCATCCTAATATCTGCTTCTAATTCTGTTATGATAATTGGTCTATTATGTAAAGTGGTATACCAACCCGGTACTTTTTTAATTTTAGGTTTTCTCGAACCTTTCTCTTTTAATAATTGTGAAGAGTAGTACATATTTGGATAACCATCATCTTGTAATCCACTAACTAAACCCTCTCCAATACTATTGCATTCCATCCCCATCTTAGCAAAATTATATTCTTTTCCACTATCTCCACATAAATTCTTAAAACGATTGGGTGGGATCTTTCCTTTAAATACTAAAGCTTCATCCCCGTATTTATCCATTATAGTGATAGTAGAATAATCTTTTGATCTCCCAGATGAGACGTCAGCACCTAAAAAGTAATGTTCTCCCTTTTTAGGTCTTTTGAAAATAAGAAGATTACCGTTTAATCTTCTTTCTATTGGAGGATAATCAGCTAATGAATCTTCGATAGCTTTAATATCAACTAAGTCAAAAACTGTATCACCAGAAGCTAAGAAATCTCCATCAATCTCCTGTGCAGTACGTCTTGGACCTAAAGCATCTCTCATTTCATCATACCAATTCTGGTCCCTTTCTGGGTGCATTGTCCATTTTAACCTTATTGGATTAAATGGATTACCGCCAGCAATAGCATTAACCCATAGTTTATGATACCAATTACCTACCCCATAAGGAGTAGAATTTACTATTGCTGCTCCACCAGTTGATAATGTCGGAAAAGCAGCTGCCCAAATTTGAGAAGCCCATCTGATAATAGCTGCTTCATCAAGTATTAATAATGATACCGCTTCAGAACGACCAGCATCTTCGGTAGTTGGTATTGAAGTAATAATTGAGCCATTTGAGAATTCTATTTCTGTAGCTGTACCAAAATCCCCAGACCTGCCATTAATAATTGGTACTTGTAAGTACCAGGGCAGGTTTTTATACATAAATTTTATTCTTTTTAGAACCCTTTTAGCAACTCTATCCTTAATTGAGATGATTTGGATATTCTTACTATTTCTAAACATAGCCAACCATAATGAGTATAAGGCTAGCAATTCTGTTATTCCTGCTTGACGAAATTTAAGGATTTGATTAAACCTTTTAGTATAGAAATAAAATAAGAGAAGTTTCTGATAATCGTAAAGGTTAAAAAGGATCTTACCCTGCAATGGATGGGTAATATAAGCAAAATTAGCAAAGTATATTGGATCTTCGGTAACACGCTTAAGGACATTAAATTGCTCTAATGTTAGAGCTTTGATATTAATTTCCTTCCCCATGTCTTCTAATAGTCTTCATAAAAATAATTAATGGTCTTCTGTTCTGTATTAGGACTTTGATATCAAAGTCCTATCTGGGATTTATCCCAGATAACAAGGATATTTATATACCCCTATTTATTAAAATATATATACTTAAGTATATATTTTAATAATAGGTAAAAATTCTTATTACGCGCGCGTAAAGAAACCCTTTTCCATAAGTTTATTGATTATGTCCTTAAACCATAAACCTATCTCATACGGGGGGCATTTAGTCACTGTTACTCTTCCTTTATTTATTGAGGTTTTTATCTTATTTTCATCAAACCAGATATTAAATGTATCAGGAATACCCTGTATCCTTGCTAATTCTCTTGCCGACATTTGCTCACCTTCTGGGTTAAATTGGCGGTTTTGTTTTCTAGCCGTTGCCGGAAATCGATTAGCGAGGTTCCTATAGACACCGGGGGCTGTGGAGAAATTCCTTCCGATAACCTTCCAACGGCTCTCACCTTTAAATTCAGTGAGCCATTTCTCCTTAATCTCACTAAGAGGTAATTTGTATCCAGCATATAATGTAATAATTTCTTTTAAATCCTCTTTAATATAACCATCAAAAGGTAAATCTTTTAATAACCATTTCGTCTTCTTTGGTTCATTTACTCTGTAAACTTCAATGTATTTTTTAAATTTTCTTAGGTCATCTCTTATACCTATGATAATCAATCTTTTCCGAGTAATTTGAGAATTACCAAAATCAGATACCGATCCGATATGAATGAAAAACCTATAATCTGGAAATAATTGTTTAAGATTTTCTACAGAGATAGTTTCTAATAATTTTGGGAGGTTCTCCATTAACCAAATCTTAGGTTTATAAGAATTGATTATAGTGAAAAATGACATTAGCGACTCATTTTTTCTTGGATCAGTAAATTGTTTAATTCGAGTTAAAGACATCATAGATGAATGGCCACAATCGGGGTGTCCAATAGCAACATCGACATCAATATCTGGTAAAGTTACAAATTTCTTAATTAAGGTACAATCAAAGTTTAATCGCCATTGTATATCGTTTGGAGTATTATAGATTGATCTAGTTTCAATATTGAAAATTAAATCTTCTTTAAAAGGATGAACCATTACCCCATTACCAGCATTAACCCCGATTATATTCATGTTTTTTTATTTAAAGGTAAAATAGTCTTGCTTCTAGTTACTATTATTATTATTAAACCAGAAATCATGAAAATTTTTATTCTAATCTCTTTCCTATTTTTTACGTTTATGGTTAATGCTGCTACGAAGGTATATTTTGTTAACCAGAAGTCTCAGGCGGATTTAGTCATTTATATAGTTAACCAGAAGTCTCAGGCAAACCTTATTATTAGTTATACTAATAATAAGTATGATCATGGTAAAAACATTTGGTATGTAGTTAACCAGAAGTCTCAGGCAGATATTAAGGTTTATATAACTAACGTAAAATCACAAGCGGATAAGCGAGTATATATAACCAATACAAAATCACAAATTTCCAGAGATTGATAATTTATCTTCCATATAAGAATTTAACCTACTGTGTTAAAGTTTTACCAGATGATTTGTTGAAATCTCAGGTGAGTAATACTAAAATGATTTTATCAGTATTAAAGGATAAAAATAATCCTCTATATTCTGAACCTGGGATATTAATGTGGGCTAATTATCGGAACTTCCTAAAAAAATATCAGAATACTCTAATATTAGAGATGCAATCAAGGAAATTAGTTCATAATTATAAAATTACAGAATTAAAGGGGAAAGCCAGAGTTCCCTCATTTCTAGGAAAAAAAGAATTCCATGATTCCCATAAAGCTGCTTTATTAAGGTTAAAAGTTTCTTATCTAGAAAAAGCTATTAAGTATAAGGATGAAAATTACATAGACTTAGCTAATAAGTACTACCGGTATTATAGATACCTTAATAAGTATTGTAAATGGAAAGATATTGATCCAGAATTGCCTTATTATTGGCCAACTAAACAACAATAACATGAAACCGATAATTACAGAAAAAACAAACACTAAAATTACAGGCCCTAAAGGATTTGAGTTTGTGGATGAACTTCCAGCTGAAAAGCAAGATATCATTCTTTCAAATACCTTTACCATAGCCCATACAGTTACTTTTGAATTAGAGCCCCATGAGATAGAGGCCATAAAAAATGGAAAAAAGGAAATCGTAGTTACCTGTATTGGGTTTGTACCGATTTTATCGGTGGGGTTAGAAAAAGCGGATTTGGAAAAATTTAAAAATTTGTACCTAGATAACCGGTATAAGTCAAAATTTGATTCTTCTAGTTATTAATAGAATTACTATTAATAATAAACCAATCTAATATGTTTAAAGTTCTTGACTTTAATGGTTTAAAAATTAAGTTTCAGTTTGCTTTGTCCGGTTTTTTGGTTTACCGGGTTAATTGGGGCCCCCAGACACCTATCCGAGTTTTGAGGAATTCTCTTTTAGGTTCCAAAGTTCTGGGGGTTTATTGTTATAACAGTAAATAAACTCGGACTATGAAAGACCTCAGCCTAAAACGAGCAATTACGCATAACGGTTTTAATAAAAAATCGTTTTAATGTTTTTTATTTATTGTTGTGCTTTCGTTTTTGCGGGAGGGCGACACAAAACTTAATAGAATGGAAGAAATTACAATTTACAAGTACCAATTAGAGGCAATTTATGATGCCCTTAGAATTACTGCGAACATACACGAAAGTAGAAACCCACGCAAAGAAGGTGGTCAAACTTGCCACGATAGACAAGTAAAGCAGAGTGAGCAGTTTGCAAAGAATGCCTTAGAGGGGAATTATAAAAAAGAAGTGCCTTATATGGGTTAAGTGCGTTGGCAAATGAAGCACAACTGGTGTATAACAGCTATAGCGTTTATCCGTATAAATCAGTAAAATAACAGCAATATGAAAGACATTAGCCTAAAAAGATTAAAGCCAGGTGAAACCTTCGAGTTGGAAGGTAAGACCTATCGAGTAAAAAAGGATTCAAAAATAACTTGCAAAGGCTGTGCTTTTACTCATGGGGATAGATTGTGCTTGAAATCCCCAAAGTGCCACTGGTCATCACCTGATGAACCGTCTGTTATTTTTGTTGAAGTGAAATGAGACTTACCCCCATCATATTGTTCCTTTTACCTGTCCTCGTCATGCAGGCGCAGCCGGGCCAGTATCTAAAACAGAACTGGCCTTCGCTGACCTGCTTCACGCTGGCCGGGGGGATGGATGGATTTAATGAGGTGCTGGACTTTGACTATGCCGTGCTTGCATGGCTGTTGTAGACTGTTACGCGCCGTTTTAATGGCGCGGGGATAATTGAAAACAATAAAAACAATGAAAACAAAGAAAGAGATCAAGGCTAAAATAAAAGAGCTTCTGGAATATGAAGCCTACATGAGAACCACAGCCGAAAATTCGGGATCGGAAAATGATAAGAGGTTATTCACAGCAGCGGCTATATTTGCAAAGGAACAGGCCGAAGTTTTGTTATGGGTTTTGGATTAATAATTTAGAGATATGAATAAAATCGTAGAAGTAGCAATTTCACAATTAGGGTATTCAGAAAATCCCCCTAATTCCAATCTTACAAAATATGGAGAGTGGTTTGGTTTAAATGGTGTACCGTGGTGTGCAATTTTTGTCTCTTGGGTGTATCACCAAGCAGGGTACCCTTTAGGGAATATCGGATCTCCGAAGGGAATGGCAGGATGCCAATATGCCGTTGATTATTTTATTAAATCGAGATCACTAGTTACCGAACCCATACCTGGAGATTTGGTATTTTTCGATTGGAATGATGATGGTAGATATGATCATGTTGGGATATTTGAGGGTTGGGGAGATTCCGATTCCTTTATCACAATTGAGGGAAATACCTCTATGAAAAACGATAGTAATGGAGGCTCCGTAATGCGTAGAATTCGTTATTCTATAGTTAAATATATATTTGTTAGACCACCCGTATTAAACATTTCTCAACCTTCACTATTTTAAATATGAATAAATTATCGGATGAAAGCCCTATGCCGTGGGGGAAATATAAGGGTATCCAAATGATAAATGTACCTGCATCATATTTAATCTGGTGTTATGATAACGATAAATGTAGCGATAATGTTAGAGAGTATATTAAGGATAATTATGATGTCCTTAAAGAAGAAATTCGGCGAGATGCGGCAAATCGACGATTTTAAAACCTTTTCTTCTCAAAATTTTTCCTAGAATTTTCTAAACAGATGGTGCTTTTTGCTTTTCAATGTACAATTGGGAAGTGGGGCCTCATTGTTGTAGGTAGGGGATTAGGGATTTTTCCGGACCCTACGAAGCCAGGTAGTGGTAGTAGGAAAGGCAACTGGTATCAATATATATTAAAAAAATAATATAGAAAATAGGGGACAAGTAAAAAAATTACATATCTTATTTTCTATATTATTTTAATTCAAATTTTATTTTTTAGTATCTTTTTCAGATACTTTTTTTTCTGATACTTTTTTTTCAGAAGAGTAAAATTCAAGTAAAGTAAAAATTTTACTCAAATTTTCTTTAGTTTCTTCTGAATTTGACAGAGTATCAACAGCGAAAATATCAGATGAAAATACTTTACTATGATACTCTTTTAAATCATTAACAGACTGCAAAAATTTTTCTTTATTATCTGCATTTTTAAAACATTCATTTATTAAATTATCTTTTATCTTGCGTAAATTTGTACGTAATTTTTTTAATAAATCTTTGTCTTTTTCAATATTAGCACTCTTTTTGATTAATGCAGGTAAAGAAGAGTTTTTGAATAATTGGTCTGCATTTTTAGCGATTTTATTATAATCGTATAAACTTTTAACGCTATTGTTATTATTTACTTTTGCGTTATTTTTCATCTCTGCAATTAATTGTTCAGTACTCATTTTTTTAAGATTTAAAAGGTAAATTTTATTCATTTAGTATTTTACTAAATATATTCTATTTTATACCTAATTACAAAAATAGATAAAAATTAATTTTACAATTTATATATCAATGAACTAATAATTGCACACTTTTACATATATCATTTTATAGATATACAGTTATTTTTGAAAAAGTGAAAAAAACAATACATAAATAACTATGACAAATATAATACTTTTTTTTAATATACAAGTATTTTTTAAAAAAAATTTATCTTTTTTTTAATTTTTTTTTCAAATAAATAAATATGCAAATTTGGTGGGTAAGGTGGGAATGGGAAGATAGGAAAGGCCTTAGCCCGAGGTGAATGGCTCGGCCGTTTGGCTCAATTCTATTAGGGCCTATACGCTACTATAGATGAGCCGCTGTAGGGCCTTTGCGCTCAATAGACCTACTTGGTTGGTGCCGTTTCCACACACCAAACGGCATGCAACTAGACATAACTTTTAACTAAATAATATTTACTTACTTAGTTTACTAATTAATGCACTAGTGCATGCCGTAGGCACCTTAAAACAAACCTTTTATATAAATATGCAAATATTAGACAAACGAACCATTAACTATATACCGGCTTAGTTGGAGGCAGAAGAGTCCGTAGTCGCCGGTAGAATTACCATATGTGAGTTTGCAGGTAAAGGACCTCTATCATACTGGTTACGATGTTGGAAGCAATACCCCGTAGAATCGGTAGTCCGCCGCTGGCATCGGGTCGAATCCTTAGTGATACCACGGCATTGGGTAGCGGGTACCCCTTGAGCCAATGCGGTTTGTTCTTTATCAATGTCCTGCAGGAGAGGAACCTCAGGTAGACAGGCAAAGCCTATCCCCAAAGCCAAACAGATAATGATGAATAAGAATGTTCTTGTTTTCATAATGTAGTCGCTTAATGGATTAATGATAAAATAATGACGATAATGATAGGTATTAGGATGATAGAAAGGCCTTTCATATAGGCCTTCATATTATAGATTCGGTGTTGTGTTCTTGTAGGTATCATAGTTTTAAGGTTTTGTGATTATTTTATAAGCTACCATTAACCTATTATATTTATTATCCAAATTAATTACTTTTGCAATTTCGGTCCATCGGGTAAATATCCTTTTGTATAACTTGCGGTGTAACTCTTTAATTTACCCAATTCATTTTTTGCCAGGCATTGCAATATCAATGCAATCGGTCTCCCATATACATCCAATATATTTTTCTCTGTTACCCTTGCACTTAATTGCTCGATTACAAAATTAATATCGGGCTTCGGAATATTTCTTTGCAACAAATGATTCCGCATATTTAATCTTAATTTCTCAATTAAATATTTCTCATAATGCAATTCCCTCCCTAATTCGGGCTTGGTGCATTTACCTGCATGCGCCTTGTTGTAGGCTGTGATTGATTTTTGCATATTTATAAATTTTTGGGGTTTGCATAATTTTATATATTATTTTATTTTGCATAATGCAAATATATAATCCTTTTTTACCTAATAAAACCATTAATTAACATTAAAGGCCTTAATATTTTCCTCTAAACTAAGGGCCTATACGCTATATGGTATGCCTACATAAAAAAGCCCTAACGGTTAGGCAAGGGCTTAGTTGGGTGTATGGGTTTAAGTAAAGGTTAACGGTAAAGTTTGATAGTTTTGATATCCATTACGTTAAGATTCCAGTATTCTGGATGGTCAGGAGAATCCCCAGCATCTACGATACATAAGATATTTTTCTCTGTATTAAGTTCGCATTCGGAATATCCGGATTCAGTTTCTATCGAGTGACCGTCTTCGGTATGGATTACAAGGTAAGGATCCCAATCGCTTGTGTGTTCGAGGTCCCCCCATTGAAGAATGGCATCTAAAGCCATAATGAAAAGATTAAGGATGATAAGTCTTTCCTTCAGTCCGATTCCAGTTAAGTTGATAATAGGCATAGCATCGAACTGTGTTACAGAATTTGATTCTGGTTTTAGCATAGTTTTAATGTTTTAACGTTAAAAGCAAAGAACTTTCTGAATCCTGATTTTGATATGATCATAATCATAGGATGTAGTGATGTGTTCTACCTGATACTGGATAATATCGATATCATGATTTGAGAAAATACTTTCGATAATCGAAAATAAAGGTTTGTGATCGACAACCGTTAAAAGTCCTGGATTTGAAATTTCAAGGATGAGTGATCTTTTGGTAAAATCGATTTGATGTTTACCGTAGCGTTCCTCGATAGCCGAGATAAGTTCCGACCGAATCGAGGTATCCCGGTCGTCGTTATCCCAGGTAAATTTTTGGTAAGGAAATTTTGAATGTTTCATCGCATTTAAGTGTTTTAAGGTTTGAAAGGTTATTTTGCATTATTGCATAATTATTTTATTATATATGCAAATATAAAATCCTTTTTTACCTAATGCAACCCTTTATTTTAACCTGCAGAAAGTGGTAAGGGCCTATACTCTTTGTGGAAGGGCCTAAAGGCTAGCTCCCTCTATCCACAATAATAGGGCCCTTTGGCTTTGGAACTCCTTAGTTGGAGGCTCCAGTGTAGCAAGGCCCTATTGAATATCCCTAATCGATGAGCTCCTCGGCCCAAGTCGCATCCTTTAACAATTCCTCATTTACGGTAGGAAGATTAACAGCAACGGCACCCTCATCCGTATTCTTAGCCCTAATGTCTTCTATACTATCTAACTTGTATAGTTCGGCAAGGGCCTTTTGGCTGGGCTCACTTAATAATTGGCCTGAGTTAGTCTTATCCTCTAATAGCTCCATGGCCTTCTCAATAGTGAGATATTGGGTGTTATAGGTATTCTGATTATGTATATTCTGAGTCAGCGATATAGTCTGGGATTTAGTCAAGATATTAGCTATTTCAAGCAGTAATTTTTGTTGCTGCAGGGATACCTCAAGGTGCTTTGCGGTAGAGTTAAGTAGGCCAATTGGCTTTTGCCCTTTGGCAAGCGTACGTAGCAGTCCAGGTGCCAAGGAGCCCTGGAGACCCCGAGAAAATAGGCCGTCCGCCAAGGCCCCATTTAGGGCCCTAAGAACGAGTCCCTGAGCTAGTGATTCGGCATCCTCTTTTGTGAGCAATTGTGTATCCTTGACCATACGATACATCTCTTTATGTATGATATGAACAGGTATCTTTGTGAGATCGGAGAAGGTATAAATATCGGTAAAGGTACCATTGTATTGGAAATCATTGTTTATGTAAGCTTTAGCTACTATTTGATACGTTCTACGTTTGTTTAGATACTTATTAGATAATTGATATGTTAGAGCATACATAGTTGCATTCTTAGCTCTTGGTAGTCTTGGCTGATTATCGGTATTTTCCATATAACTTTAGTTTTTTGCGGTATACCTATATAGCCAATAGTCTCGAGTGAGGATCTTTAGTCATTTCTCACAACAAAGCCCCACCGTATTGATGAGGCCTTAGCTTGGGATTGGGGATTATCCTAAGGAATTGATATAATTCCTGATCTCTTTAATGATCTGAAAACCATATTCGGTTGGTGAGTAAACCCAGATTCCATTTACCTTTTCACGCATGAGTGATGGTGTTATGGTGTGTTTAATATGATTGCATAAATGTGAAGCGGCAGTGTATGAGTACCACCAACAATCGTTTTGTACGATATAATTTCGGCAAAGAAGTTTGATTTCTTTATTGATTGTATCAACTTCTTTAGTCGGGAAAAAGGACAGTGTAGAGACTCTTTGTAGGACCTGTACCCATTGTTCTCTGTCTATCCCATGTTTATCATAAATAGCATTGATTTTATCGGGAAAGTCAGTTTTTTTGAGAAGCTCTCCGAAGAAGATCTGGGATTGTTCTGTGGCTTTCCAGAATTCTTTGGCAGTGTAACAATGAATTCTCTGAAGTTCCAGGTAAGTCAT
>ERZ795048.2131-NODE-2131-length-16377-cov-6.992709_pt1 | contig 16377 bp, 14 predicted proteins | sample MGYA00375132_ERZ795048 | MGnify/ENA primary metagenome ERZ795048 (study PRJEB30177, sample SAMN05720225) | activated sludge metagenome | isolation source: Anaerobic digester | place: Hong Kong | collected 2014-12-17 ...
CCGTACTATGAGGTCAGGGTGAACGGTAAAGGAGTTGACCTCGCTTATGTTTATCTGCTTTCAGGAGACAGGTGGGTGAACGCTGCCATGCTGCTTAATATAGAGGTAACAGGCGTTCGTGAGAATCTTCCCGGAGACCTGCGGGATGAGAACTCTGATTGCAGGTGACTCTATTTATAAAAGGGCCGGTTAAAACGGGAATTGTACACCGTTCTTTTATTATGAATAATAATAAATTTTGCTGGACATTTTTAATGGAGCAGTTTTCTGTACCAGATGTTAAATCTGAGAAGATATAACTTAATATTATTTATGCAGTGTGGGGGTCGCTATGAGTATGCCAGGTATAGGTGAACTCGTTATTATTTTTCTTATAGTGCTTGTCCTGTTCGGAGCTGGTAAAATACCAACAATCGCAAAGGATGTTGGAAGCGGTATAAGGGGATTTAAAAAGGCTTTAAGCGGCGAAGACGAAGAAGAAAAAAAATAAATAGATTTATCTCCTGTTCATCTGAACCGGCCTTCAGGGACAGGGGAGTACATCTCTATTTTTGTCTAATTTTTCGGTAATTTCTTTCCGATTTTTCCTGCAACACCTATAGGTCTTACTCCGGCGCCTGACCAGGTTACCGTAAGGACCTGTTTTTCTGTTTCAGCATCAACCATATTTACTGTAGCCTCGTGGAGGAAATAGGTGTGTCCGATTTCCGTCGGTCAGAGAGAATCATCTTGCAGAAGTTTTTAAAAACGGAGAGGTGACTGAATTTACGGAGGATTAATAATTCAGATAAAGAAGCCTCTCCGTATTTGAGAGGAGAGGCTTCTGAATAGTCAATAAAGCGAAATGTTTAAATATACCCGCGGTTCAGGCCAGTGCCCCTCCGTCAACAACCATCATCGCGCCTGTTGTAAATGTCGAAGCGTCAGAGGCAAGGTAAAGAACAGCCCCGCTCATCTCATCCGGCTGCGCAGCCCTGTGCATGGGGATCATGGGGAGCAGAACTTTTTCCATCAGCTGCTCGTTCTGAACCATAACAGATGAAAATTTTGTGTCAGTGAGGCCCGGAAGAAGGGCGTTTACACGTACACCTGTCTGGCCGAGTTCTTTTGCGAAAGCCTTTGTCATCGCTATGACGCCGGCCTTCGTTATTGAGTAGACCCCCTGCATCGGCGCGGGTTTAATACCATTAATTGATGCAACGTTTATGATGGAGCCTCCTCCGTTTTTCATCATTAGCTTCGCGCCCTGCTGGCACATGAAGAAGTTGCCTTTAAGGTTTACCTCCATGGTTTTGTCCCAGACATCCTCCGTGGCATTGAGAAGATCACCGAAGTAGAAGTTCATGGCCGCGTTATTCACAAGTATATCAAGCCTGCCGAATTTTGCTTCAACTTCTTTGTAGAGGTTTTCAATTTCGGCTTTGATGCCGTTATGGCATGCCATGGACGTGGCCTTGCCGCCTTCAGCTTTAATCGATTCTTCCACTTCCGGCAGCCCCTCGATTGTCTTGTTTGTTATTACAACTTCAGCCCCGTGTGCGGCAAGAGTTCTGGCTATCGATTCACCTATACCGCGGCTTGCTCCTGTTACTATCGCTATTTTACCTGTAAGGTCGAAATTTATCTTCATCACTAATCCCCCTGTTATTTTATTCCTTTAAGAAATTCCGGCTGCATAAAAGCAGGTTTAGGGTAATCATAGAAACCTTTTTTAGTCTTTTTCCCCAGATTCCCCTGGTCCACGTATTCATGCAGAAACTGCGCGTGTTTTTTCCATATTTTGTCATTGTTTCTTTCAGCCCAGTATTCAGTGAAGCTGAGCATTGTATCCAGGCCTATACTGTCCATGAGGCCGAAAGGCCCGAACATCATGTGGGTAACCCCCATCCAGGCCCTGTCGATGTCCTCAATGGACGCAACATTCCTTGTCTTGAGAGTCATGGCTGCAGTAAAGACAGCACCAATCATGAAGTTGAATACATAACCTGAATGTTCTTTCTCCATCATTATGGGGAGCTGCCCTGTTTTGACGGCAAACTGTCTGACCAGTTCAATCGTTTCCTTTGATGTGCCCGGGTGAGGCATTATATCCACAACATTCGTGAGGCTTACGTCATGATAGTGGAGAGCGAGGAATTTTTCAGGCCTTCCTGTCGCATCGGCTATCATGGAGGGGAGAAGTGTTGATGTGTTCGTGGTGAATATGGTCCTTTCAGGGCAGAGTTCGTTGAACTGGGAAAATATTTTTATTTTAAGATCAGGTTTTTCAGGAACCGATTCATTTATGATATCAGCATCCTTTGCTGCAGCTTCAGGATCAGTCGTCACGCTGATCCTTTTGATTGCTGCATCGGCTTCCTCCTGAGTTGCTTTTTTCCAGAGCACCATTCCTGACAGGATGCCGGGTATCTTTGAAAGAGCTTTCTGCAGAGCCTCTTCGTTTATATCGTAAATCACAACGTCATATCCGGCAAGGGCGCATGGCACGCTTATCTGCTGTCCCATTGTACCCGCGCCGAGAAGAAGTACTTTTTTCATATCGTCTACTTTCATAAATCCGCTCCTTTTGTTATAGATTATTTTATAGATCAGACTTCTCCATCACTGTAAGAGCTGTGTTCTCAAGGATTTTAACATACTGCACAAGGGGCCTGAACCGTTCATCCTTTGTCTGGCCGTGGTAGAACCTGTAATAGATCTGCTGTGCTATTACTGCAAGACGGAAGAGACCGAAACAGTAATAAAAATCAAAATTAGCAATTTTAATTCCCATGATGTCCGCGTAGAGTTTTACCTGCTCGTCTCTTGTAAGCATTCCCTCCAGGTTGGTGGGCATCTGCCTTACAGCCTGAGCCATGGGGGGATCATCCTTCTCTATCCAGTAGGCAAGCGATGAGCCCAGGTCCATGAGCGGATCTCCCAGTGTAGCCATCTCCCAGTCAAGGAGCCCGATTATCTCGGTGGGGTTGTCGGGATTAAGCACCGTGTTGTCGTACTTGTAGTCATTATGAATAATGGCGACCATGCCGGACTCGCCAGGCATTTTATCATGAAGCCACTGCATTACCTTCTCAAAATCCGGAGCGTCAGGAGTTCGCGCGTCACGATAGCGTCCGCTCCACCCCTCCACCTGCCGCTTTACATAACCGTCCGGTTTTCCGAAATCGGCAAGTCCCGCTTTTACGTAATCAACTTTGTGAAGGCTGCATAACACGGATATAAGGTTTTCACTGAGTTTGCGCGCTTCTTCTTTTGAGAGAGTCATATCTTTCGGGAGATCCTTTCTGAGTATTATGCCGTTAATCCTTTCCATGAGATAGAACGGCGCCCCCATGACCTCTTCATCCTCACAGTAAATAACTGGAAGAGGGGCGTATCGGAAAACGGGATTCAGTGCCTTAAGTATTTTGTATTCCCTTGACATGTCGTGGGCGGTTTTTGCTTTTTTGCCAAAAGGAGGCCGCCTGAGAATTAACTCCCTGTTTTCTGCCCTGACAAGATAAGTGAGATTCGAAAACCCGCTGGGGAACTGCTTAATCTCTGTAATGTCCCCGATGCCCGGGACATTGCTTTTGAGAAAATCATTTACTTTTTCCCTGTCAAGTTCCTCGCCTGAACGGGTGTTTACAGGCTGATCTGTTATTCCAGATGATGTCATTATTTTCTCCTCCTTTCCGGTTTGATAGATGTTTCAATAAAATCTATTATGAATGTTGCATACTGATCGATGGATATTTTCCTCCTGGAATATTTCCATCGTTTCAGATACCAGTCCTGAAGCATTGCTTTAATTATTGATGCTGTAAGAATAAGGTTGTCCGAGGTGTATAATCCGTTCCTCACCCCGTCTTTAAGAATATCAATAAAGACCTCTTCAGTGTAAAGTTCACTATCCATTGTAAGTTTTCGATCATCCTTCGGGAGGTTCCGTGTCTCCATATAAAGAAAATAAAACCACTGCGACATTAATTCACTGAGGTAGAGGTGTATTCTCACGGCTTTTTCAAGTTTCTGAGAAATATCAGTCTCCCCCTGTATTTCATTTACGAGTGCTTTTGTTATAAGCTCCATCCCCTCATTGTTAATGATTCTGAAAAGATCATCCTTGCTGGAGAAGTAGGTGTATAAAGCCCCCATGCTCAGTCCCGATTCACGGCTGAGATCCCTCAGTGTCATTGCCTGGAAACCTTTCTCATTGCTGATCTTCAGAGTGGTATTCAGGATCGTGACAAGGTTTTTAATCGCAACGGCTTCTTTCTTGATATTAATTGTTTCACGGTTTTTAACATAATAACTACGGGATATATCCTCTATCGTTATGCTGAACTCCCTGCTGAATGTTTCGAAAGTAAGTTTCATTGATCTTCCTTTTATCCTTCCCCGGCACCCCCGAATGGCTGCCGGGATCTGGTGTGATAATGTATTCAGATTAAGAATATTAATTGTATTTCGCGAGCATCCTTCTTGCCAGAGAGGATTTATGCACCTCGTCCGCGCCGTCATAGATTCTCGCAGCTCTTTCATGCCTGTAAAAGTATGCAAGGATTGTGTCGTCTGTCATACCAAGACCGCCATGGACCTGCAGTGCCCTGTCAATTACCCTCTGCATAGTATTGGCAACAGCGTATTTGATCATTGAAACATCATCACGGGCCTCTTTAGCTCCCACCGTATCTATTCTCCACGCGGCGTAAAGTGTCATAAGCCTTGCTCCCTGGATTTCAGCTGCCGAATCGGCAATCCACTCCTGGACAATCTGTTTTGACGACAGGGTCTTGCCGTCCGGAGAAATTATGCGTTTTTTTGCCCTTTCACAGAGGAGGTCAAAAGACCTGCTGCAGATGCCGAGCCATCTCATGCAGTGATGAATCCTTCCCGGCCCGAGCCTGTCCTGGGCGAGTACAAATCCCATGCCCTCTTTGCCCAGAAGGTTTTTCTGAGGAACACGGCATGACTGCAGGAGAATCTCACCATGACTTGCGTAGTCACTCCCTTCATGTCCCATCACCGGGATATTCCGTACAAGGTTGAAACCGGGATTATCCGTTGGAACAATAATCATACTGGCCTGCAGGTGAGGGGGGGCGGAGGGGTCTGTGACAGCCATTACTATACAGAATTCTGAACCGTCGGCACCGGATGTGTACCATTTATGGCCGTTTATAATATAATCATCTCCCTCCTTGACAGCCGTGGTCTCCATCATTACAGGGTTGGAGCCCGGCATATCAACTTCTGTCATGCCGAAACAACTTCTTATATCCCCCCTTGCCAGAGGCTCAAGATATTGTTTTTTCTGCTCCTCTGTGCCGTGGAGGTGAAGTATCTCAAGATTCCCGGCATCAGGCGCCTGGCATCCGAAGACATAGTGGCCGGTCGGTGTCCTTCCCAGAGCCTCTGAAACAAGGCCGTGTTCAAGCATCGATAAACCCATCCCCCCGACTTCAACAGGATGGTTCGGGCCCCACAGCTCCATTTTTTTTACCATTGCCCTTTTTTCATTCAGTACGGGGAGCAGTTCCCTGAAATCTGCTGCCAGATAATCATGCTCAAGGGGGATAAGCTCCTTATCAACAAATTCATTGATCATTTCCAGAACTACTTTCATTTTATCAGAGACTGTAAAATCCATAAATTTCCTCCTGTCTTTTTAAATGCCCTTAACTAAAAGGGGAAAGAATTTATCTGTAAGTTATAATATCCCTCTCTTCAGTCTGCTCGAGGTGGGGATACTCATTAAATGATGCCATCATTATCCTGCCGCCGCTGTATTTGAACCTTGTAACAGATGTATTGGCAATCATGTCCCTGAAGTCCATGGCCATCTGGTGAGTCAGTCCGATTGTTTTCTGTATGACAACAGATATCGGGCCGCCTGATGTGAAAATGGCGACGTTCTTTCCCCCTTCATTGGCTGCCATGATCTCGTCTGTTACTCCGTTGACCCCGCCGGTAAACCCCTTCCATGTTGCAACACCTTTCATATCGTATTTCCCTGAAGACCACATTGTCATGATTGCTTCAAAGATCCGTTGAAAGGAGTTCCTGTCTTTAAGAAGGTTGTCAGAGTCAAACCTGTATCCCGGCTTTTCTTCCAGTAGTACCGGGAGAAGCACCTTTAGAACACCCTCGGCGTCAAATTCATTCAGCCTGCTGTCGTATATAATCTCAGGAACGTTAAATTCTGTTTCAATACAGCATGCGCGGTATTCCATTGCTGTTTTTACCTGTCTTTCCATTGTGCCGCAGTAGATTGAATCAAAACGGATATTGATCCTGTTAAGATAATCTCCCAGCAGGCGTGACTGCTTCAGGCCGGTAAGTGAAAGTCTGTCGTAATTGTCCTTGCCGAAAGATGCCTGTCCGTGTCTTATTAAAAAAAGTGTGCTCATTTTATTTTACCATCTGTTTTACACTGTAACGGGACGTTTGCGGAAGTCAACAAAAAAACGAGCAAATGCTCGTTTTTTTGTTGACTCAGTATAAATAAAAAGTATTTTGTAATCAGTATTTAGTTCTTAATTTGTTTCAGGTGAAAAATGCTGTCCCCTGCCGCCATCGGCGGCGGGGGGTTGTAATTCTTATTTTTTACAATGAAATAAATATTCAGGAATTAGTACTGTTTTAAAATATAATGATTTAACAGAGAGATTGAAAACGGAAAGCAGATGAAAATTCTTGTGTGTATAAAACAGGTCCCTGATACAGAGGCGAATCCCGAACTTAGGAGAGACCTGTCTTGGATAAATGAAGATAACCTGGCATTCAGGATGAACAGGTATGATGAGTATGCTCTTGAAGAGGCTCTTGTTATTAAAGATGAATTTCCTGAAACCGTAATAGATGTTATAACAGTCGGCCCTGAAAGATCTGCTGCTGTTATAAGGAAGGGACTTGAAAAAGGGGCGGACAGCGCTGTTCATATAAAAACCGCGGAAAACCATATAAGCGCTGCGGATACGGCGTCCCTTATAGCTGACTACGCCTCAGGCAGGGGTTATGATATTATTTTTGCAGGGGTAATGTCTGAAGATATGATGCAGTGCATGGTGGGGCCCATGGTGGCATCTCTTCTCTCTATGCCATGCATAGTATCAGTGGTAAAAACGTCTGTTGATTTCGATTCAGGTATTATTACTGCTGAAAGTGAACTTGAAGGGGGGATTATTGAAACTGTTGAACTTTCAGCACCGTGTCTTATTACAATACAGACTGGCATAAACCAGCCAAGATACCCGTCGCTCTCAAATGTTATGAAAGCCAGGGGTATGACACACCAGACTGTTGAAGCGGATCATTTTATAAAGAATCGTGTAAGCAGTTTATCATACCCGGAGAGGGGAGCAAAGGGGACGGAAATAACAGGTTCAATAGAAGAGAAGGCGGATAAACTTGTTGAACTCCTTTATGAAAGGGGGCTTCTGGTATGATGAACCTGAAAGAGTATAAAGCTGTTGCTGTGATCGATTCAATTGAAGACAGGGTTATGCCGCAGAGCCTTGAACTTCTCCCCTTTTCTATGGAAGCCGGGAATTATGATTATTCTGAAATTCTTCTTATTCTCTTCGGAAGGGATATAAAGGAGGAGGGAAGTGCGCTTTCTGAAAAATACGGAATCGATACAGCTGTTATTGAGAGCGAACAGTTTTTTTATCCTAATCCCGATCTTATGATGAAAGCTTTACGGGAAGTGATCAGTCAATGCAGACCTGAAATTTTATGTTTTACAAATACTATACGGAATAATTCGGTAGCCTCTGGTATTTCCATTCTGTCAGGGGCAACCTGCATTACAGCTGTTGAATCGATAATACCGGATGACGGAGCGCCTTCTTTTCATAGAAGTATATATAACGGCAAACTGGTTGAAAGAATAAAAACGGATCATCAGTTCAGGGTCTTTACTGTTATGCCGGGTGCTTTTCAGGCTGATGCAATTCAGCAGGGCCTGAATGGTTCATTAACGATTATAAAGTTCGATGCTGACGATGTTAAGTACAGGCCTTCAACAGTGAGCAGGGACACTGAAATAGGTTCTAAACTTGAAGATGCGGATGTGGTAATTTCAGCAGGGAGAGGTATAGGTAAACCTGAAAATCTTGAACTTGTCAGGTCTGTGGCCAGAATTTTCGGCAACTCAGCAATAGGAGCATCGCGCCCTGTGTGCGATAATAAGTGGCTGCCCTACAGACACCAGGTGGGGGTTACCGGTAAGACTGTGTCTCCAAAACTTTACATGGCCCTGGGGATATCAGGTTCCCAGCAGCATATTACAGGGATGAAAAATTCCCAGTGTATTGTTTCTGTAAACCGGGATCCCCATGCAGCTATTTTTTCAGTGTCAGATTATTCAATTGTTGAGGATATAATGGAATTCCTCCCGGTTTTTCTGAAGAAGTATCATGAAAGAAGTTCCGGTGAGAATTAGACTTTTTTATAACAGTTGTTTTTCCTGATGACGGAGCGCCTGTAACCAGAATATTTTTTATCATATATTGATCCTTATCCCCGCGAGATGGTATTCTCTGCTTATATCGTAATCATTATCTTCTTCATTTCTTTTTATGTACTGGTAAAACAGCATCATCACAAGTTTTCTGTTAAACCTCATACCGAATTCAGGCCTGATTTCCCCTGTCATATCTTTCCTGCCCGGTACATCCCCCTTTTTGACTGTTCCGTTTACAGCAAGATAAAGGATTGCGGAGTTAAAACCGCAGAGGTCCTCCCTGATGCCTGCTTCAGCTATCCAGCAGTGCTTGTCAGTTTTATTTCCAGGTATCCACCCTGCTGTTATCTCCGCTTCGGTGTTCAGGATAAAGCGGAAGCTGGCGGCTGTAAGGTCCGCTATTCCTGAGTTCAGATGTCCCGGCTTCATTCCCGCGCTTGTTATTCTCATGCCTGTAAGATGATATGTATAACCTCCGGCATCAACTGTATTCCCCTCTCCGAAGCCGGTGTAACGGTATAGAGGTTCAATAAAAATTCCCCAGTCGGTGTTGTATGTCAGGCCGGCTTCATTGTAGTAGTCTATGTATCTGGGGTAGAGGCCGGTGCCCTCCTTCAGCCTGGGGGATGAGTGTACCAGCGATGAGCCGCAGAAGAGGCCTGAACCCCCGGGAGTTAAAAGGCTGAATGCTATGAGTATATCGCTCCTGTAGTTTCTTTCATCATCGCCTATAAATTTGCTGTACGATCCGTTCAGGTGAAGTTCTGGTGAAAGTGAGAGCCGGGAGCCGCCCGCGGTTCGGGGATGGAGAGTATTCTCCTCCTCCTGCAGAGATGACTCGATTTTAAGGCCGAATGAAGTTGAGGTTCTGCTGTTGCCATACGGCATCTCCCTGTCTGCTGTATGTGAATATTCAGCGTACGGTATCAGAAGAGTGTTCCCTCTACCCAGCCTGGCCCCGAATTCAGCTTCCCTGCGCAGTATTTCCTTATCAGGGAGGAAGAGTTCCCCTCCCGCATAAATATAAGGAACAATTCCCGGCGCAAGATAATAGTCCAATCTTACTTTCAGTTCCGCTGTATAGTCATAAGGGTAATATCGTGTCGAAATGGCCTTTCTTCCTGTAACAGAAAAATTGATATAGTCCCCGGAGGAGAGTAGTGTCAGTCCATGGCCGGAGTTTTTTTCACCAATCACCATCCCCCCGCTTTCCCACCTGAAGCCGTATCCGTACCATCTTAACTGCCGATTAACAGGCCGGTAAAGATCCACATAGTTCATACATCTGTGATCTATGAAAAGTGAAGCGTTACCGTAATTCGTCTCCACCCGTGTGTTTATATATTCCATGTTGTAGTAGATCCTGTTAAGCCTGAAACTTTCGTCACCTGTCCGGTAATCAAAGGTCTCATATGTGCTGAAAGAGGGTACAAGGGATCCGTACCTGAAAGCATCGAGAGACAGGTAGCGTGATAGTGAACCGTAGCGGGGGGCACCTGTGAAAAAAGCAGGGGTAACAGAGAGCCTGGCTCCAGGGAAAAAGAAGAACCCCTCAACCCTGTTGCTCTCCGTAGTATCTGAAGCATACAGAATCCCGGTTATAATGATTAGAATAGCTATAACCGGAAGTGTCGGTTTTATGGCGGAATTTTTTATATGGTCCATTAATGATATGATATAATTAATAATATCTGAATACACATTTAAGTGTAAAAATTAAAAATTATATACCCCTGCTGCCCTTAGCGGCGGTTATGGAATATTTACAGCCCTCAGGCATTTATCATTTCGGCTCTTATTCATGTAAATTTATCTGATAAAATGTTCCAAAAAATATTTAATTATTAAATAAAATACTTGACCGCCTCGGTTTTTATCTCTATCTATTAGACATCTTCCTGTTTTTTAACTATTTTAGTTTTATAGCTTTTATCTGTTTGTCCTTAAGGGGAAACAGCAGGTCCACTCTTTCGGGAAATAATCTCCTGTATCTTTTTTCAACCTGCTTGCATCAGAGTATTACGGGGATATTAGTATATATTTTATCTATAAGTTTTTATATAAAAGGAGGGAAATGATGAGTGATGTTATTACAGATATAATTTTAAAGGCGGCTGAAAAAGCAAGGCATGAAACTTCAAATGAACCTGAACCTAAAGTGACAGGGCCGACTTCATGGCCCATTGACTGCACAGTCGGACCGGGGCTTGAGGGGGCCATTGCCTGCGAAAGTAAAGTCGGGTATGTAAATGGTGCAAAGGGATGGCTTATTTACAGGGGCTATGATATTTTCGATCTCTGCGCGCATTCGAATTTTGAAGAGGTTTCCTATCTTCTTCTTCACGGTGAGCTTCCATCGAGAAAGCAGTTTGAGGAGTTTAATACCAAGCTTATTAAGTACAGGCATCTGAATAAAAGTCTACGGCTTCTGGTAGGTTTCCCCGTTGAAAGCATGAGTGCCATGTCCGCGCTGAGACTTGGAACTAATATGATGCGGCAGGAGTTTACCTATCTTGACGCAGAAGGTAATGCACCGGTGAAAGGTGAGGCTATTGCTTCAGATGAGGATTCAATAGCGATGGAGACTATCCCTTCCGGAGGTAAAAGCGCGACTTATGAGTTCAGAATCGCAAAAAAGCTTAAGAGTATGAGGAAACGGAAGGGTAGTAAAACTTCTTCCAGAATTGATGACGGAAGCAGTATTGACACCTGTTATCATCTTATTTCAGGTGTGGCTACAATTACGGCTGCCATATCCCGTCTTCACCAGGGCCTTATCCCCCTTGAGCCTGATCCGAAGCTCAGTCACGCGGGAAATCTTTTGTATATGCTGACCGGGGAAAAACCTGATCCTGTGGCTGAGAGAATTATGGATGTCGCCCTGATACTTCACGCTGATCACGGTATGAACGCGAGTACTTTCGCTTCCATGGTGGTCGCTTCCACGCTTTCTGATTTTTATTTTTCAATAGGATCAGGCATAGCTGCGCTTAACGGTCCGCTTCACGGAGGGGCCAATGAAGAGGTGATGAAGATGCTTCGGCAGATCGGGAGCATTGAAAACGTTACACCCTGGCTGGACAAAAATATGCAGGCTAAAAAGAAGATTACCGGTTTCGGCCACAGGGTATATAAAGCGTATGACCCCAGGGCAAGGATTCTCGAGCCTCTTGCAGAGTTTCTTGCAGGGGAAAACAGGAATGTTAAAAATGAGTTTGAAATCGCCAGAAAACTTGAGGCGGAGGTTCTTGACAGGATGGGGAGGGAAAGGAAAATTTTCCCCAATGTTGACTTCTATTCAGGGATCGTTTACAGCGCACTTGGTATAAGGAGCGAGATGTTTACTCCTATATTTGCAGTAAGCAGGGTTTCAGGGTGGACGGCGAGGATACTTGAATACCAGGAGAACAACAGGATCTTCAGGCCGAGAGCAATATACACAGGGGACTTTAACAAAGAGTATATACCCCCTTACATGAGATGAGAGATTTCTGCCGTCATGTCAGAAATCGTTACTGAGATGACGGCAAATAGCTACTTATTCAGGTCAGCGCCTTCAGCGCTTTCAATTTCAGCTGTTTTTATAAACATCAGTTTTATCCCGCCGATTCTGCTGTCTGCTGCAGCAGCTTTTTGTATTATTGCTTCATTTTTTCCGGAATCAGGTTTTTCACTTCCGCTTATTGTTGCTGTAAACCTGAATTTTTCATCTTTCTCCTTCATTTTCAGTTCTATCAATGATACATCGGGAAGTTCATTCTGTATAATTTCACCGGCTGTTCGTGTGGCCCGGCTGATCAGAAAGCCATGCTTCATATATATAAAAACAGGAATTGAAATTGTAGTGAGTATTATTATTGAAATCAGTATCTGATATATTGCCCGTTTTCTCACTGCTCCGTCTTCAGCGGCAATGGGATGTATCTCCATCCCCCAGAAAACTATTGCCCCGGCCAGTGAAATTGATACAAGATTTATAAGGAAAAGCAGCGCAGCGCCGGATGCCACAGTTTTATTAAGTGTGCCTATACCTATCCCGATAGTGCATAACGGCGGCATGAGGGCAACAGCTATTGCTATACCGACAAGGGTGTTGCTGATCCTCTTGTTTGCGCTGCCGTATGCTCCCACAAGTCCCGAGGCAAATGCAACTATTATATCAAAAATTGTCGGGGATGTCCTTGCTGTAATTTCCGTTGAATAACCTTCCATCGGTATCAGAAAGGCAAGAGCAGACGAGATAAACAGTGATATCATAATTCCTTTAAAAAGTGAGAAGGCGGAAGTACGTATCAGGGGGATATCTCCCCAGATTACCCCCAGGGAAAAGGCAAGGATGGGGGTCATTAATGGGGCGACTATCATGGCTCCGATTATTGTTGCGGTAGAGCCCTGAAGCAGACCCGTTGTGGCAATAAGACATGATAGAACTGTAAGAATGTAATATTCAATTGTTGGGCTTGCACCGTTGAAAAGGTTCTGGTAAACGTTCTGATCCTGTTTCTCTTTTTCACGAAGTCCTTTATAGAGTTCCCTCTTGGATTTCCAGAAACCGATATCCATGTAGTTTTTCAGTGTCCTTTCTTCCGGTTCGATTACATGTCCCATGAAGTTTTTAAGGTCGTCAATGCGGGCATTTTTTTTCTCTTTTGTTTTTTCGCCGGTTTCATTTTCATTTCGTGTTTTATTTTCCGGTTGAGGTTCCTTTTTTTGAACAGGTTTACCTTGAGATGTTATTTCGGATTTTTCCTTTTGTGCTGGTTCCGGCTTAATAGAAGAGTCAGGTTCTTTCTGATGAAAAAACCGGCTCATTTTATCAGTAAATTTTTCGGCCATTAGATTTTCTCCGGTTCAATGTTTATATGAAATTGACTTGCAGCAGATAATTTTTGTTAATTATCGAGTATTTTTTGCAGAAGCTCCCGGGCTGATGCTTCAGGTCCTTTTCTTTCCCATCCCGGTATGCCGAGTCTTGTGCGCATCTGGCCTACGAATATTCCCCTTGAGAAAAATTCATTGAAGTATTGTTTTGCGATGTCATCATGAATCTCCATATATTGAAGCGGTCCGAAAATGTTCGCAAAGTAAGTCCCCGTAATACCGGTTGAGGATGTTGTACCTTTGCTCATAACTTTTCCTTCTCTGAATACCGCAATAGCCTCTTCAGGTGTATTGAATTTCTGAAGAAGCGGTTTATCGTCACCCGGTTCTTCATAATTATTCGCATAAAGAACAAAATCTATTTTGTGGCCTTTCATAATCGTCCCATAAGTTGTAACAGGGAGTATAATCCTGGCATTTGTCTGCCCTGCACTCATTATTACGGCAGTATCAAGTCTTTTAAAAGCGTAACCGGGCATCAGGTCGTCAAGCCGTAAAAATGCGCCGATTTCAGAACCATAAGCCATAATTGTTTTTTTATCAGCTATTTCTATTGATCCCATGTCATCAGCTACTATTACAATGTCCTGAATGAACTCATCTCCGATATATCTCAGCGCTTCAAGGGTCTCCGACTTGCCTGCTCCTGAATCACCCATAAGAAGAAGATTCGCTTCCTTGCCTCCCTTCAGAATTATCCTTACAAATGCGCCATGAAAAGGCATTCTTCCCATTTTCATCATTTTGATATTATGAAGAGTGAGTATCATCTTCTTCAGGTATCCGAAATAACCGAATTCCTCTCTGCCGGGAATAGCTCCGACAAGAATATTATTTTCGGTATCCTCGTAAAACACAGTGGGGAAAACTCCCAGACCGTCAAGTGCAGCGCCTTCAACACCGTATGCATAAACTGCATCCGGTTTTTTTGTCAGGTCCTCTTCATCCGCGAGTTCAAAAAGGTTGCAGAGAGACATGCCGTGATCAATAAATATTTTATGAAAATAGACAAATATCAGAAGCGGCCCTACTTTAGCAGGGTAGCAGAGCCAGTCATCAGTTTTTATATTGAAGAGATTAAAGGGATTATTATCTATTCTTTCAAAGGAGCCTGTTCTTTTATTCATTGACGGGTTGAGGATTAATGGGGGGGCTAAAATTATTTTTCTTATTACAGGCACTCCGCTGAATTTTCTGTATGGCCCGAAGTCCATGAGGTTGTCATAATGTCTTGTTATGGCAGTAATATCAACACCGGCCCTTGTCTGCCTGTATGTCTGGGGTTCCTCCTCGGCAAGGTTTTCTTTGATATCCCTATAGGTGTTTTTAATAACATTGTTAAGCCTTTCAACAGTATCGTCTATGATGCTTCTTGTCCTTATTTTATTAAATGTTTTCGACGTTCTGTAGATCAGGAACCTGTCATGTGAGAGCCAGAAATAATAAAATTTATCCAGAAGTTCAAGAAGGAGGGCTTTCTTGCCAAGAAGTTTTTCGGAACCTTTCACAACTCCGGGCACCTTGTCGCTTTTCAGCTTCGCAAGAAAACGGAATGTTTCAATGAGAAGTTCAATGTCCTTTTCTCCAATCTCATTCCCGTCGGGGAACTCCTCCTTTGTAAAAACATCCTTTATTTTTTGAGGAATGGCTTTTGTCATTTTATTCAGCAGGCCGGAATCCTCTTCGATGAAAATGTCAAGAAGCATTGATTTTTTAACAACAAGATTATCAATGAATATTTTAATCATTTCTTTAAAAACACCGCTGTCCAGTAATTCATCCGATGTCTGGCAGATTGGCCTGTCCAGTGTTAATATTGCTTTATTGCCTAACACTTCCATTTTATTTCCCCTTGAATAAATATTAAGTTGCCAAAAAGCCCGCAGGTTATTATTCCTTCTGCTGATAAACAATATGCCTGTTTTATTGTTAATTTAAGCTTATCAGAGTTAAAAGTCAAATTTGAGATTATAATAAATATATAAAAAGGAGGGGGGATGTCTTTCAGAATACGGGGCGTTTATGATGATTTTCTTCCTGTTAACCGCAGGGCAATTGAGCAGATTCTTAAAATTACTGAATCTGAAATTGCTGATATGACTGAAGCGGCTCTTCAGAAAATAAGAGCATTATTTTCATGCCCTGTTGTCAGCCGCATGAGGCATTACTTTTTTGTAGCTGAAAATAATAGTGGTGATATTCTCGGTTTTGCCCAGATGTCTTATTCCCTTGATATAAACTTCTGTTTTCTTGATCTCCTTGCGAATAACCCTTCAAAAAGAACAGGAGGTATAGGAGAAGCACTTTATAACAGGGTCAGAGAGGAGGCGAAATTTCTGAATTCAAAAGGACTTTTTCTGGAGTGTATGTCTGATGACCCGGTTTTAATAAGCGATGTTGCACTTCTCAGGCAGAACAGATCAAGACTTAAATTTTATGAAAGGCTTGGAGCAAGACCGATCTTGAACCCCGCTTTCGAAAAACACTGCCATGAATATTACGGCAATCCATATTTTCTGCTCTTTGACAGTCTCGGAAATGATGCAGAACCGGCGCTTAAAGAGGCCGGTAAAATTTTTATTGCAGTTGTGGAGAAAAAACATAATAAAAATGCGGATGATAAATCTGTGAAAGAAATACGCGATGCCATTAAAAGCTATCCCATTGTAATAAGACAGCGGAAATATTTAAAAACTGAGCCTCTTTATAAGTTCTTTGATATTGCAGAAGACAGGAAAATTCCTGTTCTGTATAATGAAGGGCATGAGATTCATCATATTAAAGAGAAGGGGTATATGGAGACCCCGGTAAGGATAAAATCTATTCTTAAAAAAATTGAAAAAAGCGAAATCTTTATTAAGACAAAGTCACGCAGGTACAGCGAAAGCCATATAACAGCAGTACATGACAGGGGATTTGTTAATTATTTTAAAATGGCATCCGCTGCGGTGCCTCCGGGCGTATCGCTGTACCCTGATACTTTTCCCATAAGGAAAAAAGCAAAACCGCCTAAGAAGCTTGTATACCGGGCGGGATATTACTGCATA
>ERZ795048.2132-NODE-2132-length-16373-cov-6.508518_pt1 | contig 16373 bp, 15 predicted proteins | sample MGYA00375132_ERZ795048 | MGnify/ENA primary metagenome ERZ795048 (study PRJEB30177, sample SAMN05720225) | activated sludge metagenome | isolation source: Anaerobic digester | place: Hong Kong | collected 2014-12-17 ...
CCCGCACCCCGTCCGGGCCCTCTACGCCCTGCTGCTCGTTGCCGCCGGCCTGCTGCTGTGGCTGCTCGCGCAGCCGAAACCCGGCGTGCGCGTGATTTCCCTCCGGCCCGTCCTCGCCCCGGATTCCCCGCCCGCCGCCGCCGCGACCGAGCGCCTCCGGGTGGCCACCTACAACCTCGAACATTTCACCGATGCCCGCGGCGACGGCCCCGAGCGCACGCCCGAACTCTTCATTGCCCAGGCCCGCGGCGCCGCCGCCGTCATCGCGGAAGCCGACCCCGACATCCTGCTGCTGCAGGAAGTCGAAAACGCCCGCGCCCTGATCTATCTCAACGAACAGTTCGCGCGCCCCTACGCCTATATCTACGTGACCGATCTGCGCCGGTCCAGCGGCCCGCGCGACCCCTTGAACCTCGGCCTGCTCTCCCGCCTGCCCCCCCGGCAGGTCCGCCAGCTCGGATTCCACGCCCTGGAGGACGAGGCCAGCCCCGCCCGGGGCTCCCTCGCCGCCCTCTTCGACCTGCCCGGCGGCGCTTCCCTGCTGACCTACAACATCCATTTGAAGTCCAACTTCGGCGACGCCCCCCGCAACCAGGCCCAGCGCGCCGCCGCCCTCCATCACATCGGCGCCGACATCGTCGCGCAAACCTACGGCAACCGGCCCCGAATCACCTCCACCCTGATCCTGGGCGACACCAACGTGGATCCCGATACCCCGCAGTTCGCCGGCGATCCTTCGCTGGAGCCCCTGGCGGGCGGATTCGCGGATCTGTGGCTCGGCCGGCCGATCGACGAACGCACCACGATCCCCACCCGCCACGCCGGCGACACCGGCGATCCGCTCCTCGTCTTTCCGCCCTCCGCCTTCGACCGCGTGTTCGCGTCGAAAAACCTCGTGAACAACGGCCCCTGGCGGGTGGAAGGCCCCGTGGCCATCCAACAGGGAACCGATACGTCCAACAACCTCACCAAGCCCGGCGAAAACGGCCATGTCTCCGACCACCACCTCGTGTACGCGGACCTGACCCCCAATCCCGATTACGTTCCGCCGCCCGATCCGTTCGCCGCCCCGGCGGACGCCCCCTGACCTCCGCCCCGGAAATATAAATATCGGCCCGCGAGAGCGCATCTGCGATTAGGTGCACCCACCAGTCATATTGAGCGAAGGCGCGTAGCGCCGGAGTCGAAATAACTTGTCCCGCCACCGCGGGATCTCGGCCCCAATCCAATGGCCGGCCTGCGAGACCAAGCCGAGATCCCTCGACAGGCTCGGGATGACAGCCACACAGCCTCATTCCCAATTTGGATGAACCAAATCGCAGATGCACCCGGCCCCCGAGGAATTTTATAAGTTTTCTGGGCGGATTCAGGCTCCGCTGGCATGCTGTCCCCCGCCATGAGAAACCACGCCAAAGGACAGGATGCCATGACCCCCCTGCTCGTGAACCCCGAACGCTGCACCCGCTGCGGCCGCTGCGCCGCCGTCTGCCCCATGGGCATCGTGACGCCGCCCGGCCCGGACACCCTCCCCGAAGTGAAAGCGGAAGCCGCCTCCCGGTGCATGCGCTGCGGACACTGCGAAGCCTTCTGCCCGGAACACGCCCTGACCCTCCGGGCGCGCCCCGGAGAGGACGACACGCCGCCGGCCGATGCCGGCTTCCTGCCCGCCGCCGGTCTGATCCGCCACCTCAAGAGCCGGCGCTCCATCCGCCGCTATACAGACAAACCGGTGCCCCGGGACACGATTCTCGACCTGCTGGACGCTGCCCGCTACGCCGCCTCGGGAACCAACAGCCAGCCGGTCCAATGGCTTGTGCTGCACGATCCCGCCCGCGTCCGGGCGGCCGCCGCCCGGACCATCGAATGGATGCAGACCCTGGTGAACACGCCGCATCCGCTGGGGGCCTACGTCCCCGCACTGCTCGCGGGCTGGAAGGCCGGCTACGACGTAATCTGCCTGAATGCCCCGCACCTGCTGGTGGCCCATATCCCCGTGGACAACCCCGTGGCGCAGGTGGATGCCATCCTGGCGCTCACCCACGTGAACCTTCTCGCCCCCGCCATGGGCCTGGGCACCTGCTGGGCGGGATTCCTGAGCGCCGCCGCCGGACACCACCCGCCGCTGCAGGCGGAACTGGCTCTACCCGCGGGGCGCAAAGCCGCCTTCGCCCTGATGCTCGGCCATCCTCTCTTTCCCGTCTGCCGCATCCCCCGCCGCAAGCCCCTCGCCGTGACCTGGCAATAGTCCGCTCATACACATCCAGCCCCTTTCCCTAGGGTGCCTCTGCGATTGGGTGCATCCTTGTGGGGTCATATTGAGCGTAGGCGCGCAGCGCCGGAGTCGAAATATCTGGGTACTATCCCGATGACCAGCCTGAGGGACCAGGCTGAGATCCCTCGACAGGCTCGGGATGACAGTCCTGCAGGACTACGGTTTCTTTGTGCGGCATGCACCGAATCGCAGCTGCGCCCGTCGCTCACGCAGGTCAGACTCAAGAGAATGTGATGCGGCGGTTCCGGATTTTCCACGGTGTGGAAAAATGTTTTCCATGGCGTGGAAAACCAGCGGAAATTTTTTCCATAGCGTGGAAAACCGGCGGAAAAGTTTTCCATGCCGTGGAAAATCCGGAAAAATGCCCTCCGCGATTCCGGGGGCGCTAGTAGCTGTAGCCGATGGAGAAGCTGAAGCGGCCCTTGTCGGACGTGACGTCGTCGGTGTTGATGGGCCAGGCGTAATCGAGCTGGATCGGGAAACCCGGGAAGTCGAAACGCACCCCGAGGCCGTAGCCGTCAAAGACGATGCCGTCGCCGACGGCGGGATTGTCCAGGTCCTTTTCGTAGAGATCCTGCCAGACCACGCCCACGTCGTAGAACAGGGCGAAGCGCACCTTTTCGACGATCGGCATCGTGTATTCCACCGTGGCATAGGCCGCGGAACGCCCGCCGATCGGTTCTTCCGTCTCGTCCTTGGGCCCGACCTTGCGGTACTTGAATGCGCGGACGGTGCGCGGCCCGCCGACAAACAGCCGGTCGAACAGCGGCACGCGGTCGGAGTCGCCGTATTCATGGATCATGGACGTCCACCCGCGCAGGTTCAGGACATGGTCGAACCAGAGCGGCACGTACTGGGAGGCGCGCAGCGTGAACTGGTAGGTGTCGCTTTCGCCGCCGAAAGGCCCGCCGGCCAGGGTGGCGGCGGCCGATCCGCGGAATCCGCGCGACGGCAGGAAGGGGTGGTTGCGGGTGTCGCGGATCAGTTCCATTGTCCCGTAGCTTTTCAGGCGGCCGCCCTCTTCCTGCCGGATCAGGTCGCTGGCATTCGTGGAGACGTTGCGGATGTCAATGTCCTCCAGTCCGTAGATCCAGTTGATGCGGTTGAAGGCGAAGAACGGCTTGCCGAGGGTGATCGATCCGCCGGTGGTGATCTGGTCGTATTCGTCGCTGTAGTAGCTGGCTTCGCGCCGGAACAGATCCAGCCCCAGCGACAGCCGCCGGTTCAGGAACCACGGTTCGATCAGCGACAGTTCCAGGTCCGTGCGCTTGCTGCCGCCCTGCGCGCGCAGCCGCAGGCGCTGCCCGCCGCCCGTGAACCGCGGCCAGCCCAGCAGGTCGAAGTTGCCCTGCGTCAGTTCCACGTAGCCGATCAGGTTGTCGATGCTCGAGAACCCCGCGCCGAACATGAGCTGCCCGGTGCGCTGCTCCTCGAGATCGAAGACCAGGTTGAACCGGTTCGAGGCCGCGGTCGCCTCCGGGTAGGTGTTGACGAACGAAAAGTAGCCCAGGTTGCGCACGCGGCTTTCGCTGGTGCGCACGCGCACCTCGTTGTACACCTCGCCCGGCAGCACGTTGATTTCGCGCCGGACCACCTTGTCCTTGGTCTGGGCGTTGCCGCGGATCTCGATGTTCTGGATGTACGCCAGCATGCCCTCGGCCACGTCGTAGGTCACCGCCGCCGTCGCCGCGTTGGTGTCCAGGACCACCCGCGGCTCGACCGTCGTGCGGATGTAGCCGCGCGCCCCGTAGAAATCGCGGATGTTCTGGGCGCTGCGCTGGATGACGTCGAGCGCCGCCGTCCGGTTCGTGCCCGCCACCACCCCGCCGGCCACCGCTTCGGGGGCGAACTGCTCCATGCCCGCCACGCGCCACGCCGCCAGCGAGTACACCGGGCCTTCGTCGATCACAAACGTGATGTCCATTTTCTTGCGGCCGACATAGGTGAACGTGGGCTCGCCCACCGTCGCCGCCAAACAGCCCTTGTCCATCAGCACCTTGCGGATCGCCTCGCGGTCCGCCAGCACCAGGCCGGGCTCGTACAGCCCGTCGTTGGTGATCCACGTCAGCCAGGACGACTGCTTCTGGGCCATGGCCTTCAGCAGCTCCTTGCGGCGCGCCGTCCGGTTGCCCTTGAAGAGAATCCGCCGGACCACCGCGCGGCGGCCCTCGTCCACCTTGATGTCCACATCCGCAAATCCCGGCTGTCCCTCCGCCGGCCGGAGCGTCCAGGTCACCCGCGCATCGGGAAAGAAATCCTTGCGGTATTCCTCGCGCACCTTCTGCGCGCGCAGGCCCAGCAGGGCGTGGTCCGCCGGATCGCCGGAACCGATTTCCATCAGGGAGCGCACCTTCTTGTTGCCCAGGTGGTCGGCGCCTTCGATGCGCAGGGTGCGGATGCGCGGCCGTCCCTGCACGCGGTACACCAGCGCCACGCCGTCGCCCTCGGTCTCCACCCGGACCTCGGCATAGGAAAACACGCCGGACTGCTGCAGGGCGCGGATGTCGTCGGACAGCGCGGCGCGGTCCAGTTCCCGCCCCACCCGGGCCCCCACCTGGGCCAGCACCTGCTCGGCGCTGACCGGCACGTCGCCGATCGCCGCCACGCGGATGTCCCGGATCGGCACCGCCGATGCCGACGCCGCCCAGCCCGCCGCCGCCAGGGCGGCCGCCAGCGCGATTCGGATTCCCTTCATCCGGCTCATCCTTCCTCCGGGTCCACGCCTTCGTAGCGGTTGCTGAACCGGGTCAAGTGCTCGTCAAAGTCCAGATGTACCTCGCCCACCGGGCCGTTGCGGTGCTTGGCGATGTTCACGATGGCCAGGCGCTTGTCCTCGAAATGCTTGTCCTTGGGATACCGGCAGGGACGCCGCAGCAGCATCACCACGTCCGCGTCCTGCTCGATGGCCCCCGAATCGCGCAGGTCGGACAGCTTGGGCTCGGCGCTGGTGGAATCCCGGGTTTCCGGCGCGCGGCTGAGCTGGCTGAGCACCAGCACCGGCACCTTCAGTTCCTTGGCCATGCCCTTCAGGGCCGCCGAAATCGCCGCGGTTTCGCGCTGGCGCCCCTCCTTGGCGTACTTGGAAAAGTTCATCAGCTGCAGATAGTCCACCACGATGAAGCGAATGCCGAACTTGCGCTTGAGGCGGCGCGCGCGCGCCCGCAGATCCAGCGCCTCCAGCCCGGCGGTGTCGTCCACGTAGATCGGCGCATGCCGCAGGGTGTCCGCCGCCGAGATCAGCTTGCCGTGGGCTTCCGCGCCCACCTTGCCCCGCGACAGATCCTGGCTGGACACGCCCGCATGGCAGCAGATCATGCGCCGCACCAGCGATTCCGCCGACATTTCCAGGCTGAAGACCGCCACCGGCTGCGGATCCTGCCGCCGCGCGCCCAGGGCGATGTTCTCCGCCACGTTCAGCGCCAGCGACGTCTTGCCCATGGACGGCCGCGCCGCCAGCACGATCAGGTCCGAATCCTGGAGCCCCAGCAGCATTTCGTCGATGTGTTCGAAGCCCGTCGAAAGGCCCGTGATCCCCTTCTTCTCGGAGATGAGCCGCTCGACTTCCTTCATCTCGTCTTCGACCAGGCGGCCCCAGGCCCGTTCGGCGCTGATGCGCTGCTCGCTGAGGGCGAAGAAGGATTCCTCGGCCTCGACCAGGACGGATTCGGCCTCCGACTCCCCCTTGTAGCACTCTTCGGTCACCACGCGGGCGGCGTCAATGATGCGCCGCATCAGGTGGTTTTCGTAGACGAGCTGGATGTAATACTCGGCGTGGGCCGTGGTGGGCGTGCCGTCAATCAGGCGCGCCAGCTCTTCCTCGCCCCCCGCGCCGTCGAGCTGCCCGGCGTCGCGCAGGCGGTCCACCACCGTGACCAGGTCCACGGGCTTGCGGGCCGAATGCAGGGCCAGCATCGTCTCGTAGAGCGCCTGGTGGCTCTGGACATAGAACGATTCGGCGACGATCTGGCGCTCGACGCACAGATCCAGGACGCGGGCGGCGTCCTGCAGGGCGCAGCCCAGCACCGCCCGCTCGGCATCCTCGCTGTGGGGCGGAATGCGTTCGCCGGAACGCAACGCCTGCGCGCCCGGTCCCGCCTGTGCCGCGCCGGCCATCGCCCGCCCCCCTTATTCCGTCGCCGCGGGTTCTTCCGCCACCCGTTCGGCCACCACCTTGACTTTCAGCGTGCCGCGCACTTCGGGATGCAGATGCAGCACCGCTTCGTGCTCGCCCAGCGCCTTGAACGGCTCGTACATCGCCAGCTGTTTCTTCGAGAGCTCGATGCCTTCCGCCGCCAGCTTCGCCAGCACATCGCCCGCGCTGACGGAGCCGAACAGCCGGCCTTCGGCGTTGGCCTTCACCGAGCAGGTCACCGTCAGGCCTTCGAGCTTCCGGAGCAGGGCTTCCGCCTCCTCCTTCTCGCGCGCCAGCCGCAGCACGGCTTCGGCCCGCTTCTTCTCGACGAGGCGCCGGGTGCCCGGGGTCATCACCACCGCCAGCTTCTGGGGGAAGAGAAAATTGCGCGCGTAGCCCGAGCGCACCCGGCAGGCGTCGCCGGAGCGTCCCAGCTCCGCCACGTCCTCCAACAAGATCACTTCAATGGATTTGCCCATTGTCCACCTGTCCTTCCGCCGCCTACGGCAGCAATCCCATGACCCGCGCGCGACGGATCGCCCGCTTGACTTGCCGCTGCTGTTTGGCATTGGCTCCGGTGACGCGTCCCGGCAGAATCTTGCCGCGTTCGGTCATGAACTTGCGCAGGAACTCATAATCCCGGTAGTCCACCTGCTGATCCGCCTTGAGCAGGCGGGCGCGCTGGCGTCCGGCTTCGTCGCCCGCTGCCTTGCGGGATGTTCTCTTCTTTTTCGGTTTGATCATCGTCGTCCTTGCTCCATGTTAAAAAGGAATTTCCTCGTCATCCGCCGATTTCGCCAGCGGCTCGTCGAAGCTGTCGGCTCCGCCGCCTCCGCTCCCGCCGGCGGCCGGCGGCGGCGTGTCGCGCACGGCGCCGTCGCGGCGCGGGCCGCTCAGGAACTGCACGCGGTCGGCCCGCACCTTCAGGCGCGAGCGCTTCTGCCCGGTTTCCTTGTCGTCCCAGGAATCCAGCTGCAGGCGGCCTTCGACGAACACCGGCGAGCCCTTGGAGAGGTACTGCGCGCAGTTTTCCGCCTGCCGGTCCCAGACATCCACGTCCAGGAACACCGTCCGCTCGACGCGTTCGCCGCTCTTGTTCTGGAACGACTCGCTGACCGCCAGGCGCAGGGTGGACACCGCCGTCCCCGACGGGATGCGGCGCAGCTCCGGGTCCTGGGTCAGGTTGCCGATCAGCAGGACTTTATTCAGCGACGCCATCGTCGGCTCCCTTCTCCGGCGCGGGCGGCGCGGGCGGCGCCACCACGACCTGCACGCGGAACACGTCCTCGTTCAGCTTCAGGCGCGCCTGCATGGGGCCCACCTTGTCGCCGTCGAGCTCGAACGCCACCAGGCCGTAGTGCCCGCTGTGCTGCTTCTGCATCGGACGGGCGAACTCCCGCCGGCCCAGGCGCGTGCAGCTCGACACCGTGCCGCCCAGCTTCTCGATTTCGCCCCGGACGGTCTCGACCGCCCCGTCCCAGTCCGCATCCTTCAGGCTCTCCCGAAAGATAATCATCGCCTCGTATTTGTTCACCTCATGCCTCCTCAATTGTATTCGTTCATCGCGCTGTCCACGCCCCGGGTCAGCAGATGGTCCAGGGCCTCCGCCGCGCGCGCCGCCGCTTCCGCCAGCGCCCGCCGCTCCCCGGCGTCCATCCGTCCCAGCACATGATCCTTCAAATCCGTTCCTTCCGCCTGTTCTCCGACGCCGACCCGCATCCGGACGAACGCCTCGCTGCCGAGATGCTCGATCACCGACTTGAGCCCGTTGTGGCCGCCGGCGCTTCCGCGCGGCCGGATTCTCAACCGGCCCAGGGGCAGGTTGACGTCATCCGTCACCACAATCAAGTCTTTTGCGGTCAGGCCCGCCGGGCGCATCAGCCCCGGCAGCACCGTTCCGCTCCGGTTCATGTAGGTCAGCGGCTTGACCAGCAGCAGGGGGCCCGTGCTCTCCAGCGATGCCCGGGCGGTCTGCACCGGGCGGCGCCAGGAGCGCCGGAACACCGCGGCATGGCGCCGGGCGAACTCGTCCAGGACCGCCCAGCCGGCGTTGTGCCGCGTCTGGGCATAGGCCCGCCCGGGATTCCCGAGCCCCACCACCAGTTTCATGGCGCCGCGCTCCCTGCCGGTTCCTTCCGCTTACTTCTTCTCTTTCTCCTCCGAGGCCTTCTCGCCTTCCGCTTCCTTCTTCTCCGTCAGCACTTCCGGCCCGGCCGCGGCGCCTTCCGCGCCCGCTTCGGCCGCCGCCGGCTCCGCTTCCAGGCGCGGCGCGGCCACGGCCACGATCACCTGGTCCAGATCGTCCAGCAGCTTGAATTTCGACGTATCCACCGGCACGTCCCGGACCCGCAGCGTGTCGCCGATGTCCAGCGCCGTCACGTCCAGCTCCAGTTCCTCGATCACGTCGCCCGGCAGGCATTCCAGCGCCATGGTGCGCATGACGTGCTCCAGCATGCCGCCCTGGTTGGTCACGCCGTTGGGCACGCCCAGCAGCTTCACCGGCACCTCGATCTGGATCGCGCGGGTCATGGAGACCTCGTAGAAGTCCACATGGATGACGCGCCCCGTGATCGGATGGTGCTGCATGGCCTTGAGCATCACCTTGTAGGTCTTCTCCTGCCCTTCCACCGCCAGATCGAGGATCATGTTTTCGCTGCGGTGGCTCCGCAGCATCATCACAAAATCATGCTCGTTCAGCTGGATGTCCAGGCCCGGACGGCCCTCGCCGTACACCACCGCCGGAAACCATCCCGTGCGGCGCAGGCGGCCCGACGCCGCGCTGCCCTTCGCCTCGCGCAGCTTGGCAGTCAATTTCGTCTCTTTCATTGCGTTCTCCCTTGATGAATCTCGAACAGCTTGGAAACCGATTCGTCTCCATAGATCCGTTTAATGGCATCCCCGAGCAGATCCGCCACCGACAGCACCGTGATCGGGAAGCTGTCCCAGCTCTGCTGCGGCAGGCTGTCCGTGGTGATCAGTTCTTCGATCGGCGACTCCTGGAGGCGGCGGATGCCCAGTTCGGTGATCGGGCAGTGGCTCACCGCCGCCCGCACCGACTTCGCGCCATGCGCCTTGGCCATCTTCGCCGCGGCGCACAGCGTGCCCGCCGTCGTCGTGATGTCGTCCGTCAGAATGCAGTCCTTGCCCTCGACGTTGCCCACCAGTTCCAGCGCCTCGACCTCCGTCGCGGAGGTCCGGTGCTTGCCCGCCAGCGCCAGGCCCGCATTGAGCAGCTGGGAATAGGAATAGGCCATCTTGAGCCCCCCGGGATCCGGCGCGACCACCACGCGGTTGTCCGGCGGCAGTTTCTCGCGCAGATAGCGCACCAGCAGCGGCGCCGCATACAGATGATCCACCGGAATGTCGAAAAAGCCCTGGATCTGCGGCGAATGCAGGTCAATCGTCAGCACCCGGTCCACCCCCGCCGCCACCAGCAGGTTCGCCACCAGCTTCGCCGAAATCGGCACCCGCGAGCGGTCCTTGCGGTCCTGCCGCGCATAGGCGAAAAACGGCATCACCGCCGTGATCCGCCGCGCCGACGCCCGCCGCGCCGCGTCCGTCATGATCAGCAGCTCCATCAGGTACTCGTTGGGCTGCATCCCCGTGGGCTGGATGATGAACACATCCCGCCCGCGCACCGTTTCCTCGTAGGTCACGGAGATTTCCCCGTCCGGGTAGCGCGTCACGCTGGCCGCGCTCAGCGGAATGCCCACCCGCGCCGCGATCTTTTCCGCCAGCGGCCGGTTCGCATTTCCCGCGAAAAGCTTGATGTGGTTCTGCATGTCGTTCATCTGGTTCCGTTCGTCCCTCGCCGGCGCAATGGTTGCCCGACAAGGACTCGAACCTTGACTCTGGCCTCCAAAGGGCCGTGTGCTGCCATTACACCATCGGGCAATGCGTTCGATGGCATTCCGCAATCGCGCAACGGCCAGCCTTCCGGCGCCGCGCCCGACCGTGACAAAGAACAAACCGGCCCGCCCTTCCGGACGGACCCGTCCTCAAAAACCCGCGCACCTTACCCCCCGCCCCGCCAAAAGTCAATCCCCCCGAAACGCCGAAAATCCGGATTTTCCACGCCATGGAAAAAATTCCCGCCCGGTTTCCACTCCATGGAAAAAATACCTGTCCCGCTCCGCGGGATTTTCCACACCGTGGAAAATCCGGAATCCTTCCCCGTGCCGGGGATCGCAATCCCTTCCTGTTTTCCTGCTGTTTCCTGTTTTCCTGCTGTTTCGCACTCGTCCTATTCATGAGTTCATGAGTTCTGATTCTTGTGCCCAGCCCGCCCTTGCACCCGCCCCGCCCCCTGCGGTATGGTTCCGGCCCATGGACCTCTCGATCATCCTGACCTACCGCTGCAACTCGCGCTGCTCCATGTGCAACATCTGGCAGCATCCCACCCTGCCGGCCGAGGAAGTCACCCTGGAGACCCTCGCCAAACTGCCCGGCGGCTTCGACTATCTCAATCTCACCGGCGGCGAACCCACCCTGCGCACCGACCTCGAGGCGGTCGTGGACCTGCTGCACCCCAAAACCCGCCAGCTCGAAATCTCCACCAACGGGCTCCAGGCCGACAAGCTCGAGCGCATCCTGCGCAAGCACCCCGACGTCAAGATCCGCATCTCCCTCGAAGGCATCGGCGAGCGCAACAACGCCATCCGGGGCGAAAAGAACGGGTTCGAGCGCAAGAGGGACACCATGAAGCGCCTGAAGGCGGCCGGCGGCTGCGACCTCGGGTTCGCCACCACCTTCCAGGACGACAACTGCGACCAGCTGCTGGACCTGTACCGGCTCTGCAACTCCTTCGGGGGCGAAATGGCCACCTCCGCCCTGCACAACGGCTACCAGTTCCACAAAACCGACAACGAACCCTACAACCGCGTGCGCATCGCCCGCGCCGTCCAGCCGCTCATCGTCGAAATGCTCCGCTCCCGCCGCCCCAAAAACTGGTTCCGGGCCTATCTCAACCTCGGCCTGATGAAAAAAATCCTCGGCCAGCCCCGGCTGATTCCCTGCACCGCCGGACGCGACTTCGCCTTCGTGGACCCCTGGGGCCGCGTGTATGCCTGCAATGTCCGCCCCGATCTCGAAATCGGCGACTTGACCGCGCAGACCTGGGAGGAAATCTACCACGGCCCCCGCGCCGTCGAGGCCCGCACCAAGGTCGCCCGCTGCACCCACAACTGCTGGATGGTCGGCTCCGCCAAAACCGCCATCCGCAACAAGCACGTTGCCCGGCTTCCCCGCCTGAAACCCCTCGCCTGGGTCCTCGTCAACAAGCTGCGCGTGGCGCTCGGCCGCCCCGTCCCCTTCGACCGCTACGTGGATTTCCGCGACGTCGCGGATTCCCCGGTCGTCCCGAAGCGGGAAACCTGGCTGGGCAAGACCTTCCGGCCCGCGTTCCAGACCAAACGCGAGAAGCCCTACGGGGCGTTCAACAACGTCATGAACAAGTAGGCGGCTCCTGCGGATGAACATCGCCGTCCTGGGCAGCAAATCCTTTCCCGCCTTCGCCGGCGCCGACCGCGTCGCCGAGAATATCCTTCTGCACCTGCCGGCGGACGACGGCATCCGCTATCATCTCTATGTCGTGCGCACCCCGGCCCAGCCGCGGGCGTTTGATTTCTCCCCCCGTCTCCGGGTCATTCCCATCCCCGCGCTGAAAGGCAAGCACAGCCGCGCCACCACCTACTTCCTGCTCAGCGCCCTGCACTGCGCGCTGATCCTGCGCCCCGATCTCGCCCATGCCCACGACTCCGCCTTCGGTCCCTTCGCGTGGATCCTGCGCCTTTTGCGGCCCGGCATGCCGATCCTCGGCACGTTCCACGGCAACCCCTACGAAAGGGCCAAGTGGAGCCGCTTCGCCAAGGCCTTCCTGCGCTTTTCGGAAGCCGCCTTCCTCCGCGCCTGCCGGCAGCTCACCACCGTCGCCCGCGCCAAGGTCGCCGACGTCGAAGCCCGATCCAAAACCCCCATCGAATTCATCCCCAACGGCGTCAACCCCTCCCCGGCCATCCCCGCCACCGGGCTGGCCGAAGCCCACGGCCTGGTTCCCGGCGGCTACCTTCTGTTCGCCGCCGGCCGCATGGATCCCACCAAGGGCCTGCACCACCTGCTGGACGCCGTGGACCGGCTGAAACCCGATCTGCCGCTTGTCGTCGTCGGCGGCTTCGAGGGCCACAACCAGGCCTACTCCGAACAGCTCCTCGCCCGCTGCCGCGCCACGCCCCGCCTGGTGCTGATTCCCCGCCTGCTCTCCCAGCCCGAGCTCTTTGAACTGGTCGCCGGCGCCCGGCTGTTTATCTTCCCCTCCGAAATCGAAGCCATGAGCATGATGCTGCTGGAGGTGATCTCCTGCGGCGCGCCCGTGCTCGCCAGCGACATCGCCGAAAACACCGAAGTCACCGGCCCGGACTACCCCTGGCTGTTCCGCAGCGGCGATGCCCGGGACCTGGCGGACAAGCTGGCGGCTTTCCTGCGCGACGGCCCCGGCCCGGAAACCGCCGCCCTGCGCGAACGCTGCGCCCGCGACTTCGACTGGACCGCCATCGCCGCGCGCTATCGGACCCACTACCGCCGCCTGGCCCGCCGACCCGCAGGAGCCCCTCCATGAGCACCTCCCATACCCGCCTCGAACGCTGGGAACACAAACTCAAGGCCGTTTTCGACGAGATCGACGCCGAACTCGAAGCCGAAGGACGCGGCAAAAAATACCGCCGGCATCCCGCGCGCCCCCCCGCCGGCACCACGGCCAACCGCGAAGACGACGGCCTGTTCGACCTCGGCGCGGCCTTCTCCGTCGGCATCGGCTCCCGCCACGGCCCGGGCTATGTCCTCCAGGCCCGCATCGCCACCCTCGACCCCGTCTCCCCCGACGCCCAGAAAAAACTCGAAGACGAAGTCGCCCGCCGCCTGCGCCGGAAACTCCCCGAAGCCTTTCCCGGCGTCCGGCTCCACGTCAACCGCGACGGCCGCGTGTACAAGATCCACGGCGACCTTTCCCTCGGCCGCCTGTAACCTCAGCTGGCGCCGCCGGTGTCGAAGGGATAGTCGCAGGGGCGTCCGCGGAAGCAGAACCCCAGGTTGTCGCCCTTGACGTCGTCGTACTCGATCCCGTGCAGCGCCAGCGCGACTTTTTCGGCCGTCAGCGGCATGGTCTTCAACCGGATGCCGACCGCATCGTCAATCGCATCGGCAATGTTGGGCGCGGCGGCGATCATGGTGTGTTCGCCCACCCCGCGCGCGCCGAACGGCCCGTCGGGCTGGGGCGTCTCCAGCATGATCGGAACAATCTCGACGGGACAATCCAGCGTGGTGGGGATCTTGTAGTCCGTGAAGTTCGGATTCAGCAGCCGCCCGTCGGGGGCATAGCGGATGTCTTCGTACAGGGCCGTGGCCAGTCCCTGGAGAATCCCGCCGACGATCTGTCCCTTGACGAGCTCGGGATTGATCACCTGGCCCACATCCACCGCCAGCGCCGCCTTGAGCACGGTGAGCTTGCCGGTCTCCTTGTCCACTTCCAGCACCACGCCGGCGGAGCCGACCGTGTAGTGCACGTTGGGATGCCCGCCCTGGCTGGTTTCGGGATCGCCCAGCGCCGAGGTGAATTCCGGCATGAACATGCCCGTGCCGTGGATGGGCCCGCCGACAAAACGGCCGTCCGGCCGCATGATGCCGTCAATGACGAAGTCCCGGAACGGCAGCGCCAGCTTCTTGTCCTTCCGGCTCTTGACGCATTCGGCGTCCAGATAGAGGTCGGCCGCCTTGAGGCGCTTGGCGCGGGCCACGGTGGCGATCAGCTTGCCCTTGACCTCTTCGGCGGCGGCGCGAACCGCGTTGCCGCAGCTCCACGTGACGTGCGACCCGACCGTCTGCCACTCGTAGGCGTTGCGGTCGGTGTCGGGCGTCTCGACGCGGATCTTGCCCACGGGCACTGTCAGCACTTCCGAGGCCACCTGGGCCATCACGGTCAGGAACCCCTGCCCGATCTCCATGCCGGACACCGCCAGGTTCATCGAGCCGTCCTCGTTGAACTTCAGATAGGCGGCCGACGACGCGTTGGGCGGCATGGCCGGCGCCTTCCAGAAGCACGCCACGGCCTTGCCGATCGCCTTGTGCGGCCGGGCTTTTTCCTTGCGGCCCCAGCGAATCGCCCGCGCCACCTTGTCCAGGGCGCCTTCCAGATCGCCGGGATTCATTTCCGCGCCGTAAGCCAGGGTGTCGCCTTCCCGGATCGCGTTGACCTTGCGGATCTTCACCGGATCCATGCCGATGGCCCGGGCGATGCGGGTCATGTGCGATTCGAGCCCGAAGTGGAATTCGGAGTAGCCGAATCCCCGGTAGGCGCCGCAGGGCGGCATGTTGGTATAGACGCAGACGGAATCGATCTTGACGTTGGGAATCCGGTACGGGCCGGTCGCCGACAAACCGACGGCATTCACCACGTTGGCGCCGTACTCGGCGGAAGCGCCGGCATCCCAGTGCAGGGTGTGCTCCAGCGCGACGATCTCGCCGCTTTTCTTCACACCCATTTTGACGCGGGCCACCACGCCCTGACGCTGCGACGTGTTCATGAACTCCTGCTCCCGCGTCCAGTGCAGCCGGACGGGACGGCCCTTCATCGCGATCGCCAGCACCGCGCCGATGATCTCCATCGAAACGCCCGCCTTGCCGCCGAAGCCGCCGCCGACATAGGGCGTGATGATGCGGATGTCCTGGTGCGACAGACCGAAGGGCTTGAGCGCCACCGCCATCACCCCGCGCTGGGCGAACGGCGACTGCGACGACGCCCACAGCGTGAGGCGGCCGGACAGATCGAACAGCCCCGTCACGGCATGGGTTTCCAGCGGGCAGTGGGCGTAGCGAGGCACCGTGTAGGTGTCTTCCAGAATGAAATCCGCCTGCCGGAATCCCTTCTCGACATCACCTTTCCGCGTCTTGCGCCAGTGGGCGATGTTGGTGCCCGCGCGCGGGAAGAACCACGGCACGCGCTGGTAGCGGCCCAGGTCGGGGTGGATCAGCACCGCATCCTTGCGCAGGGCCTCGCCCAGGCTCAATACCGCCGGCAGGGGCTCGTAATCCACCCGGATCAGGCGGACGGCGCGCAGCGCGGCTTCGGGCGTCTCGGCAATGACCGCCGCCACCTGCTCGCCGACGAACCGCACGCGGTCCCGCGGGAAGATGTCCCGGTCCTGCATGTACAGGCCGAACTTGTGGGGACAGTCCTTGCCGGTGACCACGCGAACCACGCCCGGCGCCCGTTCCGCCGCCGACGTGTCGATTTTCCGGATCCGGGCATGGGCATGGGGACTGGTCGCCACCGCGGCATGCAGAAGCCCCGGGCCGAAATCGAGATCGTCCACATAGCGCGCCGCACCCGTCACTTTGTCCAGGCCGTCGATTCGCACGGCCGATGTGCCGACCACTTTCTTCTGGCTCATGACCGTTTCCTCCGGGTTGCGGGCTTGCGGCGGGGCGTCTTTTTCGCCACGGACAGCACCGCCTTGACAATGGGTTCGTAGCCCGTGCAGCGGCACAGGTTGCCGGCCAGCGCCTCGCGCACTTCGTGCTCGCCGGGCTGCGGATTCTCCGCCAGCAGGGCGGAGGCCGCCAGCACCACGCCGGGGGCGCAGAATCCGCACTGAAACACGTTCTGCTTCACAAACGCCTGCTGCAGGGCCGTGGGCCCCTCCTTCCCCACTCCCTCCAGGGTCGTCACGGACTGTCCGTCCGTTTCGATGGCCAGAATGAGACAGCTGCGAACCGCCTTGCCGTCCAGCAGCACCGTGCAGGCGCCGCAATCGCCCCGGCCGCAGCCTTCTTTGGGTGTCTTGATCCCGAGACGCCCGCGCAGGACATCCAGCAGGGTTTCATTGGGAGCCACCGCCACGCGGCGCGTTTCGCCGTTCAATCGAATGGATATCTCTTGCATCACGCGTCCTCCTCGAGAATGTTCAGGCCGTAGTCCGG
>ERZ795048.2133-NODE-2133-length-16369-cov-10.365698_pt1 | contig 16369 bp, 14 predicted proteins | sample MGYA00375132_ERZ795048 | MGnify/ENA primary metagenome ERZ795048 (study PRJEB30177, sample SAMN05720225) | activated sludge metagenome | isolation source: Anaerobic digester | place: Hong Kong | collected 2014-12-17 ...
GCGACGTGCGCCCCATGGGCCGCGGTGCCAGCGGGGTGCGGGGCATGAACCTGACCGGCGGCTCCAAGGACAACGAGGTGATCGGCATGATCGCCGTGGACGCCGACAACCTGGGCGAGCGCCAGGTGCTGGTGGTGAGCGAGAAGGGCTACGGCAAGCGCTCGCTGATCCAGGACGAGGACGGCGAATACGTGTACCGCATGGTGAACCGGGGCGGCAAGGGCGTCAAGACCATGCAGGTCACCGACAAGACCGGCTCCCTGATCTCCATCAAGGAAGTGAAGGACGGCGACCACCTCATGATCATCAACCGCAGCGGGGTCACCATCCGGATCCCCGTGGAGGACCTGCGGGTGCTGGGCCGGGCCACGCAGGGCGTGCGCCTGATCGACCTGCGCAAGAACGACCAGATCGCCGCCGTGGCCAAGGTGGACGCCGGATTGAACGAGGAGAACGGGGACGACCTGCCCGGCGAAGGGGAGGGAGGCCCTGACGAGAATGGCACCGATGTTGCGGACACCGGTGCGGAAGCATGAACCTGAACGAGCAACGCAACGCGATGAGGACCACCCTGACGACCCTGTTCGCCGCCGGATTGCTGGCCGCCTCGGCCCAGAACTCCAACGTGGTGAACGCCTACAACTACATGCAGGACGGCGACCTGGCCAAGGCCGCCGAGTACATCGAGCCGGCCATCAGCCACGAGGCCACCATGGGCAAGGACAAGACCTGGCGGTACCGGGGCGACATCTACCGGATGATCGGCATGGGCACCGACGATGCCCTGAAGGCCCAGTTCCCCGATGCCATGCAGAAGGCCATCGACAGCTACCTGAAGGCGGAGGAGCTGGATGAGAAGGGGCGCTACAAGGACGAGCACGTGAAGGCCCTGGGCGCGCTGCAGGGCGCATCGCTGAACGCCGGCAATGCGGCCTTCGGCGAGAAGGACTTCGACAAGGCGGTGGCCATGTACGGTCAGGCCCAGCGCATCGCGCAGGCCTTCGGGCAGGTGGACACGAACGCCGTGTACAACACCGCCCTGGCCTACGAGTCCGCCGGCAACACCGCAGAGGCGCTGAAGGCCTACCGCCAGGTGCTGGACCTCGGCTACGACAAGGTGGAGGTGTACCGCTTCATGGCCCAGCTGCAGGCCCGCCAGGAGGACTGGGACGGCGCCGTGGCCACGGTGCGTGAAGGCCGCGCCAAGCACCCCGAGGACGCCGACCTGCTGAAGGACGAGCTGGTGTACCTGCTGCGCGCCGGTCGCGGGAATGAGTCGGAAGGCGTGCTCACCGAAGCGCTGAAGAAGAACCCCAACGACCCGATCCTGCTGTCCATCCAGGGCAGCCAGTACGAGGAGAAGCTGGGCGCTGCGGAGGACCAGGCCACGAAGGACGAGCTGTTCGGCAAGGCCGAAGGGGCCTACAAGGCCGCCATCGAGGCCGATCCGGAGTTCTTCGACGCCTACTTCAACATCGGGGTGCTGTACAACAACCGCGCGGCCGACATGTACGAGCAGTGCAACAGCATCAAGAGCGACAAGGAGTACATGGCCTGCAAGGAAAAGGCCGACGCCGTGTACCTGGCCGCCAAGCCCTACTTCGAGCAGGCGCACAACATGAAGCCGGACGACGCCGCCACCATTCAGCAGCTGATGAAGCTGTACGCGAAGACCAACGACACGGCGAAGTTCCAGGAGATGAAGGCCAAACTGGGCGAGTAACAGCTTCCCATCTTGGACTGATGGTCAGAGGGCCGGGCGTTCGCGTCCGGCCTTCTGCATTACAAGCTCTTGGTAGTCAGATGAATACAGGTTCGTGCTTGAAGCAGGCGCTCTGGTTTTGGTCGAGCTTTAGGGCCCATTCGTCGATGAAAATGGCCCTTTCGTCTTGACAGCGGGAGGCCGATCGTGCCATCTTGGGGCACCTTCAACGAACAGGCATGACCTTTCCACGCACCTTCTGCCTGCTCTTCGGATCCGTACTGACCCTGACCCTCTCGGCCGCTCCGGCCCAGGAGGGGACCGCTGCCGCCGAACGACCGGCAGTGGACGCCAACCACCAGGCCGAGCCCCTGCCTGCGCCCTGCGTGCAGGAGGAGGCCGGCACCTGGCCGGTGAAGACGCTGACCCTGCTCCTGCAGCTCACCGACGAGGAGCAGCTCTTCACCTGAGCCTCGGCCCGGTCCTACCTTCGGGCCGGCATGGCGTTCCGCAGGCACCGGACCATCGACGACCCCGGCATCGGGCTCAGCTTCGACAAGCCGGTGGACCGGCTGCTGGGCGCTGACGGCCAGTTCCGGGTGGACCGCCGGGGCGGGATCCGGACGTTCCGCCAGTTCTTCCTGTTCCTGACCACCGTGAGCACGGCCACCTACGTGCTGTGCCTGGTGGCCACCTACCTGACGGTGATCCTGGTCTTCGGCGCGGGCTACATGGCCGTGGGGGTGGAGCAGCTGCAGGGTGCCGAGCTCCATGGCCTCTGGCCCCGCTGGCGCAGTGCCCTGGGCTTCAGCATGCAGACGTTGACCACCGTGGGCTACGGGCACCTGGCGCCCATGGGCAACGGGGCCTGGCTGCTGGCCACGCTGGAGAGCATGCTCGGAGTGCTGGGTCTCGGATTGTTCAGCGCCATCACCTACGCCCGCATCGCCCGGCCCACGGCCCGTCTGCTCTTCAGCGAACGGGCGTTGATCGCTCCCTTCCGGGAAGGCTGGAGCCTCCAGTTCCGCGTGGCCAACCGTCGTGACACCCTGCTCATGGACGTGGAGGCGCGGGTGCTGCTGGTGCTCGCCGACAAGGACGGCCAGGGCGAACGGCTGAACTATTACCAACTGCCGCTGCAGCTGGACCGCATCACCTTCCTGCCGCTCACCTGGACGGTGGTGCACCCCGTGGATGGTGACAGCCCGCTATCCGGTCTTTCCGCCAGGGAATTGCAGGAACGCCGGGCCGAGCTGATCGTGATCGTGAAGGGGCTCGACGAGTCCTACGGCCAGATGGTGCAGACGCGCCGCTCGTACCGCTGGGACGAGGTGCATTGGGGAGGCCGCTTCGAACGGGCCTTCGAGCCGGCCGGCGATGGCGGCATGCGGCTGGACCTGGAGCGGGTGCACGCCTTCACCCCGCATCCCGCCCCCGAGCGCCTTCCCGATCAGTGACCATCGCGCCCGCGTTTGCGGGCCAGCTTGGAGGAGGTCCGGTTCGCCTGGATGGCTGAGCCCTTGAGCCCCAGGGTATAGAGGTCCGTACGCCGGTCCTTCAGGTTGCGCACCGCCCCATGGGCGTTCAGCTCCTTCAACAGGTCGCGGTCCACATCGGCGATCAGCGTCATTTCCGTGTTGGGCGTGGCCTCGCTCTTCACCCCGTTGGTGGGGAAGGCGAAGTCGCTGGGGGTGAACACCGCGCTCTGGGCGAACTGGATGTCCATGTTCTCCACCTTGGGCAGGTTGCCCACGCTGCCCGCAATGGCCACGTAGCACTCGTTCTCGATGGCGCGGGCCTGGGCGCAGCGCCGCACCCGGATGTAGCCGTTCTGGGTGTCGGTGAGGAAGGGTACGAACAGGATCTGCATGCCCTGCAGGGCCATCAGGCGGGGCAGTTCGGGGAACTCCACGTCGTAGCAGATCAGCACGCCCACCTTGCCGCAGTCGGTGTCGAACACCCGCACCTCATCACCACCCACCATGCCCCAGTACTGCACCTCGTTGGGGGTGATGTGCACCTTCTCGAAGCGTTCCCAGGTGCCATCGCGCCGGCAGAGGAAGCCCACGTTCTTCAGGTGCTTGCCGTCCAGCATGGGCATGCTGCCGGTGATGATGTTGACGTTGTAGCGGATCGCGAAGTCCACGAACCGGTCTCGGAGCGGCTCGGTGTACTTGGCCAGGGAGCGCATGGCCCGGGCCTCGTCCAGGTGGTTGAACTCGGCCAGCAGCGGGGCGTTGAACAGCTCGGGGAACAGGCAGAAGTCCGTCTTGTAGCTGGCCACGGCGTCGATGAAGAACTCGACCTGGTCGCACAAGGCGTCCAGGCTGCGGAAGGGCCGCATCTGCCACTGCACCAGGCCCAGGCGTACCACGTCGTTGGCCCGCCCCGCGATCTTGGGGCGGCCGTCGTGGTAGATGTTGTTCCACTCGATCAGCGTGGCGTACTCCAGCGAGCTGGTGTCGCCGGCCAGGTAGCCCTTCATCACCTTCAGCACGTGGAAGTCGTTGCTGAGCTGGAAGGTGAGCGTGGGGTCGTAGATCTCCTTCAGGCGCACCTTCTCGATGTACTCGCGCGGAGTGAGCTTTTCGGCGAACTTGGAGTAGTTCGGGATCCGCCCCCCGGCCACGATGGCCTTCAGGTTCAGCCGTTCGCAAAGCTCCTTGCGGGCCTCGTACAGGCGCCGGGCCAGCCGCATGCCGCGGTACTCCGGATGCACGAACACGTCGATGCCGTACAGCACGTCCCCGTCCTCATCGTGGGTGTCGAAGGTGTAGTTGCCGGTGATCTGCCGGTAGGTGTGGTCGTCGCCGTACAGGTCGTAGTCCACGATGATGCTGAGCGCGGCCGCCACCACCTGGCCGTTCACCGTTACGCACAGCTGGCCTTCGGGGAAGATCTCCATCAGCCGCTGGATCTGTTCCTCCTTCCAGATGGCGTTGTCCATGTCCGGATAGGCCTTCACCATGGAGGCCCGCAGGGACACGTAATCGGCGAATCGGAGGTTGCGGAGACGGATGCGCAGGGGTTTCTTGGCCATGCCCTAAAGGTATCGGGTCCGTCGTCCTTGGCCGGGAACGGCCCGTGCCCTTATTTTGGGGACGTTCCACGGCCTACGGGCCGAATCCCAGCACACATGGACCCGAAGCAGATGAAAGAGCGGGTGCTCGAGGCGGCCCGCACCAAGCTGAACGAGCACCTCACCGAGTACAACGAGCGCATCGCCGAACTGCGCGCCGTGACCGTGGAGAACGAACTGGCCGAGACCGCCAGCCAGACCGAGGGCCGGCGCGATGCCGACATCGAGCTCATGAACTCCATCGGCGAGCAGCTCGCCCAGGTGAAGCGCGAACTCGACGGCCTGGACCAGGTGGACCTGACCGACGCGCCGCACGACACCGTGCGCTACGGGTCGGTGGTGGTCACCGACCGGCACCACCTGCTCATCGCCACCAGCATCGACGGGTTCGACGTGGAGGGCGAGGAGTACCTGGGACTGAGCACCAAGGCCCCACTGTACCAGGCCCTGAACGGGAAGAAGGCAGGGGAGTCCGTGCAGGTGAACGGCAACACCTTCACCATCAAGCAGGTCTACTGAGCATGGACCTGGACGTGATCGGGATCGGCGCGCGGGTGGAGCATCCGGCGTTCGGCAAGGGCGTGGTGTACGACGCCGACCAGCGCACCTACTACATCTTCTTCGGCGGTGAACAGGGCGAGCAGACCATCAGCCGGAGCTTCACCGGGCTGCAGCTGGTGGAGCCCGGACCCGACCTCGCAGGCGGGGAGGAGCTGGACCTGGACACGGTGAAGGACGCCCTGCGCGAGGTGTTGGAGGAGATGGACCGTCCCCGGCGTCCGGTGGAACTGGCCCGGCGCTACGATGGCGGCACCCTGGAACTGAAGCCCTCCGACCCGGAGCTGAAGAGCAAGGAGCTGCCGATCGATGACTTCTTCCACAAGATCGTGATGCTGCGTGACCGGCTGCGGGTGTTGGAGCAGAAGATCAACGCCCACGAGGGGCTTTCGGAGGCCGACAAGGTGGAGCTGCAGCAGTACGTGACGCGCTGCTACGGCAGCCTCACGACCTTCAACGTGCTCTTCGCCGACAAGGAGGACCACTTCGTGGGGCAGAAGGGTGGGTGAGGGGGTTTGCGATCCCGTGGCGATCGACTTACCTTTCGAATGTCAACGCGTTCTTTGAGGCCTTTGGGCCTTCACCATACGGCCCGCGCAGGTTACGTTCGAGAAGCTAACAAGACACCTCCAGGGGTGGGCGCTTCGATGGGCAACGGCGCGCCCCGGTCCACCTTCCGGTGGATACCGCCTTTGGGCGGTGTACGGGGATTACGGAACCCATCTGTCCCATTCCGCTCATGTGACCCATGAGTTTCTTTTGAGCAAGTACCTGCGTGGGCTTTCTTTTGCTCCCGCGTGAGCACCTCATCCATGTCCGATCCCGCCACCACCCAGGACCTCCGGCCCGCGGGCTCACTGCTGCCCGTCATGGAGGCCTTCGGCACCGTGCAGGGCGAGGGGGCCTTCACCGGCCAGGCCGCCTGGTTCATCCGCCTGGGCGGCTGCGACGTGGGCTGCACCTGGTGCGATGTGAAGGAGAGCTGGGACGCCGCCGCACATCCCGTCCGCTCCGTCGATGACCTGGTGGCCGAGGCCCTGGAGCAGCCCGCCCGCATCGCCGTGATCACCGGTGGCGAACCCGCCATGCACGAGCTGGGACCACTGACCCATGCCTTGCGCGCCGCCGGCTTCCGAACCCACATCGAGACCTCCGGCGCCCATCCGCTCAGCGGCGAATGGCACTGGATCTGCTTCAGTCCAAAGAAGTTCCGCGCACCGTTGCCGGATATCTACGACCGTGCGGACGAATTGAAGGTGATCGTGTACAACCGCCACGACCTGGACTGGGCGGGGGAGCATGCCGCACGCGTACGTCCCGGCTGCCTGCTGTACCTGCAGCCCGAATGGGACCGCCGCGACAAGGTGATGCCCCTGGTCACCGCGCACGTGCAGGCCCATCCGGAGTGGCGCATCTCCCTCCAGACCCACAAATACCTCGGCATCCCGTGAGCCTGCGTTCCTTGTTCCTGCTTCCCGTTCTCCTGCTGACACTCGGTGTGCAGGCCCAGCTGCGCGACTACAGCACCAAGGACAAGAAGGCCATCAAGCTGTACGAGGAGGGGCTCGACTGCATGCACCAGCGCGACTGGAACTGCGCCGAGGCCCGGCTATCCAAGGCCGCGGGTTTTGACGACCACTTCGTGGAACCCCGTTTCGCCCTGGCTGAACTGTACGACCTGCGGGGCAACGACACCGAGGCCATGCGCTGGTACCGCGAGGCCCTGCAACTGGCCCCGCGCTACTTCCCGAACGCCTACCTGCACCTGGCCGACATCGAGTTCCGGAACCAGGAGTACACCGCCGCCGAGGGGCACTACAAGACCTTCCTGGACCTGAACCAGGACCCCGTCCGCGCCGATCGCGCCCGGCTGGGCATCGACAATTGCACCTTCGCTGCGCGGGCCATCAAGCAGCCGGTCCCGTTCGAGCCGGTGAACCTGGGACCTGGCGTGAACAGCGCCGAGCCGGAGTACTACCCCTGCGTCACGGCGGACGACCGCACGTTGATCTACACCCGGCGCGTCACGGCCCCCGAGGTGCGGCCCTACGGCATGCAGGAGGATTTCTTCGTGAGCCATCGGGGCGAGGACGGGAGCTGGGGCCGGTCGGATCCCGTGCCCACGGTGAACACCCTGCACCACAACGAAGGGGCCGGCACGCTCACGCCGGACGGGCGCTTCATCATCTTCACCAAGTGCGCACTGGCCGATGGCAGCTACGGCGGCGACTTGAAGGGCCTGGGCAGCTGCGACCTCTTCATCAGCCGGCGCATCGGCGACCGATGGACCAAGCCCGAGAACCTGGGCCCGCCGGTGAACTCGCGGAACTGGGAGTCGCAGCCCAGCATGGCCAGCGATGGCCGGACCCTCTACTTCGTGCGGGGGCAGATGGCCCGCGACGGCATCCGCGACATGGACATCTGGAGCAGCACCCTGCAGGACGACGGTTCGTTCAGCACCCCGGAGAAGCTGCCGGGCGCGGTGAACACCCCCTTCCAGGAGGAGAGCGTGCAGATCCACCCCGACGGGCGCACGCTCTACTTCAGCAGCAACGGCCATCCCGGCTTCGGGGGGCTGGACATCTTCATGAGCCGGAAGGAGGCGGATGGCAGCTGGGGGCAGGCCCTGAACCTGGGCTGGCCGATCAACACCGGCGATGACGAGAACAGCCTGCTGGTGAGCGCGGACGGGCGTGTGGCCTACTTCGCCAGCGACCGGGAGGGCGGACAGGGCGACCTGGACCTGTACAGCTTCGAGCTGTATCCCGAGGCACGGCCGGAACCGGTCACCTACATCCGGGGGCGGGTATACGATGAGGCCACCGGGGAGCCCCTGGAGGCGGACGTGATGCTGCTGGACCTGACGGACGGGCGCCTTGCCACGGCCGCCTACAGCGATCCCGGCACCGGCGAGTTCCTGGTGGTGCTGCCCACCGAACGCACCTACGCGCTGAACGCCTCCGCCGAGGGCTACCTGTTCTTCTCGGCGAACTACGACGTGCAGGGGACCGGCGACAATGCCGACCCCTTCACGTTGGAAGTGCCGATGCGGCCGCTGAAGACCGGCGAGACCATCGCCCTCCGCAACGTGTTCTTCGAAACGGCCAGCCACGAACTGCTGCCGGCCAGTCATGTGGAACTGGACCGCCTGGTGCAGCTCCTGGAGCGCAACGCCTCGCTGCGGATCGAGGTCGGGGGCCACACGGACAACGTAGGCGGGGAGGCCGAGAACCAACAGCTGAGCGAACGCCGGGCCCAGGCGGTGCGTGGCTATCTGGTGTCGAAGGGCATCGCGGCCGATCGCATCGAGGCGAAGGGCTATGGCGAAGGCCGACCGGCGGCGACCAACGACACCGAGGAGGGCCGCGCCCTGAACCGGCGCACGGAAGTGCGGGTGCTCTGATCCAACGGATCGTTCGCCGGCGTACGTTCGCGGTCCCTATCACCGCGCATGCACCCCTGGGTCGCGGAGCACTGGCTCCCCTTGTTCGACCGGCTCGCCACGGAGGACCACCTGGTCCTGGACGGGGTCTTTGACGCGGACATCCTGCAGGCCCTCGAGACCTCCCTGCACGGCCACCTGACCGCCGGCGACCTCCACAAGGCCGGCATCGGGGCCCTGGCCGACCATCAGGTTGACACGACGGTACGGGGCGACGAGGTACACTGGCTGGACCGGGGACGGGAGCCGGACCTGGAGCCGTTCTTCCAGCGCATGGAAGAGCTGCTGGCCCTGCTGAACCGGTACTGCTACCTCTCGCTTTCCGGCTGGGAGTTCCATTTCGCGCACTACCCGCCAGGCACCTTCTACAAGCGGCACCGCGACCAGTTCCGCGGCAGGGGCAATCGCCTGATCAGCGTGGTCCTGTACCTGAACCGGGACCGGGGGCCGGGGGATGGGGGTGAGCTTCGGCTGTTCCTTCCGGATGAGGAGCGCCTCGTGGAACCGCTGTACGGGCGGCTCGTGCTGTTCAAGAGCGATGTGCTGGAACACGAGGTGCTGCCCACCCGCACCGACCGCTACAGCCTGACCGGCTGGCTGCTGCACCAACCGCCGGGACTGGGGTTCCTGGGGTAGGGAAGGCTGAAGGCTGAACGCTGAACGCTGAACGCTAAGCGCTGAACGCTAAAGGCTGAACGTGGAACGCTGAAGGCCTTGGGTCAACTGGTGAACGGTCGCTCAGAAACGCCAGCCCAGGGCTGCGTTCGCTGCGCGGCCCAGGCCTTCCGGTGACGCGAGCCCGACCAGGTCTGGAAGCTCGGCGTGGAGGTAGAGGTGCCTGCCCGGGGCGCCTTCGAGCTGCAGGCCGGCCTGCCAGGTGGTGAAGCCGCCGTACCGCACGGCCAGGCCCCAGCGCCAGGCGTTGGAGGGATGCATCCAGGCCTGCAGCCCCACCTCGGGCACGAAACCCGGGATCACGACCTGCCTGACCGACAAGGCCAGACCGATCCGCTGCCAGGGCCGGGTATACAGCCTGACCATCGCTTGGGCAGGGAGCATGCGCCATTGGGCCTTGGGCCCGTAGTTCAAGGCCAGCGTATCGCGGAAGTACTCCTCGTCCACCACCAGGTCGCCCACGTCGAAGATGTTGTCCACGTACAGGCCCTCGTAGGCGTACACCGTGTCCTTGTCCAGGTACAGGCTTCGATCGTTCCAGTACACCACCCCGAGGTCGCGCACCTCCACGCTCAGCCAGTCGCTGCGGCCGTCGGACCAGGGCAGGTCGAGCCGGTGGTTCCAGCGGCCGCTCAGGGCCGCGCCCAGGCCGTTGAAGGCGTCCCACCCCCGCTGGGCGGTGTCGCTGCGGGAGAAGGTGCCGTCCAGGCGCGTGTCCAGCACACGGCCGTCCGGCGCTGTGTAGAGGTCGCCTTCGCGCACGTCCACCAGTTGGAAGCTCTGGCCCTTCACGAAGGAAAGGCGCGCCCAGCTCCAACTGCGGTGGTCCACCACGCCCCAGCCCACCTGCTGGTAGCGCTGCTGTTCCAGGGCGCTGGGGGCCAGTTCGGCGGTCCGGTCCTCGTAGGGCGCGTTCCCGAAGAAGGCCAGCCCGTAGAGGTCCCGCGTGAAGCGCCCGCCCACGATGTCCGTGTGCGAAAGGGCCACCTGCCCCTGCAGCCAGGGTTTGCCGAACAGGCTGTCGCAGCCCAGGAACACGAGGCCACCGCCGAGTTCCTGGCCGAAACGGTTGTTGTCCGCCAACCCGTCCAGGGCCTCCTGCCGGGTCTCGCGGGAGAGGAAGCCACCGGCACGCACCGCGTCCACGAATTCATTCCGAAGGGCGTTGGAGGCATAGCCGAAGCGGCCTTCCACCAGCAGCATGTGCCGGCCCGGCCGCACCACCGGGTCCGCGCTGTCCGGTAGAAAGAACTCCGGGTCCTGGGCGGGCAGGGTGCCGGATAGGGCCAGCACGAACCCGAGCGCCACCCACCTACTCATCGCCGTTCACGATGTAATTGGCGCCCAGCGTGATCTGCAGGTCCAGCGCATAGCTGTCCAGCAGGGTGAGGTGCTGGGATTGATCGGAGGTGCTGAAGATGATCCGGACCCGGACGCGTGTGCCCTGGTACAGGAGGTCGGTCTGGGTGGGGCTCACATGGGCATGCAATTCGGACGCCACGCGCTGCTGCACCAGGAGGTCGGGCCCAAGCAGGGCAGGAGCCACGGTCCCGGTGACGGGCAGCACGTCCAGGACGTTTTCATCCGTGTCCACGATCTCCAATTGAATGGTGCCCTCGAACGGAAAGCCGTTGTCCGCGAAGAGCTTCAGCTCGCCCTCCTGCAGGCCGTGCCCTTCGCTGGTGCCCGGCAGGTCGGGGTCGAAGGTGCTCTCCAGGGTGATCCCGGTGGCGATCAGGCGCAGCGGCACGTCCACGATCAGTTCGGCCCGGAGTTCGCTGTCGTAGTAGAAGAAATCGTTCCCGTTGCTGATGTCGCCCAGCGGGTTCACCTGCAGGTCCGCGGCATAGCTCACCTGGTCGGGGATCAACTCCAGCAACTCGGTGAAGTTGGAGTTGCCGTCGTCCATCACGGCCGTGTAGGTCGTGGTCTGGAAGCCGCCGTTCAGGTCCACGGCACGGGACACGTTCACAGGCCCGCCAAGGAGCGCATGCTGCAGGGACAGCGACTGGCCGGAACCCGTGTTGGAGACCTCGAGTTGCTGGATGAAGGCCTGCACATCGGCACCGATGCCGTTGGTGATGACGAGCCGCGCCGTGGAGCTTTCGAGGTCGAAGCTGCCGGCCTGCAGTTCGGAGAAGATGTTCAGCGGCTCGATACTGGGGCCCACGCTGAAGGCCGGCTGCCCGAAGTAGCCCCGGGCGTAGTCGGCCACGATGCCGGCGTAGGCGATCTCGGCGATCAGGCTGTCCTGGTCGGTGAGCACCGTGGTGCCGATGCCCTGCGCCGTGCGCACCTGGATCGCCGTGGAAAGCGTGTTCACCTCATTGAACCCTGGTCCCCGGAGATCGATCCGGTGACCGTTCAGCGGATACTGTCCGAAAGCCTGGGAGGGGTCGGACGGTGTACCGGCGGCCACTGGAAGTTCCACCTGGAACGGGGTGCCATTCAGCAGGGCCGCCGGCAATCCGAAACGCCCGATGCAGTCGCCCGGAACCGCGCTGGTGAGGGTGACGCCCAGCGTTCCCGATCGTACCCACAGGGTGTTGAGCTGCAGGTCGTTCAGGTCGAAGCGGGTCACGTCCGTCTGATCGTAGAAGACCGTGTTCTGCGGCACGTTGAACGGACCGGGGAACGGCAGGCCGTAGCGGTAGATGAAGCTGGTGTCCGGTACGTCGTACACGGTGTCCAGCCTGAGGGCGAAGAGCTCCGAGGTGTACCGCACGCTCAGGTTCCCGTCCGCATCGCTGGTGAACTCGCCTCCATCACTGAGGTCCTGCACCGTGAAGGTGGAGCTGATCAACGGGCCCAGCAGGTCCACGTCCCACTGCGGTGGCTCGGTCTCGCGCCGGCAGCCGGTGAGCAACAGAACGGCCATGAGGCCGGCAGAGGCAACCCGGGTGGACATCCCTTCGTTTTCTGATGGGCAAGGTACTTCCGCTCGAACGATCCTCATGTGGGGGATCGAGTGCCGCGATTAACTTGCCCGGTGACGATGTTCCTGTTCTCCCGGCGCTACCTGCTTCCCTGGCTGATCTCGGCGATCGTCATGTTCGGCCTGTCCTATCTCTGGCACGGTCTCCTGCTGCGGGACCTGCAGGAGTTGAAGGTGCCGCTCGGCCTGTACCTGGGTCTTTCCGGGTTGGTCTACCTGGTGGTCGGGTTGGTGATCACCGTGCTGGTCCACGAGGCCATCCGGCATGAGTGGATCTCCCTGAAGCGGGCATTCCCGTTGAACAGCATGTTGGTGGGAGCGGTGGTGGGCTTCGTGGTCTACCTGCTCGTGTTCATCCTGGGAGTCTCCTTCGCGGGCCACCAGATGATGCACATCGTGGTGGACATCCTGTGGCAGATGCTGGAGCAGGCGCTCGGCGGGCTCATGGTGAGCCTGGGGATCATCTACGACATGCACCGGGCCTTCCTGGAGCACGAGCGTGCCTGAAGGTCAGTCCTGCGAATAGCGTTCCCCCCAAAGCCGCCTGAGCAGGGCGGCATGCTCCTTTTCCCTGGGGTTGTTCCCAGGCTCGTAGATGGCAGTGCCGCTCAGCGCTTCGGGCAGGAATTCCTGTTCCAGGAAATTGCCCTGACCCTCATGGCTGTAGCCATAGCCCTTGCCGTATCCGATGTCCTTCATCAGCTTGGTGGGCGCATTGCGCAGGTGCAGCGGTACGGGCAGGTCACCGGTCTCGTGCACCAGTTGCTGGGCCTTGCCGATCGCGAGGTAGGAGCTGTTGCTCTTGGGCGAGGTGGCCAGGTAGATGGCGCACTGGCTCAGGATGATGCGGCTTTCGGGCCAACCGATCAACTGGGCGGCCTGCATGCTGGTGGTGGCCATGAGAAGGGCGTTCGGATTGGCGTTGCCGATGTCCTCGCTGGCCAGGATCACCATGCGCCTGGCGATGAACAGGGGATCCTCGCCGCCCTCCACCATGCGGGCCAGCCAGTACACGGCCGCGTGCGGGTCGCTGCCGCGCAGGCTCTTGATAAAGGCGGAGACGATGTCGTAGTGTTGCTCCCCCTGCTTGTCGTAGCGGGCGGCAGGTCCCTGGACCACCTCCTTCACCAGGTCGTCGGTGATGGTCACTTCACCGGGGCCCGCGGCCTTGATGCACAGTTCGAAGGTGTTCAACAGGCGGCGGGCGTCCCCACCGCTGGCGCGCATCAGGGCAGCGGTCTCCTGCAGGTGGATGGTCCGTCCCTTCAGTTGGGCGTCCTCCTGCATGGCCCGTTCAAGCAGGGCCAGGAGCAGGTCCTCGGTGAGCGGTTCCAGGGTGTAGACCTGACAGCGGGAAAGGAGCGCACCGATCACCTCAAAGCTGGGGTTCTCGGTGGTGGCGCCGATCAGCGTGATGGTGCCCTGTTCCACGGCCCCGAGCAGGCTGTCCTGCTGCGCCTTGCTGAAGCGGTGGATCTCGTCGATGAACAGGATCGCGCTGGTGCTGAACAGACCCGCTCCGCCCGCCTTGGCGATCACTTCGCGCACGTCCTTCACGCCCGAACTGATCGCACTGAGCGTATGGAAGGGGCGCTTGAGACGTTCCGCGATGAGCCGGGCCAGCGTGGTCTTGCCCACGCCGGGCGGCCCCCAAAGGATCATGCTGGGAAGCATGCCCGAGGCCAGGGCCTTCCGCAGGATGCCATCGGGCCCCACCAGGTGTTCCTGGCCAACGACCTCGTCCAGCTCACGTGGACGCATCCGTTCGGCCAGCGGGGCGTGATCCATCCCGCGAAGGTAGGCGGGTGGCCGTCCTTCGTATCAAGCCTCCGGCACCGCAGGGATCGCTTCCAGGAACTGCTCCGCTCCGGTGGCCGGAATGGAGACCCCGGGATCGATCACGGTGGCTATCGCCAGCAGCGCCACGAGTCCGAGGAAGAAAAATAACCACTTCATGTCGGCCAGATCGGTCCTGGCCTTGCGGATGGTGCTGTTCAGCATCGTTCTTCAGTTTCTGGTTCGGATGATGGTATGGGTGCCGGGTGCGCCCGAATGGCGCACCCGGCTACCGCTCAGTTCAGCATGATCCTGCCGGTCAGCAGTTGCTGGTCCAAGATCAGTCGGTAGGTGTACGTGCCCGCCGACATCCCCGCCGCATCGAAGGGCACCCGGTAGGTGACCCCGGCCTGCACGGGGCTTTGCAATAGCTCGCCCACGATCCGCCCACGGACATCGAGTACCTGCAGGAGGGCGTTCGCCGCCGCTGTTGGGGTGAATACGATGGTGCAGTTCTCACGGAAGGGGTTAGGGAAGGCCTGCACCTGCACATCGCCCGCTTCCAGGTCGCTGATACCCGTGGTCTGGGCTTCATTATCACTCGTTCCCAATGTCCCATCGACCGTGTCGTCCAAGGCGGGAAGTTCCGTGTCGATCACGGTGATCACCTGCATGGCGCTCACGGTATTGCCACAGTCATCGGCCGTTGCCCATGTTCTGAGGATCGTGTAGAAGCACGCCCCGTTGCCGGGTACGATGCTGTCCTGGGAGACCACCGTCCAGGGCTGTTTGCAGTTGTCCTCAGCCCAAAGGACCTGGTCCGCCGGTGGCACGCTGTCGCAGGATACGGTCACATCATCAGGCACCCCCACGATGGTGGGCGGCGTATTGTCCACCACGGTGATCATCTGGGTGGCCGTGGTGGCGTTGCCACAGTCGTCAGCGGTGCTCCAAATGCGGAGGATGGTGTAGGCACCCTCACAAGCACCGGGCACGATGCTGTCCTGGGAGACCACGGTCCATGGCTGCTTGCAGTTGTCCGTGGCCCAAAGAACGTGGTCCGCAGGGGGCACGGAATTGCATTCCACGGTGACATCCCCAGGCACCCCCACAATGTTGGGCGGAGTGGTGTCGATCACGAGGACGAGTTGAACGGCCACCGCGGTGTTCCCGCAAGCGTCGGTCGCGGCCCAGGTGCGGACCACCGTGTAGCTGCCAGCGCATTGACCCGGGTTGATCTGCTCATTGAACTGCACGCTCACGTTCAGGTCGCAGGCGTCCACTGCCCATATGGGCGCAGGTGGCGGCATTTCTTGGCACTGAACGGTCGTGTCCTGGGGAACACCCATCAATTGCGGCGGCAGGATGTCCTGGACGGTGATCACCTGGGTCTGGGAAGCCGTGTTCCCGCAATCGTCCGTTGCGCTCCAGGTGCGCTCGAGGATGTAACTGCCCGGGCAGTTGCCGGGGATCGACGTTTCCACAAAGGAGACAGGGATCCACTCCTTACAGTTGTCGCTCGCGATCACGTTGTCCGTGGGCTCAGGAACGGCATCGCAGTTCACGGTGATGTCGCCCGGAACGAAGAGCAGCTCCGGGGCTTGGGTGTCGATTACCGTGATCGTCTGCACACAGGTCTCCACTAGGCCCAGGCTGTCGGTGGCCGTCCAGGTGCGGACCAGCGTGTAGGGGCAGGTGCCGAACCATTGGTCGGTCCAGTTGACGAACACTTCAGGGCAACCGGGGTCCTTGCGGAAGATCGGGTGGCCGATGTCCAGCGGATGCAGTGAGGTGCCGCACTCCACCGTCACATCCGGACCGCAATCAATGATCAACGGCGGACAATCCGAACAGTCGTTGCTTACCTGCGCCGAATCGCTGCCCGTGCAGCCGTTCGTGGCGGTCACCACGAGCACGTACAGGCCAGTGTCAGAAACCACGGGGTCCTGCTGGGTGCTCAGGAAGCCATTGGGTCCGGTCCAGCTGAAGCTGACATTGCTCTGGTCCGCAGTACCGATGAGTTGGAACGTTCCCAGGTCGCAATCGATCGATCCGCCGATGGCCGTGGCAATCGGGGCGTCGGCGTCCAGCAGGACATCCGCGGATGCCTGGCTGGTGCAACCGTTGGCACCGGTGACCGTCAGGGTGTAGGTGCCTGCCGTGGCGACCACGGGGTTCTGGTCGGAGCTGGTGAAGCCACCC
>ERZ795048.2134-NODE-2134-length-16350-cov-6.343234_pt1 | contig 16350 bp, 14 predicted proteins | sample MGYA00375132_ERZ795048 | MGnify/ENA primary metagenome ERZ795048 (study PRJEB30177, sample SAMN05720225) | activated sludge metagenome | isolation source: Anaerobic digester | place: Hong Kong | collected 2014-12-17 ...
AGCAATTGACACGTGTTGAGCTGGTTGCTGAAGAGTTCGAAAAAACACCTAAGAAAAATATTAAACGTTTTCTATATACTTAAAAAAACGATTATGACCGATAATTTTCCTCCACTTGTTTTGGAATGTCCCGAGTGTGGCGAACGTTATTTGATACCTAATCCAAAAAATAAACCATCGGAAAGCAGAACCGTTTTCTCCGATGGTTTCTTTTTTGACGAATATCAGTGGCGTGTACCCTCTATAATTGGCTGTGTAACTTGTGAACTCGGGTTCTTTCCCGAAAATGGCAAGCTAATTGCTGAACCAACGCTCGATGAGTTTAATGAAAAGTGGATAGATACCAAAAAAGCACAAGCGCCACAGGCAGGCGTGTTGGCACTTGAATTGAGGGCGCGAAGAGATATGCTTGTCGATAAAGAAGTAGCCATTAGAACTGAGCTGTGGTATGCAGGAAACCATACCGCATTAGGGCAAAAAATGTTGCTCAATAATAAACGTTTTAATCAGTTTTGGTTCGAAAGTCTAATAAAACTTGAGGAATTATTGCCACATTCAAATTTGGATAAACTTTTGCTTAAAGCTGAAATCAACCGACAACTAGGTTTTTTTGAAAAAACTATTTTTCTTTTAGATAATGCAAGCAATGTTATTGCTCAAAGAATAATAGCTGAGTCTTTACTTGAAAATCGAAAGCCTTTCACATTATAAAGTATTATATATGAATGGTGTTGCAATTTTTTATAACTTTGATTAGAATTTGTTTATGTAAAATATTTCGATGAATATGCAAGTGCAAAAAAATATCGGCCAAAAAATTCAAGCAATAAGGGAGGCAAGGATGATAAGCGTTAAAGAACTTGCTTTGCGATCGAATATTTCATTAGATCAAATACTTCAAATAGAAGACAATCAGATTGTTCCTTCGTTAGCGCCATTAATACGAATAGCACGTTCGTTAGGGGTTAGCCTTGGAGCTTTATTAGACGATACAGAGCAACTTGGCCCGGTTGTTACATTGGCCGAAGAAAAAAATAATGGAGCTGTATTTTCGAATAAAAACCAAAAGTTTGTTTCCCATATCGAATTTTTTGCTCTTGCCGGTAATAAATCGGGTCGGCACATGGAGCCGTTTCTTATCGATTTAAAACCGCTTGGCGATACTTGTGAATATGCACTTTCGTCGCACGAAGGCGAAGAATTTATTTACGTACTCGAAGGGACCATCGAAATTAATTATGGGCGCGAAAAATATCTGTTGAATACAGGTGACAGTATATATTACGATTCAATTGTAAACCACCACGTACATACAAAAGGCAATATGCCATCGAAAATATTGGCAGTTGTTTATACACCCATATAAAACTTTTAACAATGAAAACCGAAAAGCCTGTAACATTAGCTCATTTTTTTGATAAAATGATTCATGAAAACCCCAAACAAGTAATTTCAACTTTTAAAGATGAAATAAATGTGTTTACTATTGATGAGTTAAACCACAAAGCCAATTTACTTGCCAAAGGGCTCGTTTATATTGGTGTTGGTAAAGGAACTCCGGTTGCTTTGGTATTATCGGGCACTACAAATTGCCTTACTTTTGTAGTTGCTTTGTCGAAAATTGCTGCTGTAGTGGTACCTTTAAGTAACGATATTGATGCTTACAAGTTTTCAAATATTTTAAAAATTGGCAAAATAAATACAGTAGGGTTTTATGCCGATCAATTCCTTGAACGTTTTAAAAAAGTGATTCCAAACTACCTTGAAAGTGAAAGGGGCTACATCAATAACAGTACATTTCCTAACCTTAAAAACGTTGTAACTTTTGGGAGTATTAAAAACAGAGGAATTTTTACTACCCGCGAACTGATGTTGCTTGGTGAGCATACCGACGATTTCGAAATAGAAGAGTTATCGGCTCATATTTCTCCCGACGATGTTTTTATCCGTTCCTTTAGCTATAACCAAAAGAACAAGTTAATTATTACCGAAACTACCCATGGTGATATCATAAACGAACATTTTTCAATTTCGGCCTTGCAAAATTTTATTTTAAATGCTGTTTAAGTATTATTTGACGTCAAGTACCCCTTTATGTTTAATTGCCTAGATGTTTTGCACATCTAAGTAATTGGTCAAATATGGTATAATTTTTCATTTACTAGTTGTAGGTAAACGTTTACTATACAAAAACCGTATTTTACATGCTGTATTTTTATAAAAGATTGATAAACAGGCGAATAAAACAAAAAAAATGAATATTTGCACTTTTTAGTCACATCTATTCGCACGTTCGTCACATAAAATGGTGCGTTCATAAAAAATACTTAAAAGTCTTAAATAAATATTTGACTTTGGCTAAAGGCTTAGGGTAACTTTGCAATAAACGCTTTAATCCCCAATTGGATTTGTTTAAATGCAAAATTTAAGGTCATGAACACATTGATTAAAATAAGCCTTTCGTTGTTGATTTTTATTGCCTCGTTAAATTTATTTGCCGGCAACAACGAAACCATTAAGTCGGCGCAGGTAACATATATTGCCAATAGTGGATTTATTGTGAAAGTTGGATACAACAAGGTAATGTTCGACGGATTGTTCCAAAATGGTATGAACCGTTATCTTGAGCCAAGTGAGCAAACAGTCGATCTAATAAAAAATGGTTTGAACCCTTTCGATGATATCGACTTGGTTTTTGTTTCGAGTTTTCATGCCGATAAATTTGACCCTTACGTAGCAACACAATTTATGTTGCACAATAAGCATGTTAAAATGTTGGCCCCGCAACAAGTAATTAATAAAATGAAAATATTTACCGCCGATTTTCCCAAGATTGAAAAGCGTATTGTAGAAACCACTCCTATGGCTAACCATTACGATAGGATTATTTTGGGCGATTATGAGGTATTTGCTTGTAATATTAAGCATGAAAAAATTGAAAACGACCATGTTGAGAATATCGGTTTCTTGGTTAATGTTAATGGTGTAAAGGTTTTTCATTCAGGCGATTCCGATGCATCAACTTTGAGCGATTTAAGAGGAATAAACCTTGCCGATATTGGGGTTGATATAGCTTTTTTGAACGATAAATTTGGTGTTGGTCGTGCCGCTAAGCAAACCAATAAGATTGTTAATGCCCGGTACAACGTGCTTATGCATTTCGAAAAATATATAACAAACAGTACACTCGATGCTTTTGCCGATAAAACCAAACTACACCCGAAACCTCATATTTTTAAAATTCGTAATGAATATCAAGATTTCTATATTAGCGATTATGAAATTAATAGCTATAACGAAGATTTGAGCCTCACGTTCCTGAAATAAGTTTTTTAATGTTAGTTTGTTTGAAACCCTGCCAGATGGCGGGGTTTCGTTTTTTATACTTTTTGAGAAATAGTTTCTTTTGTAAAATATTTAGCTTATTTTTAATGGCAAACTCACATATATAATAATGACAATCTCACAAAAACAAATTGAATTTGAACGACAATTGGATATTTCTCTGTTAAGGCAGTTTAAAAAGTATGGAAATATCGAATTGTTGTCAGAAGCTTATGATAGGTATGTGCCTTTGGTGTATGGACTTGCTTTTAACCGTTTGCAACAGAATAAGTTTGCTCAAAAGGTTGTTATTTCAGTGTTTGAGCAATTGACTGTTGCCGCTGTTCAGGCCAATATTGATAATTTGCGTGATTGGATTTTCGAATCGACTTCGAAATGTTGTGAAAAAGTTAAGCTAAATGAGCACAAATAAAGGCTCCTGTTGGATTTTGATTGCAATTTAAAACCTATTTTATGAAAGGCAGAACTGAAAAGAACGAATATTTTAACCTCATATATCGATACCTCGAAGGTCAACTTAGCAAAGCTGATAAAAATGATTTTAATAATTTTTTGGAGAGCGATTTGTTTTTGTCCGAAGCGATGAAGGCTTATCAAAAAACACCACGTAAGTTAGCATACAGGAACATCGAAGCAATTGATTATGTAAACGGACGTATAAGGAAACATGTTCCTTTATATGCTTTTGTTTCTCTGCTTTTTGTCGTTCTTATTGTTGCTGCATTTGTTTTATGGTCAGTTATTCCTGATTTGAAAAAAACGGAGCAAAGCAATATCAAACAAAACAATATCGATAGCCCAATTGTGCCTGATACTTTACTTTTTGAACATGTTCCCGGTATTGCCGATTCAATGTTTCATAATACTGGTGACAGTATTCCTTCTGTCGATACATTAATGGATGTTGTTCGTGATGAAGAAAAATTATTAGAAACCAATGCAGATCAGCCCAAAAAATCAAATGTTGTAAAGAAAAAACCTTCAACACCGAAAAGGGTTGTTTATGAGCCCATTGAGCCTTTGGTCCCAATTCCGACAGATATCTCACAAAACAAAGATTCAACAAAGATTAAATCGCTTGATTTATCGTTTTGAATTCAATACCTTGAAATAAATAAAAAAACTGTTGCATCGTAGTAGATACAACAGTTCTTTTTATTGTGATAGCTTTTAGTTAAGCTTCTTTTTGTTGTTTTACAATTTGAAGGTTCAGTTCGTCCAATTGTTCTTGTGCGATAGGAGCAGGAGACTCGTTCATAACATCACGGCCGGCATTGTTTTTAGGAAAAGCAATAACGTCGCGTATTGAGTCGAGTCCTGCAAAAAGGCTTACCAAGCGGTCGAAACCAAAAGCAATGCCTGCATGAGGCGGTGCACCGTATTTGAATGCATTCATAAGGAAGCCAAATTGTGCTTTTGCTTGTTCGGGCGTGAAGCCAAGCAGATCGAACATTTTTGATTGCAATTGACTGTCGAAAATACGAACCGAACCACCGCCAATTTCAACGCCATTGATAACCAAATCGTATGCATTCGCTCTAACTTTACCCGGTTGACTGTCGAGTAGGTCAATATCTTCGGGTTTTGGTGAGGTAAATGGGTGGTGCATGGCATGGAACCGTTTAGTGTCGTCGTCCCATTCGAGCAAAGGAAAATCGACAACCCAAAGCGGTTTGAAATTATTCTTGTCGCGCAAGCCCAGTTGACGGCCCATTTCAAGCCTAAGTTCGCACATTTGCAATTGCGTTTTGGTTTGTTCTCCCGATAAAATTAGCAGCATGTCGCCGGGTTTGGCATTGCAAAATTCTGCCCATTTTTTCAGATCATCGTTATCGTAGAATTTGTCAATCGACGATTTGATGCTTCCATCGGTATTGTATTTTACATACACCAATCCTTTTGCGCCAATTTGCGGCTTTTGTACAAATTTGGTAAGTTCATCGAGCTGTTTGCGGCTGTATTCCGAAGCTCCATCCACTTTAATTGCAACAATATATTCGGCATTATTGAAAATGGCAAAATCTTTTCCTTTGGCAATGTTGGTTATATCGTTAAAAATCATGTCGAAGCGGGTATCGGGTTTGTCGCTTCCATATTTGTTCATAGCATCGGCATACGACATGCGCGGGAATTCGCCCGGATCAATGCCCTTGATTTCTTTAAAAAGGTGACGAGCAAGGCCTTCGAATGTTTCGAGAACATCGTTTTGTTCAACAAACGACATTTCGCAGTCGATTTGAGTAAACTCGGGTTGGCGGTCGGCCCTAAGGTCTTCGTCGCGAAAACATTTTACAATTTGGTAGTAGCGATCGAAGCCGGCAACCATAAGCAGCTGCTTGAATATTTGCGGGCTTTGTGGAAGAGCATAAAATTCGCCGGGGTTCATTCGCGATGGTACCACAAAATCGCGTGCACCTTCGGGCGTCGATTTTATAAGAACAGGGGTTTCGGTTTCGATAAAATTCATCGAATCGAGATAGTTGCGGGTAAGAATGGCCATTTTCGACCTTAAAACCAGGTTTTCGCGAACAGCATCGCGGCGCAGGTCGAGGTAGCGGTATTTCATTCTAAGTTCATCGCCACCATCTGTATCGTTTTGGATGGTAAAGGGTGGTACCTCTGAAGGGCTTAGTACGTTTATTTCTAAAATATCTATTTCAATATCGCCGGTAAGCATTTTTGCATTCTTGCTTTGGCGTTCGAGTACTTTTCCAATAACCTGAACAACAAACTCGCGCCCAAGTTCTTCAACAGTTGCTTTGAGCGTGTCGGGGGCTTTTTCGTCAACAACAAGCTGAGTTATGCCGTACCTGTCGCGCAGATCAATGAAAGTCATGCCACCAAGGCGTCGTACCCTTTGTATCCAACCGCTTAAAGTAACTGTTTGGTTAATGTTTTCAATTCGTAGCTCACCGCAAGTATGTGTCCTGTACATATTTTTTCATTTATAATTTCAGGGTGCTAAAATATAAAGAATGCAGAAATTTAATACCGTATTGATGTCATTTTAATAAGAAAAGGAAGCATAACAGATAAATATTAGCTTCCTTTTTAGACTTTTAATGTGCATTCCCTAAAACAAATCCCTAAAATACTCCTTTGTAAAGTAAAACAAACGATATTAAAAACATTCCCCAAGTGATCAATGTCGCACCAATCAGAAGAAGTGTTAACGGGTTTGTTTGTGAAAATAATTTCCCAACACTTGTTCTAGTCATTTTTCTTTTTACTTTAAATAATTAATAAAAAATGCTTAATCAATAAGCGTAAAACTAAATAAAATAATGAAAAAAACAACTGTTTTATATTATATTATGAAGTTTTAAACATTAAAAATTCTTAAATGCTTTAAGTTAACGTGTTTGTTTATAGTGCGAAGCATTTTGTTTATTGGTTTTGTGTATATAGTTAACTAAAAAAATGCATAATTGATGTTGAAAAGTTTTTAGGCAATAATGTGTATCTAAGTGATTGTATTTAATTTCTTTTGTGCATTTTGCATTGAAATATATCCGATTTAAAAATGATTGAACCATTTTCGCATCAATATTTTATGAAGAAAGCAATTGATGAAGCTCAACGTGCTTTCGATTTAGGCGAAATACCCATTGGTTGTGTTGTTGTTTGCAAAGGGCAAATTATTGCCAGGGCCCATAACCTAACCGAAACACTGAACGATGTAACCGCTCATGCCGAAATGCAAGCAATTACTGCAGCTACTAATTATTTGGGCGGAAAGTATCTTCCCGATTGTACTTTATACGTAACACTTGAGCCCTGTGCAATGTGTGCCGGAGCCTTGGGGTGGTCGCAATTGGGTACTTTAGTGTATGGCGCTCCCGATTTAAAACGAGGTTACGAAAAGTTGGCACCAACAGCTTTGCATCCCAAAACAACAGTTATTAAAAATATAATGGCTAACGAAGCAGCCGAACTGCTCAAAAAATTCTTTGTTTCAAAACGTTAAGCTTTTGCCTTTATTCATTTTCAAATAAAATCTTATTTGTTAATAGTTGGTTTATTTTGCCTTTTATATTGAAATTCTCAATAAATTAGCAAGCGATAATACAATAATTTTTATTGTTATAAATTTTACCCCAAAATTTAAGCTTATGAAACCATTATTTTATTTTTTGACGGTTCGTGTTTACACCTCCGAAATGATGGAGTTTTATAAAGACGATCCGAAGATTGGATCCAAGGAGAAACCATATCAGGCTGAAGTGTTCAGTGAAATTATTTCTCCTTATGCAAAGTTCTATGGGCCTCAAAAGAACATTCTAATTTTTGAAAGCAACTGTGTTTATCAGTGGGAATTGGAATCGTCGGACGGAAGGCCGCTTACTTTTTCTAAATCGGACGATGCTCCTGAATTGGATATGGTTATGATAACCGATTCGCCATCGAACCAAAAATGGAGAAAGATTTTAAAAGATGCCCCCGAAATGCAATTTGATGGCAAAATCAGGGTTAAAAGCAAAAGCCCCGATAAAAACGTATTTCAATTACAAACAACCGATAACTTAACCGATGGAGGCAAAGTTAAATACTCCTTATTTTTCGAGTTCGAACATAATGGAGTAATTAAATATGCGGTTATCGATCCTTTTGTCGATACATGGCCGCCACCTCCTCCTCCAGTAGGATAGCATTAAATTTATTTCTAATGAGATTATTTTTACTTGTATTATTGCTCTTAATAATAACCGGGGGATGGGGTTCATCGCCCGGTTTTATCGATTCAATCAAAGCGCAAATTGAGCGTCCCGACATCAGCGATTCAGATAAAACCCACAATTTATTGCAGCTGTGTTATTATGCAGTTGATAACCCTGTTGAAGGTTTAAGGTATGGACAACTGGCACTTGATTTAGCTCAAAAAACCGGGCATAAGATTCACGAAGCTTATGCGTATGGCTACATAGGAATGCAAGAATCCCGTTTGGGCAATAACCTGAAAGCGACTGAATCCTATATCAATTCGGCAAATATCTTTCGCGAATTGGGTGAAGTTCATCAAGAAGGTTATGCTTTGGCTTCAATTGGTTCTGCCTTTCAACAGCAAGGCGATAACATTAATGCCCTTAAATACCTTAAACAAGGCTTACAGCTTTTTCAGGCTTATGGCGATACCCAGCAAATTGCCAATTGTTACCTCAATATTGGTGAAACCTTTCGGAGGGTAAACATGCCCGATAGTGCAATTATTTATTTCAACGAAGGAATAGCTGTTGTTAGCTCTTTTGAAACAGGAGATGACTATCAGAGTGCCCTAACATTGCATACTTTAATCGGAAACATGGGTATTATTCATGTGCTAAAGGGGGAATATGCTTATGCCGAAAAGGAATTAATAAAGGCAACTCATTTTTTTGATTCGGTAAACGATCCGTATCGTAAATCGGTTTATTATGCCGAACTTGGTAAGCTTCATTTTGCCATGGGCAACGCTACATTAGGTGAGAAAAAGATTGAGGAAAGTTATCAAATTGCTGAGTCTGCTGCGCTGAAAGAACAAATCAGGGATTTTAGTCACGACTTATCGAAAATATATGAGAGCCAACAAAAGTATGCCAGTGCATTGAAGTATTACAAACAATACAAAATGTACGACGATAGCATAAAAAATGTTGAAACAGTAAGGCAAATGGAACAACAACAAAGCCAGTTTGAGCTCTCAAAAAAGGAAGAACAGATTTCAATACTCAATAAAGTAAATAAACTTCAACGTAATTTGGCTTTTGTGCTGTTGTTAGCCATTGTAATTTTTGTAGTAATGGTATCGGTATTGTTTAGGGCATACCGAAACATAAAAGCCAGTAATTTAATTATATCTCAACAAAAGCAATTGGTTGAAAAGCGCGAAATTGAAAAAGCACTCTTACTCAAAGAGCTTAATCACAGGGTGAAAAATAACCTACAAATGGTTTCGAGCCTTTTGAACCTTCATGCACGCCAATTAAAAGATCATCCGGCAGCCGAGGCATTAATGGCTGGGCGTTATCGGGTTGAGGCCTTAACGCTTATTCATCAAAAGCTATATCGCGACGATGTGGATACAAAAATTGATATTCAGAACTATATCGAAGATTTATCGAAAAACCTGGTGCTGAATTTTGGCCCTGAATTTACGCTTGATTTAAAGCTTGAACCTTTGATTCTTAAAATCGATAAAGCTATCCCTTTGGGTTTAGTTATGAATGAGTTAATTACTAACTCGCTAAAGTATGGTGGTAGCGATAATCCGGCACCTGAGTTAAAAATTCGAATTGAGAATATTAACGAAGAAGAAGTGCTTATTACCGTATCTGATAACGGTAAAGGTTTGCCCCCCGATTTTAACTTAATGCAAAGTAAGTCGTTTGGCCTGAAATTAGTAAATTCGCTTGTGAAACAGTTGAGCGGCGAAATTAGTTATAGAACTGAAAACGGTACTTGCTGGACTTTGAAATTATTCATTAATAAATTGAAATAATATGACAGGTGCTTCAATTCTGGTTGTTGAGGATGAATTTATGATTGCCGAAGATATTGCAATCAGGCTTGGTGATTATGGATACAATGTTGCGGGGATTGCTCCATCGGCTTTAGCTGCTATTGAAATACTTGAAAAAGGAAATGTCGATTTGGTTTTACTCGATATCAACATCGATGGGAATATGGATGGTGTCGAATTTTCTAAAATAATTAGTCACAAGTACAAACTGCCGTTTATCTATTTAACATCGTTGGCCAATAAGGCAATTGTCGAAAGGGCAAAGGAGACCAATCCATCGGCCTATTTATTAAAACCTTTTAACGATAGACAAGTGCAAATTGCTATCGAAATGGCTTTAGTAAATTATTCGCAGCAGATTAAAGCCGAGCCCGATCAAAGTTATGTGCTTTCTTCGCTTGAGAAAATATCGGTTGTTAGCGTAAACGATAGCTTGTTCTTAAAAAAAGATACCCATTACGACCGAGTTCGGTTCGATGATATCACCTATTTATCGTCGCATAGTAATTACGCTGTAGTTCATACTAAAACAGGTTATTATATGTACTCGTGCGTGTTGAAGACTTTTGAAGAGATGTTGCCTCCTTCGCAGTTTGTTCGTGTTCACCGTTCATTTATTGTGAATATTAATGCTGTAACAGGGCTCGATGGTGGAGTAGTATTTATCAACGATATTGAAATTCCTATTAGTAAAACCCGTCGCGAAGAATTTTTCAAAATCATAAAAATTGTTTAAAAAAAAAGAGGCACACTAACAATGTACCTCTTCAATATTTTAATTCTATAGTGTTATTTTATTCCTTTCATCATTTTCTTTAGCCACGGTGAAATGAGCATCAGTATTGCTGCGGCAATCGCAGTTTCAATTGCAATAAACCAAAAAACGTTTACTTCCATATCGAGTCCTGTTTCCAGTTTAATCGAAATGGCCTTCATTTGCGACGCCACAAAGTTACCAGCCGCAAAAGAGCCCATCCAAACCCCCATCATTGTTGAAGCTAATTTTGGTGGCGAGAGTTTTGTAACCATCGAAAGTCCAATCGGTGAAAGGCAAAGTTCGCCAAATGTATGCAGCATGTAAACCATAATGAGCCACAGCGGACTAACAAGATTCCCGCCTGTTGCCGATTTGTCGGCAAAAGCCATTATGATAAAACCAACGCTTAATAAAAGCATACCCCAGCCAAATTTCATTGGAGTATTAGGGTTGAGGCCTTTTTTATCGAGCTTAAGCCAAAGTATGCTAAAAATTGGAGCAAACAATACTATGAAAATTGCATTGATACTTTGAAACCAAGAGGCAGGTATTTCCCAATTGCCAATTAGCCTTTGTGTACTATCGCGTGCAAAAATATTGAATGTAGTTCCGGCTTGTTCAAAACCACTCCAAAAGAATATGTTGAAAACTGCCAAAACAAAAATTACAGCAACACGGCTCCATTCGGTTTTGCCGTTAGTTCCCCTTACAATGCTGCTTATTATATATGCTAGACCACTAATGATAACTATATTGATAATCCACTTTCTGACAACCGGAGGTATCGCATCGAAGCCAAAAATCAGTAGTAAAACAAAGCCGACTAAACCGATAACATATAAAACAATGCTGCCCCAGTCTTTGAGTACAAGCCTTAATTTTTCACCGTTGTATTTAGGTGGCATCCCAATTTTTCCTAATGTGTGGCTTCTCAGAAAAAACCAAACAGTACCAATCAGCATCCCAATACCGGCTGCCATAAAACCATATTCCCAAGCAACTTGTTCACCCAAACGGCCTGCAACAAGGGGCGACAGAAATGCCCCCATGTTTATACCCATATAGAAAATGGTGAATCCACCGTCTTTACGCGGGTCGTTGTTGTCGTACAATTCGCCAACCATGGTCGATATGTTGGGTTTAAAAAATCCGTTTCCAAGAATTAAAATTCCTAAGCCGGCAAAGAATATCATTTGTCGATAATCCATATCGGCATTTTTCATCATGGCACTGCTGGCAAGCATAAATTGCCCTATGGCCATGGTTAAACCACCAATGTATATGGTTTTGCGCTGCCCCAGAATTTTATCGGCAAGCATACCTCCAATAATTGGCGTAACATAAACCAAACCTGTGAAAATACCATAAATAGTGAATGCGTCGAGTTCGGCCATTTCAAAGCCGCCATCAATAAAGTTGGCAGTTAAAAAAAGTACCAAAAGTGCCCGCATTCCGTAATAACTAAAACGCTCCCATAATTCGGTTGCAAATAGCGACGACAAGCCTATCGGATGTCCAAAAAACGCTTTGTTTTTATCTTTAATCATAATGTAATTGGATTTTAAGCAAACAAATGTACAATATTTTCTTTGTTACAAAAAGCGATAAAGAGCAGCTTTTTTAATTTTAAATGCATCTTTTTTAATCTTTAATCAGCAATTCTTGTTAATTTTATTGGCATTATTTTAAATCGAAAAAAAGATGTATGAAGATATTTGAAACGAGTAAAATATCACAAGTTGATACTTTAACTATGCAACTTGAACCTATAAGTCATATCGATTTAATGGAACGAGCTGCAGGGGTTTTTGCAAACTATATAATAAACGAAACTGTTTTTGCCGGCAATGTATTTGTTTTTTGTGGTCCGGGGAATAATGGTGGCGATGGCTTGGCCATTGCGCGTTTGCTGGCTCAGGTTTCGGGTCGTTTCAGTGTTCATGTTTTTTTGCTCGATTTTGGAAAAGGAATCAGCGGAGCCCCTGCGCATAATTTAGTGCGATTAAAAAACGAATGTGGCATTGAGCATGTATTGGTGAATAATGTTGAATCTTTTCCGGCTATTTCATCCAACGTAATGATAATCGATGCGCTATTTGGATCGGGCTTGAGCAGGCCATTAAGTGGCGTTGCTGCAGCTTTGGTCAATCACATAAATAGCTCGGGAGCATTAGTTTATTCGGTCGATATTCCTTCGGGATTAATGGGCGAAAACAACGATGATTCAAATTACGATGCAATAATTAAAGCTACAGTTACAGTTACATTTCAGTTTCCAAAAATATCGTTTTTATTACCCGAAAATGAAACCGTTTTGGGCAAATGGTTGGTTGTCGATATAGGTCTTCATTATAAAGCCATTGATCAAGTGCAATCGCCTTATTTTTTGAACAATTCAAGCAATATTACTCCATTGCTCAAACAGCGATCGAAATTCGCACATAAGGGCGTGTTTGGTCATGCGTTGTTAATTGCCGGAGCTTATGGTAAAATGGGGGCAGCTGCATTGGCTGCTCAATCATGCCTGCGATCGGGGGTGGGTTTGTTGACTGTTCATGTACCGCATCTTGGCTATCAAATTATTCAAACTTCGGTTCCCGAGGCCATGACATCAATCGACGAGTCGGATTTAATGTTCACATCGGTCGAGAACATTGAAACATACAATGCCGTTGGAGTAGGGCCCGGCATTGGAACAAAAGTGAATACCCAACGTGCGTTAAAAAAGTTAATCGAATTGGTAAAAAAACCCATGGTACTCGATGCCGATGCTTTAAATATCCTTTCGATGAATTCTGATTGGCTTGAGCTTATGCCTTCGCAAAGTGTTATAACACCCCATCCAAAGGAGTTTGATCGATTATGCGGAAATTCTGAAACATCCTTCGGACGTTTGAAAAAGGCCATCGCTTTTGCCCAAAAACATAAGTTAATTATAGTGCTAAAGGGGGCAAATACTCAAATAATTGAACCCGATGGTACTGTTTGGTTCAATACTACCGGAAACAATGGTATGGCTACTGCAGGTAGTGGCGATGTGTTAAGCGGTATTATTTTGGCTTTGCTTGCTCAGGGTTATTTGCCAGCTCATGCTGCCCGTTTGGGCGTATATTTACACGGTTTGGCCGGCGATTATGCTTATCGGGAATTTGGAGCTGAGGCTTTAATTGCTTCCGATATAATCAATAATATAGGAAATGCTTTCAAAGAGCTCCATCATAACTTATCTTTGTGAATATTTTTTGAGTGAAAAACTAAATAGTTAAGAAACAACCAGATAATATTTAGAATATGCGAGAACTTAAACCATTGCTTTTATTAATTGCTTTTTTGATGATGCAAAATTTTGGCTTTGCTCAACGTAAATCTTCTGAGCCGGTTATTGAACAAGTTAAAGTGCCCGATGGCTTTGTTTATGCTTTGCCACGTAACGGTATTATTGTAAATGTTGATGTTGTGGTCGAAACCTATATCCCCGGCCCTTATGCGCAATATGCTAACAAATATCTTGGCATCGAAAAGCCTGTGCTTAAGTACGAATCCAAATGTCAAATTGCAGGTGTAAATGTCGATTTGTTTACCGAACCCGATCCAAATGCCGTATTCAAGATTCTCGATACTGCAATGGTCAATATATCTTTGTTGCCAAATGGAATTATCAGTGGGATTAATTCACAACAAACTATACCTCACGATTATAATGTTGTTGGTAGTGCATTGATTGGCAATGAGCCAATCTCAAGTGTTCAATTTACCGATGTTTTATCCGATGATTTTTATGAAATAATTATCGATGCCGAAAACGGAACCGAAACAATGGTTGCTAAAAGCGAAGAGGAGAAAGCCCGACAAGCAGCTGATTATTTGATAAGGTTACGCAAGAAAAGAGCCTACACAATTTTAAGTGCTTCGGATGTTGTACCCGAAGATGGTTTGGGGTATAAAGTATTTTTAGAAGAAGCACAGCGTATTGAAGAAGAATACGTTAGTTTATTCGCAGGTGAAAAATCAACAAAAACCTATTCGTACAGTTTTATTTATATGCCCGGTGAGCAAAATGTTAAAAACGAAGTGCTTTTCCGTTTTTCCGATAGCGAAGGTATTTTGCCCAAAACCGATTTGTCGGGTCGGCCTGTTTATTTAGCAATTGAGAAAGAACAGAATGCTGTTTCTGCTTTCGATAAGTTAAAGCAGCCCGCTAATGCCGAGGGGTCGGTGTCGGGCTTATTTTATCGCATGCCAGCCGGTGTATTGCTAAGTATAACCGATGGGCTAAAATCAATTTATAACGGTAGAACGCAAATTGCCCAAATGGGGGTAATTGTTCCTTTCCCAAATAATACAAAGCTTTGCAACTCAACAATACAGTACAATACAACAAGTGGTAACATTGCTCAAATTGAGCAAATAAAATAGAATATTTATGAGCGACGAGATAAAAAACTTAGAACCACATTTGTTGTGGAAAAATTTTTACCTGTTGACCTGTTTGCCCAGGCCTTCAAAAAAAGAGCAAAAAGCTGCATTGGCAATTAAAGAAATTGGAGAGCAACTTGGGCTTGAAACCAGCATCGACCATGTAGGTAATGTTTTGATCAGAAAGCCGGCTACTAAAGGTTACGAAAACCGTAAGACTGTAATTTTGCAAGCACATATCGATATGGTTCCGCAAGCGAATAACGATACTGTGTTTAATTTCGAAACCGACCCGATTGATGCTTACATCGATGGCGATTGGGTTACAGCACGAGGAACAACTCTTGGTGCCGATAATGGAATAGGCGTAGCAGCTGCTTTGGCCGTTTTGCAAAGCAATGAAATTGAACATGGCCCTATTGAAGTGTTGATTACAGTCGATGAGGAAACCGGAATGACCGGAGCCGTTGAACTAAAGCCCGGGTTGCTTAAAGGCGATATTCTGATTAATCTCGATACCGAAGACGAGAATGAAATAAGTGTGGGGTGTGCCGGAGGTATCGATGTAAATGCGTTGTGGTCATTTAGTAATGATAAAATTGTTACCGGCGATATCGCATTCAAAATAAATATTAGCGGCTTAAAAGGAGGTCACTCAGGGCTCGATATTCATTTGGGCCGTGGCAATGCCTGTAAACTGATGGGTCGCTTGTTGAAACAAGCTATTCGCAAAAGTAACGTTCGATTGGCGTCAATTAATTGTGGTAACATGCGTAATGCAATTCCACGCGAAGGATCAGCTATTGTGACTGTTAATAATGCACAAATAAAACAATTTGAAGAGTTGATCGATCAAGTTGCTGCCATTTGGAAAAACGAGTTGGGACGAACCGAACCTGACTTAAGCTTAACATTCGAAAAAGTTGAAATGCCCGATAGTTTAATTCCTGAAATGGTTCAAGATGATGTGGTTAATGCTATTTGTGCTGCCCGAAACGGTATTATGCGTATGAGCGATACCATGCCCGGTGTGGTAGAAACTTCGTCGAATTTATCAATTGTAAAAACTACTAAGGGTAATATTGAAATACAATGTTTAACCCGAAGTTTTATCGATACGGCGCGCGATGGTATTGCTTCGTCGCTTGAGAGTTGTTTTCAATTGGCAGGCGCAAAGGTTGAATTAAACGGAGCTTATCCGGGTTGGAAACCAAATCCCGACTCAGAAATATTAAAGGTAATGCGCTCAACATTTGTTAATGTAAATGGCAAAAATGCTGGCGAGGTTGCCATGCATGCCGGACTTGAATGTGGAATATTAGGGGCAACTTATCCT
>ERZ795048.2136-NODE-2136-length-16342-cov-5.750844_pt1 | contig 16342 bp, 16 predicted proteins | sample MGYA00375132_ERZ795048 | MGnify/ENA primary metagenome ERZ795048 (study PRJEB30177, sample SAMN05720225) | activated sludge metagenome | isolation source: Anaerobic digester | place: Hong Kong | collected 2014-12-17 ...
GAAAAAGAAGATTAGTCGTAGACTGATAATATAGGGTGTGCTCTCATGGTGAATGGGGGCACACTTTTTTTGCATTACAACGAATTTTATTTACTATTATTCACGTATTAAGGACAGATGGATTTGTCAAGATTTAGTCTATTCGATTCATTTGAAATTATTCTTGAAAAAAAGGGCGCTTCCTTTTGCTGAAATGCCAATAAGTTACTACATTTGCGCTGTTTGTAAACTCGACTTTGCAAATTAAAATGATTATGGCAGAAAATATTTCACATTCGGGGGTCATCAAATCTATTGATGGAGCCCATATTATAGTGCGTATACTACAGACTACTGGGTGTGCGTCTTGCAGTGCTAAAGGCATGTGCAATAGTGCAGAAAGCAAAGAACACGAAATAGATATTATAGATCACTCTGGCCAATGGCATGTGGGCGATCGTGTACAAATTATTGGGAGTACGCAATTGGGGCTAAAAGCGGTGCTTTTAGCTTTTATCATGCCTTTTGTGGTGTTGGTGGGCGTGCTCTTTTTGTGCATCGCTGGACTTCATATGACGGAAGTAAGAGGTTCTGGATGGGCACTGGGTGCTACGGCGGTATATTATCTGATATTATCGCGATTTAAGCTGATGCTTAAAAAAGAGTTTGCCTTTCATATTGAAGCTGAATAGCGGAATAAGACAAACGTTGCTGTGAAAAACAATAATAAATTGACCTATAAATTAACTGATTGATTCTTATGAGTGGAATTATGATTGCGGTGATCGCTATTGCTGCCATTGGTCTGATAGCTGCGGCTATCTTATACGTGGCTAGTAAGCGTTTTGCTGTGTATGAAGATCCGCGTATTGCGGAAATCAACGAGGTGTTACCTCAAGCCAATTGTGGTGGTTGTGGTTATCCTGGATGTAGCGGGTTTGCTGCTGCATGTGCGGGAGCCGAAAGTCTTGATGGTTTGTATTGTCCAGTGGGTGGCCAACCGGTCATGACCGATGTGGCTAGTATCATGGGATTTGAAGCGCAAGAAGCAACTCCTAAGGTGGCTGTCGTGCGATGCCAGGGGTCTTGTGACCACCGTCCACGCACTTCGCAATACGATGGGATGATGACTTGTGCCATTGCTGCGGTAACCTATGGTGGTGAAACGGATTGTAGTTATGGATGTCTTGGATGTGGTGACTGTGTATCGGCATGTACATTTGATGCGATTCATATGAACCCTGAAACAGGTCTACCTGAAGTCGATGAGGATAAATGTACGGCTTGTGGTGCTTGTGTAGAGGCTTGTCCAAAGAACATCATCGAGTTGCGCAATAAGGGCAAGAATAATCGTCGAGTGTATGTGTCTTGTGTCAATCAAGATAAAGGAGCTAAAACACGTAAAGCATGTGATATCGGTTGTATCGGTTGCGGTAAATGTGTCAAGGAATGTCCATTCGGTGCTATCACGCTTGTCAATAATGTGGCGTATATCGATTATGAAAAATGTAAATTGTGTCGCAAATGTGTAGCTGTATGCCCTACCCACGCGATTGTGGAAGTGAACTTCCCTGCTCGCAAGCCTAAGGTGGCAGTGGTAACTAAGGCTGAAACACCTGCTGCAACAGAAGCGCCTAAGGCTCCTGTGGCTCCTAAGACTGTAGAAGCTCCGGAAGCGCCCAAAGCAACGGAAGCGCCAGAGACACCAGAATCTAATGCTTAACCATCCTAAATAGTATATGAAGACATTTAATATAGGTGGAATTCACCCCGAAGAAAATAAATTCTCGGCTCATCAGCAGATTACGACTGCTGCGCTTCCATCAGAAGCTGTCGTGATGCTTGGCCAGCATATCGGTGCTCCGGCTAAACCTATCGTACAACGTGGTGATGAAGTAAAAGTGGGACAAAAAATTGCAGAACCTGCTGGGTTTGTCTCTGCAGCAATTCACGCGCCAGTAAGTGGTAAAGTGACTAAAATTGATGCTGTACAAGATGCAAGTGGATATGACAAACCTTGTATCATCATCAAGGTAGAAGGTGATGAGTGGCTAGAAGATATCGATCGTAGCGAAGAATTGGTTAAGGAAACAAGCCTTACTAGTGAGGAAATTATCGAGTGTGTCAAAGATAAGGGTATCGTGGGACTCGGTGGTGCTTGTTTTCCAACACATATCAAATTAATGCCTCCTCCTGGAGAAAAAGCAGAATGCTTGATTATCAATGCGGTGGAGTGTGAACCGTATCTTACTGCCGACCATCAATTGATGCTGGAACATGCGGAAGAGATTCTAGTAGGTGTCAATCTGCTGATGAAGGCGGTGAAGGTCAACAAGGGTTTTATCGGTATTGAAAATAATAAGCCTGATGCTATCGAGTTGATGACCAAGGTGGCTGCAAGCTATCCTGGTGTGACGGTGGTACCTCTAAAGGTGCAATATCCTCAGGGAGGTGAAAAGCAGCTAATCGATGCTGTACTTGGTAAACAAGTGGGTAGCGGTAAATTGCCTATCACAACTGGTGCGGTGGTACAGAATGTAGCTACGGCTTATGCGGTGTATCAAGCGGTGATGAAAAATAAACCGTTGATCGAACGTGTTGTATCGGTTACTGGTAAGTCGGTGGCTATCCCTTCAAATATTATGGCGCGTTTCGGTACGCCGATGTCGCAACTGGTGGATATGGCAGGTGGCCTTCCAAAAGATGCTGGCAAGGTAATCGCTGGGGGCCCTATGATGGGTAAAGCAATTTCATCACTTGAAATTGCTACTGTGAAAGGTTCATCGGGTATCTTGATCATGACTGAGAAGGAAACTAGACGTGGCGAAATGCAGGATTGTATTCGTTGTGGAAAGTGTGTCGATGCTTGTCCTATGGGATTGGAACCATATCTGCTAACGGCAGTGGGTATGAATCAAGACTGGGAACGTGCTGAAAAGGAAAATGCTATGGACTGTATCGAATGTGGTTCATGTGCGTTTGTTTGTCCAGCCAATCGCCCATTGACGGACTACTGTCGTTTGAATAAGATGAAAGTTGGCGGTTTGATCCGTGCACGTCAAGCAGCTGCTCGTGAGGCAGAGAATAAGAAATAAGAACCTAAACATTATTACCATAACAACAATGAGTAAGAAATTAGTTGTATCGCTCTCTCCTCACGTACATAGTGGAGACAGTATTGCGAAAAATATGTATGGTGTCCTGATTGCATTGGCACCAGCAACGATCCTATCGGTAGTCTTCTTTGGCTTCGATGCGTTGCGCGTATTGCTGACCTCTGTAGTGGCTTGTGTGCTTACAGAGTTTGTGATTAATAAATGGCTGATGAAGCGCAGTCGATTGACTATCACGGATGGTAGTGCTATCTTGACTGGTTTGCTTCTGGCTTTTAATGTGCCATCAAATCTTCCAGCTTGGATCATTATTATCGGTGCGATCTTTACGATCGGTGTCGGTAAGATGTCTTTCGGGGGATTGGGTAATAACGTGTTTAACCCAGCGATTATGGGCCGTGTGTTCCTATTGCTTTCTTTCCCTGTACAGATGACTACTTGGCCAGTGGAAATGGGTATCGATGGGCAAACTGCGGCAACGCCATTGAGCTTGATGAAGGAGGCGATCTCTTCGGGAGCTGGTTTGGATAAATTGCCTTCTACTTTTGAACTTTTCGTGGGTTCATTCCACAATCTTGGTGCGGGATCACTTGGTGAGGTATCTGCCCTAGCCCTTCTTGTAGGTTTGGCGTTTATGTTATGGCGTAAGATTATCACATGGCATATCCCTGTGAGCATCTTGGCTACTGTGCTTGTGTTTACTGGACTTTTATATCTAGGCAATCCTGATCATTATGCATCTCCATTGGTACAGTTGAGTTCTGGTGGTTTGATGCTAGGTGCTATCTTTATGGCGACTGACTATGTGACATCTCCAATGTCGAAACAAGGTATGCTTCTATATGGTGTGGGTATCGGTCTGTTGACTGTAGTGATCCGTAACTGGGGGGCGTATCCAGAAGGTATGTCGTTTGCGATATTAATTATGAATGCATTTGTTCCACTTATCAATACGTACATCAAACCTCGTCGATTTGGTGTAGTAGCTAAGGCTAAGTAAGAGAGGAATCTTAAAAAGTAGAATAACATGAAGAAATTAGAATCATCTCTTAAGAATATGCTACTGGTACTGACTTTAGTTTGTGCCGTGGCCACTGCCATTCTGGCTTATGTCAATAATTTGACCACTGCGCCTATTGCTGAATCGGCAGCGAAAACATTGAATGAAGCAATCAAGGAAGTAGCTCCTGAATTTGATAATAACCCATCTACTGAAGCACAAAACGTAACTACTCCTGCTGGGGAGTTTGTGGTGTATCCTGCTACTAAAGGTGGTGTATCTGTAGGGGCGGCTGTAAAGAGTAAAACAAATGGATTTGGTGGAGATTTGGAAATCCTTGTAGGATTTACTACTGACGGTACTATTAATGGGTACTCGATCCTAAAAACCAATGAAACTCCTGGACTAGGATCGAAAGCTGGTTTTTGGTTTAAGCCTGCTGTTGCTGCCAAACCGACTCTGATTGAAAAGATTTTTGGATTTACTGTGGCTTCTGCACCACGTAAAAGTGATATCACAGGCAAGAATCCAGAGAAAAATAATCTAACCGTACACAAAGATGGTGGTGAAATCGATGAAATCACTGCGTCAACGATTACTTCACGTGCTTTCCTTTTGGCAGTGAGAAATGCGTATACGGCTTTTAAGAAAAACCAGAAATAATACGAAGTATGAAAAATAATTTCCAAATTCTAATCAACGGAATCGTTAAGGAGAACCCTACTTTTGTACTTCTTCTTGGTATGTGTCCAACGTTGGGGACGACTTCTTCGGCTATCAACGGGGCTGGTATGGGACTAGCGACTTTATTTGTGCTTGTCTGTAGTAATGTGGTAATATCAAGCATCAAAAGTATTATCCCTGATATGGTGCGTATCCCTGCTTTTATCGTTGTAATTGCATCTTTTGTGACTTTGCTTCAGATGGTGATGCAGGCGTATCTTCCTGGATTGTATGCATCGCTTGGATTGTTTATTCCATTGATCGTGGTAAACTGTATCGTACTGGGTCGTGCGGAAGCTTTTGCTGCTAAACATAAGGTGGTGCCTTCATTCTTTGATGGACTAGGTATGGGACTTGGTTTCACGATTGCTTTGACTATTCTTGGGGCTACTCGTGAGTTCTTAGGAACTGGTAAGATCTTTGATTTTGCTATCATGCCTAGCAATTATGGTATGCTTCTATTTGTGCTTGCACCTGGTGCGTTTATCGTGTTGGGATACCTTATTGCACTTGTGAATCGTCTAACTCCTAAAGGATAAAATATAAAAACGAATTGATATGGAATATCTAATAATATTTATCGGTGCGATATTTGTCAATAATATCGTGTTGTCACAGTTCTTGGGTATCTGCCCTTTCTTGGGAGTCTCGAAGAAGATTGAAACGGCGATTGGAATGAGTATGGCTGTTGCCTTTGTATTGACGATCGCTACCATTGTCACTTGGTTGTTGCAACACTTGGTGTTGGATCCAAATAATCTACAATACCTTCAAACAATTACGTTTATTCTTGTAATTGCTTCTTTGGTGCAATTGGTGGAAATTATCTTGAAGAAGGTATCTCCTGCATTGTACCAAGCACTTGGGGTGTTTCTTCCTTTGATCACAACAAACTGTGCTATCCTTGGGGTGGCTATCTTGGTGATCCAAAAAGATTATGCCCTACTCGAAGGAGTTGTTTTTGCTTTTAGTACTGCCCTAGGTTTTGGTTTGGCTTTAATCCTTTTTGCTGGTCTTCGTGAGCAGTTGGAATTCAGTGACCTACCTAAGTCTATGAAGGGTACACCTATCGCACTAATCGTGGCAGGTATGTTGGCTATGGCATTTATGGGATTCTCTGGGATTACACAATCTATGGAGAAAGCCAACAAGGCTAAAGAGGAAAAAGTCAAGGTGATTGACGAACAAGCTAAAATACAAGCGGAAGTGACAACAACTGCTACTTATGTATTTAAAGCGTAAATTATAAGCTGTCGGTAGACAGTGACAACTCCCTGACCAGTACAATGGTCAGGGAGTTTTTTTGTATAGAATCAAAATATGTCGTATCTTTGAAGCTGTTATATAGATGTAGGGAATGTCCTAGCATCTTCCTATACATTTATTTTATACCGATATTAAGATGACATCATTTGAATCATTACTAATCAATAGACGCTCATGCCGTCGATATACGGAGGAACAACTGACGCAAGAAGAAGTGGTTACTCTTTTGCAAGCGGGCTTATTGGCTCCTACTAGTAAGAATAGCCAGTCTTGGCAATTTCTGGCTGTGGATGATAAAGAAAAGCTGGCCAAGATTGCGAAGTGCAAGGAAAAAGGGGCAAGCTTTGTCGATCGCGCCCCATTGGCCATTGTCGTACTAGCCGATCCTTTGTCCAGCGATGTGTGGATAGAGGATGCGAGTGTAGCAGCCAGTTATATTCAACTGCAGGCTGCGGCCTTAGGGTTGGGCAGTTGCTGGGTACAGGTGCGTGAGCGTTTCGCTGGACCAGGTATGACGGCTGGAGAATACCTTCATGAGGTGTTGAATATTCCATTGCAATTGCAAGTAGCGTGTATCATTACTGTGGGACATGCGGCCAAAGAGTATCCTGCTCATGATATGACCAAATTGCCTTGGGAGAAAATTGCCCTCAACGAATATCCTGCGATTGATCCTAGTGAAGCTGTACTACAAGACGAAACGGAAGGAGAGGAAACGACACCAGGCATTGATCCTACTGTCAGCGAATCTCTTGATCCTGCATTGTGGGAATCAACAGCACTAGAAGTCAAATCTTCGGGTGAAGTGATTGATAATAAAATAAATCTAGATGGTACTTCACTGGATCAACTAGGGAATCCTGAATAAAATGGAAGTGTCTATGGCGACTGTAGCAAAAGATGTACGTGTGGTGCTCTTAGGCGCTGGCAATATGGCGACCAATCTGGGTTGTGCTTTACGAGAAGCACACTGCGCTGTTGTGCAGGTGTATAGCCGTACGATGGCATCGGCTTCGTGTCTGGCTGAGCAACTAGATTGTGATGCAACGGATAGTCTAGACAGCTTAAATAAAGATGCCGACGTGTATATCGTCGCACTGACTGATAATGCTTTGTTGGAACTAGGTCCTACGCTTCCATCGCTTGTGCCCGACAAATTGTGGGTACACACGGCTGGGACAGTGAATATGAGTGTTTTTGGCAATACAACAGCACGTATTGGGGTGTTCTATCCAATGCAATCGGTCAGTAAGGCGCAAGTGATCTCTTTGCAGGATGCACCTATATTTGTAGAGGCGGCACAAGCACAAGATGAAGCCATGCTATATACTTTGGCACAAGCAATCACTTGTCATGCGTATAAGGCCAATAGTGAGCAGCGCCAAGCAATGCATCTTGCGGCTGTCTTTATCAATAATTTCAGTAACCAGATGTATGTTTGTGCAGAGGAAATACTCAGGAAGTTTGACTTACCTTTTGAGGTCATGTTGCCCTTGGTGGACAATACGGCGGCCAAGGTACATGATTTATCTCCTGTAGATGCGCAAACGGGGCCTGCAAAACGTTTGGATTACGATGTGATACAAAAGCAGCATGGCATGTTGAAGGATTTTCCGCATTATCAAGAAATATACAAATTGGTGACAGAGGCGATTATCGCTTCTCAAACTACACATAATAAACAATAAGTTTACACTATATACCTATGTCAAGTATTAATTACCCTTTAGAGAAAATCAAGGCACTGGCCTTCGATATAGACGGCGTGTTGAGTGCCGAAACCATTACCCTGCATCCATCTGGGGAACCGCTACGTACGGCCAATATTAAGGATGGATATGCTTTACAATTGGCGGTGAAACAAGGTATTCATGTAGCGATTATCACTGGTGGAAATACGGAGGCTGTGCGCACTCGGTACTCTAAATTGGGGGTAAGCGAACTGTATATGGGTTCTGCTGTCAAAATTCTTGATTACCGTAAATGGCGTGATAGCTTGGGACTGCAAGACAACGAGATTCTATATATGGGCGATGATATTCCTGATATTGAGGTTCTTCAAACAGTTGGTTTACCATGTTGCCCCGCAGATGCTGTGCCTGAAGTCAAGGCAGTATGCAAGTATATCTCTCAAAAGGTTGGTGGACACGGGTGTGGTCGCGATGTCATCGAACAGGTCCTTAAGGCTAAGAACTTGTGGATGCAAGGAGATGCTTTTGGGTGGTAAGTTCCCTACTCTCATATTAATTGATCTCTATATATCAAAACCTTTCATCTAAAACCACTGCTTATGTTGTCGGATAAAGCACTAACTTTTACTTTAATCGCCTTCTGTGCGTTGATGCTGTTTTGGGTGTTTTCAAGTAAGGAACAAAAGGAACCAGATCTGGAATCGGGGGATGATCCAATTATCAAAGGAACGAATCTTTCTTGGGGTACTAAAATAGATCGCTCCCTGTTGATGGCTAACTTAGGAATCAACGCTATCCGGCTACCCGTATTGGTGCATCCTGCTGATGGATGGTGTAACCGTGTTGATGTGGTTCAAAAGGCTATGCGGGCAAGGGAGTTGGATTTGGATGTGATGATTGATTTTCATTACAGTGATTGGTTGGCGAATGCCGATAAACAAAATAAGCCTAAGGCGTGGGAATCGCTTTCTCTAGAGGAAATTCAAGAGGCTGTGAGTAAGCATACGCGTGATGTATTGAGTGATTTGCGCAATCATGATGTGGAACCTAAATGGATACAAATCGGCAATAAAACATCTGATGGTATGCTATGGCCTACTGGACGGGCATCGGAATCAATGACAAATTATGCTGCGCTGCATCAAGCGGGTTATACCGCAGCCAAAAGTATATGTCCCAAAGCTCTGGTGATGGTGCATATAGATCGGGGCCAGGAATGGCCTCACCTACAATGGTTACTGGATGGTTTACGAGCCAATGGCGCTCAATGGGATATGGTGGGAGTGTCTCTCCATCCTGAGGTGGAAACTTGGCAAGGTGTAGCAGATGCGTGTATCTATAACCTGGAGCAATTGGTAAGAAAATATGATACACCAGTCATGATTTCTGAAGTAGGCTTATCTGATGAAAGCACAGAGGTCTTTAAAAAGTTTACCGAGTACTTATTGTACAAAGGAAAAGGCATGAATACGGCGGCCCAAAAGAAGGTTTTCCATGGATTGTTTTATTGGAAATCTCAATTAAAAGAGGTATTAATATAGAGTTTACTAATCAATTACTAGAACAAACAATTAAATATACTGCTTATGAAATGGACAAAGAATTTATCGTACACGATAATTGCAGGTTTATCAGCAGACAATTTTCCTTGGGCTATTGTTGTCAATGATATTTCAACTGATGAGACAACCAAAACTTCTTGGGTATGGCCAAATGAAAAACAGATTATTACTAAGTCATATACACGCTTTGCTGATTGGGTAAATGGTAAGGGAGCTAAAAATTGGATGTTCCAACAAAAATAATGAGTAAAAAATAGTAGTAAATTATTTGTCCCGTCCTAACATAGCGTTACACAATATGTTAGGACGGGACATGTGTTATCAGAAAAAGGTTGTGCCAAATTACTTTTGACACCGCCTCTTTCTAGCGGAAAATATTGAAAACCTTGGTGTAGGCTGGAGGGATAAATATAAGGGCCATGTTGGCCTTTTTATCAGTAAAAAAACGCAAGCGCTTGCGATTTGCTACATATCGGGATGTTTAGCTTTGTGCAAGCGCTTGCGTTTTGGGGTGCAAGCGCTTGTACAAAAATACGGAAAAGTGAAGTGATTCGTCGAAGATTTGTGTTGTATGTTTGTTGTTTTGGATAAAATTTGCACGTTATTTTTTTTCTTGCAAATCTTCTCCAAAAGCAATGAAATTTATCTGGGGTTCTTTTGATTACTCATTTTTTTTGAATTTTGCGGTGTCTTGGGGTGGAAAAGTAGTAGTGGGGGGTGAATTGTGTGTTTGTGGAACATTAATTATAAAAATCAAATGGGGAATAAAGGAATTTTGTTCTCTCTGAGAAATTTTCGTCACATCCAATCGGCAGACGTTAAGGTGGGTACAATCACAAGTTCGTTTATTAATATTTAAAGAGAGGCTGTGCCAAATTACTTTTGACACAGCCTCTTCTATAATGTGTAAGTGAAAACTTATTTAGCAAGAAGTGTTTTGACTTCTTTTTCGATTTCTACGATGTCATGCAAACCTCTTGCAGCGATCTTACCATCTTTGTCAACAATGACCATAAATGGAATCGCATTGAAATTGTAGATAGGACGTGCAGCACAATCCCAATATTTCAAATCGGACATTTGTGGCCAAGTCATCTTAAGCTTCTTCACTGTTTCGTGCCATGCTTTTTCAGACTTAGGACTATCCAATGATACTCCTACGATTTGGAAACCTTTAGCTTTGTATGTCTTATACAATTTAGCTAGACCTGGCATAGAACGGCGGCAAGGGCCACACCAGCTTGCCCAAAAGTCAACTATAGTTACTTGACCTGGTTTGATAAAATCAGACAACTTCACTGCTTTACCCTTCATATCCTTCATTTCGAAGTCTACATAAGGTTGACCAACTGCAGTTTTACGAGCAACTTCTGCTTGTGCTCTGATCTTAGCAATGTCTTCTGTTTTTTGTTCATCTTCAGGCAACAAAGAAATAGCAGCAATAATCTCGTCTGGAGTCATTGCATGACGTGCCACAACTTGCTTCAAATACAATCCACCAAGTGCATCACTGCTATGTGCAGTAAAGTTGTCTTTTAGATAGGATTCTAAAGCCTCTGTTTCTTTATCATACACATCTGAAATACTATCACGCTTAGCTAGTGCATCTTCTGCCTCTGGATCAAGTGCCCGAAATGCTGTAATCAATTCTGTCATTTTAGCATTGACTTCGATAGCTTTCTCGCGATCTTTTTCAAGTTGTTCGTTCAATGCTCCACCTGTGCGAGTCACCTTTTCAGGATGTGCACTGATTGTCAATGTTGAGATCAAGTTTGGTTCAAGCACAACTTCCAAAGGTGGAATATTAATATCAGTCGCTGAACTGACAAAAACTAATTTAGGTGCATCAATGACTTTTTTGAACGTAAAGTGGTTGTTGACAACTTTAACAGTGTCAGCGACTCCGTCAATGCCTTTAACGACAACTGACTGTACATTCAGAGAATCTGCTGCAAGCAAATCTCCATTAAGAGTCGCTTGATTTTTAGGTGTACAGCTTGCAAAGCCTAATGCAATGGCTCCTGCTACCCATAATCCATTTGTTTTCATACTTTTGAGTTTAAATAATTGGTTTTATGTTATTTGGTCTCTTCTTTCTTTTCTTGTGGCACCAAGTAGCGATCACCAGTTGCCTTCACATATTCTTTAAGGAATGACTCTGCATATCCAGGACGAACTGGCGCTGCTGGGCGACCTTGTTTGTTGTACTTGAAATGACCAGTACTATCTGTAGGTTGCACAACCATATCATTGTACTTGACAATCAAGTAATTACCTAGTTTACGCCATGTGTCATGAGTAGCACTAGCCATCTGTCCAGTATAATTGGTCAAGAAATCAACAGCTTGTTTATGATCTTTTTGGTAATAAGCCAATGCTTGTGTTTCGATGGCACTTTGTGTGGCCGCGAATTGATCTTCTAAATTCTTCTGTACTTTCTTCAAATCGCCAATCATCAAGCTGTATCGTGGATACACCATGTTAGATACCCAGTTGTACACCCAGAAGCTGCTCTCCATAGAGAAAGTCGCAAGATCCAAACCATTTTCTTGGTAACACTTAGGGATGCGATTAGTGCAACAATATACTGGAGTAAATACCGTCATGTTGGCATCATCCAATCCGAACCATAGTACCCCGCCAATAGGATCGGGAAGATCTTCACGCATCTGAGCAACAAACACGAAACCAGTTTGCTGTGTAGAGATAGGACGTTCATTGAAATATTCCTTACCATCTACTTTGAAATGTAAAGGCGATGGACGATATGGCATTTTCCATGGACCAGCCCCTAAATCCTCATTGATAGCTAGAGGTGTTCCTTCATAATGGTCGCGCATCATATTTTGTACATCGCGCACAGATAGTTTACGATCTGGCTTGATAAACAAAGGCATAGGTGTTTTGTCTTTACCATAGATATATGGTAAGAACTCTTCTCCTCGTTTTGTGAAGCGATTGTAAAAACTCCACACACGTGCTTCACAGTAGCGAAGTCCACCAAAATCTAATGGTGCATAGGCATCAGCAAAGCTAAAGTCTTTGTTTAACCCATTGAAATATCCTTTTTCACGAGCAAAAGAAATGACATCTGATGCATACAAACAATTGTCTTTATCGTCTAGCGGAAATTGTCGAATGCGACTTTGGTTGGCATGAGCACTGATACAATCATCTGGCACTCGACGAGCCACCCATACTGCCCCACGTACGCCCGGTCCCTTACCAATCATTTCCATGATCCAAGCCTCGGTAGGATCGGCAATAGTAAAGCTTTCCCCACTGCTATAATATCCATATTCTTCGACTAGGCTAGTCATAACATGAATGGCTTCACGCGCTGATTTGCTTCGTTGCAACGCAACATAAATCAAGCTACCATAATCCATTACAGCTGTGCTGTCCACCAATTCGGGACGACCACCGAAAGTCGTTTCTCCGATAGTCACCTGATACTGGTTCATATTGCCAACAACATTGTATGTTTCTCGGGCTTGTTTGATACTACCGAGATACTTGCCGGTATCCCATTCATATATTGGTAATTTAGCATCCTTTGGATAGGTAGCAGCAGGATAATGATATAACCATCCATACATATAGTATGAATCTGCTGCGTAACTCACGATGGTACTGCCATCTACTGATGCTTTTGGACCTACAATTAAATTGGTACATGCTGTAGACTCTATACCAAGAGCAACTACAAAGCAAAGTAAGGTCGAAAAAATTCTCTTCATTATAAATCTTTTGGGTTGTAAAATAAAGCTTTTGACATCCATTTGATAGCTATTTACCATCTGGAGTGTATGTATCGCCATAGTAGACACAAAATTAAGGCTAATTTGTAGAGTTTCCAAATCTAGCCATAAAAGTATCTAGACTTTAACTGTTAAATTATACGCAGGAAGCGCCGCCTGTATATTTATAAACATTAATAAAAAAGATAATTGTTTAATTCGTTTTGCTTTTTTGATAATAGCTGCCTTGTTTTGATGGCTATTTGTTTGATTATATGTATATTTGGTCTCTTGAGCTTATCATGTATACGCGAGTAATATCGGAAACTACACTAATTTTTATACTTAATGACTAGGATATAGCATATAGACAATATTATGATACAAGTGCACATCGCTATAATATGTATGTTACTTTTGCTCGCAATAATCGTTGCTTTTCAAGTCTATCGTTTGAGAAAGCTGAGTCGTTTATTGCAAAACAAGAGTATATACACCTATGTCATTCATTGTCTTCCCTTCCCTATGTTTTTACGTGAGATTCAAACAGGCATGGATGGTAGGAGCTATCTCGGGCGATACATATTCTATAATAAAGTGGGTGGACAAATCCTAGGTGTTAATCCCTACCAAATGATAAACAACTTAGGAGAACAAACTGCTAAACGATGGACAGATAATTTTGATCGACTCATCAACGGAGAAGAGGTGAAAGATGAAAATCATACAATCTACACTAAAGATGGTGTGAGTTTTGAAGCGCAACCTCTTATTCGAGTATTAGAAATCAAAGAAAAAAGATACCTTATGGGTACTTTCTTAAATATTTTTGAACTCCAGCATCACATCCGTGAAGCTAAAAAGGCGAATAAAGAAAAGGCCACCTTTCTAGAACAGATTAGCTATGAATTACGTACACCACTGAATAGTATCCTTGGTTTTTCTTTACTTCTTGCAGACGAGCATGCAACTCTTCCTAAAGACACCCAAAAAGAATATGCGGAAATCATTCTCCGTAAAAGTACGCATTTAAATGTGCTAATCAATGACATCCTTATGCTTGCCAATGTGGACAATAAACGCATGGAACCACAAATTGAGGATGGTGATATCATTCCTCAACTTCATCAATTGGAGTATACATTTCAAAAAGCAATCAAACCAACAAAAGAGATTCATTTCACTTTTGAATTTCCCTACTGTTTTGCCATGATGCGTTATGATAAAAATGTGTATCCATATATCATTGAACAATTTATCAGCAATGCGATTAAATTTACACGTGCTGGTACCATTCGCTCGGGTATTTATTTTGAAGGAGATAATGAGGTCATGTATTGCATCAATGAAGTAGACCGCACATATAGTGATTCAGAATTGGTACATATGTTTAAACGCTTTCATAAAATAGACCCATTTAGCCCTGGACCAGGCCTCGGATTAAGTATTTGTAAAGCAATAACTATGCAGAAGAAGGGGTATATTGGAGTAAAACAATGTGGACATAAGCTTTTATTTTGGGCTCAACTTCCAGCCATGTATGACGTGGAGGTAGAAGATGAGGAATTGCTCCATGATATCACAGAATTGATAAGCAATCGATGGGATGGTATATGGTTTGCCGAAGATGGCATAGCTCAAATGGGACAACCTAGAGAGGACAACGTTGAAAAACAAAACATTGTATAAACATTGATTATGAGTATAGATTTAGTAGCATATATCGTATATATCATTATAGCGGCCGTATTACTATGGTACGCTATACATCTTTATCATATTCGCAAAAAACTTCAACCGAAATGTGACAAAGCCATTATTGCCGAAAAAACAATTGCTCAATTGCCATATAAGACCTCTTTTATGCCCAAAAAGAAGGGGGAAGAAGGCAGTAAGATCAGGGGAAAATTCATGATCCTGAAAAGTATGTTTAAATATCATGACACCAAATATGAGATTACTTCTTTTGCCAATCAATCTGCTCTTGTAGAAGCACGCCAAAAGATAGAAAACAACAATGCTATGAAATCAAATTTCGTGGCCAATATGAGCAATGAAATTCGTACTCCTCTAAATGCCATTGTAGGATACTCGCAACTTATTATTGATGAAGAAGATCCTGATATGGTAAAAGAATATGCTACGGTATTGGATAAAAGAGCTCATGAACTATTGAATACTATAAACGATGTGCTCACACTCACAACTCTTCAAAGTTCATCGGATGCCAATCGCAATAAAGTAGATACATGCAGATTTCTCACTGAAATGAGAGTGTATGCATTGTCTTTAATCCAGAAAACCAATAAAACGATAGATGTTGTAATAGATCATCCATACAAAGAGGCAGCTTACTATGAAGATAGAGATCGCATGGTACAGGTGGCCAAAAATTTCATTTCTAATGCGGTAAAATTTAGCGAAAAAGGAGTGATACGTATTGGCATGATTCATGTGGAAAAAAATCAAGCTGTGTTTTATGTTGCTGATGAAGGTATCGGTATTGATGAAGATGATATTAATACCCTCTTTCACGATACAGAGCCATCTCGTATTGAGAAGTCAACACGAGGCTTGGGGCTATCTATATGTCGCGAAATCATCACCCATGCCCATGGGCAATATGGAGCGGTTAATCGCCCAACTGGTGGATCCATTTTCTGGGCCTACACTCCACTACGCTTCACGTATTCATCTCCAGACGCGAGTGCCGATTGGGATGCTATCAACACCATTCTTGATTTGCTACCCATAAAATTGAGTGATTAACTTTTTCTGTATTCACGGAAAAAACCACTATCTTTGTACTCCTTATATAGGCTTTAAATAATAAGACTCAAATATGTTACATCAAGATACAATTGCGGCCATAGCTACTGCACAGGGAGGTGCCATCGGTATAGTACGCATGTCGGGACCAGATGCTTTTAAGATTGCCGACACTATTTTTACATCCAATCGTAAAGGTGACCACACCTTCTCTTTGGCCTCACAAGATGCATATACCGTGCATTTTGGACAAATTATTCATCCACAAACAAAAGAAATCATTGATGAAGTCTTGGTGTCTGTCTATAAGAATCCTCATAGTTACACTGGCGAAGACTGTATCGAAATAGCTTGTCATGGTTCTAGTTACATTTTGCAACAGGTGCTTCAATTGCTAATTGTTCAAGGATGCCGTCTGGCTCAACCTGGTGAATACACACAACGAGCATTTATGAATGGCAAAATGGACCTCAGTCAAGCCGAAGCGGTAGCCGATCTA
>ERZ795048.2137-NODE-2137-length-16333-cov-6.350289_pt1 | contig 16333 bp, 12 predicted proteins | sample MGYA00375132_ERZ795048 | MGnify/ENA primary metagenome ERZ795048 (study PRJEB30177, sample SAMN05720225) | activated sludge metagenome | isolation source: Anaerobic digester | place: Hong Kong | collected 2014-12-17 ...
GAAGAGTTGGAAAAAACAGCCAAAAGTGCATGGGGTGCAAGGGGTCGCCAGTTCGAGTCTGGCCACCCCGACTTTTATCAGGGATTTATGCCTCCGCTAAAACGGGGGCATTTTTCTATTCAGCCACACTGTCCCTTTATGAATGAAAAAGGTGCCTTTTTAAGACACCCTTTTTCAGATCAAAAACCTGGACTTGGCCGGACAGCCGGCCGGAGATAAACTAATTATTTTGCAGCTGAAGAAAATACAGGATCATTCAGAAAAAGCGGGAAGATCCTTTGTATTTTCAACCCTGTTAATGACACTTTGTAATTCCGATTGTAATCTGTCCGGTGTAGTAGGAATAGGTTAGTATTCCCATGTAATGGGTTCCCTGGTCACCAACAAGATGATAATGCCAGGTCAGGTACCAATGGTCAGTGAAATAGCATTTGTCAATTTCCCTTATCCTGAAAGTTTCACCGGTCCTTTCACTTGTGACTTCTCCCTTAAGCTGGTCTATTTCCCAATTATAATTGCCATCTTTGTCATAATGAATAACATAATGCACTCTGGTATATCCCCCTTCGAGGATATCGACCAATACACCATCACAAAATACAGGGCTCCAGTATTCGCTTTCAACCCAGCCCTGTTCAGTCCTTTTTGCCTTATCCTGGGCATAGACCTGGTACAGGGCAATTCCTGCAATGAGGAACATACAAACAAGAAGTAGCTTTCTTTTCATGTTGAATAATTTTAGTTATACAATTACTGCTGAAAAGTTATGACTATTATAAGGGATGGGGTTTGCCAGTTGTCCCGTTTTCTTTTCTAAGAGTTGCATTATCTGAAAAATCTGAAAATAAAAAGGGGGTAATACGGAAAAAAGGCGTTTAAGGTTTACTGATGTCACTTGGATTTACACCAAATTCGCCGGTAAAGATTCTGCTGAAGTGTGAAAGATTCCTGAAACCAGTCTTATATGCCGCTTCTGAAACTGAAGTTTCATGATTGGTCAGCAGTTCCCTGGCCTTGTTTAGTCGCATGGAACGGATGTATTCAGCCAGGGTCTTATCAGTAAGTGACCTGAATTTACGGTATAACTGAGTCCGGCTCATTCCCATTTCAACACATAGTTTTTCTATGCCGAATGATTCATCTGCCAGATTACCTGATATTATATTCCCTAACTTGCTCATAAAGGTATCTTCAAATCTGAAATTATAGTCATAAGGCGGATCTGAATATACCGATGAATATCTTTCCTGAAGTTTTCTTCTCGAATTGAGAAGCGATCTCAGCTGAACAATCACTTCTTCCCTGCTGAAAGGTTTTGGGATATATGCATCAGCTCCCTTACCTATACCTTCAAGCCTTGATTCATGGTCTGACCTGGCTGTGAGGAGCACCACAGGAATATGGCTGGTCCTGAAATCATTTCTGAGTTCCATGAGCATTCTGAATCCATCCATTCCCGGCATCATAATATCACTAACTATCAGATCAGGTACGGTAATACAAGCCTTCTGCAGTCCTTCCTGTCCGTCTTGTGCCGTCTCTGTTCTGTATTCTGTACCCAGGAATGAAAGCAGATATGAGGTTACATCAGGATTATCCTCGACAATAAGAAGTATTGGTTTATCATCATGTTCCTGCCCCGGGCTCTCATACTGTTTTTTACTGACAACCCGGATAAGGGATCTGTGGAGACCAGTGTTTTTAATGGTAAGTGGTTCAGTAACCTCTTCGAAAGGAGCCTCATCGTGAACAGGAAGTGTAACGGTTATTTCCGTGCCTGTACCAAAAACACTGTCAGCAGTGATTGTTCCGCCAAGCAGTTTTACAAGCTCCCTGGTGATTGCCAGTCCCAGTCCCGAGCCTGTGCCGGTATCTGAAACACGGTAATAGCGGTCAAAGATATTCGGGAGGTGTGTTTCGGGGATACCGGGACCATTATCACTGACAGAAATAACAAATTTGCCTTCGGTTGACATTATGGTTGAAACACTTACTGTACCCGGAAAATCACAATACTTAAGAGAGTTTGAGATGAGGTTCGAAATGATAATCATAAGCTTATCCCTGTCATAATCCATAATTATTTCCGGATCATCAGCGGTAAAAGAAAGATCCGTCCCGGCTGAAAGGGCCACCGATCTGAATAATTCGACAACATTTTTTATGAACTCGTTTATTCTCCCTCTGATCATATTTACAGACATAGCCCCGGCTTCCAGTTTTGACAGTTCAAGGATCTGATTTACCAGCGAAAGAAGTATATCTGCATTGCGGTTTATCTTTTCACAACCGTCGTTGAGCCATTTGTCAGGTTGCTGGCGGATAAGGTCAGTCATACCGCTGATTATTGTAAGAGGAGTGCGGAATTCATGTGAAATGTTTGTATAAAACCTGGTCCTGGCTTCTTCAAGTTCTTTCAATCTCTCTTTTTCAAGCGTTTCCAGTTTTACTTTCTGGTCAATGAAATTAAGTACAAACAAGGTGGCAAATCCCGAAATCCAAAGGAGATTAATGACAAACAAAGAGACATTGAGTTCAGGGGTCATTTCCTCCGGCACTTTCAGATAGGGATGAAGTAGTCCGGCGGTAATTACTGTGACGACATAAACAAGGTAGATAGCTACAGTATGGGCTTTTCTTTTGAGATTCAATGAGAAAAAGACCAAAGCCAGACCCACGAAAATCAAACCACCAGAATGGGGGATTCCTCCGAGCTTAAGGATGGTCACAAAAGTGGCTGCTGCCACGAGGACCTGGTCAATGAAAGTATGAATAACGGAAGTTTTCCGCGCGAAAATTATTGTTATGACTCCACCTTGCAGAAATACCACAACCAGAAAAAGTCCGTACCAGGTGATTATCTTCAGTTCAGGGAATTTCAGGTAATAGATTAAGGTAAGAACCAGGATCATGACCGTTACTGACACACTTGAGATCCAGGTAATCTTTTTCTGTGCAAGTGAATTTTCATCAATGCCCGGATAACTGAGGAGTTTTGTTATCCATCTGTCAACTCTGCCGGTTACTGAAGAATTCAATGTGCAAAATGTTTACTGCATACAAGTTATAAAAATTAAGGGAAAGTAAGACCATGTTCCTCCTGAAAACTACAGTCGGATAATTGCCGAATCAGACTGTGAATCCGGATTATAGGCATAGTAGTTAAGCTGATCTTCCATGAAATGTAAAATTACCGTCTGCAATATGAGAACTATGTATGAATAAGTATATTTTTAATTTTAGTTATGCTTTCCCGAAGTTCAGAGGTTTCGACCCTATGAATGCCAATGCTATTAATGACAGCATCGTGTTGCATAATACTTTACTGAATCTCGGAAACGATAAAAACAAACTATTCATTACCAATCATGACATTGCAACTATTTATAAGGGGCAGATCTGGTTTGTCGATAAGGCTGTTTTTTTCGTGAATAATAAGTCTGAAATAAAGGATATTGATGATAAGATAATTATTTCATCAGAGAATATTGACTTCGAGTGGTCAGGTGAAATAATTTCTGAAGAAAAAAACATAATAATAATAAAATGTGATTAATGCTGATGCCAACAATAATTATGATTATCGAGGGCTTCGGGCATGTATCCTTCGTTTCCGGATTTCTCAAAAGGGAAAGGGCATATTGAGTCCATGGATGTTCATGTCTCACCGGGCAGTCTCTGCCTCAGTCAGCTAAAAAACCGTCTGGGAGCAGAAGCCCTTAAGAACATAGCCCGGGAAGAACAGTTAAAAAAGATATCCGGTCAGTAGTAAAACAGAATCTTTTTGTTATTCTATTTACTGATACGTAACAGGTTTACAAACTCATCCACAAAGTAAGTGTTTTCGTGTATCCCTGTGAAATTTTGGGCGCCGGGGCCATATGTAAAAACGGGAACCATTGTTGCAGTATGATTACCTGTCTGAATGAAATTACTTCGCACCTGATGGCTTTTCATGTCTCCTCCCATAAGGGTCAGGCCTCCCGTCTCATGATCGGCAGTTACAACAATAAGTGTCTTACCGTCATTTTCGGCAAATTCTTTTGCAACACCAACAGCTTCGTCCATATCCAGTAATTCCGATACTATATATTCAAAATCCTTTGCATGGCCTCCCCAGTCGATCATTGAACCTTCCACCATCAGGAAGAAACCATTTTTATTGCGGCTAAGTGTACTGATAGCTTTTGCGGTCATTTCTGCCAGGACCCCTACCCTTCCTTCAGTTACCCTGGGCATGTGCTCTTTGGCAAGTAAACCGGCAATTTTTTCAGAGCCGGAGGCCTTCAGTTCGTCCATAGTGTAAACAACATCATAACCCTGTTCCTCCAATGTAAGAGTCAGATCTTTCCCGTCTTTTCTGTTACGGAAATTATCTTCTCCACCACCAATGAAGACATCTGCAGTTCCATTGAGAAAATCTTCGGCAATGCCTTCATAATCGTTACGGGTAATATTATGGGCAACAAAAGAAGCAGGAGTGGCATGTGTGACAGATGCAGTACTCAGTACACCTGTTGCCAGACCGTTCTTATGAGCTATCTCAACAATAGAAGCAATATCCGTCGAATCAGGTCCCATGCCAATTATACCATTCCTGGTCTTTTTCCCACAGGCTAATGCAGTGCCTCCTGCACCCGAATCAGTAACATAGTTATCTGACGAATAAGTCTTAATGAAACCGGTATATGGGAATGACTCAAGAACAAGTGGCTCAGGGCTTATTGTCATACCGGCATAAACATGGGCTGTCCCCATGCCGTCACCAATAAACAAAATAATGTTCTTCACCCGGCCGTCTCTTCTTCCGGAAGTGCTCATATTACTGACTGAACAGCCGGATAAGGCGATTATAAAAAAGAATATAATCGATTTATATAACATTTTTTTCATAATATATAGATGATTAAATTAATGATTTCATAACCCTTAAAGAAGTCCGACAGTTTCCTGCCAACATATTTTTGGAAGATTAATGGATATGCTAAGGCAAAATTACTTTTTTTAAGCAAAAAATCTATTCAAATCATCTTTTTGTTTATTGGCCGTCTTATTAAACTGTCATCCGTTAACCGGGATCTACCATTGGTTAGTTTAATCTTTCCCAGCTTCATACAATATACTACTTTCGGTATGAATTTATTGATAAGAGTTTTCAGAAATGAAAATAATCCTTAAGATAAGAAAGATGATTTTTTAACCAATTAATCCTTCAAGCCATGAAAAAGATGATTTTTACCTTATTACTTGCAGTTATTTGTACTGCTTCTTTCGGAAGGAATGTTGTTGCACAGGGAAAGACATTCTCTTCACTGGGTGACTACAAGATTGAAACAGCCGATGATCCTTTCACTATTAACGGAGAGGATTTCAAGGCTTACATAATCAGCTATGCCAACTCCCCCATGGAGGTTACTGTTGTTGTATGCAAGGAAAGAAAATGCAGGAAATATCTGGTATTATCAGACAAGCTTTCCGTACAGTATATCAACAACGAGAATTATTTCGGCGTTGAAAGACTTGACAAGTCGCTTGAAAAAACGGGTTATGCAACGAGAGAATCGGATATCAATAAGATGGAATATTTCCATCAGAAAGTATTGGGTTCTGGACAAAAAGGGGATCACGAAGCCACTCAACTCATTGCAGCGTATTTCCCCTTTCTTTTGAATGATCCCGTAACATTCTCAGCTGCAAAATAATTAGTTTATCCCCGGCCGTCCGGCCAGTTTTAGGTTTTATTGATCTGAAAAAAGGGTGTCCATAAAGGCACCCTTTTCTTTCATTGAGGAACAGTGAATCTAAAAAAAATAATCCACTGGTAATATATTCCCGGAAGAATTTAATGGTACAATATCCTGTCAGCCCTTGAATCTCTCCATGTGAATGAGAAACAGGTCTTTTCTGTTTCTTGAAACGGGTATTCTGGCTCCGTCCTGCATTTCTATATAGCCTCCGTCTTTGCGTATATATTTACGGACATATTTGAGGTTTATAAGATGGGAGTTATGGGAACGGAAAAAATACCTGTCGCTGAGCAGATCCTGAAATTCTTTCAGATGTTTGGAAACAAGCATTTTCCTGCTGGCTGTCATGAATAACCACGAATAGCTTCTGTCAGCTTCGAGCCTGATGATCTCTTTTGGATTGACATACTCCATACCATCAGATGTAGGTATAGCCAGACGGGAAGGATTTGTTGTCCTGATATTTTCAAGAAGTACTTTTATACTTTCATTAGAACTTTGTTTGTCTACGGAGCGTACACTGATAACTTTTTTTACAGCTTCCATGAATTCCGATATATTAACCGGTTTTAGTATATAATCAACAGCGCTGTACTTAATTGCTTTAATAGCATAATGGTTAAAAGCTGTTATAAAGATCACGTCAAATGTCTTATCCGGAAAGTCCTGCAGCAGGTCGAAACCCAAACCGTCAGGCATCTCAACATCAAGAAAAACAAGATCCGGATCCTTTTCCCTTATCACTGCCACACCACCGGAAACACTTCCTGCTGTACCCACAACATCCAAGCCGGGACAATATTCTTCGATTACCGAAGAGATGAAATTTACGGCATTGACTTCATCATCAATAATAATTGTGCTCAATTTCGTATTCATGTCATTATCGGAATATGAATCTCTACCCGGGTACCTTCGGGCTCTCCCTTGTCGTTAACAAGATCGAAATAAACTGTTTTAAGACTTGTCCCATACAGTTCATTGACCAGGTCAAGCCTCGAAGAAACGATCTTCGTACCCATGGAATTATGGTTGCTCTTTCTCTGTTTTGATATTTCTCCTGCTGCTTCACGACCTATACCATTATCTTCAATAGTACAGGTTATATGATCTTTATCCAGTCTGAAACCGATATTAACATAACCCTTTTCAGCTTTTGGCATCAGTCCGTGACATATTGAGTTTTCCACATAAGGCTGAATAAGCATTGTAGGTATTTTAAACAGAAAGGGATCAATCTCTTCATCCACTGTAATCCGGTAATCAAATTTACCACTGAATCTTAAAGATTCCAGTTCGAGATAAAGGTTAATCGCGTCGAGTTCATCACGAAGGGAAACAGAGGTATGATTTGAGTTCTCAAGGACTTTACGCATGAGATTTGAGAATTTAGTAAGATAGTTATTTGTAGCCAGCTTGTCATGTTGATACATATAATACTGTATCGAATTAAGAGTATTGAAAATAAAATGAGGGTTCATCTGCTGCCGAAGGTTGACCTGTGTCAGTTCTGCTATCTTACGGTTCATCTCGCTCAGCCTTCTTTTATCCTTCAGTCTGGATCCTCTGAAAAGGAGCAATCCTATTATCACTGCCAGAATAAAAAAGCCGAGGATAGCAATGTTCAGAAGCCTGTTGTTCTTCAATCTTAGTGAAAGGATATCCACTTCTTTATTATGCATATCCGCCTCATAGCGCACCCGGGCTTCTGTAAGCCCCTGTGAACTCCTGGTAATAAGGACCGAGTCATTGAACTGTTTATACAGCACAAAATTCTCATAAGCATTTGCAGTATCCTGCCTGTTAAGATAAAGTTGATGCATATCATTATAAACCCACGACAGAGTATACCAGTCCTTTGCTTTCATTGCATATTCAAGGGATAGCTGGTAATATTTCAAAGCTTTATCAGAGTCTCCTACGTCACGGTTTATAGTACCCAGGTTACCGTAGGAGTTAGCTGATATCATCACATAATTGTCTTTAAGGCTGTATTTAAGTGATCTCTCGTAGTTAACCACAGCGGAATCGTACATGTGTTCGCAGTAGTAATTCCATCCAATGTTTGCTGAAGCAAAAGCTGTATAGTAAGTATTCTTCTGTTTCAGTGAAAGGTCCACACATCTGCGCAGGATGGAATCGGCTCCGTTGAAATCACGTATTTCTCCGGCCAGCGAAGTGCCCAGGAGAAGATATGCTTCCATGACGGCAACGGTATCATCTTCAGCCAGACCGGCTTCTGCCATTAAACCAAGATGGCTGCGGTAGTTTTCCAGATCATTCACTGTGTTATATACATTTGCCTGCCCTCTGTATGAAGAAGGTATTACTTTCTTCAGTTTACGCTTTTTCGCAAAGGCAATACTCTCATTGTATTTTTCTATACTCTCATTGAAAAATCCTGTACGCTGGTAATACAACCCCAGTAACATAAGAGTTTTCACGTAAACATCATATTCACCTTCATCCAATGCTTTTCCAAGAGCTATGTTTGCCTGTTCCTCAGAACTACTGTAATCGCCTGATCTGAAAAAATAGTCTGCGTGCAGAAAGTGAAGCAGAGAAGGCCATTCAATATTGTTTTTATTGCATAAAAGGGCTGCAGAATCGAGATATAGGAAAGCATCATCCCTGTGTTCGGAATATTTATCAAGGTAATCCCGGGCCTTACCCATCAGATCGTCAAGTTTCTTTTGAGTATCAGCAGCATTATCTCCCTCCCGTATAATATTTGGAATGACAGCTTTGTGTGTTGATAAAGCTGAAGCAGAAAAAGGCAGAAAAAAAGATGTCAATATTATAATGATAAGTTTCATTCGGTTTATATTTTTATCCTGCCTGATACTGGTTTCATACTATCTTTAATCATGCTTTTTTTATGTTGTTCAAAAAGGGAATCTCATGTCCTTTTCATATTCATAATCTATAGCCGGCAATAAAGCAAAGTTAACAAATCAGATTCTGCAGGCATATTTCTTCAGCAATTCATTAAAGACTCTGCAAAGTTCGTTTTCTTTTATATAAAAATACAATACAAAGAAATAAAAACCATATATGGGTTTACAAATGGTATCCCCCGGTTTACAGTTGATTTTTTTCAAAAAAACATGATCTTTTAATAAGGTCTGAAAAGAATGTTTTTTAAGGCTTTAAGCGAGAGTAATATTATTCATTTTTCACGTCAAAAAATTGGTACTGATGATAACAGAAATTAAATTATATTGCTACATTCGTTTAATTATATCTGATAGTAATAATTAAAAAACCCGAATATGAAATCAGTTATTCCTATACGTTCTTTTTTTGGTATATTGATGCTTCTGGTTATTATGCCTTCACTGAATGGTCAGGATGATAGCCGGCGTGATTATGTTCCCGAGGTTGGTCAACAGGGTAAGGATGTTGTGTGGGTACCGACACCTCAGGAGCTTGTTGACACCATGCTTTCCATAGCTGAAGTTACTCCTTCTGATCTGGTCATTGATCTTGGGTCTGGAGATGGCCGTACAGTTATCACTGCTGCAAAGCGGGGAGCCCGTGCCATAGGCATTGAATTCAATCCTGATATGGTAGCTTTATCGCGCAGAAATGCCGAAAAAGAAGGTGTCAGTTCACAAGTTCAGTTCTTTGAGGGTGATCTTTTTGAATATGATCTTACGAAAGCTACAGTGATAACCATGTTCCTTTTGCCCGAGATCAATCTCAAGCTAAGGCCCAAGCTTCTTGAGCTTAAGCCTGGCACACGTGTGGTCTCTAATACATTCACTATGGGAGAATGGATCCCTGATCTGGAGGTCAACACTCCTGATAGTTGGAACAGTTGGACTACTGCGCTGATGTGGATAATACCGGCAAAAGTTGAAGGAAGATGGAAGATAGGGGAACATGAATTGAGTATAAATCAGAAATATCAGTTTTTTCAGGGCACTTTCAACAATGGAGGTACAATAACAGCTATAGCTGACGGACGGTTAAGAGGAAATGAAATATCTTTCAAAATAGGTAATATCGCATACCATGGGCAAGTAAATGGGTCTCGTATAACAGGGACAGCAACATCGGATTCTGCTAAATGGGATTGGACTGCTGTAAAGAGTTCTGAATAAGGAACAGGTTTTTAGTGTGATTTACTTTTTATAAGCTTCTGAAGGGCTGCCATTTCATCCCTGTATCTGGCAGCCTCAATAAAATCAAGTTCCGAAGCTGCTTTTTGCATGTTTTTTTCTGCCATATTGAGAGCTTTTTCAAGAGCTTCAATATTCATATATTTCACAACAGGATCAGCAGCAATATCAGGTCTTTCAGGTTCAAGATATGTCTTTACCGCTATTCCTTTACGGTTCAGGCCTGCCAGGATAGTACCTGTTTTACGTACTATCTGAGCCGGGGTTATTCCCATTTTCTCGTTATATTTCAATTGTTTGTCTCTCCGTCTGTTTGTCTCATCAATAGTCTCTTTCATACTATTTGTAACAGTATCGGCGTACATGATCACTTTCCCGTTTATGTTACGTGCTGCTCTGCCGGCTGTCTGTGTAAGTGATCTTGCTGATCTGAGAAATCCTTCCTTGTCAGCATCCAGAATAGCTACCAGAGACACTTCAGGTAAATCGAGGCCTTCCCTGAGAAGGTTCACTCCAACCAATACATCAAAATCTCCTGCTCTCAGTCCTTCCATTATCTCAATCCTTTCCAAAGTATCTATACCGGAATGAATATAACGGCATCTGATATCAAATTTCATCAGATAAGCTGTCAGTTCTTCTGCCATCCTTTTTGTAATTGTTGTGACAAGAGTTCTCTCTCCCGCTCCTGCCCTTTCTCTTATCTCACTCATAAGATCGTCAACCTGGGTGGTAGCCGGTCTGACTTCAACAGGCGGATCAAGCAGACCTGTTGGCCTTATCACCTGGTCAACAATGATACCTTCGCTTTTTTCAAGCTCATAATCGGCAGGTGTGGCGCTGACAAATATCACCTGACCTGTAAGGGCTTCAAATTCGTCCAGCCTCAATGGTCTGTTATCAAGAGCTGCAGGAAGACGGAAACCATATTCTACAAGGGTCTGTTTTCGGGAATGATCACCTCCGTACATCCCTCTTATCTGAGGGATACTGACATGGCTTTCATCAATTATTGTTAAGAAATCGTGAGGGAAATAATCCAGCAGACAAAATGGCCTGGTACCGGCCTGCCTTCCGTCAAAATAACGGGAATAGTTTTCTATTCCACTACAGTATCCCAGTTCCTTAATCATTTCAAGATCATATAACACCCTTTGCTCAAGGCGCTTAGCTTCTTCTCTTTTCCCTATATCTCTTAGATAGGCAATTTGCTGCACCATATCATCCTGAATCTGATTGACAGCAAGATTTATTCTGTCCCTCGTTGTCACAAAGATATTTGCCGGATAGACGGTATATTCACTAAGAGATTCAATACGGGCACCGGAAACAGGATCAAAGGTATTTATGTCTTCTACCTGGTCTCCGAAAAAAATTATTCTCACTGCAATATCTGCATAAGCAGGGAAGATATCGACAGTATCGCCTCTCACTCTGAATGTACCATGTCTGAATTCGATCTCATTTCGTGAATAAAGGCTATCCACCAGTTTACGTAGCAGTACATTGCGTGATATATACTGTTCTTTTGAAATATTTATTGTATTAGAATGGAAATCATCGGGATTACCTATTCCATAAAGGCATGATACAGAAGAGACCACTATCACATCCTGTCTGCCAGACAGTAGTGATGCTGTAGTACTAAGGCGTAATTTTTCAATCTCTTCATTAATTGAGAGATCTTTTTCAATATAAGTATCTGTAACTGGCAGATACGCTTCAGGCTGGTAATAATCGTAATAAGAAACAAAGTACTCGACACTGTTTTCAGGAAAGAACTGTCTGAACTCACCATATAACTGGGCTGCCAGCGTTTTATTATGGCTGAGAACAAGTACAGGTCTGTTAATTTTTTCGATTACATTGGCTATTGTAAATGTCTTTCCTGAGCCTGTAACGCCAAGGAGAGTCTGGTATGTACTGCCATTAACCAAGCCATCCATCAGCTGTTTAATGGCTTCCGGCTGATCACCTGTAGGAACAAAATCCGATATCAGCTTAAAACTCATTAATAGAACTATTAAAAATTATAAGGGCAAAGTTAAGAAAGCGAGTCATGATATTCGTAATCCTCCCTCAAAATGTCATAGTTGTTTGATTTAAAAGTGCTCCCCGGGAATGTATTTTTCAAAAAGAAGCGACACTCGTCGAAGCCAGGGAACCAAAAAAAAGGAGTCTGCAACGACTCCTTCTATATAAACTGGTAATATAACTAACCCAAATAACCTTTTAATAGTCTGCTTCTGGAAGTGTGTCTGAGCCGTCTTATTGCTTTTTCCTTTATCTGGCGTACTCTCTCACGGGTCAGACCAAATTTCTCACCTATTTCTTCGAGAGTCATTTCCTGGCAACCTATTCCAAAGAAAAATCTGATAATATCTCTTTCTCTTTCTGTAAGGGTAGCAAGAGCTCTGTAAATCTCACGTGACAATGACTCATCCATCAGCAGTTTATCAGCAACGGGAGAGTCGGTATTGGTAAGTACATCCAGGAGGCTGTTATCTTCACCTTCAATAAAAGGAGCATCAACAGACACGTGTCTGCCGGACACCTTCAGTGTATCAGTCACTTTTTCCTTTGGCAGTTCAAGAACTTCAGCCAGCTCATCGGGAGAAGGGGTTCGTTCATTTTCCTGTTCAAACTTTGAAAAAGCTTTATTTATTTTATTAAGAGAGCCAACCTGGTTAAGAGGTAATCTGACTATTCTTGATTGTTCAGCCAGGGCCTGAAGTATAGATTGTCGTATCCACCATACTGCATAAGAGATAAACTTAAAACCTCTTGTTTCATCGAATTTCTCAGCAGCTTTTATCAGGCCCAGATTACCTTCATTGATAAGATCCGGAAGGCTTAAACCCTGATTCTGATATTGTTTTGCAACAGATACTACAAATCGTAAATTAGCTTTAGTGAGTTTTTCGAGAGCATTTCTGTCTCCCTTTTTTATCCTCTGAGCCAGTTCAACTTCTTCCTCCACCGAGATCAACTCTTCTTTACCAATTTCCTGCAAATATTTGTCGAGTGAAGCACTCTCTCTGTTTGTTATGGATTTGGTAATCTTTAGTTGTCTCATCAGCCTTTAAAAATTTGCGCAAAGTTAATATATTATTATTAGAATAACAAAACAAGCCCCGGAATGTTTAAAAAAACAGGGCCTGTCTGTATCTTACTATATTACAGTATGTTAATTTGCATTAAGATTAATTACTAAAACTATAACTGAAGCGTCTGCCATCGGGAGTATATCCTTCGACAGACTTAAGAGATTTTTGGTTACTACTGATTGCATTGCGTACATCGGCAGTATTTTCTACTTTTTTCCCGTTAATAAAGGTTATGATAGTCCCTCTTCTAAGCCCCAGATCTCTGAACAAACCATCTTCCACTTTCGTTATTTTCACTCCGCCATCTATTTGGAGTGAGCGTCTTTCATTAGAGGAAAGAGATTCAAAGGTAGCACCAAAAACTTCTGCAGTGTTTGTATCTCGTGTAACCAGACTGGTGTTACCTGCTACATTTTTAAGTGTTACAGGCACTGTATTCTCTTTTCCGTTTCTCACATAAGTGACAGTGATCTTGTCACCCGGACGGTACTTTGCGACCTGTTCCTGGAGTTCTGATGGGGTAGCTACTGGTATTCCTGCTATTTTGATTATCACATCATTTTCTCTAAGCTTTGCATCAGCTGCAGCGCTGCCATCGTAAATCTTGGTTATAAGGGCTCCCTTTACTTCTTTAAGATTTTGTTTTTCAGCAATATCAGATGTAAGCTCGTTAATTCCAATGCCTATAATTGCTCTCTGTACTTCGCCATATTGACGAAGGTCATCAACAACTTTTTTTACTATACTTACCGGTATTGCAAAAGAATTACCGGCGTAGGCACCACTTGGAGAATATATTGCTGAAGTGATACCAACAAGCAATCCTTTTGTATCGACCAGTGCTCCTCCGCTGTTACCCACATTCAAAGCAGCATCTGTTTGAATAAATGATTCAATGCGGTATTCCTGATCTTCGAGGATACCAAGGTTTCTGCCTTTGGCACTCACGATACCGGCCGTAACAGTAGATGTAAAGTTAAAAGGATTCCCTACGGCAAGTACCCACTCCCCTATTTTGAGATTATCGGAATCTCCATACCTCAGATATTCAAGATTTTTTGCTTCTACCTTCAGCAAAGCTAAGTCGGTAGTGGGATCACGTCCTACCAGTTCAGCAGACAGAACCCTGTTATCGTTCATCTTGACTTCTATATTCTGTGCATCTTCAATAACATGATTATTGGTAATTATATATCCGTCCGGTGAAATAATCACTCCTGATCCGAATCCTCTTTGTTCCCTTTCCATAGGGGCATCCCTGTAACGGTCGCCATACCACCATTCAAGAAAAGGATTTTCAGGTTGTACAACCATAGAAATTGTCCTAACATGTACCACTGCATGAACTGTCTTTTCAGCAGCATAAGTCAGGTCAACCTGACCTTCAGGTACCTGATAGGATGTAAGAACAGCCCTGCCATCATGCATTTCTGTCATGGCACTGTCATTAGACACAATTATTTCCGGCTTTTCTATTATCCTGGTATAAGCAAACAGTGCAATGGCACCACCAGCTATAGCCATCAGAAGCCCGCCCAATATAGTTTTTGCTTTCATAATTATAATGTATTATTAGTAAACGGCATTTTGGGAATGATTCTCAAATATTATGCCTTGAAAAAGATTCATATCTTTATAACCAATTTTCAATGATTTTGTTTTTCAAAGATCATTCTTTTTTTTTAATGACCTTCAATGTATTACACTCATTTAACAACACTTTAACAATGATGATGATAACATTTAACAAATATCAGGGAGCAGGTAATGATTTCGTAATCATAGACAATCGTACCGGCATAATTAATCCTGATGACTCAAAACTTATTAACATGATGTGTGACCGGCGTTTTGGCGTAGGAGCCGATGGTCTTATCCTTGTTTCCGATTATTCCGGTGCCGATTACGAGATGAAGTATTTCAATTCTGATGGTAAACTTGGTTCAATGTGCGGCAATGGTGGCAGATGTGTAGCTCATTTCACCTACGTCCATGGCATTGCATCAGACTCCCAGAATTTCATGGCCTTCGATGGGTTACATAAAGCTACGGTCAATAATGACACTGTCAGATTGCAAATGGCCGATGTCAATAAGTACGAACTGATAAACAATAATTATTTTCTTGACACAGGCTCTCCACATTATGTTGTTTTTATGGATGATATAGATAATCTGAATGTTTTTGAGGAAGGCAGTAAGCTCAGATGGGCTCCCGAATTCAAACCCGGAGGAACTAATGTTAACTTTGTCAAGATACTGGATGACGGTCTTTATCTCAGAACATTTGAGCGTGGTGTTGAAGATGAGACACTGGCCTGTGGTACCGGAATAACTGCCTCTGCTATTGCTTCTGTTCTGAAAGGACATTTTGACACCGGATCTGTAAAGGTCAGGGCCAGAGGTGGCAATCTGAAAGTTGAATTAAAGGTTGACAACGGTAAAATAAAAGATATATGGCTTACCGGGCCGGCTACTTTTGTGTTTGAAGGGAAAATAGAGATCTGAAACCTTTCAACAGGGATCTAAGGGAAAGTTAATCACAGTATGAGCCGGATCACTCAGCTGAAATAATATTCAGGCACGGTATGCAAAAGGAAAAATTATACGGGAAAACACTAAATGAGCTCATTGATGTAGCGAGGAAGATTGGTCTGCCGGGCTATTCTGCCAGACAGATTGCCGACTGGTTGTATAAAAAAGAAACCACATCCATCGATGAGATGACAAATCTGTCAAAGAAGATGAGAGAAGGTCTTACGAGTGACTATGAGATCGGCCTTTCTGCTCCTGTTTCTGTTGCTGTCAGTAATGACGGAACAAAGAAATATCTTTTCAAAGTACTGAATAATAAATACATAGAGACCGCCCTCATCCCTGAAGCCGACCGTGCAACATTATGTGTCTCCTCTCAGGCCGGTTGTAAGATGGGATGTATCTTCTGTATGACCGGCCGTCAGGGTTTCCAGGGCAATCTCACTGCCAATGAGATACTGAATCAGTTTCGCAGCATACCTGAAACCGGAACACTTACCAATATAGTTTATATGGGGATGGGTGAGCCTCTTGACAATATGACGGAGGTAGTAAAAAGTCTTGAAATATTAACTGCAGAATGGGGATACGGATGGAGTCCTTCCCGTATAACAGTAAGCACCATCGGCCTTTCTGAACCAACAAGGGAGTTCCTTGAAAAAAGCAGGTGTAATCTGGCTATCAGTCTGCATTCTCCCTTTAATGAAGAAAGAGGGAGACTGATGCCGGTACATAAAAATAACAAAATAGAAGACCTTCTAGATATTATCACTCCTTTCGAATTAAGTAAACAGCAGAGGATATCATTTGAATATATTCTG
>ERZ795048.2138-NODE-2138-length-16333-cov-5.374800_pt1 | contig 16333 bp, 14 predicted proteins | sample MGYA00375132_ERZ795048 | MGnify/ENA primary metagenome ERZ795048 (study PRJEB30177, sample SAMN05720225) | activated sludge metagenome | isolation source: Anaerobic digester | place: Hong Kong | collected 2014-12-17 ...
GTACTATGTTTTTCTGCAAATGAAAAACGATTCTTCAATAAAATCAGAAGTACCCCAAATGGCTACTTTCAAAATTTGGGCACTCATTATTGTTGGTTTAGCCGGATTGGTAATTGGAGGACAATTGGTTGTTAAAAATAGTGTAAGTATAGCAGGTGAATTGGGCATTAGTGAGAAGATTATTGGTTTGACCATTGTTGCTGCCGGCACCTCGCTACCCGAACTGTTAACCTCGGTTGTTGCTGCATTGAAAAAGAACAGCGACATTGCCATTGGAAATGTGATTGGTTCAAATGTATTTAACGTTTTACTGATCCTTTCTTTAAGCGGGATTATTCGTCCGATTGATTATAACCCAAATTTCAATACCGACCTTTTTATTCTGATTGGCGGTACTGTTTTTCTGTTTGTTGCCATGCTTACCGGAAAAAGAAAGAAGCTCGACCGCTGGGAAGCCGCGCTTCTTTTTGCATTTTATTTGGTTTATACCGTGTTTTTGGTTTATAAAGAATTGTAAATATCTTTTTTGCAATTAGTTGATAGTCAATAAGTTTGAATAAAATGGATACAGCTGTTCTGCCATCATCATGTGATCGTTAATATCGGGGTGGTAATCGCAACCATGCGGTTTGATGTTTTCAAATTCGAATATTACAATCGGTTTAGCAGCAATGCTTTCGAAATGTGTTTTTACCTTATTTAAACAACTAAGAAATGTTTGATTCTTTTCGCCCGAAACCATTGGGCTCGAAAGTAATGTGATTTGTGTTTGCGGATAATGGCTTAAAATGCTCTCAACAAAGCTGATGTACGATTGAGTAAATTGCTCTTCGTTAAAAGGAAGGCGCTCGTTTACGCCGTCGCCATCGGAAAAATCGTTTGTGCCTAGAGCAATACTAACAATATTTGGCGAATATTTCGAAAAATCGCGCTTTTTATTGCTGTTTAAATCGAGATATAAGTTTTCGTAAACCTCGGGCATGGTAGGACCAACATCGTTCCAATTGCGGTAAATACCAATACCCGAAACAGAGCTCAGTAAAAAATTCACTTTTAAAGCTCTCGATACAGTGGGGCCATAAGCCCAATAAGCATTATGCTGGTCGTACCACTGATCGTCACCGCATGGAATATTCAAAGTATCGTTGCCCATTCCACAGGTAATCGAGTTGCCAATAAATTCGATGGTATAAGCATATTCGTCGATTGGCTCAAGCAGCTTATAGCAGTATATGCCGCCAAAGTTGATATAGCCGTTCGATGCTTCTGTCGATTTGTAAACCGATATTTTGTGTACATCTTTTTTGAAGGTAACATTTACTTTAATGGCTTGCATTTCTTCGCCTTCGATACGAAAACGCCCGAGGTCTTCACCATCGAGTTCAATTGAATAGTAATTATGCAGGCCATTGTTGTTGTAGTTGCGCAAAAAAACTATGCAGGTATCGCCTTCGAACCAAGCAGTGGCCGACGATGCCGAACCAATCAGCACCACTTCGTTTTCGAGTTGTTCAACTCGCCCGGCGTAAACAATATTTTGATCCGAACTTGCAAATTGAATGGGTTGTGCCTTATTACATGCTGTTTGTATCAATGTTGTAAATAGTAAAATAATAAATGAGGTTTCTTTAAATAGTTTCATTTTTTTAAGTTTTTTAGGTTACTCGATTGTTGATAATAAACGAAGTAGAGAGGTGTACCAATGCATTGCCCTGGTTAACAATGGGAGAGTGTTCGCAGCAAAATGCGTATCCATCGTTGGGCGCTTTTACAGGCTTTTCGAAATAGCCGAACGGATCGGAAATTGAGCCAAGTGTTTCGCCCTTTTTAACAAAGGTGCCCAGTTCTACATCGGACCTGAACATGCCCGAATGCTTAGCCCTTATCCATGATGATGAGCTGATAATTACCTGCTCAACTGGTTTTTCGTGAATTTCAAATTTGTGATTAAAATCGCGCATGCCCAAATATTCCATTGTATTTATTGCTCCTTGCACTCCATAATTGGTAACCTCCTGGTCGAGGTTTAGTGTTTTTCCGCCTTCGTAAAGTATGATTTTTATGCCATGCTTGTTGGCAATTTCCCTGAACGACTTTTCGCGGTGTTTGGCAAATTTAATGAATTTTACACCAAAAGCTTTTGCCATTTCGAGTGTTTCGTCGTCGTTAGGGGCAATACGCAGCTGAGGATAATTGAAGCGTCCGTCGCCACCTGTGTGATAATCAATGCAGTAGTCGATGTGTGGAATGATTTCGGTCATCATTACATGTGCAAACTTACTGGCCAGCGATCCGTTTGCCGAGCCAGGAAAAACACGGTTCAGGTCGCGCCCGTCGGGGAATTCGCGTTGCTGATTTAAAAAACCGAATACGTTCAATACCGGAATACAAATGGTTGTGCCTCGTTTGGGTTTGTTGATTTTGAGCGCTACAATTTTGCGTACAATTTCAACACCGTTAATTTCGTTGCCATGAATACCTCCAAGCATTAATAAGCAGGGGCCATCGGCTTTTGCGCGCTCAACAATAACAGGAACCTCAATTTTGGTGTGGGTGTGTAAGCGGGCAATATCCATGTTCAGGTAATGGCTGCTTCCGGGTAATATTTCTTGGTTGAGTATTTTCACTGTTTATTTGTATTAATCAACATGCCTTTCGATGTAGCGGATAATTTTTTGGGCAATATCAACATTGGTTGCTTTTTCGATACCCTCGAGGCCAGGTGAGGAATTTACTTCCATTATTTTGGGGCCAGTATTTGATTGGAGCATATCTACACCGGCAATTCCCAAGCCTAAAACACGAGCAGCTTTCAAAGCGGCATTTTCCTCATCGTCAGTAAGTTCAATGCGAGTAGCAGTGCCTCCTCTATGCAGGTTCGAACGGAATTCTCCTTCTTTGCTTTGCCTTTTCATGGCACCAACCACAACCCCGTCAACAACAAAGGCTCGTATGTCGGCTCCGTTCGATTCTTTAATGTATTCCTGCACAATTACCCTGGCCTTCATCCCATGAAAAGCTTCGAGTACCGATGTAGCTGCGTTGTGAGTTTCGGCCAAAACAACACCAACCCCTTGCGTTCCTTCTAATAGTTTAATAACACAGGGCGCACCTCCAACGTGTTCAATTACACGGTCAACATCTTTCGAGTAATTGGTGAATGCAGTTTTTGGCAAGCCCAAGCCGGCACGCGATAATATTTGAAGACTTCGCAATTTGTCGCGCGAACGTATCAGCGCCTGCGATTCGGTTGCAGAAAAAACTTTCATCATTTCGAACTGCCGCACAACCGATGAACCATAAAAAGTAACCGATGCGCCAATGCGGGGAATTACTGCGTCAACATCGTTAATGCTTTCGCCGTTATATATTACTTGTGGCTTTTTCTTTTCAATTATTATATCGCATTTGGTATGGTCAATAACCAACATTTGGTGTTTGCGCTTTTCGCCTGCTTCGACCAAACGTTTTGTTGAATAAAGTTTAGGGTTTGTTGATAGTATAACAATCTTCATATCAATGCATTAAATCATTTTTTATTTGTTTTCCTCTTGGCCGAAAGATAGAATAATTATTTGTGTTCGTGTTTGAACGAAAGATTAATTTTTGCCGGATCGACAATGAATTTTTTCTTTAATATTTTTCGACCCAAAAGTACCGGATATTTCATGCTGCCCCTTTCCGTTAACGACATTTGTATGGGATAAACCTTATTGAATAATTTAATGGAAGTGCTTATTAAATAACGTTTTTCGCTATGCCCCGATGAACTTTTTATCTTCTTTTGCTTATAATCTGTTACAATAAACTTTTGATGCTTATAGTGGCTGTGCTCGGGATCGAACAACTCAAAACTAATGGCTTGTTTCCCTTCGTGTTCAATCTCTTCGATATGATGACAGTGAATGGACGATGTATAGGCTCCAGTATCGATTTTTACAGGAACATATTCAATGTCAAGTTCCGGAAAACACGCTTTGTCTTTTCGCCCGATTAATATTTTTTCATTCATTATTCAATTGCTTTTTTTGAATATTTGATTTTGTTGCAATGATAATAAAACAATGTTTTTTTTAGTTTTGTGCATAATTTGATTTTCTTTTCAATATTAACAAACATTGTTTATCGAAAAAAGAATATAATGCAACAAAACAAAAAAAACAGTAGCAACAATAAGTTGTTCGGCTTTATAATGATTATTACTCCGTTAATTATTATTGTGTTGTTCGAATTACTGTTGCGTGTTGTTGGATATGGCGATAATTTTTCGTTGTTCGTTAAACATCCCGATAAGGAATATAGCCAATACATGGTTGTAAATCCACACGTTGGCAAAAAATATTTCCATCAGCTTGAATACACGCATCCACCAAAAGATATCTTTCTGAGAAACAAACCCGACAGTGTTTTTCGAATTTTTGTGATGGGTAGCTCAACTGTTGTTGGTTTTCCGTATGAAAATAACCTGATGTTTTCGCGTATCCTACACGATCGTCTTGAACAGGCATATCCGCATAAAAAAATTGAAGTTGTTAATACGGCAATAACAGCTATAAACAGTTTCACTTTACGCGATTACATGCCCCAGGTACTTAAACAAAAACCCGATGCTATTCTTTTTTATGCCGGCCACAATGAGTTTTACGGAGCTTTTGGCGCAGGCTCAAACGAGGCAATGAGCAATAACAGAACACTGATCAACATGCACATAGCAATGATGGATTTCAGGGTTTATCAGCTCATTCGAAATATTATGGCAAAGGTTGCCCAAACAGTAAATAACGACAATACTAAGGCAAAACGACGTGGCACCTTAATGGCGCGAATTGTAAAAGATGCTGAAATATTATATGGAAGCGAAACATATCAACGGGGTATAGACAATTACAATTCAAACATGCAAAGCATTGCTAAAATGGTAAAAAAGGCCAATGTGCCTTTCTTTTACAGCAGTTTGGTGAGCAATGTAAAAGATATGCCCCCGTTTAAATCTATCGAATCGGATAAAATGGAAAGTGCTGATTATTATTTTAATAAAGCCCAAACATTGCTCAATAATGCCCAATACGATGAAGCATATAGCAATTTTGTGTTGGCCCGCGATTACGATGGCATTCGTTTCAGGGCTTCGTCGGATATTAACAATACAATCCGAAAAATTTGCGATGAATATGATTTCAACTTCGTGAACACACTTGCATATTTCGAATCGAATTCGCCCCATAACTTAATAGGTTACAATTTATTAACTGAGCATGTGCACCCAAATATTCAAGGGCAATTTTTAATGGCCGAATCGTTTTTCGATGCATTATGCAATGAAAAGCTGATTGATAATGACATCAACTGGTTTTCGCACAAGCCTTTTCAGTATTTTGTGCAACATTATGGCTTTACTCAACTCGATTATTTGATTGGAAAACATCGTATCGAAAATTTAAAATACCACTGGCCTTTTCGTGACGAAAGCAGTGAATACATCGACTACCGACAAATTTACAAACCCGTTTCGTTGATTGATTCTCTGGCATTTTATGCTATGGCAAAAAGTGACGAGAATTTGAGCAACGCACATTTGCAGTTGGCTGAGTTATATGAGAAGAATGGTGATTATTGGAATGCTTTTAAAGAATATCAAGCGTTAACGCGAACAAACATATATTGGTCGCCATTTTTTCGCGATGCAGCCGATTGTTTGCTCAAATTGAACGATTTACCCGGTGCCCTGTATTATTTTGAACAATCGAATATTTATGAACCTTCGTTTTATGCACATTTTAGAGCTGGTGAAATATGTTTGATCAAAAATGATTTGCCCGCTGCAATCGAGCATTTTAATAAAGCTTTGGCCCTTGCTCAAAACGACGAGCAAATATCGGTTCTCAATAAAAAATGGATTGCCCATACATATGCCGGTCAACGCAACGAAGCCGAAGATATTAAAAATCAGATCAAAAATATTGACCAATCATTCAAATTTGAATTACCACCCTATGTTTATACTTTTAATAGCTACATACCCGAAATGGTAAAACCTGCCGTCGAAAATGCCATTAAAATGATAAATGAAAAAGATTTTGATAATGCAATTAATGTTTTACTCGAAAGTTTACGTGTTTACGATTCGGCAGTAGCTAACCGTAAATTGGGTGAGTTGTTTTATCAAAAAAAGCAAATGGATAAGTCGTTTTTTCATTTGACTAAAGTTTATAACGATTTTAAAGGCGATGCATTGTTTTTGCATTATATGGTTATTGCAAGCCTTTCAAACAAAATGCCCGATAAAGCAAGCATGGCTCTTCAGCAAATGAAAACAGCACATCCGCGTTACCCCGAATTGCCAAAGCTTGAGCAATACATCAACAATTACAACAAGCAAAAATGATTATACTCGGAATATCAGCATTTTATCACGATTCGGCAGCCGCAATTGTTGAAAATGGGAAAATTATTGCTGCGGCTCAGGAAGAACGTTTTACACGTAAAAAACACGACCCCTCTTTTCCGGTAAATGCAGTTAAATATTGTCTCGATGAAGCAGGAGTGGCTATTGACCAACTCGAAGCAGTTGTGTTTTACGACAAGCCCATGCTTAAATTCGAGCGTTTGCTCGAAACTTATTATGGTTTTGCTCCACGTGGTATAAAATCGTTTGTTACGGCAATTCCTGTTTGGCTCAAAGAAAAAGTTTTTCTTAAAAAAATTATTCGTGATCAGTTAAAAGGTATTCAGGAATACGATAAATCTAAATTAAAACTATTGTTTACCGAGCACCATTTGTCGCATGCTGCAAGTGCTTTCTTTCCATCACCTTTTGAAAAGGCTGCCATTTTAACTGTTGATGGTGTTGGTGAGTGGGCAACTGCTTCCATTTCGGTAGGCGATGGAAATGAAATTAAACTACTTAAAGAGCTACATTTTCCACATTCGCTGGGGCTTTTGTACTCTGCTTTTACTTATTTTCTGGGTTTTAGGGTAAATTCGGGCGAATACAAACTAATGGGACTGGCTCCTTATGGTATTCCTGATTCCGACGAGGTAAATGAATTTGTTGAAATAATTAAAAAACAGATTGTTACAATAAACGATGATGGTTCATTGTGGCTAAATCAGAAATATTTTTCGTACGCTACCGGTCTGCGAATGGTGCCCGACAAAAAATGGCAAAAACTATTCGGAATCAAGCGCCGCTTACCTAGCGATCAGCTTGAACAGGTTCATTGTAATTTAGCATTGGCCATTCAGCAGGTCACCGAAGAAATAATTCTTGCGATGGCCAATCACGCCAAAGAGTTGTGTAACACGTCAAACATATGTTTGGCAGGAGGTGTAGCTCTAAATTGTGTGGCAAACGGCAAATTACTCGAAAAACAATTATTCAAAAATATTTTCATACAACCGGCAGCCGGCGATGCAGGAGGAGCAGTTGGTGCTGCATTGGCCGCATACCATATTAATTTCCAATTGGGTAGGGAGTTGCTACTCCCCGATGGAATGAGCGGAGCCTATTTGGGCCCAGCTTATACCAACAGCGAAGCTGAAAAAATGCTAAAGCCCTATGGTGCAGTTTATAAACTTTACGAAAATTACGACGAATTATGTGCCAGAACAGCTCAATGTATAAACGATGGTAAAGTGGTGGGGTGGTTTCAAGGTCGTATGGAATTTGGTCCACGCGCCTTGGGCAACCGAAGCATTTTGGGCGATGCACGCAATAAGGAGATGCAGAAAAAACTGAACCTTAAAATTAAATACCGTGAAAGTTTCAGGCCTTTTGCACCTTCGGTACTGGCCGAATTCAACAGCGATTATTTTCAACTCGAAGCATCTTCGCCATACATGCTTTTGGTAGCTCAGCTTAATAAAAACAAGCTAAAGCCTTTGCCCGAAAATTATTACCAAATGCCTGTTGCCGAACGACTTTATGTAGAACGTAGCCTTGTGCCCGCAATTACACATATCGATTTGTCAGCAAGGGTACAAACTGTTCATCGTGAAACAAACCAACGTTATTGGCAACTTATAGATGCTTTTAATCAATTAACCAGTTGTCCTTTAGTGGTTAATACCAGCTTTAATGTAAGGGGCGAACCCATTGTTTGTACCCCCGACGATGCTTATCGCTGTTTTATGCGAACCGAAATGGATTGTTTGGTAATTAACGACTTGTTTTTTGTAAAAGAGGATCAACCACAGTGGGATAAAAAAGACAATTGGCAAGAAGATTTTGTGCTTGATTAGGAATGATCCTCCAAATACTTATTTTTGTTAAAAAAAATTGATAATGGATTTTCTGAAAGATTTTTGGAATTATATGAAGGAACGCAAAAAATGGTGGTTAATTCCAACCTTAATTGTATTCCTATTACTTGGGTTGCTAATTGTATTAAGTTCAGGAAGTGCTTTAGCTCCATTTATTTACACGCTTTTTTAATGCTTGAGTTATGAAAACCGATCAATCGAAAAACCTCGAAGCTTTGCTGGTTATTGTTACCGGTTTTTTAGTGCTCTATTTTGTTTTCGATACAAAAATACTTTTGTATGTTGCTTTAGCTGTGGGGTTGATCTCAATTTTAATTAAACCATTGGCTTATTTATTGGCTAGAGCATGGTTTAAACTTGGCGATTTATTAGGATGGATTGTTTCAAAAGCTGTTCTGTCGGTAATGTTTTATGTACTATTAGTTCCGTTGGCATTATTGCATAACTTATTCAATAAAAATGCGATGCAGTTAAAAAACACATCAAAAAGCATGTGGAAATTGCGTGAGCATAATTATACCGAAAATGATTTTAAGAATACGTGGTAAATTGCTGTTGTAAAATGTGTTATAATAAAAATAAAGAAGGATAGGTTGAGCAACCTATCCTTTTCTTTCTAAACTAACCTAATAAATCTAACTAAACCTAAAACTATGAAAAATAAACCGATACAAAGATAAACCACTATTTTGAATTAGTCAATATTAAAGATGTTAATACATGTTAATTAAATTGAAGGTTTACTTTGGATTAACATTCTAAATTTATTGCGCAATAAACCTGTATTGAATATAGCCGGCTTGGCGGGATGGGGCATTGCCCGATGCATTAAATTTTGTACGTAATGCTGCTGTTTTGGCGTATGAAAGTAACTGTTCGGGCAAATTGTTAGTATTTTGAGGCTCAGCACTAATAACATTGCCTTTTGTATCGACAACAATATTAACTCGCACCAAACCACCATATTGCGATAAGTAAACCGGAATTGGTAAACGTATATGATAGCGGTTTTCTAATGAATATTCAACATTACTTTCGCCTGAGTATAAATTTTTAAGTAAAGAGTCGGGGTCAAGTCCTTCGCTGGTTTTCTCAGGCATTTGCAAATCATCAACCGTAGGTATTTCTTTCGATAGTTGCCGGCTAACATCTTGCACAAGTTCTCGTGCACGTTCAAGTTCATCGAGAATTGCCTGGTCGAGTTGTTTTTGTTCGTTACTGGTTGCCCTGTTCGACGCATTGTTGGTAATTTGGCTGTTGCTTTGATTTATTTGTTCTGTTTTGTTTATTTCCTGAGCAGCTTGGGGCATTTCGAAATATTCATCTGGAAAATCGATAATAAGCTCATCTTCAATGAATTCTTTTTTAATTCTGAATTGCCCGATATTCAAAACAATAAAAACAACAATGTGAAAAACGAGTGTAATAATGATCCCGTTCTTGCTTTCGTTATATATTTCTTTTAATTTAGACATGTTGATGGCAAAAATATAAAACAACATTGGTTTAACGCATAAAGAACCGAATTTATCATTACAGGTGTTTTAAATTTGGCTGCTGTTAAAAAAGAAAATGAAATTTTTTTGCTTGATTTGTATTAATAAACATGAAATATCTTAATTTAGTGGACTAAAGGCGTGTGAGATAAGCCCTTAAAATGAACAAAAAACACATAGGCTTTTAATGCCTTGGGGGTTAAGTGATTGGAATTAGGTAAGTTAATGTGTTGCAGGTGTTATTTTTAGATGCAACACACAATTATTAAGCGCATGATGAAGGTTTTTTTCAGTATAATTAAAGGGGGAGTGTTCGCTCTAGTATCTATAGCGTTTTTATATTCCTGTAATCCTAAAGCAAGCACCGAAATCGAAAAAGATGAACAAACTGTTCATGTTGAAAATATCGATTTCGATTTAAGCATGATTAGTATAAAAGGTGACGTTCAACCTTTCAGCACCGAAATTACAATCGACACAGTTGATATTAACAAGTACATCATCAACCTGAACCTTTATACCGATTTTCCTACTCCCTTGCCACGTTTTCAGATGGATTTAAAATATCCGCAAAACCTTATACATTCGCTTTGGAGCTCACGTACCTGGTCGAATTTATCGTTCATTAATTTACCTAGTTATGCCCGCCTGCAATCCGATTACAGTTTGGTTGCCGCTTTAACTCGCAATAGCCAAAACCGGATAACCCTTGGTACCTACGACCAATTCGAAAGCCGCTTTACCCAAATCGATATTCAACAAATACCCGATTCATTGGTGTTCTCGTTCAACTTTTTTAACGAATCGGTACCCGATGCGGAAGTATTGGAATACAAAGCAAAAATAATGGTCGATTTATCCGACAGGCAATTCTCAAATACCTTGCGCGAAGTCGCTCAATGGCGCTTAGATCAGGATACTAAAAAGAAAGTGTCGAAAATTGATTTGTCGTTACAACCTGTTTATTCTGTTTGGTATCCTATGGACCGCAATATTCCTCTCGAGAATATCACTTACTATTTCGATTCAATTTCTTCAATGGGTTTTCGGTCGATTTTGTTCGACGATGCATGGCAGAATGTAGTTCGTTTCGAAGTTGATAAAGATGGCAAATGGGATCCATCAAACATTACCACTGTAAAGGAATTCATGAACAAAGCCCGCGAGTCGAGAATGAAAATTGCACTATGGTATTCGCAGCCATTTATAGGTGCGCACAAATACATTTTCGAAAAGTTTGATGAAAGGTACTTGCAATACCGAACATCAAGCCAGCCTATTTTGGACATTCGCTATCCCGAGGTACGTCAGTACATTACCGAAATGTACACCAATATTATTAACGAATGGCAAATTGATGGTATTTGGTTCAATTATCTGAACGGTTATTATCCCGATGAACACATAATTATTACCGAAGATCGTGGCCGCGATTTTGTTTCGGTGCGCAAAGCCCTCGACTCGTTGCGTATCCAAATGGAATACGAAATGGCCTATATAAATCCCGAAATTTCTATCAATCAAAGTTATCAGGCTGTTGGCCCTTTGCACACATCAAATACCAAAACCATTAATGGGTTTTTAGGTGTTACAGTTTTGCCCGAGGTGCGTGAGAAAATGGTAAACAATAGACTTATGTATGGCGAATACTCACCTTTCATGGAAGTAATGGGCATACACCCTAAAGATCCCGCAATCGACTTAGCAAAAAAATTCCAGTCAATTTTGTTTGCAACTCCTTATGTATCGTATTTTTCATATACTTTGCCCGAAGATTTACAAAAAACCCTTCGTTTTTGGATAAGATATTGGAAATCGAATACTGAATACCTGCTTCAAAGCGATTTCAAAGCTTTTAACCCTGTTCAACGTTATACAGTTATTCAGGCAGGTAATCATGCAAAAAATATTATCGCTTTTTACGACAGGGTAGCACCTCACGATTTGGGTTATTTCGACTTTGAAGTTGCAGATATAATTAATTCATCTGATTATCCTATGGTATCGGTAAAAGGTACTCCTACCGGAAAAATCGATTATATAACTTATAATCACGCCGGAGATTATATTGGCCGTGGTACCCTTAGTTTTAAACGCGATATTGCTCAAATAGAAATTCCTGTTGGCGGATATACCCGTTTAATTGTCAAATAATCAATTTATTCATGTCCATAAAAAAAACAGCATATTGCTTTGGATGCCTGTTTTTGCTTTGTGTATTTTTCGTCCCGATAAATTTATTTGCCCAAAAAATAAGCAAAAAATCGCTTAATTTGGTCAACAAAGCCAAAACAGCCTATTACAACAGTGAATACCAAGTTGCTAAAGAATTGGCTATGCAGGCAGTCGAAGCCGATTCGTTAAACCTTGACGCTTATTTGTTGTTGGCTGATTTGAGTGCTGAAACGAATGATAAAATTTTAAAAAAAAGGGCACTCGAGAAAATAATAGCATTAGCTCCAAATAGTTATGCATCGGCTTATAAAATGCTAGCAAACTTGTTTTTTGATGATGGCGAATACCACAAAGTATTACAAATTATTGCCGATTATTCTTCGCTAACAAACAATTCCGACTCAGTTTTTATTAAAACAATGATCGAAAAAACAGAGTGGGCATTACAGCTTATCAATAATCCGAACAGTGCCAAAATCATACACTTAGGAGAACATATCAATACTTTTCAGAATGAATATTGGCCTTTTGTTTCGGCCGATGATTCTACTCTTTATTTTACCCGACTGATTACCAATGAACAACGTTTTCATTTCGAGCGTTTGTTTTATGCAAAAAGAGCAACAAATGATTGGCTGCCGGCTCAAAAACTTAGCTTTGGTGGTGCTAACGAGGTTAACGAAGGAACAATGAGCCTAAGTGCCGATGGGCGCATGTTCTTTTTTACAGCTTGCGGTAAACGAAACGGATTGGGCAGTTGCGATATTTACTACATGATTAAACAAAATGGAGTATGGCAAGCTCCGCTAAATGCCGGAAAGGTTGTAAATACTTCAAATTGGGAAGCACAGCCATCGGTTTCGGCTAATGGTGAATTTTTGTTTTGGTCGTCGAACCGCGAAGGGGGACTGGGCGAAAAGGATATCTGGTATGCGCCAATTATTGGCATCGAAAACGGGATTATTGAGTTTGGAACACCTGTAAATCCCGGAAGAGCTATAAACACGCGCTTCGATGATTTTTCGCCATTTATTCATGCCGATAACCAAACCTTATATTTTGCTTCAACCGGGCATTATGGTTTAGGTGGATCCGATATTTTCATTTCGCGTTTTAAGAACAAAGCCTGGCAATTGGCTCAAAGTATTGGCTTTCCCGCTAATAGTAGATTCAACGACGACGGTTTAGTGATTTCACCAAACGCAAGGGTTGCTGTTTTTTCATCGGACAGAGAGGGGGCTTGTGCACAATCGAAAGACTTGTATATGCTTGAGCTTCCAAAAGAATTTATGCCAAACGAAATAGCATACGTGAAAGGGTTTGTGATGGATAAAAAAAGCAAAGAAAAACTCGATGCCAAAATAGAAATTACCAATATCGAAACCGAACAAAAACAGCAGCTTGTTGCCGATGCTACAGATGGCTATATGGCTGTTTTACAAAGTGGTTACCGATTTGCATTTCATGTTTCAAAGCCAGGCTACTTATTTTACTCTGAACATTTCGACCACAAAAGTTCAGGCGATTTGAATGTCGCCGCAATTTACAATATTGAATTGCAAGCTATTGAAATAGGAAACGCAATGGTTTTGAACAACATATTTTTTGATCACGACGCTTTCGATATAAAAGCAGAATCGAAGGCAGAGCTTGATAAAATAGTTGATTTTTTAAGGCTTAACCCAACATTGAAGGTTGAAATTGCCGGCCATACCGATAATACCGGTTCTGAATCGTACAATTTAACTTTATCGGAAAACAGGGCAAAAGCCATTGCCGATTTTCTGGTAAAAAGCATTTCTGATGATAGAATTACTTATGTTGGTTATGGCCAGGAATATCCTGTCGCCGATAATTCAACAGAACAGGGACGCAGTAAAAACCGCAGGTCGGAGCTTAAAATAATCAGCTATTGATCAGGTCGTTAATAACAACTGCGGCAATGTGGCATCCAAAAACAGGGGGCATGTACGAAATTGTTCCAACTACCGATTTTTTATTGATTCCCTCCTCAATCAGAACAGCTTCATCGGGTACTTCTTCGGCCGAAAAAACTACTTTAAAACCTTTGCGAACACCCAGTCGTCCCAGTCTTTTCCTGAGCATTCGGGCCAATTTGCAGTTGTACGATTTTGAAATGTCGGTTGTTTTAACCAACTCGGGGTTTATTTTGCCTCCCGATCCCATCGAGCTAACAATTTTTAATCCCAACTGAAGCGAGTGGAATATCAGATATACTTTTGGAGATAGTGTATCAATTGCATCAACAACATAGTCGTAGGGTTTTTGAAGAATTTCGAGCATGCGTTCATCCCTCAAATATTCGTTTATAACTTCAATTTCTATTTCCGGATTAATATCGACAAAGCGTTGTGCCAAAATGTCGGCTTTCATTTTTCCAACATTGCTTAAAGTAGCGGGCAATTGCCGGTTGATATTGCTAACTTCAATATTATCGCCATCAACAATTGTCATTTTCCCGATTCCTGCTCTACAAAGCATTTCGGCAGCATAAGCTCCAACACCACCAAGACCAACTACTAAAACGTGACTATTTTTGAGCTTTGCAATTTTTTCGGTTCCCAATAACAATTCAGTACGTGCTAACCAATTCATTTCCAAAAATTTTTATAAAGTTGATTTCTATTTGATTTTTTAAATCGTACAACGATATTTTTAAAATATCGGCAATTTCTTGATAATTGTTTTCAATAGAATAAGTTGAATCATCAGTTTCGATAAAAAGGCGGCTCAATGGTACCTCGGATAATATATTACTTAATTTTTTTGCAGAATATGAAATAGGATTGCCAATTGAGAAGTATGCATTAAGAGAAAGCAGTTGTTGAGTTTGTATTTTATTGCCATTGTAGGCATGAAAAATTACCGGAAGCTTGAAATTTGTTTTCTTTAACAAGCCGTTTATATCGGAATATGCTTTTACACAGTGTATTATTAGCGGTTTTTGTTTTTCGGCTGCTACTTCAACATGATATTTAAAAACCTCGGCTTGGGTGTCGACGGGCGTGTCAATGCTTCGATCGATACCGCATTCGCCAATAGCAACAACATTTTTTACTGCAGCTGCATGGTTTATGCTTTCTTTGATTTTTTGTAAGGAAGTATTTTGAATATACCAGGGATGCCAGCCGGCAGTAAGCCATTTATCCAAGTTCATTTCTTGGTTGGACAATGTAATGTTTTGCAAAGCCAGCACCCCTGTTTTTTGGGCGTAAGCCCTATGGGTATGTATGTCGATATAAACCGACATTTTAGCCAATGTTGATTGACCCCATGCCAGGTATCGACGACTGTATTGGCAGTGTGTCGATGTTTGTTGCACCAAGTACGGCAAGTTTGTATCGAACCATTGCCAGTGGCACATCGCCATTTTTAGTATCAACCTGAATATTGTAAACCGTATATGTTTTTCCAATGCTCATGGTTGGTTCATCGGCAAATAAATTGTTTTCCGATAAGTATTTATCAATATTGGGACATTGGCTGTTGGGAACATTAAAAGTAACCAACACTTTGTTTTCGGCATTGATAGAACCGTATATGTTCAACAGAAACATTTTAAGAAGTTCAAGCTTTTCACTGTTGGTTTTTAAAAGTGGATTGATCCATATACTGGTTTGCGAGGTGTAAACTTCTTCGATAATGCGTAACCCATAATTGCGGATTGCACTGCCACTTTGGGTGATTTCAAGTCCAAAATCGGCTCCTCCATTTAGAACTTTAGATTCGGTTTTACCCCAAGTTTCGTAAATTAAAATCCCTGATTCGATTTTTGAAGGGCTTTTGTATTTCTGAACCGAAAATTGGTTGAACTCATCAAGTTTGCCAATTTTTTCGAGGGTTTTACGCACCCAGTTTAATGCAAGGTAGGGCATTTCGGCCACAACCGTAATCAGCTTTTTTTGTTGGCATAAATCACTTAAAAAGCTTTCCATATTGGCTTGAGGTGTATCGCCTTTTACTATTCCTACCAGCCGAACACCGCCTCGGTTAAGGCTCATTACCTGTTCAAGTTCAATATCAACGCCATATTCAAGTTTGAATTCAATAATGCGTTCTTCAATCCAGTCGTCGCCGGCAATGGCAACATCGAGTTCTTGTAAAGCCAATTGTGCACTAAATTCCTGTGGACGTCCATCCCATCCGTATAAAAAATTTACGGTTTTGAAAACGCTAGGTCCACCTGCGTCGTACCCAGCAGTTTTAAAGCCCGAATCGTCGAGCAATTGTATAAGGTTTCCTCCACGATTTGGATTTGCCAGCGAACCTGCCGGCATTCCAATTACGAGTTGTTTATTGTTGGTCATGTTATTGATTTTTTGCTCAATGCTATTGAGAATTCTTATTTTTCGATTACTTCAAGACTGCCTTCGGTATCA
>ERZ795048.2144-NODE-2144-length-16302-cov-4.920847_pt1 | contig 16302 bp, 9 predicted proteins | sample MGYA00375132_ERZ795048 | MGnify/ENA primary metagenome ERZ795048 (study PRJEB30177, sample SAMN05720225) | activated sludge metagenome | isolation source: Anaerobic digester | place: Hong Kong | collected 2014-12-17 ...
GCAAATTCCGGTCAATAGCGATGCTATTACAAAAAGAATACGAATGGTAGTGTTGGTATTAATTCCCAAATGGTGGGCTTTCTCTTGTCCAAGCCTGAGCGCATTCAATGGACGGGCAAAAAAGTAACTCAACAGCAAGCCTGTAAGCGATGAGTAGAGTACAACTTTTATCAAAACAGCGTTAGGCTCATCCAACGATCCCATCATCCAAAAAATAATTCCATGAAGGTTTTCCGAGGTGGTTATTGCCATCAGAAACATCATCGATGATGAAGCTACAAAGCTGATCATCACTCCAATTAACAACATGCGGTTAATGTTGGTAACTCCTTTATGGATACTCAAAAAATAAACAACAAATATGGTGACCATTGCTCCGGTGAAGCCGGCCAAAGGCAAAACAAAAGCGCCTATGGTAAGGTGCAACGATAAAACAATAACCAAGGCTACGCCAAATGCTGCACCGCCCGATATACCCAAAGTATAAGGTTCAACCAAAGGGTTACGGTAAATGCCTTGTAAAATAGCACCGGTAAGGCTTAACGAACCGCCTACGGCAAAGGCCATAATGGTTCTCGGCAAGCGTATTTTCCTGATAATGACATACTTAAGACCTTCTTTTTCACTCAAAACATCAAGCAATTGGGGTAAACTTAAACGCATTTCGCCATACATTAGCGAAAGCGAAAAAGCCAACAACACTAAAATCATTAGTAAAAACAACAAAATCAACCATTTGTAATATTTCTGATTCATTTTTGCTTTTGATTAATCAGTGAATAAATGGTTTCGAGGGTTTCGACAAAAGTTACAGGCGTAGGACTGCAAGCTTTTTCAGCATCAATAATAAATACTTTATTATTATCGGCAGCTTTTAGGCCTTTGTAACTTTCCCAAGTTTGCTTTTCTTCGTCGCCAATAATTCCCATTGTAACCACAAAAATCACATCGGGATTATGCGAAAGCACCGATTCGCGGGTTATTGTGCCCTGGCTCATGCCTTCGGCAATATTTTTTGAACCTACAAAGCTTATGTAATCGTTCATAAAAGTATTGGGCAATACTGTAAACAGTGGTTTTGCACCAATTTGAAAGAAAATTTTCGAACTATTCTGCAATTCATTTTTAGCCGAAAAGTGCTCAATCTTTGCTTTCGATTCATCAACAATTTTTTTAGCATTTTCTTCTTTTCCCAATAATGATCCCAAAAGTAAAAACTGGTCGCAAATTTCGTTAAACGATTGTGGGGTAGGGAACACCGCTACTTTAACACCAAATTTTTTAAACATGTCGATGGTTTCAGGGTCGGTTATAGTAGTGGCCAAAACCAAATCGGGTAATAACGATACTGTTTTTTCAATATTCACTTTAACAGCAGAAGCAATAACTTCAACATTATCGTTCAATGCTTCGGTGCAATAGCTTGTGCAGCCAACCAGTTGATTTTGAGCATCGAGAAAATAAATGTTTTTGGTAATTGAAGGTGCTAACGAAACAATTCGCTTTTCGTTTTGCCCAAATAGTGCCAGTTGTGCAAACAAAACTACAACTAACAGATATATTTTACTGAATTGCATTAGTTATTTATGGTTTTTTGCGGATATAAAGAATAAAACCCGACAAAGATAGAAAAAAGGCTTAAGATTAAAGCCCCATTTCTTTTAGCTCGCGGTCAATCTGCTTTCGGTATTCAGGTTTATACCAAAAGAAATACTTTTGTTGATCGAGTTTTTCGTGTTTTGTTTTTGCCGTAAATATGGGTTTTAAAGTGTACGGATGCACTCCCGAATAATAAATAACGGTAGCCACAGTCATTGGTGTAGGAGTAAAATCTTGCACTTGCTCGAGTTTGAAATTCATTTTTTTAGTTTCGAGCATCAGCTTTGCCATATCTTTTTTTGTACTGCCGGGGTGGCTCGAAATGAAGTAGGGGATCAGTTGTTGTTTTAACCCGGCTTTTTGATTTTCATCGTTGAAAAATTTCAAAAACTTATGGAAAAGTCCGAACGATGGCTTGCGCATTACTTTCAATACCTCGTCGCTGGTGTGCTCAGGCGCTACTTTTAACCTACCCGAAACGTGTTTATGTATTACATCGCGCATGTACTGAAGGTTTTCGGGGGTGTCGTGACCGGGTGTAAAAACCATGTCGTAACGAATACCGCTGCTCACAAATGCCTTTTTTACTTGCGGATGGCGATTAGCTATCTCATAAATTTCGGATAAAGCCAAGTGCGAAGTATCAAGGTTTTTGCAAATGTTTGGATCGATACATGATGGCCGCTTGCAACCTTTACAAATATCTTCGTATTTGCCTTTCATCTTATACATGTTGGCCGATGGGCCACCCAAATCGCTTATGTAGCCTTTAAAATCAGGCATTTTGGTAATTGCATCTACCTCGCGTGCAATCGACTCTTTCGACCGGCTTGCAATAAACTTTCCCTGATGGGCTGAAATTGTGCAAAATGAACAACCTCCAAAACAACCACGGTGCAAATTTATTGAATGTCTGATCATTTCGTAAGCCGGAATGCGCTTGTTTTTATAGCGTGGATGAGGTAAACGAGTGTAGGGCAAATCATAATAGGCATCAATTTCGCCATCGGCCATAGGAGGATTCTGCGGATTAATAATGAGCCATTTATCAAATACTTTTTGAACTAAATGGGCACCCAACCATCTGTTCGATTGTTCTTCGACATGCCTGAAGTTGGCTGCATATTTAATTTTATCAGCCAAACAATCTTCGTGACTGTTCAGTGTTACTGTTTCTGTTTTTTCAAAAAGATCAATCGGCTCATTTGAATACAGATATGCAGTTTGAGCTAAATCTTTAATTTCACTAATTTTAATTCCCGATTTAAGCTTTTTTACCAATTCAACAATTGGTTTTTCGCCCATTCCATAGATCAATATATCTGCTTTGGTATCGTGCAGTATGGTAGGTTTTAACTTGTCACTCCAGTAGTCGTAATGTGTTACCCTTCGAAGCGAAGCTTCAATGCCGCCAATAACAAGCGGTACATCAGAAAAAAGTTTTTTTAGAATTTCGCAATATACAATTGTTGCATAATCGGGGCGCATATCGTTTCGTCCATCGGGTGTGTAAGCATCGTTTGAGCGTAATCTTTTGTTTGCTGTATAATGATTAACCATGCTGTCCATGTTTCCGGCAGTAACCGCAAAAAACAAGTTTGGCTTACCTAGCTTTTTAAAATCACGCAGATCGTCGCGCCAATTGGGTTGTGGCACTATGGCAACCCTTAAACCTTGGGCTTCGAGAACACGGCCAATAACAGCAGTACCAAACGAGGGATGATCGACATAGGCATCGCCACTAAAAAGAATAACGTCGATACTTTCCCAACCTCGCGCTTTTACTTCTTTAGCTGATGTTGGCAACCACAACGACGGATGATATGAATGCTGTTGTTCCATTTATTTTTTTGATTGCTGCAAAGCTACATAAATTTCCAATAATAATTAAGACTATTATGTCTTATTTTATAAGAAATCGACTATCACTTTTTTGAAGAATTTTTGTTCAAGTAGTCTCACAATGCGCTTTACAATCGTTTTACGAATTTCAATTTCGTAGGGCTGATCGGGATCTTGATGAGCCCAGTTGATACGTGTACCCACCAACATGTGTATTATGTCGTTTTTAAGGAAGTGTTTCACAATATCTTCGGCCGGTGATCCTAGTAAACGTGAATTTCCGGAATAATTTTCAAGAATTTCTTCTACCTTGGTTATGGTTAAAATACCTTCTGTAACCATATCGAATCCATCGAGTTTTGAAACAGGCGGAAGGGTAGGATCAGACCAATGTTGCATCAATTCGAGCTTTAAATTAAGCTCACGTGCAATTATTTCGGCAGTAGTTCCGCCACAAATAATTTTCGATCCTTTAAAATCGCGTATTCGCTCAATAAAGCCAATGTCTTTAACTTTATAAAAAGGGGGTCCTGTAATCAACATCATTTCGCGGGGTTCACGAAAATATACAACACCACAGCTGGTATCGTCTTTAATTTTGTGATTGTCGTTTTCAAGTGCTTGGTTGATAATTTTTTTTGCAAGTTTAGTAGCCGAAATATCGGGCTGACTATCAACAATTTTGGTAATAAAATTAAATACATTATCGTGGCCCCAACCCATATTGAATTTTAACGAATCGATACCTGATTGAGTAACACCATCGGAAAAGAAAATAATCCGATCTTCTTTCATTGCATAAAATTCCTGACAACGCAGTATTTTGTCGCGGTTTTGGGCACCTCCAATTTCCAACTCGTATATTTTCGAAGGTTTAAAACGTTTATCGCCTCTAAGAATAATAACTGGCGGGTTATCGTAATTAATAATTCGAACCAGATCGTCGTTTTCGATTTCGATGATTGTAAAAGTAGCGTAACTTGGTTTATCGGCCGATGCCGGTAAAACATCCATTATTATTTGAGCAGCAATTTCGGGTTTGGTATGAAAACTCGAATAGTTTAATGCCATTGTAGCGGTTAAGGTTGCCAAAACACTTGCTTTGATGCCATGCCCGATACCATCAGATAAAACCAACATTGTACGGCCTTCTTCCGGAACGTTACGCGAAAAAAATACATCGCCGCTAACTTCCTGACCAGCAGGGAATATTTGTTCAAAATCGATTTCGGTATGGAATGAATGCATTGCTTATTGGTTTTCGTCAATATCGTATTTCTGAGCTTCAATAATTGAGTTGAGCAATTCTTCGGTTTGTGCAGCATTTTCGCCCAAAAGAAAGGCAATTTGCTGAACTGTTTTCATATTTTTCCGGTTAACTTGTCTGGCACGTTCAATAATTTCAGCTCGTTCGAGCATAGGAGCCGACATATCGCGTATAATAGCCCCAACAACTTTATTTTTGTGAATGGTTATTACATTAACCGATAACAATTTATTCAGAAACTTGATGTCGCGTTCAATTCGGCTTTCGCCAGTTTCAATAATCGATTTAAACATATCGACAACCACCTCAGGCACAAGCATATCAAGTTCAGCACCACGAAGGCCAGGTATTGTCTCAAAAAGTTCTTCGTTTTCCTGACCAAACATACGAGCAAAGCTCATATTGCTGTCAATAATGCGCATATCGTGATTAACAATAACAATTCCCGCACGAATTTTCTGAAGCATTGTTTCAGCAATTTTTTTGTCTTCTTCAGCTTGAATGAGCTTATTTTGTGCTTTTTTACGCTCTGTTATGTCAATAATTGAGCTTACAATACCACTAATATTATTGTTATTATCTTTTACCGCAGCTTTATTTATAATTACATTACGAATGTTTCCATCGCTATATTTTATTTTGGTTTCGTAAAATTGGTCAACTCCTGATGCGATAATTTCATGATCTTTTATAGCAAGAACATCTGACTGACTGAAAGGAATAATCTCATTTGTTTTTCGGCCAATAACTTCTTTTTTATCTTTCGAAACAATTCTGGCAAAAGCTAAATTACAAGCTTTAATTGTTCCGTCGGTTTGCTTACAAAAAATTGGAATTGGTAATGCATCAATAATTTTTGCATAAAGCTCAGGCGATGCATCGTAATTTTCTTCAAATATTTTGCTTGTCATTGTTTGTCGTAAATTAAATGAAAACCTAAAATAATGAAATAATCATTTATATCCTATATATTTCATGACAAACACTCTTGTCTTATAATCAATATTATGTTATTTTTATATCAAAAAGAAAACCGGCTTGAAAACCGGCTTCTTTGTTTCTATTCTCCTTTTACGCTTTGTATCTTTTTCGATACTTCTTCGTATTTTTCATTCATTTGTAGGCGATAATAAATTAAACGTAACGATTCAAGAATAGCTATTTCTTGATTGTTTAATTCATAAGCCTTTTCGAAATATGGCAAAGCTTCTTTTAAATGCTTTTTACCTTCTTCAAATTTTTCTTCGTACTCTTTACTTGCGCTTGGTGGCAACTGACTGGCTTCATTCATTACAGAAACACCACGGTTAAAAAATATTACACCAAGGTTATAGTAAGGTGTAAATGCATTTTCATCCATTTCGATGGCTTGCTTATAAACTTTAATTGCTTCATCTTCTTTGCCCATTTTCTCAAGCGAGCTTCCTTTGGCTGTATAAAATGTTACGTTCTCGGGATTTTGCTCAATGGCTTTATCGAGATAAATAATAGCATCATCTGCTTTTCCGCTGCTGATATAGAAGTTAATCAACTCAACGATCAAAATTTCGCTGTCGGGATGTTTTTCAAACCCATCTTTCAGAATATCAACCGATTTTAGCGAATCACCTAATTCCTGGCTGGCTTGATATGCGTAATGATAACTTGATGCACTGTTGTAATTGTATTTAGCCGATTTCAGAAAATAATCTTTTGCTTTGTTGAAATCTTCGGCTTTAAAAGCTGAAAGGCCTGAATTAAAAATAATAGCTGTATCGATTACTTCTGCTCCGGTTTTGTTGATCAAAGGCATGTTCGAAATTTCCATGTATCTTTCGAAACATTGTAAAGCAATATCGTACTTTTCTTGTTCAAAAGCAGTTATTGCATTGTTTGTAAGATCGGTTTGCAGAAAAGTTAAAGCAACAGCCAAGCTTTTTGCACTACGTCCATCTTTGTCAAGTTCAATTGCTTTTTTATAAGCATCGAAAGCTTTAAACAAAGGTTGTTCAACAATACCTGTTTTGCCCATACGGTAAATTTCTTGCAAAATTCCACCTTTTACTTCATAAGTCCTGGGCCAATCGATTGATTTGGCTGCTTTTTCATTGTTTGGATCTGATGCTTCCTGAATCAGTTCCCAAGCTTTTTCCAGTTCACCAGTTTCTTTATAGCTCAAAGCACTAGTAACCCTTCCGCGCTGCGCGAAAACGGTTGCTGCAATGATCATTAATGCGATAAAAATTCCAATTCGTTTCATAATTCAATCTGTATTTTATTTAACTTATTAATCTTCTGTTTCACTGTTGTTTTCTTCATCTTCGATCAACGGGTTCACATCCTCTGCATCGTTGTTTTCTACTGTAACCCTAGCAACCGAAGCAATTTTATCTCCTTCTTTCAGGTTGATCAGTTTAACACCTTGAGCAGCACGCCCCATTAATCTTACTGATTTTACAGGAATACGTATTGTTAAGCCATTTTCTGTAATAATCATCAAATCGTCTTCATCGGTTACACTTTTGATTGCAACCAGCGAACCTGTTTTTTCAGTAATGTTAATGGTTTTCACACCTTTTCCGCCCCTGTTGGTGATGCGGTAATCTTCGATGCTCGAACGTTTTCCGAAACCATTTTCAGAAACTACCATTACGTCTTCCGATTCGTTTTCAACACATATCATGCCAATTACCTCGTCGTTTTCAGAGAGCGATACTCCCCTAACGCCCGAAGCTGTTCGGCCAATGGCCCTTACAATGCTTTCGTTGAACCGAATGGCTTTACCCGATTTGATTGCCATCATTATTTCGTGGTTTCCCCCGGTAAGCCTGGCTTCGAGCAATTGGTCTCCTTCGCGAATAGTAATTGCATTTACACCATTTTGTCTTGGCCTAGAATAGGCTTCGAGCGAAGTTTTCTTAATGATTCCTTTTTTGGTACAAAGTATTATAAAATTGTTGTTGATGTAATCAGCATCGCTTAAAGTTTTCACATTGATGTATGCCAATACCTGGTCATCTTGTTCAATGTTCAAAATATTTTGAATGGCTCGCCCCTTAGAAGTACGTGTGCCTTCAGGTATTTGATATACCTTGAGCCAGAAGCATTTCCCTTTCTCGGTAAACAATAATAAAGTATTGTGCATGCTGGCAATAAACATGTGCTCGAGGAAATCTTCGTCGCGGGTTGTACCGCCCTTAGCACCTGTGCCTCCCCTGCCCTGTGTACGGAATTCGGTAAGCGGGGTACGTTTGATATAGCCCAAGTGCGAGATGGTTATGAGCATGTCGTCGTCGGCATAAAAATCTTCGGGATTGAATTCCTCGGCATTTGGAACAATTTCGGTACGACGTCCTTCGGGATAAGCTTGTTTCACTTCAACAAGTTCTTCCTTAATGATATCCATGCGCATCCACTCGTTAGCCAAAACGTTTTTAAGGTGTTCAATGGTTTTCAAAAGCTCTTCGTATTCGGCACGCAGTTTTTCTTGTTCGAGACCGGTTAGCTGGCGCAAACGCATTTCAACAATAGCCCTGGCTTGAATTTCGCTAAGATTAAAGGTGTCCATTAAACGGGTACGGGCTTCGTCGGCATTCCCCGATGAACGTATAATTTTAATTACTTCGTCGATATTATCGCTGGCAATTATTAAACCTTCGAGAATGTGTGCCCTTTTTTCAGCTTGATCAAGCTCAAACTGTGTACGGCGTGTAACTACATCGAGGCGGTGCTCAACAAAGTACTGAATGAGCTTTTTAAGGTTAAGCAACCTTGGCCGTCCTTTAACCAAGGCAATATTGTTAACGTTGAATGACGATTGCAGTAATGTATATTTATACAATTTATTAAGTACTACATTTGATATTTCGTCTTTTTTCACATCAACAACAATGCGCATACCAGTACGGTCCGACTCGTCGTTAACATTCGAAATTCCTTCTATTTTCTTTTCGTTAACCAAATCGGCAATTTTCATTATCAATTCGGCTTTATTAACAATGTATGGTATTTCGGTAATAATAATTTTTTCGCGTCCGTTTGCTGTGGTTTCGATATGGGCTTTACCGCGCATTACAATTCGGCCACGACCTGTGTGGTATGAATCCCTAACGCCTTGATATCCATAAATAATGCCACCGGTAGGGAAATCGGGGGCTTTGATGATGTCAATCAATTCGTCAATTTCGATATCTTTATTGTCAATATAAGCAATTATTGCATCAACGGTATCGGCCAAGTTGTGAGGAGGCATATTTGTTGCCATACCTACTGCAATACCCGAAGCACCATTCACCAATAAGTTGGGAATACGTGTGGGTAAAACTGTTGGTTCGGATAGCGATTCGTCGAAGTTTGGTTGAAAATCGACAGTGTTTTTATCGATATCGGCCAATGTTTCTTCAGCAATTTTTGACATACGAGCTTCGGTATAACGCATTGCAGCAGGGCTATCGCCATCAACCGAACCAAAGTTTCCTTGTCCATCGACAAGCGGATAACGCAGCGACCATTCCTGTGCCATACGCACCATGGTCATGTAAACCGACGAGTCGCCGTGTGGGTGGTACTTACCCAAAACCTCACCAACTATCCTTGCCGATTTTTTATATGATTTGTTGGATGTAATACCCAATTCGTTCATTCCAAACAAAACCCTGCGGTGAACAGGTTTAAATCCATCGCGAACATCGGGCAATGCCCTCGACACAATAACCGACATTGAATAGTCGATATAAGCCGATTTCATCTGCTCTTCGATGTTTATTTTTATAATCCTTTCGTTATCAGACATATATAAAATATTTTCTTTGATTTTCTAAAAACGCATAAAAATACAAAAATACTATTATAAATAAGGCTTAAATACAACTGCAAAAATAAAAAATTAACAATAATGGCCAATCTTTCAACAATTGGGCATTTGAAACGTATTATTGAAGAAAACTGAAAAGAATTTATTTATCTTAGCTTCGCAAAATTTTAAAATTTAGCAATTATTATGGATTCAAAATTTTCACAAAAGATAAAAGATGTGCTATCGTATAGCCGCGAAGAAGCTATACGAATGGGAAACGACTATATTGGAAATGAACATATTTTTTTGGGCATTATTCGCGATGGCGAAGGTGTTGCCATTGATATACTGAACAATATGGGGGTTGACATTGGCGCAGCAAAGAATGAAATAGAGATTGAAATACGACAAGAAAGCGCCTTGGAACCCAGCGCGCCGATACAGTTGTTACAATCGGCCGAAAAGTCGCTAAAACTTGTCTATCTCGAGGCCCGTTCGCTTGGCGGAAGTACTGTAAATACGGGGCATTTGCTTTTGGCCATTATTAAAGATGAAAAAGCGCTCATATCGAGTATCTTAAAAGAATTCAATGTTAGTTATTACATCGTAAAATCGCAGCTTGAAGCATACAATCAAAAGAAAGTAGAATCGAAATCGGACTACCCCGGTGACCAAGATGACGATGCAGGCGAATTTTTCCAACAAAGACCACCTCAGGGCAGCTCATCGTCGCAACAACCAAGCAGCGGTAAGTCAGATACTCCTGTTCTCGATAATTTTGGGATTGACATAACCCAGGCCGCTGAAGAAGGAAGCCTTGACCCTATTGTTGGCCGCGATAAAGAAATTGAGCGACTTGCGCAGATACTAAGTCGCCGTAAGAAAAACAACCCGATATTGATTGGTGAGCCCGGCGTGGGTAAATCAGCTATTGCCGAGGGGCTTGCTATTCGTATTGTCGAAAAAAAGGTTTCGAGGGTTTTATTTGACAAACGCGTTGTTTCGCTCGATTTGGCTTCGATTGTTGCCGGCACGAAATACCGTGGCCAGTTTGAAGAACGTATGAAAGCCATTTTAAATGAATTGGCAAAGGTTGATAACGTTATACTTTTCATTGACGAAATTCACACTATTGTTGGCGCAGGTGGTGCCACCGGCTCTCTCGATGCCGCAAATATGTTGAAGCCGGCACTTGCTCGCGGCGATATTCAATGCATTGGTGCAACAACACTCGATGAGTACCGCCAGAATATTGAAAAAGACGGTGCGTTGGAGCGAAGGTTTCAAAAGGTTTTGGTTGAGCCAACTTCGATTGAAGAAACCATTCAAATTTTGAACAACATCAAAGGGCGGTACGAAGATCACCACAATGTGTACTTCACCGATGAAGCTATTTCGGCATGTGTAACTTTAACCGAACGATATATTTCGGACAGGCACTTGCCCGACAAAGCAATAGATGCATTGGATGAGGCAGGATCGAGGGTTCATATTTCCAATATCAACGTTCCTGAGTCGATCATAAAGCTTGAAGAAAAAATTGAAAACACCCGCGAAGAAAAAATACAGGCTGTTAAAAGCCAGAATTTTGAACTTGCAGCATCATTCAGAGACAAGGAAAAGAACTTGTTACAATTGCTTGAGCGTGAAAAAGAAGACTGGGAACGCGATTTGCTGAATAACCGCGAAACAGTTACCGAAGACAAAGTAGCCGAAGTTGTGGCAATGATGTCGGGCATTCCGGTACAGCGTGTTGCACAGGCCGAGAGCAAAAAATTGCTTAACATGGGCAACGACCTAAAAGGCTCTGTTGTAGGTCAGGATCAGGCAATTGAGAAGATAGTACGTGCAATACAACGCAACCGTGCAGGGCTAAAAGATCCCAATAAACCAATTGGTACTTTTGTGTTTTTAGGTCCTACCGGTGTTGGAAAAACACAACTGGCAAAGGTTTTGGCCCATTATCTCTTCGATTCGTACGATGCGCTTATCCGAATCGACATGAGCGAATATATGGAGAAATTTGCTGTTTCGCGACTTGTTGGAGCGCCTCCGGGATATGTTGGCTATGAGGAAGGCGGCCAACTAACCGAAAAGGTACGAAGGAAACCTTATTCGGTAGTTTTACTCGATGAAATAGAGAAAGCACATCCCGATGTTTTTCATTTGCTTTTGCAGGTTATGGACGAAGGCCGACTTACCGATAGCTTGGGCCGACGTATTGATTTTAAAAACACAATTGTGATAATGACATCGAACATTGGATCGAGGCAATTGAGTGAATTTGGCAGGGGTATTGGATTTACATCTGTCGAAAACGATCCCGATCAATCGAACTCTGTTATTCAAAAAGCACTTAAAAAAGCTTTTGCCCCCGAATTCCTGAACCGTATCGACGATGTTATCATGTTCAACCCGTTAAAAGAAGAACATATCCATCAAATTATTGATATTGAATTAAAAGGCTTGTTCAACAGGGTCCAAAACCTGAATTACAACATAAAAATATCGCCCGCAGCAAAAACATTTATTGCCCAAAAAGGTTTTGATCCGCAATATGGTGCGCGCCCTCTGAAAAGAGCTATTCAAAAGCTGTTAGAAGATGAAATGGCCGAACTGATTTTGCGATCGGAAATAAAAGAAGGCGATACAATATCGGTAGGCTTCGATGCCAAAAACGAAAAAATTAAAATGAAATTGGTACATGCCAAGAATTTGGCTTAGTATTTTTTGTTATTCCTCCTGTTGTTGATATTGCATCACAAGCATTGTCGTATCATCGACAGGAGGGATATTTCCCCTGAAACTTAAAATGCTTTGGTTTATTTTATCTGCAATTTCGTTGGGCGATAAAAACCAACTTCCCATCAGGTTATATTTTAAAACCTCGACAGAAAAATTCATTCCGTTTTCATCCTTTGTATCAACTACCCCATCGGTATAGATCAGAAAATAGTCGTGATAATTAAGTTTAATATTGCTTAAAGTATAGTTTTTGTTTGGATATATTCCCATTGGAATCCCATGTGTTTCGTTTAATTCTTCAATTTTGCCTTCCTGCCTTATGATTAACGGTAAATTGTGTGCTGCATTGCTGTATGATAATTCGCCTGTATTTACATTCAATATACCTATTAACATTGTTACAAATAACTCACTTGTATTGCCCTCCGATAATCGGTTGTTTAGCTCTTCGGCAATTTCGGCAACCGACATTCCACTTTTTGCAATTGAACGCAATAATGTTTGGGTATAAATCATGAATAACGAAGCAGGGATTCCTTTTCCCGAAATATCGCCCACTGCAAGCAATAAATGGTTTTCATCGAGCATGAAATAGTCGTACAGGTCGCCACCTATATCGAATGCGGCATCGTATAATGTAGCTATTTGAACTTTGTTGGTTAAAAGTGATTTCTGTTGAATGTATTTGGGTAAAATACTTTTCTGAAGTTTTTTGGCTATTTCAATATCGTTTTCAATCTTCTGATTTTTGGCAAGTGTTGCATCCAGCTTTTTCTCATAAAAATTAAGCTGATTTATCAACGACTCGATGCTTCGTTTAATAAGCATTAAATCGTAATTTGTGCTTTTCTTATTAATATTCAAATACTTGCTTTTGCCAATTGTTTGCAATATATCGTTAAAAGTTATTGCCATTCGTTTATTGGTTCGGTTTACAATGCCAATCATCAAAACAAGTAAAAATGAAACAACAAGCAATATTAAAGCAACATAACGTCCTAAATGTTGAAAAACATAAGCAGTGGGATGAATAACTGCAAAGTTCAAATTAAGCAAATCAAATTTAGTTGTGATTATTTTATAGTAGCCATTGTTGTTCCCTATTTTGACCTTGTTTAAATAGGTATATATTTCAGAGATATTTATACTCTTTTTATTGTTTTTGAATACGATAGTATTCGATATAAATGAATTATTACTTGCTGCAATAACCTTATTTCTATCATCATAAAAAAAGTACTCGTATGGAAAAGCAAAACCGATATCGATTAACAAACTATCGAACCAGTTAGCGCTTAAATCGGCTACAAGTAATTTATTATCAATTGATTTAAAAGCATATTGCCAAATAAAAGCCCCATTCTTATTCTGTTGGTAGTGCCATCCTTCATTTTTATTGCTATTTACAATGCTTACCTTTTCAATACCAATGCTTTTTAAAAGCGATTCGGGCATTGGTTCGTTCAAAAATTGCCCGCTATCCAACAAGGCCATGGTTTGTTCAATTGTATTAACTCGTTGGTTAACAAGGCTGTTGGTGGCAATAATTTTTTGGTACATCGATTTATCGATGTTGATATTCAATGATTTGGAAAGCAACACAAAGTTAATTACAACCAAAACAACTAAAATAAACACAAAATGAATGATGTGTAAAATACTTAGCTGTGTTGTGAAAAACTTCGATTTTTGCATTATCTGATTATTCGTTTTTAATAAAAGAGTTGACTAAAAGTTTAGGCGAATGGTACATAAAAACTGAAATAAAAAACAAAAAGAAATGAAGCCCAATGTGGGTTTCGAGCGTGGTTTCGCCCATACAAGTTACCCCAACAATACTTATTAGTACAATACTAAGTACATTTTTAAATTGATTTTTCTTAAATAATGTCATTGATAGTAAACCAATTATTAATAAAAAACCCAAAAAACCAAACTTAACCAAATAGTTAAGGTATTGATTATGAACGTAGTTTCGCAATTCGGGTTTTAACTTTGAATCTATTTTCACAAAAGCATCATCAAATGCGCTTTTGAAATTTCCGGTTCCAATCCCCCAAAAATTATTCTTTACAATGTACAAAGTTGCTTTGAAATATTCAATACGTTGCGAAAAAGATTGATTGTTTGGGTTTCCGGTGTGCATGTATTTGTTAATTTCCCAAATGGTTTCGTAAATACGAGGATAGATTGAATATTTATGCTTTACGAATATCGTATTTGCTATCCCCGATTGAATATTCTTTATGTCGGTTGAATTCAGGCTTACAATACCAACTGAATCTTTTTTCAGCCCTTTACTGGTCATGTACCTAAGCAAGGTGTCATATATTTTCTCTCCGCTTGCACCAATCCCGTCAATTTTGACATCGCTAATCCTGTTCCATTCGCTAAATAGTTCAGCGTTGCAAATATACCAGTAAACATGATAACCATTCTCGGTTTCGTATTTGTCGGTTTGAAAAGTATATGATCTCCCCGACTCTGTTTTTAAACTATAATCAGGTTTTTTTTCTTTGAAATTGAAAAAATGAAATGCAACATTGCCTACATAAGCAAAAGGTGATAAAACATAAAACAAGAGCAACAACCATACTACTTTGGGGAAATTATTCCGTTTGAAAAACCACACTATAAAAATTATACCGGTTACATAAAAAGCCAGCACAGCATTTAGTGATTTCTGAAAGCCAAGAAAAGCAAAAAGCCATAAAATCAATCCTGCTACAATCCATTTATTTATTTGCCCCAAAACGGGTGTTTTGATAATTTTTGAAATCAAAAGAATAAAAATCGCAAAAACTACTTGAATCGATAATGAAACATGTGGGATTTTTGCAGCATACCTAACATTGTCGATTTGAAAATAATCGGAAAATACAATACGGGAGCCGGTATGAACGGTTGCCAAAAAAACCATAACGACATAAACCAATAACAAGTTCCATACTTTTTTTTCATCAACATTTGGGATCAATGCTACACTTAAAGGAATTGTTGCCCAAAACAAATAACGTTTCAGCTCCCATAATCCAAGCTGAAAATCGTTGGTGAAAAACATGCCAACCACGTAAAACAGATAAATTGCAGCAAAAGCCCAAATTGTTTTTTCGCGCTTTACGAATTGGATTTTATCTTTAAAGCGTCCGTTTAGCAATGCCAAAAGCAGCAATAAAACCGACGATATGCTTAATACCGATTCGGAAAAAAGTAAACCAAACAAGAAAGCGATTACCACAAAATACGTAAAATACTCGATTAACTTTTGTTTTTGCATACTTAAAACAATTAAAAACACTTTTAAAAATAAGCTTATAATTTACTAAACCCTAATAAGTTACTCAGTTTATTAACAAATACCGAACACGAACGCTGTGTACGTAACGGCCCATGTAATTGACTATAAATAAAAGCACTATGTTTTTCGTTAATAAGGGCTATTGTTTTCTTTTTGGCAATTTTGTTGGTGCTTTTGCGGCGCGATCCTTTTCTGATACGATAGAAAAAACCGGTAATTGGCAAACGAACAACATCGCCATCATTCTTAAGCATCGAAATCCAAAATTCCCAATCTTCCCAGCCCCATGTCATTCGTTCGTCGAATCCGCCAATGCTTTCCCAATCGGCTTTCCGAAACATGGCCGAAAGAAAAATCATGTTCTCGCGGGCCAAATATTTTCTCGAAAACTCTGGTAGCTTCCACTTTCCGCTTTTTTCACCAAAAAACTCTGCCTCGCAATATACAACCTTAACCTTTGGGGCGCTTTCGAGAACTGCTACTGCTTTTTCGATGTAATCGGCCGAGATGCGGTCGTCGGCATCGAGTGGAAGAATGTATTTACCCTTAGCAGTTTTTATTCCATAGTTACGTGCAACCGAAGGGCCTTGATTTTGCTGATACAAATATGTTATGTTGGGGTTTTCGTTGGCAAGCTGCTGCGCAAGAGCTTCCGAATTATCGCTTGAGCCATCGTTTACAATAATTATTTCAAATTGCTTGTATGTTGAATTCAATACCGAAGCTATTGTTTCTTCGAGAAACTGGGCATGATTGTAACAAGGAATGACAATGCTA
>ERZ795048.2146-NODE-2146-length-16292-cov-6.215126_pt1 | contig 16292 bp, 13 predicted proteins | sample MGYA00375132_ERZ795048 | MGnify/ENA primary metagenome ERZ795048 (study PRJEB30177, sample SAMN05720225) | activated sludge metagenome | isolation source: Anaerobic digester | place: Hong Kong | collected 2014-12-17 ...
GTCTAAATGATGCAGTTTTGCCGAATCGGCTTGCAGATTGAGGCGAAAAACGCAGACGCAGTTGCGCTGCGGCGAGGCTTTTCAACGAAAATATGCAAGGCGAGGCGGTGGAAATGCACTTTTGGAATTTTAGAAACACGCCCTAGTGAAGTGGAATGACGATATCGCAATCCTCCAGCGGAACATCCGTATACCGACCGCTGAAGTGATTGAGAAGCTGTTTTTCGTTAAACGGCAGTTCCGTATATTCCGATCCGTCGATGCTATAGGCTGAAAGATATCGCATCAGCGGGCGCAGCGTTATGGTTTGTACGTCCGACAACTCCGATTCGGTAAGAGGAATTTCCAGCACCGGATCGTCATGAACGCCCAGGAAATCGCTGCCGTGCCACACCTTTCCAATGTTTTCCCCGTCGACGACGGCTTCATACTGGATGCCGCGATTTCCAATCGCGCCGATCACGATGGAATCGAAATAAGTCTCCTGGTCCGCCCCCTGCGGGAACGTATAGTGGATCGATACGCCGACGCCCGTGGTCCGCTGCATCACCGTCGCAGTCACCGTGACGGCGGACAGGTCGAACATCTGATTCTCAATGTATCCGTCCGACCCCCATGTGGTCATTGGCACAACGCCGGAGAGCTGTTGTGTCACCGAATATGCCGCGTCCAGCATGCCGTTGCCGTCCGTCGCGTCAAACGTCAGCGTCTGCGTAAGGATTGCGACGAGTCCGACGGTCCCCAGGTCGTCGATCGTGCCGTCCATGAGCCACATCTCGATCGTGACGGTGACCGGCCCCGACGGAAACGCCGGCGACTGTCGCCCGATCAGCGTCGTCTGCTCGATCACGCTGTCTGCGGCGTTCACCGCGTCCATGTCATAGCCCCCCAGCTCGCTCGTGAGCGACTGCAGCGCCAGCCCTCCGCCCTGATCGTCAAAGTCCGTATATGTTTCCCCGCCGACCGTAACGGAAACGCTGCTCGTCCAGAGGTCGAATCGTTCCCCTTCCCCGCCGTACATCCCGAGAAAGCGGGAAGGGCTCGCATGGATCACGGTGTTTACGATTAAATTCCGTCCGTCGTAGAGGATTTCCCCGGCTTCCGGGTCTATATCGGCAACCCAGGCATAATCGTCCCGGCTGAAAGCAGCAAATCCGTTTGAAACACGCCATTCGTCGACGCCGTCATAGTACTCCGTTTCATCCAGATACCGAACGGTCGATGTCGATTCCGACGGCACGGGCGTTTGAACCGCCTCGGCAATGTCGGCGTTCTCCTCGCGGTCGTCCGGCTCCGCAGCCATATAATCGGTGAGCCGGAACATGTCGTTCAGCCAGCCCCGCACCGCCTGCGATACGCCGGGGATGGAAAACAGCAGCGCAAGCAGGACCAAAACCGCCGCAACGGGCGCAATCCAGCGAAGCTTTCTCCGGGGACGGGCGCGGCGTTTCCGTTTCGCCGGGCCGGTATTTCCCGCCCTCGCCTCTTGCCGCCGGATTTGTTCGCACGCCATGTCGATCCGGGCGGAAAACTCCGGCGTCGGGGAGACCCGGTTTTCAAACAGATATCGTTCAAACGTCATATCGTTACCGTTCATAATCCGGCAGCTCCTTTCTGAGTTGGTTCCTGGCGCGTGAAAGCCGCGAATGCACCGTGCCCTCGGGCATATTGAGCAGCGCGCCGATATCCCGGGCCGAATAGCGCTCGAAATAATACAGCATAACGATGAGCCGCGCCGTTTCCGGCAGGCCGTTGATCGCCCGCTTCACGTCCAGTCGGGCATGGTCCTCCTCCATATAGGGAATGTCGCCGTCCAGCGGAAGGTTCGGCCTTTTCCGCAGGTAATTCCGGCTCTCGTTCTGAACGATCCGCACCATCCAGCTTTTGAACTGCGCGCCGTCGCGTAAGCTCGCCCGCTTTTCCCAGGCCTTCAGCAGCGCCATCTGCACCACGTCCGCGCAGGCGTCGCCGTTGCCCAGCACGGCAAAGCTCGCCGCAAACAGAAGCCGTTCGATCTGCTTCACCGCTGCGGTAAAGCCGTCCGCCGTGCGAATGTCCGGCCGCGGCGGTTGCTCTTCCATTCGTTCCATTTGCCCTCCTTTTTCATCGTGTCTCTGACTATATGACACCGCAGGCCGGCAAAACCTTCCAATTTCGATTAAATTTAGTTCGTTATATTGTATTCCGCCATGAGCGCACGTTTCCATTTCATGACGTACCCATCGTCCGCCTCGCGGAACACAAGATAATCGTCCGTCGTTATCGTCGTTTCAAACGCGAACGTGCCAATAAACGTTTTTTCCGCGTTCTGGCCGAGATCGTAAACATCCCAGCTAAAACGAAGCGTGAAGCTCTCCGGCATCTCCGTTATGCGCGCCGGCGCATCGTAACTGTATTCGTACCAGCAAAAACGATTTGCATCCAAACCGTAGGTATCGACCCATTCTTCGATATTTGTCACGAAGGGTTCCGGCGTCGACGGGTCCACCACCTGATCATAGGTGTCCTTCTGCGGCGCGCTCAGTTCTTCCCCGTCTATGGACACGACAGGATCAAGTTCCCAAGGCATGACTTCGCAATCGATCACCGGAATAAAGGCGACTACCTGAAATGTCCCGCTGCTTGGATAGTAAATAAGCCTTTCCAGCACGAGCGTCATGCCGTTTATGGTCTGCGCCTGATGGATCGCATAATCCCGCGCGTCGTTCCGGCCGTCGGAAGCAAGCGCGTTATGCTCCGCAATCCAAGCGGCTTTTTCGTCTTCATCCTTGGGCAGTGTAACCGCGCCGGTTTTTCGGTTCACACGGAATACCATATCCAACGGCTCGTAATAGTCGGTAATAATCACATCCTGCAAATCGAAATCATACTGCTCTCTGTTTCTCGTTACATAAACCAGGATTTCTTCCGGCATATCGTCGGCAGACCGATAATATGGGATCTTCACAATCGTAGTTATGGACTTTGTCGGGTAATCTCCATATTCGTCCGGCTCCTGTGTTTTATCCTGCTCCCAACTCATATCCATCACTTCGATCGGCATCTGGTAACCGTCCAGATAGAACTCTATCCTGTTGGAACCGGAGCTGCCGGATTTCGTTCCGTCCGGCGAAGTCCATTCATAGTCGAGCGTCTCTCCAATCAATAGCCCGTCGTCCAGAATCGTCACGTCGTCCAGCGTAAGCGCATCCTGCGTAAGCCCGATCGGCGTCGCCTGCGTGGGCAAGTCGTTCAGGCTCTCCAGCCGCGCCTCGTTTGTCGTTTGTTGCCATTGCTTGTATGTTTCAATCGCTTCTTGCCGGATGGCTTCCGCCTGCTCGGCCGGATACTCATAGGCAAAGTCGATGGAAAACGAGCCGATCGTTCCCGTCCGGTTCCCTTCTTGATCGCAAGCATAAAGCGTCCCGGACAAATTCATCTGCGTGTCCTGCGTAATCGGAAACGGATTTTCCCGCAGCATGAACGACGACGTGCCGATGCTCTCGCCGTCCGCCTCGTTCCAGCCGGACGCTGGCTGGCGTACCCCTTCGTAGTCCGGTTGCGCATACGGTTGAAACGCCTGTCCGTCGATGGTCAGCACAAAGTCCCGCGCGTCCATTCCGATTTCGCAGAACGTCGAATATTGTGCAAGACGTTCCTGCGCAGCAACGTCGTCTTCCAACCAATCCTGATCGAAACTCGTGACAAAGCCGACGCTGTCGCTCTGCAAAGAGTAATAAAACACGTATTCCGCGCCGTCGACGTCCTCAAAAACGTCGACTGCGTTCATTTCAATCGTAACGTCCCCGACGGTCGCGCTGCCTGAAAGTGTCGCCGTTAAAGTCGATGCATTTACATCTGCATCCGCATACGCTTCCGCTTCCGTTTGCATTTGATCGGGCGACAGTTCAAGCCGCGCCGTGGCGTCGTCCTTTGCCCGCTGCGTGCTGCCCCAGTAGATGGCGTACGCCGCGCAGGCCGTCAGCAAAGCGAGTACGGCCGCTATTACGATCAGCAGCGCTCTCCGCTTTGCGGGAATCCGGCCGCTCGTCTCGCGCCTCGGAGCGCGCGCCACAGGGCGTTCGTTCATTTCCCGCATCATGCCGATCATGCGGCGCTTGAAGCTTGCAGACGCATGAATGCCGTTAAAGGCGTTTTGATACTGTTCCATGGTCGTCTCCTTTCAGCAGCGATTTGAGTTTTTTGCGCGCGCGGGACAGTCGGGACGTGGTCGTGCCGTTCCGTTCGCCCAGCATCCGCGCAATTTCTTTTGTAGACAGGCCTTCGTAATAATAAAGATAGATGGCGTAGCGGTCGCGCTCCGGCAGTTGCCGCACGGCGTCCAGTATCCCGCTTGTTTCCCGCGGCGGCGCGGCCTCCATTTCTTCCCGCAGGGGAACGCTGGTGCGCCGAAACGCCGATTTGCCGTAGTCCAGACAGAGGTTCACCGCCGTGCGGACGAGCCAGGCGCGCTCATGGTCCGCCGTGCGAAACTGCGGTCGGCTCGTCATGAGCCGCAGATAGACGGACTGGACGATGTCTTCGGCCTCCGAAACGGACTTTACCCGGTTTAGCGCGATTCTCAGCAGCATATCGGAGTACGTTTCGACAATGCGGGTGACGTCCCGGTCGTCCAGATAATGTTTTTGCTCCATCGCCGCCTCCTTTCACCACTAAAACGATTCAAATGCGCAAAATGCTGCACGCACCCTTAAGATCATACCGGATCGCCATAAAAAAAGCGAGGCGGGCGGACCGGACGTTTTCAAGAGTTTGGGGAAAGTTCGAAATTGTATAATACTGATTTCACAAACCGCTGATACTGTGCTCGTAACATTTTGAGGCGGGCAGGCGGGCGAAGGCAAATCGCGCGGACAAGGCAAATTTTTTATATTTCCGAATGGTAACAAAATGATAACAGGCCCGGGGGCCCGGCGGCCTTTCCCTTCCCTGCGCGGACGGGTACAATGGTAACGGGATGCTTTTTCAAGGAGGGGATGACGAAATGGCGAAAAATCGAATCCTGATCGTCGAGGACGATAACGGCATTGCGGAAAGCGTGGGCCTGAACCTGGAACTGTCCGGCTACGATTATCTCATCATCGACGACGGGCTGGCCGCTGCAGAGCACCTATCCGGCGACCACTCCTTCGATCTGGCGCTTCTGGATATCCTTCTGCCCGGCCTGGACGGCTTCGCGCTCATGGAATATATGCAAAAATACAACATCCCCGCGCTGTACCTTACGGCGAAAACCGACGTGCCGTCCCGCGTCAGGGGCCTGCGCGGCGGCGCGGAGGATTACGTCGTCAAGCCGTTTTCCATGCTTGAGTTGCTGGCGCGCATCGAAAAGATACTGGACCGGGCCGGAAAGCTGAACAAGGTCCTGCGCTACCGGGACATCACAATCGACACCGAGCAGCGAACGGTCGTCAAAAGCGGCGAAACCGTCCCCCTGCAGCCGCTTGAATTCGATCTGCTGGTCAAGCTGGTAAAGTTCAAAAACTGCACCCTCCCGCGCGAACGGCTTCTTAACGAAATCTGGGGCATCGACTTTGCCGGCGGAACGCGGACGGTGGATATCCACGTCGCCCATCTCCGCAAAAAACTGGAGCTTGAGAACGCGATACAACCGGTCACGAAGATCGGATATCGGCTGGAGGACTGAGCATGAAGCTGAGAGCGAAGCTGACGGTTTTTTCGATCCTTATTATCGCGCTTGCAATTACGGCGTGCTGCATATTTGTGGTTTCGTTTGCGCGTGAAAACACCCTAAAGCAAATTACGGAGGCGGGGCTGGCGCAATACGATTCGTTTTACCAGGCGTTGGAGAGCCGGAACTTAAGCGACGGCGAAGGCTTCACGCCCCTGGCCTACCGAAGCTACCTGCAATATCAGTTCAGGAGCGTCGAGGATTGTCAGGAATTTGTATTTCAAACGGGTGAAGACATGCTGGTCAACAACTCCGGGATCGATCCGGACGCTTTGCTGAAAAACGGCTCTGCGGTCAATGCGAAACAGATCGGCAACTCCTCAAGCGGGGTGCAATACTTTACGAAAACCGTTGGGACAACGACCGTGTTTGTTGCAAGCGACACAATTGCCGTCGGTCAGACAAAGTACCGGGTTTCGCTGGTGCGCGACGTTTCCGAGGAAACGCGCGGGATAAACGACCTTGCAATGAAGTGCGCTTTAACCGGCCTTGCCGTAACGGCAGCCGCGGCGGCGCTTATTTTTCTGCTGATATACCAATCTCTGAAGCCGATACGAAGGCTCAGGTCCGGAGCGGCGGAGTTGGCGCACGGCCGCTATGAAAGCAGGATACCCGCCGGCGGCAGGGACGAATTATCGGAACTGGCCGCCGACTTCAACGGCATGGCCGACGCCATTGAAGCCAGCATGGATGAGCTGCGAGAAAAAACGGAACGGCAGCAGACGTTTATCAACGACCTTTCCCATGAGATGAAAACGCCCGTCACCTCCATCCTGCTTTGCGCGGAAACGCTGATTGGCAGGAAGGTTCCGGCGGAAACGCTGAACCGCTCCCTGGAGCGCATCTACGATCAGGGCGTATGGCTGGAACGGCTGTCCCAGAAGCTGTCGACGCTGGTGATGCTGCAGGGCGATATCCCTCTGCGGCAGGAAAGCGTATCGAAACTGCTCGAGGCCGTCGAAACAGGCACGGCCGACGCGCTGCGCGAAAGCCGCATGGAACTACTGATCGATTGCCGCATGGATACGCTGGTTATGGATTTCGACCTGCTTCGATCGGCCCTCGTCAACCTTGTTGAAAACGCGCGGAGGGCCGGCGAGCCCGGCCAGTCCATCGAAATCCACGCCTATGACGATCGGATCGAAGTGACGGACCACGGCAGGGGAATTCCCAAAGAAGAGATTGCGCGCGTCACGGAACCGTTTTATACGGTGGATCGCTCCCGAAGCAAAAAAAACGGAGGCGCCGGCCTGGGCCTGGCCCTCGTCCGGCAGATTGCCGTTTCCCACGGCGCGCGTCTCGCCATCGACAGCACGCCGGGGCGGGGGACGACCATGCGCCTGATTTTCGATCAGGGAAAACGATAACAATTTCGCAACCGTTTGACAACCACTTTTTTTCCGATACATGCGACGATACCCTCAGGGTGTGTTTCCAAAGTCTAAATGATGCAGTTTTGCCGGATCGGCTTGCAGATTGAGGCGAGAAATGCAGGCGCAACGGTGCTGCGGGAGGCTTTTCAACGAAAATATGCAAGGTGAGGCGGTGGAAATGCGCTTTGGGAATTTTAGAAACACACCCTGATCAAAGAAAGGGGTAAAGCAATGAAAAAAACAATTTCTATTTTGCTGGCGGCGATAGCCGTGTTCTCGCTTGCGGCTTGCCAGGCGGCGCCGGAGGAAACCGTCGTCGTAAAAACGAATACGGAACGGATGGTCGCGCAGGCGACCGAACAATCCGGCGGCGCTTCCGTCAGCAGCCTCGGCGTCCCGCAGGGGAAATACGTTTTTGACGCGACCGGCGCGGACGGTAAACTCCATATCCGCGCCGATGCAAACGTGCACGTGCCGGACGCCGAATCCCTCCCGATTATGGAAGCAACGGTTTCTTCTTTTACGCAGGACCAGGTAACGGCTATCTTCAACTGTCTGTTTCCCAACGAAAAGCCCATGACGAACACGCAGACTGAAACCAAGTCGGATATCGAGGCGGAAATCGCCCGTATGCGAAAGCAGCTTGCGGACGGCGACGTAACGGATTTTACGACGGAGCAGTTCGAGGCCATGATCGCGCAGCTTGAGGAAAGCTGCAAAAGCGCCCCCGATTCCGCTCCGGACGCGCAGGTGTCGGACGGTACGATGCAGCTCATTTTCGATGCGCAAACGAATATGCCGCTGGCATGGACGCTCTCCGCCGCGACGGCGACGGCGCAGTTCAGCGTATGCACTCCGGCGGACGTCGCCGGAATCGGCAGCCAAGCATCGGGCGCCTACGTTTCCGGCGCAAGTATCTATTACAAACGGACCGACGTGGATTATTCGACTCGGCACACGGTTTCTGTCGACGGAACCGATTCGTCCGGCGACGCGGACAAGAAAATCGGAATTTCTTATGCGGAAGCAACGGAACTGTGTGAAAATCTCTTTGCCGCCGCCGGTATGGCAAACAACTTTTGCGTGGGAGCGGCCTACATCGTCGACGACACGGGCGCGGATGAATTGCAGGGCGAAAACTACGCCTATCTGCTTTGCTACACGCGTCAGGCAAGCGGAGTCCCGCTCTTCTACATCGATCCCTTGGGAACGGTTCAGAATCAGGACGACGCGTTCAGTCTGCCATGGGATTATGAAACCGCCGTGTTTATCGTAGACGCGTCCGGTATCGTCAGTTTAAGGTGGCGCGATCCCATCGACATCGGTGAAACGATTGAGCCGGATTGTACGCTGAAAACCTTTGAGGAAATAACCGGCGTTTTTGAAGCTATGATGAAAACCAGTTATGAAGCGGTTGCGCAAACGGTGTTTGACGGAAAATGCGAATTTAATGTCAGCGTAACCGACGTGCAGCTTTGCCTGATGCGAATCCGGCAGCAAAACGCTGCGCAGACCGACGGTCTGCTCGTTCCTGCGTGGGTGTTTTACGGGCAGAACGAAGGCACAAACGAAAGCGGCGAAGTCCGCTATTTTCAGGGCGCCGACGTGCTCACGAGCAAAATAGGCGGTATGACCGCAAGCCGATTTGAAATTGGATCTGAGGACGTCAACGATCCGTTCGTGTACCTATCGCGCGCCCGCGAAAGCGAGCCGGTCGTCCTGCTTGCAATCAACGCGGTCGACGGCAGTATCATCGATATAACCAAGGGCTACTGATCCGGCTTCAGCCGACGTTTGCCGGGCGCGGATTGCTCCGCGCCCGCGCTTCGTCCTTTTCCGTTTTTCCCGCTTGTGCGTGCCCCGCCGCTTTTCATTTTGCGCGTCCCTTTACAGGCCCTTGTCCGGGTCGACGACGGACCCGTCGACGGCGTTGACGATCAGAAGGCGCTGCGAAACGCGATTCTGCATTTCCTGGTTTTCCGCGATAAATCCCCGTTTCCCGTAAAAAGCCCAGACCGGGATCATCAACCCTCCGCCGACGGACTGGTTCTCCACGACGCGCAGCATGCCGAACTCGACCCTGTCGATCTCGACGGTCGCGCTCGTCATGTTCTCGATATGCCCCCAGTCTTCATGAAAGAGGAGCGGGAGCATATTGGAGCAGACGTCCGCAATGTCCGGAAACGGAAGCAGCTTACAATCTTCAACCAGGGTTTCTCCCGTACGATGCGGAGAAGCCCACTCCAGCTGACAAACGCCGCTTTCATCGACGAACAGCGTGACGGTTTCGTAGGCCCACACCGCGTCCGGCAGTTCTTCGTCCTCCGAATCCACATAGATAGCGGCGCTTTCGCCCTCCATCATGATGCACGGAACGCCCTGAATATTACGCACGCAGCGCATCATATAAACGGCCCGCCCGTCGCTATTCATCAAATACATATCGCAGATCGAAAGATCTTCGCCCAGTTTCGAAAGAAAGTCTTCCGCCGCGGAGGCCGCCTGCGCGGGCGACTGCTTTGCGCCGATACCGTCTATTGTCCGCATACTCCGGTCGTCAGGCGTAACTTCGATCCCGCTGAACATGGTGTTGATTCCAAAATATGCGATTCCGTCCCGCGCAGACCGGTACACGAGCTTCGCCCATCTTTGAATCGACAGCCGCCCGTTTCGCGTATTCTCAAGTACGCTTGTGTTATCCGCATTGTTCCGCACCCAAAAATACCGCCCGGTATCTCCGCTGACGGAAAGCCCCGTAACGCTTGCGGCCACCTTGTCCGTCGTACCGTCCAGGATGGATTCCGTAACCAGCTTTCCGTCGGACCGCACGGACCCGACCTCCTCCGGTGCGGTTTTCAGCATCTCCCGCAGCTCGGGCAGACGGACGGTCTCGTAGTATTCCCGCTCGTCCTGATAGTCGGCGTTTGTCTGGAGGCTGCACTCAATGGATGTGATCTGCTGCTCGATCTTGGATTTCGTCAGCGGCTGATCGTTGTTCCACATCGCGTCGTCCTCCCAGAGCAGCGACAGCAACACGTCGATTTGTTCCTGCGTGAAGTCCGCGCCGCTTGTTTTGACCATCGGGACGCTCTCCACATCCGGAATCGATACGGGCGCGTTCGCCGTCAGGGTGACGACGCCGTCCGCCGCCTCATACGCGTAAACGTCCGGCGCGTCCAGGCGCTCGCGCAACGTATCGGCGGTTTCCGCCGAGGTATCGCCTGCCGCGGTCTCCACCATCTGCACGGTGTCCAGACGCATCGCGGTCGTGTCGGCCTGCTTCTGTCCGCAGGCCGTAACCAATATCATCAGCGCCGCCGCCCCGATCCACAGGAGAAAGCGTTTCAAGATTCGTTTGATTTTATTCATGCAGCGCGCCTCCTCAATAGCCCTGCTGGCGGTCGATGATGGAACCGTCGATCGCATTGATCGTAAACCAACTTCTCTGCGGCTGATTATATACGCCGTCGCTCCCGGAAGTTGCGGTTCCAAAAAAATCCCAGGCTGGTACGAGGACGCCCGTGTCATATACGTCCACTTCGCGGATGCGGGCGTAGCCGAAACGGATCTCGTCAATTTCAAACGTCATTGCGCTGTCCATGTCGGAAAAATCGTTTGCCGAGAAGAACGTTCCCTCAAACACCTGCATGATCTCGTCGAAGGGAAGGACGAAGGAATTGTCCACGGCAACATCCCCGATTTCGCAGGGCGACGCCCATCGAAAGCCCACGATACCCGTGTCGTCGACATAGACGGTGATCGACTCATAGCCGCAGGCCGGCAGAACCTCCTTATCGTCCTCCGGATCGATATAGGGCTGGCAGTCATTGCTGCAATAGGTCGTCTCCATGCCGTTGATGCTGCGCGTGTAGCGCAGCCGCCAGACGCAACGCAGCGGGTTGGACACACCGTAGCCTGCGACCGACATTCCGCCGCGCACACCGCTTGCATCGGGATCGAAGCTTCCGCCCCAACACATCTGCGCGTCCACACAGGCAATATCCGTTATGTCAAGCGCACTCATCAGTTCGTCGCCTGCCGCAAGGGCCTGCTCCTGCGTCGTTTCGATAACCGGGATGTTCGGTATATCTTCGGAGCGGATCTCACCGGAGGACGTATTATAATTTGCCGCCTCCGCCAGCGCCAGTTCGCTTTCACTCATGTATAGGCCGAATCCGCAAGAGGGCGAAACCCATTTGTCCGGTTCACGCACGTAGGTGATCACGCAGGACGAATCGCGCCCCTGATAAAGCCGCAGCGTCTCATAGCCGGCGTCCGAAGCCGCAACGCCCGTCACCAACAGTGTGTCGCCGGACATCACGCCGCCCTCGCCCGTTTCGGCGTTCCCATAGACTGGGTGTGTCAGATAGCCGGTGATCGGCGCGGATTCGTCCGTCGCTTTGTCCAGCACGGACAGAAGGTATTCGCGTTCGCTTTGCATCTGCTCGTTCCACGCGTCGCCCTTGCTTCCGCCTTCCTCTTTGACAAGCGCATCCAGCGCGTCAATCCGTATTTGAATGGTCGTTCGGTTGTCCGGCCTGTTCCACATTTCCGAGTAGGAGAGCAGTTGCCCTTTCATCAGCGCCCGGATGACCCGATCCGCCCGGTCCTGCGACAGTTCGCCACGGGATACGTTGACGACGGAGAGCTTCGTCGCATCCGGCAGATAGACCTGCGCGTCCACGATCGTCTGTTTTTTTCCGGATTTGTCCGTGAAGTCGGCTGTATACCGTTCCGGGCAGCCGAGCGTTTCGCGAAGGGCGGAACTGTCGTCCACAGCATCCTGTTCAGACGATTGCGCAGCCGTCTCCAGCATCTGCGCCATATCGAGCTGGATGGTAGTGGTGTCGGCCTGCTTCTGTCCGCAGGCCGTAACCAATATCATCAGCGCCGCCGCCCCGATCCACAGGAGAAAGCGTTTCAAGATTCGTTTGATTTTATTCATGCAGCGCGCCTCCTCAATAGCCTTTAATCTCGTCGATCACGCTGCCGTCGATGGCGTTGACCGAAAGGAGCGGTTCGTCATCGTCCGCCAGCAAGTCGTAATCGTCGTTTGGTTCAACTACGATATCGTAAGGCAGGACGCAGCGCGCCGTGCCATAGAAATTCCACACCGGAATCAGGAGCCCGCTGTCAATCGAGTTTACGTCCGGGATTCTCTGGAGCGAAAGCGTGATCCGGTCGATGTTGATTCTGTATTCGTCGTAATCGTCCAAATTGGATTCGAGCGGCTCGTTCACAACGCCCAGCATCTGCTTTGCAACGGACAAAATCGACGAAAACGGGAGCAAATTCGCGTGCGCGACCTCAACCGCGCCGACCGTCAGCGGGGACGTCCAGTTCATGCCGACGATCCCCTCGTCGTCGAGCCGGATATCCAACGTCTCATACGCCCACTCGCAGCCGTCGTTAACGTCTCCGACATAGGTGCGGTAAAACGGGCTCTGCACTTCGACCCCGTCCACCACGCGGCGCGCTTCCACATAATAGGCGTATTTGCCGGTTCCGTCCTCCGTATATTCGCGGGCAAGGCAGACGCGGTACGGCTCCATATCGTCGATCCCAAGCGTATCCAGCAGCGCCGAGGCCTGTTCCATCGCCTGCGCCGGCGTTGTGTCCAGCTCTGCAATCTGCGCTTCATCCGTAACATCTCGCTGTCTGCCCAACGCGTTTGAAACACGGCTGGTGTCGCGATAGCTCAGGTTCGCTTCACTGTGCGGCGCGACCGTGGTATCTCCGTTTACGTTATATTGCACCTCGTCCGTCGGATATTTCACGTTGTTCCAGGCGAACAGCTCGATCGTGTAGGGGTATTTTGGCGCGTTGACCGTCAGAAACTCTTCATACGTGCCGTTCCCCAACGTCTCCTTCTGTGAAAACTGAACCGTCTGGATCGGATCGCCGAGGTCTTCCAGCGCGTTTGGCAGTTGCGCTTTGAGATCGGCAAGATCCGCTTCATATTCCGCGCGCCACGAATCGTCGCCATCCTGGCCGTTCGGCGAATAGTTGCGATCCAAGTCTTTCTGTATCGAATCGATGCGCGCCTGGATCTGGTCCCTTGTCCGGTAGATGTTTTCGTAGTCATACATCGTTTCATCTTTGCAGAAGTAATGAAACACTCTGGCGACAAGCTCCTGCGAAAAATCCGCGGCCGACACACGATAAACCGACAGGTGATCGACCTCCGGAACCGAAACATCCGCCGAAATCGAGATGGTAAATTTCTCAATTTGCGTCGGCAACGCGGTTTCCTCCACACGGTACGGTGCGCCGAGGCTCTCCCGCAGCGTCTGCTCTTCCTCATTGTCGGACGACGTGCTGGCGGCGGTCGCAATCAGCTGTTCCATATCCTTGCTCATGGCCGCTGCGGACGAATCCGACTTCGCCGCGCAGCCAAAGAGCGCACCGGCCAGAAGCATCGATCCGCATATGAGGCAGAGCATTCGTTTCAGCATAGTATCTTCCCCTCGCTTTCCTTTCGCCGCGCAACGCAAACGCAGTGCGCGGTCTTATGGAAACAACGATACGCAAAAAACATCATCGAGTCTTCATTAAAACGTGAACGGATTGTAATTTGTCGGGCCGGCGTCAAGTTTCGTTCGATTCGACCGTGACAATCTGCCCGCGTGTTCGCTCCAGCGTGGTTACGGCAATCTTTGGTATCGCAAAGAGCGAAAACAGCACCAATACGGCGAGCACCACATATAGAAAATTCCATCGTGTCTCAAACATCCTCATAAAACACCACCTTCGCAATCGTCCCAGTCCCCGGTTCGCTTTCAAATTCCAGCCCGGCATGGTGCAGCCGGGCGATTTCGTCCGCCAGCGCAAGGCCGAGGCCGATCCCGCCCGCTTTTCTCGCGCGGGATTTATCCACCATGTAAAACGGCTGTGTAATCTTGTCAAGCTCTTCCTTCGGGATGCCCTTGCCGTGGTCCGTAACGGAGATGACGTTGCCGTGGGCGCGCAACTCGATCGTTCCGCCCGGCGAGGACGCCTTTCCCGCATTGTCGATCAGATTGAGCAGCAGCGAAGTCAGCAGATCCGCCTCCATGGGCAAAACGTCCCTGTCGCATTCGACTTGCAGCGTCAGGCCGCGCTGCCGAATCTGCTCGGCGCAGGACGCGGCGATGCCGTCCAGCAATTTTTGCACGCTCGCAGGCTGCAAGGTCAGTTCACCGTTTTGCCGCAGAACGATCAGCTGCATCATCTTCTGGGACAGCCGCTCGATGCGCTTGCACTCCGCGTCGATGCGTAAAAGCGAATCCTCTTTTTCCTCCTCGGTCATTTTCGTGCCGAGAAGCGTTTGCGCATTGCCGGAAATGCCGGTCATCGGCGTTTTCAATTCGTGGGTCAACGCGCTCATGAGCAGCGTGCGCCGGTCCGCCTCGTCCCGCAGTTCGCGCACCCGGATTTCCACGGCTTCGGCCATGCGGTTGAAGCTGTCCGCCAAATTGCCGACCTCGTCGCTTTCCCGAACCGGGATGCGCCGGTCGTAGATGCCGTCCGCGATCGACTGCGCATTCCTGCTCAGCGTATCGATGGGCTTTAGCACCAGCCGCACCAGCGCCATGAGGATCGCGCCCGTCAGGACCACCGCCGCCAGGTTGATCAGTGCGAACCGGTGCGCCATCTCTTCGATGCCCGTAAAGACGGAGGTAATATCCCTGACCGCATACAGCTGATAATCCGTGTCTTCAATCGTTTCCAGACTGCCGGCGATCAGGATGGAACTGCCGTCGATTTCGACGATAACGTACTGCTGAGAAGTGCCGGAAATTGGCAGGTATCGGTCGGGTTCGATGGTTGTGCAGTTGTAGATCACGTCGTCCCCCGCAAGCAGGATCGTATTTTCGTCGGCAAATTTGCCGATCAGGTACCGTGCGAGGCTCCGCTTGGCCGTGTCGCTGTACTGCCGGTCGATCTGATCGTCCATCGCGGTCGACCAGGACGCGGCCCGCACCTGCTGATCGGTCAGGGTATTCTGTACCGCCAGGTCCAAATTGCTCCGCCCGCTTCCGGTCAGCATGATCAGCGAGCAGGCGCTCACCGCGGCGGTCGCCACGATCAGGGACACGAGGGATACCTTCAGCCATAGCCGCATGCCGTCACCTCAGTCTTCCAGCCGGTATCCCAGCTTGGATATGGTCTTGATCCGGTCGGTCAGATCAAGCTTTTTTCGGAGTTGCGCGATATGCACGTCCACGGTTCGTGTCTCGCCCTGAAACTCCACGCCCCAGACGCCGTGTAACAATCGTTCCCGGGAAAGGGCGATATTCTTGTTCTTTGCAAGCATCACTAAAAGGTCGTATTCCATGGGCTTGAGCGGGATTTCCTCGCCGCCCTTCCGCACGGAGCGTTCCAAAAGATTGATGGAAAGGTCGCCGACCTCCAGTATCCGGCGCATCTTGCCCGTGCGCTCCAGAACCTTTTCGATACGCACCAGCAGCTCCAGCACCTCGAATGGTTTTACGATATAATCCTCCGCCCCGTCCCGCAGGCCGCGCACCTTGCTGTCCACGTCGTTTTTCGCGGTGAGGTAGATCACAGGGATGTCCGCGTGCTTCATGCAACCCATCAGCTCGAATCCGTCCATACCCGGCAGCATGACGTCCAGCAGCGCCAGATCGAAATCCTCGTCGGCGGAAACGGCTTTCGCCGCTTCCGCGCCGTCCAAATAGGAAGCCACCGCGTAACCCGCGCTGGTCAAATTTTTTACGATCACCCGGTTGATGCTTTCGTCGTCCTCGACGACCAGAATCCGGTTTCGCGCCATAGAATCCCCCCCCTTGTTTTAACCATCATAGCACCGTATTTGTAAACAGGTCTTCACCGGGATGTAAACGGATTGTAATCTCTTGCGTTCGGATCGTCGTACCAGTATGAATACGAGAAAGACCCCGTCGGCATAAATGCCGACGGGGTCTTATGAAAGCGTCCATATGACCCGCAAATTTGCATTACCGGTAATCGTCGAGATTAATCGTAATGGCGTACTGCGTCATTTCGTCGTACTGTTCGTCAGTCCGCCAGCCGGTATGGTTTGCGATGCCCGTATACACCGCGCCGTCGCGGAGCGAAACCAGTTCCTCCGGTCCGTCGTCATACTGAACGTACATCTCCCACCAATAGACGGTGGTCGGGATGATCGTGAGCGTCTTTGCCTCGGCCCACTGGCTCGGAGAAATCGTGCTCTCCCAAAATCCGCAGTCGTATTCCAGTTCCTC
>ERZ795048.2148-NODE-2148-length-16290-cov-5.760271_pt1 | contig 16290 bp, 14 predicted proteins | sample MGYA00375132_ERZ795048 | MGnify/ENA primary metagenome ERZ795048 (study PRJEB30177, sample SAMN05720225) | activated sludge metagenome | isolation source: Anaerobic digester | place: Hong Kong | collected 2014-12-17 ...
AGGTGACAGTCCATGTCCCGCATCGTCATCCGCGCCGGCGGCGTACTGACCCCGGACGGGCTTCTCTCCGACGCGGGCGTGATTGTGTCCGGCGGGCGCATTACGCAGGTCGCAAAAAACGCCGAACTCGGCCGTTTGCCGGACGACGACGCGATCGACGCGTCCGACCGTCTGATCGCGCCGGGGTTCGTAAACGGGCACACGCACCTCTATGGTATGCTTTCGCACGGCATCACGGCGGAAACGATGGTGACCGAATTTTCCAGTTTTCTGGAGGATTTTTGGTGGCCGTACGTCGAAAACCGTGTCGACCACGACCTTGTCCGCGCGACGAGCGCCTACGGCATGGCGGAGCTGATCGACAGCGGCGTGACCACGTTCGTCGACGTGCTCGAAGCGCCGAATGCGATTCCGGGCGCGCTTGAAATCGAGCGCGAGGCCGCGGAAAAAGCGGGCCTGCGCGCCGTCCTCACCTTCGAAGCCTGCCAGCGCGTAAGTCCCGAAAACGCCGAGCTGGGTTTCAGGGAAAACGCGGAATTCGTCCGCGCGCACAACGGCAAAGACGCGCTCGTGCACGGCATGATGAGCATCCACACGCTCTTCACCTGCGACAAAAGCTATGTCCGCAGGGCAAAGCGGCTGGCGGCCGAGCTTGGTTGCGACATCCACATGCACCTCTCCGAAAGCGTGTTCGAGCCCGACTGGTCCTTGGAGCATTACGGCAAGCGTCCGGTCGAGCTCTACGACGAGCTGGGTTTTCTGGACGAACGCGTGCTCGCGTCCCAGTGCGTGCAGGTCGTCCCGCGCGAAATGGACGTCCTCGCAAAGCGCGGCGTGCGCGCCGTGCATATGCCGCTGTCCAACTGCGAAGTCGGCGGCGGGGTCGCACCGGTGAGCGATATGCTTTCCCGCGGCATGCTCGTCGGCCTCGGATCGGACGGATACGTCAATAACTTTTTCGAGATCATGCGCGGCGCGTTCCTGATTCCGAAAGCGCATGTTCAAAGCACGTCGGTCATGCCGGCCAGGGATGTATACGACATGGCGGCCGCGCGCGGTGCGGCGGCAATCGGCATGCCCGACGCCGGCAGAATCGAGCCCGGCTGCAAAGCGGATTTGATCACGATCGACCTCGACACGCCCACGCCGCTCAACGAACACAACGTATACGACCAGCTTGTGCTGTTCCGTAATCCGCAGAACGTCTGCGACGTGATGGTCGCAGGACGGTTCTTAAAGCGCAACCACCGTCTGCTCACCGTGGACGCGGCCGCCGCAAAGGCGGAACTGCGCAGGCGCACGCAAATCTTCTGGACTGGAAAGCAGGAGGAAACGCAACATGTTTGACCCGGGCACCCTCACGGGCGCGGATATCTCGACCGAATTTTGCGGCGTGAAGCTGCGTTCCCCGTTTATTCTGAGCTCCGGCCCGCTCGGCTACGGCGCGGAGGGATTGATTCGCGCGCATCAGGCGGGCTGCGGCGCGGTCGTGACCAAGACCATCCGCTACAGGCGCGCAATCAACCCCGTAAAACACATCGCAGCATTTGGCGGCGGCTCGCTCGTCAACTGCGAAAAATGGTCGGACCTGGAGCCGGAGCAGTGGTTTTCGCGTGAAATCCCGCTGGCTAAGCAGGCGGGCGCGGTCGTCATCGCGTCCGTCGGGCATACGCCGGGCGAGGCGCGCGCGCTGGTAAGGGACGCGGCGCAGGCGGGCGCCGACATGATCGAGCTTGTTTCCTACACGGAGGACACGCTGCTGCCTATGTTGGAAACCGCAAAAAGCCTCGTCGATATCCCCGTGATCTGCAAACTCTCGGCAAACTGGCCGGATGCGGTCGCAACGGGGCTGACGTGCATTTCGCGCGGCGCGGACGGCGTATGCGCTGTGGATTCTCTCGGGCCCGTGCTCAAGATCGATATCGAGCATGCGCGTCCCGTGCTCGCCGGCACGGACGGACGCGGCTGGATGAGCGGCGAAGCGCTCCGCCCGCTGAGCCTGCATGTCAACGCGGGGATCGCAAAGGCCCGGCCCGGTTTTCACAATCTCTACGGCTCCGGCGGGTGCATGAGCGCGCGCGACGCGGTGGAGTTCCTCATGGCGGGCTGTTCGTGCGTCGGAGTCTGCTCCGTCGGAATCCTGCGCGGGGTGGACGTCGTCGAGCGCATGTGCGGCGACCTGTCCGAACTTTTGAACCGGCTCGGCTATGCGGATATTGCGTCCGTCCGCGGCGCGGTGCTGCCCCGCCTGCCGGAAAGGGACGTGGTTTCAAAACTGCACTTCACGTTTTCGCCTTACGCAAACGAGCGCGCCGGCTCGCGCGGCTGCTCGAACTGCCGCCGGTGCGTCACCGTCTGCAGTTACGGCGCACGAACGCTGGACTATCCCGACATGCGCGTCGATCCCAGTCTCTGCCGCGACTGCGGGGTCTGCGCGGACGTCTGCCCGACGGGCGCGCTGCGTGCGGACGTTTTACCGCAGGGCGAGGCGGACAAATTGCGGGAAAACGAGCTGAACGCTTTCGATTCCGCGATCGAAACGCTATAGTTATATTTGGAAAGGAACCGCATTCCATGCAGGATATGCCCACGCTGAAACAAATCGGGACCGCATGCGCCGGAATTTTCGGCGCGCTCGCGCAGGACGGCGCGCGGTTCGGCCTGCGCGTTTTTCACGCAGGCTGCGGCGCGCAGGTGCTCTTTGCCGAATCGGACACGCCGGGGTCGGTGCGCGCCGGCGCGCTCGCCGCGTCCCTTTGTCAGGGCGGGCTTGCAACAGCAAGCGCATATGAAGATACGTTCGGCGGACAAACGCTACCGTTCGTTCGTTCAAAAACGGATTCTCCGCGCCTTGCCACGCTCACGCTCCAGTCCGCGTGCGAATTTCGCGGCGCGATGCTCTCCGGCCCGATGAAACTCCATCTGGCGGAAACGGACGAAATCCGTTACGATTCCGGCTCTGAAAGCGGAAGTTATTCCGCCGTTGTGCAGGCAAACGAAATTCCGGACGACGCGTGGATGGTTTCGCTTTCGCAAGCGGCGCGCTGCCGTCCGGAGCAGCTCGCCCTGCTCGTCGCCCCGCAGGAAAGCATGACCGGCGCGGCGCAGATCGCGGGCCGCATGAACGAAAACATGATCTTCACCATGGAGCGTTCGCTTGGGCTGGACGCGAACATGGTTTCCGCCATCGAAGGATATGCGCCCGTCTGCCCGCCGGGTGCAAAATCGAAAAACGGAACCCGGCTTCTGCCGGACGACTTTCTGCACTACGGCGCGTTTTCGCGGCTCACGCTGGCAAGGGGTACGGACATCAACCCGCAAAAGCTTGCTAACGACCTCGCGTTTTCGTCCACGGACATCTTTGGCGCGCTCTTCTCCGACTTGCTGGAGGAAGCAGGCGGCGACTTTTTTAAGATTCCGAACCTCCTGCACATCAACAAGCTCGCCGTGGTCGAGGTTGCCGATCCGCAGAGCGGAAAAACGTACCACTCCGGTTCGTTCCGTCCGGACCTGCTCTGAGATTTTTCCGCCGGTGTGCTATGCTTTTTTCAAGGGGCCGGTCGCGTGCAAAACGCGCACAGAACCGATCGATTCATAAGAAAAGGGATTTGATGCCATGCTGATTCTGAAAAACATTTCGCACCTGGTCGTCGACTCGAAAACCGTGCTTTCCGGCGCGGACATGCGCGTTGAAGGCGAGCGCATTGCCGCCGTCGGCACGCGTCTGCCCGTCCCCGACGGTGCGGAAGTCGTCGATTGCGCAGACTGCGCGGTGCTGCCTGGCCTGATCGATGCGCATACGCACCTGTATCAGATGCTGCTCGTCGGCCGGCAGGACGATCTGCCGCTCTCCGGCTGGTGCGACGAGGTGCTCGGCCCGACCGTCGCGGCGATGTTCCAGCGGATCCCGAGGCAGGAGCGCGAGCGTTTTTCGTACCTCTGGACGGCCGTCGGCATCCGCGAGCTGCTCAAAAGCGGCGTGACCGCATTTGTCAATATGGACATGAATTTCGCGCAGGACGGCATGTTCCGCGCGGCACGGCAGACCGGTGCGCGCGGGTATATGGGCATTGAGCTGGCCGACCTGTTTATGAGTACGGAAGCGGGACGCAGGCGCGACCTGGCCGAAATCGAGCGGCTGCTGAAAGCCTATCCCGAAAACTGCGTGCTCACGCCCTCGGAACCCAATGTCACCAGCGAAATCGCCATGCAGGCGATCGCCGATCTTGCAAAGGCCTATAACGCCCGCGTGCAGACGCATGTGGACGAAACCGCCGCGGAAGCGCGGCAGTGCATCGTCGAAAAAAGCGACCCGGAGCTCCTCTACCTCGACCGCCTCGGCCTGCTTTCGCCACGATTTTCCGCGGTGCACGGCGTACACCTGAATCCCCGGGAGATCACGCTCGCCGCAGAGCGCGGCGTTTCGGTCGTCTATAACCCCAAAAGCAACGCAAAGCTCGGCAGCGGCGTCTGCCCCATCCCCGCGCTGATCGAAGCGGGGATCAATATCGCGCTCGCAACCGACGGGCCCGCGTCCAATGACCGTCTCGATATGTTTGAGGAGATGCGCGCGGGCGCAATGCTCCAGAAGTCGACGAGCCAAAGCCCGACCGTCATTACCGCGAAGGACGTGTTTTCCATGGCGACGAGCGGCGGCGCAAAATTGCTCGGCCTCGATGCCGGCGCGCTGGAAGCGGGGCGTCTCGCGGACTTTTCCATCGTGCCGCTTAACAGGACGCATCTCGGTTTCGGCACGGGCGACGTCGTTTCCACGCTGGTCTGGTGCGCGCAGAGCGGCGACGTAAAGGACGTTTATATCGGCGGGAAACCCGCTCTGAAAGGCGGCTCCGTCACGGGGTTTGACGAAGCGGCCGTCCTTGCGGAGTTTTCCGAAATTTTATTCCGGCTACAGGAGGAAATCCATGCTCAGTCTAAGTGAAAACACCTGCCGTCTCATCGAGACGCGTATCTTGCCGCGTCTCTGGGAGCTCGGCTGCGAACGCCATACGCTGGAAAACGGTGCGATTATGATCGATATGGGCGTTCATGCACCCGGCGGTTATGAAGCCGCGCGGCTGTTCACGCTGGTCACCCTCGGCGCGCTCGGCGACGTCGCCTACGGCAAAATGGTCGTCGGAGACCGCGAACTGGAGAGCGTCGAAGTCCGGCTCGACCGCCCGCATGAAGCGGCGCTGTCCTCGCAGTTTTCCGCGTGGAAGATCAAGCCGTCCGGCGCTTACAGCCTGCCCGGCTTCGGTTCCGGCCCGGCAAGGGCGATCGCCCGCCACGACGGCGTCGCAAAGATGTGGCCGTACCGCGACCGGTTCGAAAAAACCGCACTCGCGCTTCAAACCGCCGAACTGCCGGACGCGTCTGTTGCGGACGACGTTGCGGCCGCCTGCAACGTCAGGCCCGAAAACGTATACCTGCTCGCGGCAAAGACGGGCAGCCTCGTCGGCTGCGTGCAGATCGCCGCGCGCATGGCGGAAGTCTCCCTCTGGGGGCTCGGCTATTTCGGCTTCCCGCTCGAAAAGGTGAAAACCTTTTCCGGCTGCGCCGTGATTCCGCCGGTGGTCGACGACGAGCTGATCGCCATGGACCGCGTCAACAGCTCAACGCTCTACGGGTCCGTCGCGCGGTACGTTGTGGACTGCGAGGACGCCGAGATCGAGCGGGTCCTCCCGCACATGGCGTTTTCCGGGACGGTGCACAATAAAAAAACGTTCGCCGAGCTGTACGACGCGGCGGAGCGCGATATCTTTAAGATGGACACGAACGTGCACAAGGTCGCGCGCATCGAGATCACGAACCAAAAAAGCGGCAAAACGTTCGCCGCGGGCGAGATCGACGTGGACATGCTGCAAAAAAGCTACTTTTCCAACACGCTGTAACGGAGGGTTTTCATGCAAACGGAACAACAATTCGACGTTGCGATCGTCGGCGGCGGCGTCATCGGCGCGGCGGCGGCATGGAAACTTTCGGCGGCGGGCGCGCGCGTCGTGCTGCTCGAAAAGGACGACCTTTGCTCGGGCGCGTCGTGTACGAATCCCGGTTTCTGCGTGCTCAGCTATCGCGAAAACAAGCTTGTCATGTCGCTCGCGCTCGAACAGCAGAGACGCTGGGATGAACTGCAGGCGGAAATCGGCGACGTGGAATACGCCGCTTCCGGCGGGCTGATCCCGCTTACGGACGAAAAACAGGAAGCCGCGCTGGAAAAGCTCTGCCGCCACGCTAAGAAGCTCGGGCTCGACGACATCGGCCTGGTCACGGCAAAGCAGGCGAAGGAACTCGAACCCGCGCTGGACCAAAGCAAACTCGTCGGCGCGTGCTGGTGTCCCGGCGAAGGGCGCGTCAATCCCTTTAAGCTCAACCTCAACATGGCCGCGCGCGCAAAGTCGCTCGGCGCGGACCTGCGCCCGCATACGCCCGTGACCGGCATGCTGATCGAAAACGGGCTCGTTTCCGCGCTGGAAACGCCGGCCGGCTGCGTAAAGGCCGGTCTGTACATCCTGGCGGGTGGCGCGTGGACGCGCGACCTTTCCCGCATGGCCGGGCACGACACGCCGATATTTTACGAGCGCGGCGAAGCGATGGTGAGCATGCAGGCCGCCACGTGCATCCGCCGCATGATCACCGACGGTGCGCTCTTTACGCAGCCTGCAAACGAACACCCGATGGTGGTCGGCGCGTGCCTGGGCCAGACCGCCTCCGGCAACATCGTCATGGCGCAGGCGACGACGCGGCCGGGCAATTACGACAAGTCCAGCACGTTCGAAGGCCCGCGCGCGGTCGCGCGCCGCGTGCTCTCGCTCTTTCCTTCGCTTTCCGATCTGGAGATCATCCGCATGTGGGCGGGGCTCGTTTCCTATGCGGCGGACAGGGAGCCCGTCTTCGGCGCGTACGACTCGCCGAAAAACCTGTTTGTTGCGAACTCCTTCCACAGCGCGATCGCGCTCTCGCCCGCCATCGGCGATATGATTGCGGCGTACTGGAAGTCGGGCGCGATTCCCGAGGAAGCGAAGGCCTACACGCCGGAACGCTTTAATGCATAAAAGCAGCCCCGCTTGTGCGGGGCATTATTTCATTCTTAAGTTCTTATTGCGCATGCAGGAATCGACCACGCGGCGTGCCGTCGGGTCCGCCGTCCTTTGAAACGAGTCCGCCGCGCAAAAAAACGTACCGCACCGTGCAACCGACTTCGAACCCTTCCCAGACGGAATAACCCGCGTTGCCGTGCTCCGCTTTTGCGGAAAGCACCCGCGGCGCGTTCGGGTCGATCAGCACGACGTCCGCGTCCGAGCCGATGGAAAGCGCGCCCTTTTTCGGGTGCAGCCCGTATCGCCGCGCCATCTTGCGCGGCTATCTTTGCGCCTTTGATCAATACCGGACACCTTTCCATTTTCTCATACTCCATGTTTTCATTATAATCGACATTCCGTATTTGAACATTATTGCAAAACATACTTGCACATATGTGCGTATAGCCCCAAAACCCCCTGCTTCCGGCGGTTTTCGGTTGCTTTGAATTTTTCGGCTTCATATAATCTGTATATAGTTTTCGGTTGCCGCGTACATTTTCAATACCCTGCGAGGTGGTTTTTACATGCCGTTATACGGAGAAAAGCAATTTCATATCATCAACCATTCCGCACCGCGCGTCGACGGGTTCGACAAGGTGACGGGCCGCGCGCATTACGCCGCGGACGTAAAATATCCCAACATGGCGTATGGCGCGATGCTCCGGCTCGACGGCGTCGTCAGCGCGCGCATCCTCTCCATCGATACGTCCGAAGCACTGAAGCTCCCGGGCGTGCTCGCCGTCGTTACCGCGGCCGACATGCCCAAATCTGTCAGCTGGGCAACGTACCGCTACATCACCGACCGCGTCCGCTATGTCGGCGACGTGGTCGCGCTCATCGCCGCGGAAACAAAGGAGCAGGCCGAGGAAGCAAAAAAGCACATCCATGTGGAGTACGAGGAAGCGCCCGCCGTGTTCGACGTGTTCGAGGCGATGAAGCCCGGCGCACCGCTTGTGCACGAAGAATACCCGAACAACATCTTTAAGGAGTCGCATTATACGCTCAAAAAGGGCGACGTGGAAGAAGGCTTTGCCGAAGCCGATCTCATCGTCGAACGAAAATACACGACCCAGTACGTCGAGCACGCGTACATCGAGCCGGAAGCGGTGGTCGCGGTGGAAAACCCGTCCAACGGCGACATCACGGTGCACGCCTCGGCGCAAAACCCGTTTTTCACGCGGCGCTACGTTGCGGACGCACTCCAGATCCCGCTCAACCGCGTGCGCCTCATTCAGGAGACGCTCGGCGGCACGTTCGGCGGCAAGGAGGAAGGCGTCGGCCTGCTGGCCGGGCGCTGCGCGTATCTCTGCCGGCTGGTCCACCGTCCGATGAAGATGGTCTTTTCGCGCGAGGAATCGCTGATCGAAAGCAGCAAGCGGCATCCGTTCCATTTCACCTACAAGGCGGGGCTGAAAAAGGACGGGCGCATCGTCGCCTGGAAGGCCACGCAGATCGACAACTCCGGCGCCTACAATAATCAGACGCAGTTCATGAACTGGCGCGCAACGGCGCATTGCGCGGGCGCTTACGATATCCCGAACGTCGAAGCGGACACCTTCGGCGTATTCACCAACAACATCCACTCCGGCGCGTTCCGCGGCTATTCCAGCCCGGAGCTGATCTATGCGCAGGAACAGTTCATCGAAGAACTCGCCGAAGAAGTCGGCCTGACCCCGCTGGAGATGCGGCGTCTCAACTGTCTCAAAAGCGGTTCGCACGTCGCCACCGGCGGCGAGGTGGAATACGTCGTTCTGCCGGAAATGATCGATTGCACGGCGAAGCAGACGGACTATGCAAAAAAGCACGCGGCGTTTCAAAAGCAGACCGGGCGGGTCCGGCGCGGTATCGGCATGGCGATCTCGCACCGCGGCTGCGGCTACGGCGCGGAGTCGCCGGACGCGGCGGGCGCGTTCATCATCGTCAACGAGGACGGCTCCGTTCTGCTGCACTCCGGCCTGGCCGAAAACGGGCAGGGCCTCAAGACCGTCTATTGCCAGATTGCCGCGGAATCTCTCGGCGTACCGGTCGATTCCGTCCGCTTTTACGGCACGGACACGCACTGCATCCCGGACAGCGGCATGACGGTCGCTTCGCGCGGGACGGTCATGGGCGCGCAGCCGGTCAAAAAGGCGGGCGACAAACTGAACAGGATTTTACGCGAAAACGCCGTCGGGCTCGGCCTGTTCAAAGCCGGCAAGGGCGGCGCGGACCGAGACCGGACGGCGGACGACCTGGTCCTGCGGGACGGCTTCTTCTTCGACCCGGATCACCCCGACTACCGCGTTTCGCTCGCGGAGGTCGCCGGCGCGGGCCTCTGGCGCGGCATGTGCCTCTCGGCGTACGAATGGTTCACGCCGCCGCCGTGCGTGCAGGACCACGACACCCAGCAGGGCAAAGCGTTCCCGACGTATTCCTACGCCTGCGTGGTCGCGGAGGTCAAGGTGGACATGGGCACCGGCGAAGTTTCCGTCGAGCGCGTCACCAGCAGCCACGATGCGGGCACGGCCATCAACCCCGCGATGGTCGAGGGCCAGATCTACGGCGGCGTGCTCATGGGCCAGGGCTACGGCACCATGGAGGAGGTCGTCACGAAAAACGGCTTCGTCAAGACGCAGAACCTCGACGAATACCTGATCCCGACCGCCATGGACATGCCGGATATCCATATCAACATCTTCGAGTGCGACGACCCCAGCGGCACCTACGGCGCAAAGAGCGTCGGCGAACCTGCCATGGAGTGCGTGGCCGCCGCGGTCGCAAACGCGGTCGCAAACGCGACCGGCAGGCGCGTGCGCAGCAATCCGGCAGGGCTGGAAAACGTGCTGCTCGGCAAAAAACTCTGGTGAAAGGAGCGAACGAACATGCAACGCTTTACATACCTTTCCCCGAAGACGCTGACCGAAGCGCTTGAGCGGATGCAAACCTATGCCGGGCGTATCCGTCCGCTCGCGGGTGGCACGGACCTGATGGTCGAGCTGCGCAGGGACGACGGCACGCTCTCCGGTATGGACTACGCGCTCGATCTGACGGACATCCCCGAACTGACCGGAATTTCAAACCAAAGCGGACGCGTTACCGTCGGCGCTATGGCCACGCACGATGCCGTTGCCCATTCGTCCGTTATACGGTCCGCCGCGGACATGCTTTCGGAAGCCAGCCTGAGCGTCGGCGCGCAGCAGATCCGCAACGTCGCGACCATCGGCGGCAATGTCTGCAACGCCGCGGTCGCCGCGGACACGCTCTCCCCGCTCGCCGCGCTGGACGCGGACGTAACGCTGCAAAGCGTTTCCGGAACGCGCGAGCTTCCGCTGGCGGACTTCATCACAGGCGCGGGTAAAACCGTGATCCGCCCGGACGAACTGCTCACGCAGATCGCGTTCGTCCCGCTGACCGGCTGGCATACCGCGTTCGTCAAACTCGGCCGCAGGAAGGCGCTCGCCATCTCGCGCATGAACGTCGCCGCCGCGCTCAAACTCGAAGGCGGCAGGATCGCAGGCGTGCGGATTTCGCCCGGCTGCGTGTTCGCTTCGCCAAGGCGCGTTTCGGCCGCGGAGGAGCTTCTTCTCGGCAGTAAACCGTCGAAGGAACTTTTTGAACGGTGCGGCAAGGCCGTCTCGGAGGAGATGGTGAAAATCACCGGCGTGCGCTGGTCGACCGAATATAAATACCCCGCGCTGTCGGCAATCGTAAGCCGCGCTCTTTGCATCGCGGCGGGCATCCCGGAGGAAGCAACATGAGCGAACTGAAATTTATTTTAAATGACAAACCCGTCTGCGTCGAGGTCGAGGACAACGCGCGGCTTCTGGACGTGATTCGCGACACGCTGGGTCTGACCGGCACCAAGGAAGGCTGCGGCGTCGGCGAATGCGGCGCGTGCACGGTCATCGTCGACGGGGACGCGGTGAACTCATGCCTCATGCCAGCCATGCGCGTCATGGGCAAATGCGTCACCACGGTCGAAGGGCTCGCCAAAGACGGACGGCTCGACAGGCTCCAGCAGGCAGTGCTGGACCATCACGCGCTGCAATGCGGATTCTGCACGCCGGGATTTCTGATGAGCGCGAAGGCGCTTCTGGACAAAAATCCGCATCCCACGCGCGAGGAAATCAAGGTCGCCCTTGCCGGCAATCTCTGCCGTTGCACGGGGTATGAACAAATGATAGAGGCTGTTTTAGATGCCGCGGAACGCGAAGAATAAGTTTTTTATTGACTCTTTTTAAAGAAAGAATAAAACGGTTGATTGAAGCTGTATTCGACAAGGCTGAATACGCAAACGTAGTTCTCTTTCTAACACAACCTACTGTTTAACATGTGGATTTCTCTGCTTCTTCCTGCTCAGAGGAAGAAGGAAAGAAGAATTGCTATACGCAAAGGAGGGAACCGTACCATGATCGACACCTGGCAAGTCGTGCCGAACATCCTTGAAAAATTCAAACCTTTCGGCATGACGGCAAAAGGCGCGGCGGTATCATACCTGTTCGCGCTGGTCTACATCGTCCTGCTGGTCGTCCTCGGCCTGTGGTGGAACAAGCACCTGCCCTCGTCCGTTGCGGAGGACGGCTGGAGCAGTCGCACCATCGCACGCATCGCAATCCTGACGGCGCTGTCGGCGGCGGGCGGTCTCATCACGCTGCCCGGCGCAACCAGCATCCGTTTCGATTCGCTCGCCGGCTATTTCGGCACGCTGATCTTCGGCTGGCAGATCGGCGCGATCGTCGCGGCGTTCGGCGCGTTCTTCTCGGAGCTCATGAGCGGGTTTTCCGGCTGGGCGCCGCTCGCGCCGTACTACATGATCACCATGGCGCTGGCGGTCACGTGCTTCGGCATCGCGACCAAAAAATTCGGCAGGATTCCCGGCATCATCGTCGGTACGGTGGTCAACACGCTCTGCGTCGCCCCGTGGCCGCTCATGATGGGCTGGGCCATGCTGGCGGCGACCATCGTCCAGCAGGTGCTCGGCTCCTACGCCAACTGCATGCTTGCGGCGTTCGCGTATGCGGCGATCACCGCCGCGCAGACCCGCAGGCGCTATGAGGAGCCCGTGGACGAAGAAGAGCTTCGCATCGTAAGCGCCATGCTCGAGCAGGCCGCAAAGGACAACCCCGGCGCGGCGCTGAAAGCGCAGTTTCGGGAAAAGCAGTCCCAAAAGTCGCCGAAGGGCACGTTCATGCTCTTCTTCGGCGCTTCCATGGTGCTGTTCCAGATCATCTTCATTTTCTACAAGCTGGTCCGCACGAAAAAGGGTCCGGACGTCGCGTTCGAATCCTTTGCGGACTTCCTCACGTTCGTCAAAACCTACTGGGTCGGCCTGCTGGGCGCCGTGCTGGCGGTCTGGGGCCTGATCCGCCGCATCAAGGCCGCCGCGAAAGCGAAGGCCGCAGGAAAGGAGGCGTAAGCGCATGGCGGAACCGATCATCAAAATCGAAAACGTCAATTTCGTATACGAGGGCAGCCGCCGCAGGGCGATCGCGGACATCGGCCTCGACGTATACAAGGGCGAATTTCTCGTCGTCACCGGCCCGACGGGCGCGGGCAAGAGCACGCTCTGCCAGTGCCTCAACGGCATCATCCCGCACTTTACCAAGGGCGTCATGACCGGCAGCATCAACGTCGTCGGCATGGATACGCGCGAACATCCGGTATACGAAATGGCGCCGCACATCGGGCTCGTTTTTCAGGATGCGGACGCGCAGCTCTTCGGCATGACGGTCGAAGAGGACATCGTCTTCGGCCCGAGCAACCTCGGCTACGATTACGAGGAGTGCATGCGCCGCATCGAAAAGGCGCTCGGCGACCTAAACATCGAAGCGCTGCGCGAGCGGAAGCCGCAGGAGCTTTCCGGCGGGCAGAAGCAGTCCGTCGCCATCGGCGGGGTGTACGCCATGCTGCCGGAGATCATCATCTTCGACGAGCCGACATCCATGCTCGACCCCTGGGGCAAGCAAAACGTCTTTTCCATCATCAAGGACATCAACAAGGTTTACGGCATCACCATCGTGCTCGTCGAGCATGAGATGAACCATATCGCCAAATATGCCGACCGCGTCTGCGTCATGGACCGCGGGAAAATCGTCCTCTGCGGAACCACTGAAGAAGTCTTTCAGCAGACGGACCGGCTGCGCGAGCTCGGCATGAACGTGCCGCAGTCCATCGAGATCGGCAACCTTCTAAAGCGCGACGGCGTGATCGGCCGCGTCCCGCTTTCGGCGGACGCGCTGATCGCCGAACTCAAGGCGCTTCCGGGCCTGCCGAAAACGCCCTGCGCGGCGGACGATGCGGCGCGGCGGCAGGAAGCGGAAGCCGGGCCGGTCGTCGAGGCGGAGCACCTCGTGTTCAGTTATCTCGGCGAAACGAACCAGCTCGACGACGTCTCCGTCACGTTCCGCAAAGGCGATTTTACGGCGGTCATCGGCCAGAACGGCGCGGGCAAGACCACGCTCATGCGCAGCATCATCGGGCTTTTAAAGCCGCAGTCCGGCAAGATCCTCGTCTGCGGAAACAACATCACGGAAAAGACCGTCGCCGAGCTTTCGGCCGACATCGGATATGTTTTCCAGAACCCGGACGAGCAGATCTTTACCGACAGCGTGCTCGACGAGCTCTACTTCGGCCCGGACAACCTCGGCCGCGACCGCGAAAAATCCAAAGCGCTGGTAAACGAAGTGCTCGGCGACGTCGGGCTGGAACGCTACGAAAACACCTGGCCGAAGTATCTTTCCAAGGGCGAGCGCCAGCGCCTGAGCATGGGCGCGATCATCACCATGGACCCGGAGGTCGTCATCGTGGACGAGCCGACAACCGGGCAGGACTGGCGTGAAACGCTCTGGATCATGGACCTGCTCAAAAAGCTCAACGACCGCGGCAAAACGGTGCTCATCATCACGCACAACATGGAGATCGTCTGCCGCTACTGCAATCGCGTGGTCGTCATGCGCGGCGGGAACATCCTGCTCGACGGCGCGCCGCGGGACGTGTTCACCGAGGTGGAAACGCTGAAAACCGCCTACGTCGAGCCGACCGACATCACGCGGATCGCGCAGGCGCTGCCGTACATGCCGGACAACATCCTGTCTGTACAGGAATTTTACGATTGCTTCACGGCGATCCGAAAGGGGGCGTAACGCATGCTGGTCGATTACCGAAAGCTTGACACCTGGGTGCACCGGCTGAATCCGAAGGTGTCCATGCTGGTCGTGTTGTTCGTGATCGTCGCTTCGATCGTCTGGACAAACGTGCTGTTCCTCGCTGCGCTGACGCTCGTGCTTTACCTCGTCGGGGTCAGCTGCCGCTTTCCCTGGAAGCAGATCGCGTGGTTTTTGAAATTTGCGTTGTTTGCGTCCATACTGATCCTGATCATTCAGGCGTTCACCATCGATCAGAGCCTGATCGAGACCGAGTGGATCCGGGAAACCGTTTTATTTTACGTGCTCCCGAATCATAAGGGCGCGGTCATGCTCGGGGGCCTCCTTTACGGCCTTGCGGCGAGCCTGAAGATCTACATGGTGGTGTTTGCCATTGCGATCCTCGGGTACTCCGTGCCGCCGACGGAATTCGTCCGCGGTTTAGGCAAGCTCCCGTTTGCGTCCAAGCAGCTCACGTTCATCTTCTCGACCGCGTGGCGCTTTATCCCGATCATCCGCGGGCAGGCCCTCAACCTCATGAACGCGCAGAAGACGCGCGGCATGGAGCTTGAAAAGGGCAAGCTCGGCGAAAAGCTCAAAAAGATGATGCGCATCGTTACGCCGCTGCTTTCCAATTCGCTGGAGATCGGCTCGGACATCGCGCTGACCATGGAGGCGCGCGGGTTCGGCGCGACGAAGAAATCAAAGTTCGTCCGCCCCGGCAAGACGAGCCCGGGCGCGATCGTCGCCTGCGTCGCGGTCCTGCTGCTCATCGCCGCGCTGATCTACACTTCCGCGCTCGGCATCGGAGTGATGTAGCCATGAGCCGGATTCTCGTGCTCGGCGCCGCCGCGATGGACACCGTCGCGCGCGCGCGTTCCTTCCCGAAAACGGACGACATCGTTTCTGCCGAAAGCGTGCTGCATATCCCCGGCGGTTCCGCCGCAAACGTGGCGGTCGGACTCAGCCGCCTTGGCGCGGACGTTTCGTTCCTTGGCACCGTCGGCGCGGACGCGGACGGGGACGCGATCGCCGCGGCGTTCGACGACGAGCGCGTAAAAACCGCGCACTTGCTCCGCATTCCGGACGGGCGGACCGCCGGAACGTTTATCGCCGTCGATTCAAGCGGCGAGCGGATCATGTTTTCGCTCGGCGGCGACGCGGTGTACACGCGCGTTTCGCAGCTTGACGGGATCGATTTTTCCGTTGACGCGCTGTATATCGCCGAGGCGTTTTCGGAGGTCGGCGCTGCTGCTGCGGCCCGCGTCCTTGAAAAGGGCGGCCGCGTGTTTTTCGCGCCCGGCGGCGTGATGTGCGGCTATGGATTAGACAAACTCGGCCCGCTGGTCCAAATTTGCGGCACCATGATCGTCAGCTTGCCGGAACTGAAAAGCCTGACCGGCCGGTCCGACGTCAGAGCCGGTGCGGACGCGTTGTTTTCCGCGGGCGCGAGGGAGCTTGTCATCACCCAGGGTGCGCACGGCGCGGGCTTTTACACAAAGCGCGGGTTTATGTTCGCACCCGCCGTCTCCGCGAACGTCGTCGACACCACGGGCGCGGGCGACGCGTTCGCGGCGGCGTACCTGTTTTCGGAACTGCGCGGCGACCCGCCCAGAGCGCGGCTGATGTTTGCAAACCGCTGCGCCGCGTTTGCGGTGTCGCATGTCGGCGCACGCACAAGCCCGCGGCCGGACGAAATCGATATGGAGGAGCCGTCTTGAACCAGCAATCGAGCCAGTCTTTATTCGAAGAATGTCTGTCGCTCTGCCGCGAGCTGATCGCTTCCCCAAGCGTCTCCGGCGAAGAGCGTGGCGTGGCGGACGCGCTGTCCGGCTATTTCCGCAAATGCGGCGTGACGGAGATCGTCACGGACCGCTGCGGAAGCCTCGTCGCGTTCATGCGCGGCGACAAGCCCGGCAAAACGATCCTGTTCGACGGGCATATGGACACCGTGCCCGTCGTCGACGGGGAAAAATGGCCGCACGGACCGTACGCCGGAGAGATTGAAAACGGCAGGCTCTACGGGCGCGGCGCTTCCGACATGAAGTGCGCGCTCGCGTGCATGGCCGTCGCCGCCGCCGCGCACTGGA
>ERZ795048.2152-NODE-2152-length-16274-cov-5.479808_pt1 | contig 16274 bp, 17 predicted proteins | sample MGYA00375132_ERZ795048 | MGnify/ENA primary metagenome ERZ795048 (study PRJEB30177, sample SAMN05720225) | activated sludge metagenome | isolation source: Anaerobic digester | place: Hong Kong | collected 2014-12-17 ...
TATCATGAACAGGCCCTCTCTGGATAAATTCGAGCCTAAGATGGCTGAGGGGGGACAACTCATCGTCAATACATCCATCGTCGACCGTGAAGTCCAGCGAAAGGATCTGGATGTCCTCGCCCTGGCCTGCAACGATATCGCCCTGAAACTCGGCGATATCCGATACGCCAATATGGTGGCTCTGGGAGCTTTCTGCAAAAAAACAGGAGTCGTCAAACTGGAAACTCTCAAGGAGTCTCTCAAGAAAGTGCTTTCCGCACGTCGTCAGAATCTCGTTGAAATCAACCAGAAAGCCCTTGAAAAAGGGTATGAATTAGGATAAACTAATCGGAAGGGGGGAAATGTCCCCCCTTCACACCATTGCATTTTAAAGGGGGATTATGTCGAAGATTGGTTCCATGTTGCGTGCCGTGGGATTGATAGACGATGCCCAGCTTCAAAGGGCATTGGAAGAACAGAAAAGGACCCATGAGACCATCGGGACCATCCTTGTCAAATTAGGTTTTGTCTCCGAGACCGATTTGACCAATACTCTGGGCAAGCAGCTTGGCGTCGCTTCCGTCGACCTTTCTCATTTTGAGATCGATGCTAATGTCCTCAGGATCATTCCCGAGGATATCGCGCGCAAGTACAAGGTCATCCCGCTGCACCGTATGGGCTATACGATCACTCTTGCCATGGCCAACCCCACCAATGTCATGGCCATCGACGATATCAAATTCCGCACAGGATACAATATTGAGCCGGTAGTCGCCGCCGAGACCTCCATTATGAAATCCATCGACGCCTATTACGGGACCAACTCTACTGAGATGACTGATATCTCTGATGCTTTGGACGAGAATATGGATCTTACCGAGTTCGAGGTCATCGAGGAGGAGGACGATGTCAGTGAGCAGGAGCTCCTCAGTCAGGTGGAGGATGAGCCTGTGGTCAAACTTGTCCAGCAGCTCATCGCTAAGGCTGTCATGGACCGGGCCAGTGATATTCATATCGAACCCTATGAAAAGACCGTCCGTGTCCGTTTCCGTGTCGACGGGACGCTCCAGACTGTCCTGGAACCTCCCAAGAAACTTCAGAATGCCATAATTTCGCGTATTAAGATTTTGTCAAAGCTGGATATCGCTGAGCGTCGTCTCCCCCAGGACGGCCGTTCGAAGTTCAAAGTCTCAAAGAATAAAGTCGTAGACCTTCGTGTCTCCACCCTCCCAACGGTCTTCGGGGAAAAGGTGGTCATGCGTATCCTCGACAAGGAGAACCTGCGCCTTGATATGACCAAACTGGGTTTTGAAAAGGACGATGAAGAGAAGTTCAAAAAGGCCATTTCCGCCCCCTACGGGATGGTTTTGGTCACCGGCCCCACAGGCTCCGGAAAGACCACGACCCTTTATTCGGCTCTCTCCAGCCTGAACCAGGTCGATGTGAATATCATGACAGCGGAAGACCCTGTGGAGTTCAACCTGAAGGGGATCAACCAGGTCAATGTCCATTCCGAGATCGGCCTGACGTTTGCAGCTTCCCTGCGTTCCTTTTTGCGCCAGGATCCCGATATCATCCTTGTGGGAGAGATCCGTGACTTCGAGACAGCGGAGATCGCCATAAAAGCGGCCCTCACAGGCCATCTTGTCCTCAGCACACTCCATACCAACGATGCTCCCTCCACCGTCAACCGTATGATAAACATGGGTGTGGAGCCTTTTTTGATCGCCTCGTCCACTGTCCTTGTCCTGGCACAGCGGCTCATGCGCACGCTTTGTCCCGCTTGTAAAGAGGAATACCGTCCCACCGATGCTGAGCTGGTGAGCCTGGGGATCACCCGGGAGGAAGCAGCTTCTATCAAATTCTATCAGAAACGGGGATGTCCCAGCTGTAATAATTCCGGTTATAAAGGCCGTGTGGCCATCTACGAAGTCATGCCCATGTCGGAAAACCTGCGCCGTGTGGTCCTGGAGCGGGGGTCTGTTCTGGATATTAAAGAAGTGGCCCGACGCGAAGGGCTGAGGACCTTGAGGGAGAGCGCTGTTCTGAAATTCAAACAGGGTATTACCTCTTTTGAAGAGATCATTCGGACCACATTCGAGGATTAAGGAGGCCGTTCATGGATTTCAATGATGACAAGTCGGGACTGAGCAGCGGCAGCTCGCTCCGGAATGAGACAAACTCTTTTTCTGCTCCGACGACGAAGATCAATGTCACGGAGCTTTTCAAGTATATGCAGCAGCGGGGGGCGTCAGACCTCCACATCACAGTTGGGAAACCTCCTGTGGTCCGCGTAGACGGCACTCTCCAGGAAATTCCCAATATGCCCATTCTCAGCCCGCAGCATACCCAGGCGCTGGTATACAGTATTCTTACAGATGCTCAGAAGAAGCAGTTTGAAGAGACAAATGAGCTCGATTTTTCATTTTCCGTGAAGGGAGTCTCCCGCTTCAGAGGAAATGTGTTTCGCCAGCGCGGGGCTGTGGGGATGGCCGTCCGGACGATTCCCTTCGAGATCAAGCCCTTTGAGCAGTTGGGATTACCCCCGGTGCTCAAAGACCTCTGTAACAGGCCTAACGGCCTGGTCCTTGTCACCGGCCCTACGGGATCGGGGAAATCGACTACCCTGGCCGCTATGGTGGATTTTATCAATGAGCACACCAAGGCTCACATCATGACCATCGAAGATCCCATAGAGTTTGTTCACCGGCACAACAACAGCGTTATCAACCAGCGTGAAGTGGGGACAGATACAAGCAGCTTTGAGATCGCTTTGAAGCACGTTCTGCGGCAGGATCCCGACGTGATCCTCATCGGAGAGCTTCGCGACATCGAATCCATGCGGATCGCCCTGAAGATCGCAGAAACAGGCCACCTTTGCCTGGCCAGTCTCCATACCAATTCAGCCGCTCAGACTATCTCCCGTATTGTGGATATCTTCCCGGGCCATGAAAAGCAGCAGGTCAGGACACAGCTTTCCTTTGTCCTCGAGGGAGTCGTCTCCCAGCAGCTCATCCCGTCAAGCCGCGGGGGGCGGATCATCGCCTATGAGATCCTGGTGGCGACACCGGCTATCCGGAACCTTATCCGCGAAGACAAAGTCCAGCAGATCGTCTCCCATATGCAGACAGGGCAGAAGTACGGGATGACCACGCTGAATGCCATGCTCTATAAGCTCTATACGGAGCGCTATATCAGTTATGAGGATGCGGTGAAACGGTCGCCGGCTCCGGAAGAGCTGATCAATAAGATCAATACAAGAACGTGATGAGATAAGGGAGGTTTTCTATGCCGGTTTTCAAGTATACGGGAATGGTAGGGTCCAAACGGACCGAAGGGGAGATCCAGGCCGCAAACATCGAAGATGCGACCCGTATTCTGACCGGACGGAATATCGCCGTTGAGAATATCTTCAAAAAGCCGACTGAGCTAAGTTTCTCTTTCGGAACGGGAATCAAGACCAAGGATATCGTCGTTTTTACCCGCCAGTTTTCCACTATGCTCAACGCCGGGATCAACCTGGTGGATTGCCTCAGCATCCTGGGAGAACAGATCGATAACAAAGCCTTCAAAAATGTCATCCAGAATGTCCGGAATGAAGTGGAATCGGGTAAGCCTCTGAATGAGGCCCTGAGGAAATACCCCAAAGTCTTCAATAACCTTTACTGTTCCCTCGTGGAGGCGGGTGAAGCAGGAGGCCTGCTGACCAACGTCCTGGACCGCCTCTCTATCTATATGGAAAAGAATATGGAATTGATAGGGAAAGTAAAATCAGCCATGACCTATCCGGTCATCATCTTGATTGTGGCGTTAGCCCTGATCATAGGCATGATGTATTTCGTCATCCCAACTTTTGAAGAGATGTTCGACAGTATGGGGCAGACTCTGCCCTCACTGACGCAGTTCGTAGTCAATGTCAGCCGTTTTACCCAAAAGTATATCGTTCATATCATTCTTGTGATCATTTCGTCTGCTGTCATATTCGTCACATGGAAGCGGACGAAAAAGGGCCGTTATGCTTTGGATAAGATCATTCTTAAAACTCCGATCTTCGGGGATATCACCAAGAAAAATGCCGTGGCCCGGTTTTCCAGGACCTTCGGGACTCTGGTGGCCAGCGGGGTGGATATTCTCAAGTCCATGGAGATCACCGCCCGGACTGCCGGTAACTCGGTGATCGAGGCTGAACTGATGAAAGCCCGGACCAAAGTCTCGGGCGGGTCCGAGATCGCTGTCCCGCTGGGAGAAGCCAAGGTCTTCCCCCCTATGGTCGTCTCGATGATCTCCGCCGGTGAAAAATCGGGTTCTCTCGAAGATATGCTGGCCAAGATCGCCGATTTTTACGAGATGGAAGTGGACCAGGCGGTGGGAACCCTGACAACGGCCATGGAGCCCCTTATCATGGTCTTCCTCGGAGGCGGGATCGGGACCATTGTCATCGCCCTCTTTATGCCGATGTTTACCATGGTGTCCGCTATTTCATGAGAGGCTTGTTTCATCCGAAAAACTATCACTCTTCAGCTTTCTCCTCTGCGGAGCCCATGAATCTGCTCAGGGCTGTCCTCTCCGATTTTTCTGCGATTCCTTATGAGAACCTGACAAAGATCATAAAATTTGCCCGGCAGGGAGGGCGTGCCCCCCGGGAGATCCTCCGACATCCCCTGGAGGTCTTCGAAGACCATGAGCGCTACGGATTAGGCGGAACCTGTTTTTCGCTGACGTATGCCTTAAAAAGTCTTCTGGATCCTTTGGGAATCCCCACTTTTTATATAACAGCGGATATGAAAACAGGGAAAAATGTCCACTGCGCCCTGATAGCTGAACTCAGCGGGGCTCAATACCTGGTGGATCCGGGATATCTCTTCTCTGAACCCCTTCCCCTTCTCAACGGAGGCCGGAAGAAGGGAACCTCCCAAAAGTTTGTCTTTGCAGCCCTTGAACAGAGAGAAGGCCGGTGGAATCTTTTGACATTTCATCCTTCGGCCGGAATGAGATGGCGTTATGCCTTTGACGATATCCCGGTTTCAGAGAACGAATTTTTCCAATACTGGCGGGCTTCCTTTTTTGCTAAAAGTATGAATCACTTATGCATATCCTGTGTCTCTGAAGACCGACAGGCCTTCTTCGCCGGTGATTTTATGCGTGTGACCACCCCGGTATCAAAGACCAATATCAATGTCAAAAAGGAAGCTCACAAAAAGGTCAGGGAGGTCTTCGGGATCGAGGAAAAGATCTTTTTCGAGGCTCGGGAAGCCCTGGAAAGCCTGAGGAGCATTAAGGTATGAACCGGCCCCTTGTCAAATATTTTACAGGGGTCCTGTGCTCTCCCGTCATCCCCCGGGAGGAGATCATCACAGCCCTTGAAGAGGCCTTCGGGGCCGTCGATTATGTTAGTCCTGAGTTCCCTTTTTCTTCCACAGACTATTATGTTCCTGAGATGGGCCGGGGGCTCATCCGTTTTTTTGTCTCCTTTTCCCCGTTAGGGGATCCTGCAGCCCTTCCCCGGTGGAAGAGAACAACCTCTTTTCTGGAAAAGAAGTGGGAGCAGGAGGGGGCGCGCCGGGTCAACCTGGATCCGGGATATATGGATACCTTTAAAGTCGTTCTGGCTTCCTTCAAGGAGGGAGGGCAGAAGATCTATCTGGGAGAAGAGGTCTGGGCGGACATGACACTGCAGTTCAGAAAAGGAGAATGGATCCCCTTTCCATGGACCTTTCCCGATTTTGCTGGAAGCGCCTACCGTGATGTCCTGGACAAAATCAGGCAGAAGTTGAAAGAAGATAACAAACTGCAACATAAATGTTGACTTTGAGCTCTCTTATGATACGATAATGGAGAAATAATACGGAGGTGGTGTATGAACAATAGAGGGAAAAGCATGATTCTTCTGGACCTTATCATAGTCGTTCTTTTAGGGGCCCTGATATATTCTTTCGTCAGGCCGACACAATTGAACCAGAAGGACCTGCATAGCCGCTCTGAAGCGGAAAAAGCCTTATCGACCCTTCAAGTGGCGATTGATATGTATAAGACCAAATATGACGGCGAACTGCCCGGAACGAGCGGTGAAGGACTGGACGCTGTCAACGGAATCGTCGAGGATATCAAGCGTTCCGGAGTGTTCCAGTTTGAGAAAGTCGATCTGGATGATTTGAAGACTGTTTTTGCTTCCGGTGTTCAGGGGACAAAGTATCAGGAGATGTCCGGCGGCGGATATGAACTGACCGTCTTCGCCAAAGACCGTTATCCTTACAAATATGTCCTGAACCAGGAAAAGATCACCATTGTGGATCCTGAGAAAGTCCTTGTAGATATCCTGGGCCAGCTTGACGGAATGAAAAAAGATATTCAGACTGAAGCTGAGAGATTCAGGCTTGTTCAGGAGAATGTGCCCAAGATCGATGTCAATTTAAAGGAACTGGCTGCTCAGGAAGAGGATTTAAAACTCATCGACAAAGTCTATGAGGACTTTGTAGCGGCAGAGACAGCTACAGATATCAATCAAAGCGAGTATGACCAGGCCCGCGAACTTCTTCAGGGTTTGGCCTATCGTATTGATGAGATCAAAAGCGTTAAGTCTGTCTCTTCTGAAGTCATCCAGAATCTGGGGAAATTCTATTTTGATGCCGAAGATTATAAGAACCGTCTGACTGATATGGTCTCTTATCTGAAAGCGGGGAAACTCAAGGGGATGGCAAACGCGCTCATCGGCGATGCCGATTCCATCATGTCTGACATCGACAACTATATCGAACGGTTCAGCCCCAAAGCACAGGAAATGGCTCAGGCTGTGGACAGCCGCCAGGAAGAGGTAGACAAATGGGATGGGCTCCTTCTGGATTACAAAAACAAGATGCAGTATGTGGTCCAGAGATTCGTTGATCTGAAAAAAGCTTCCTGACAAAAGTTTATTAGGCAATCAATCAAGGGCTCTCAGTAACGAGAGCCCTTTTTTTTTGTATTTTTACAGAGCCGGAAAACGGACGGTAAAGGAGGAGCCCTTTTTTTCTTCGGATTCGACACTGATGGTGGCTCCATGGATCAAAGCGATGTGTTTTACAATGGAGAGCCCCAGTCCTGTACCTCCCGTCCGGCGGGATCTGGATTTGTCCACGACATAAAAGCGTTCAAAGATCCGTTCCGTCCTCCCCCGGGGGATGCCGATACCGGTATCTGAAACCGTGAGCAGGATCCGGTTGTCTTCCCTCCGGGCTGTGACTTTGATAGTTCCCTGGTCTGTATAGCGGAGAGAGTTTTCCATAAGGTTGATGAGGAGCTGTTCCAGCCTCAGACGGTCCCCGTGGACGAGGAGGGGGGCGGCGGGAAGGTCTGTCAGGAGTTTCAGTGATTTTTCTTTGATCTTTTTATCGAAAAGAAGGATCACATTTTCAATGATCTCACAGAGGTTTACGGATTCAAACCCTTCCGTTCCCTTCTCTTCAAGGCGTGAAAGGTCACCCAGGTCCCGGACAATGGAGATCAGCCGGTCAGTATGAGCGGCAATGATCTCAAGGTATTTCCTGTCGGAATCTTCTGCTGATTCCAGAAGTGTGTCCGCAAAACCCTTGATGGCAGTCAGGGGAGTCCTCAACTCATGAGAGACATTGGCGACCAGGTCTTTTTTCATCTTTTCTGTTTTTCTGATCAGGGTGATATCATGAAGAAGAACCACTGCACTGCCGGCCGTCGTCATGGTCACACTGGCCAGCCATACTTTTTTGCCCAGGGAGATCTCTTCTGACCGGGTCTGATTATCTGCCCGGCACTCTTCGATAAGAGTGAGGAGTTCAGGCCAGGGCAGGATGTCAATGAGCGGGTGTCCCTCAGCTTTCTGGCTTTCTGTCAGGTGGAGAAAACTTGTATTACAGAGGGTGATCATACCTTGAGCATCGATGACCACAAGAGCTTCGCTCAGCGATTCGATAATACTTGAGATCTTTTCCTTTTCTTCGCTCAATTGTCTGAAGAGGGTAGAGAGCTTGTCAGTCATGAAGTTGAAATTGTCGGCCAGTGTTTTGAGCTCATCATGGTTTTTAAGGTGGACTTTGGTGCCGAACCGGCCTTGTGAGACATCCATAGAAGCTGCAGCGATGGTTCTGACCGGTGCTGAAAGGGAGCGGGAGAGGAAAAAGGTAAGGAGCAGGGCCAGGGCGATAAGGATCCCCAGGAGATGAATAAGGCTCCGGAAAAGGGCCCGGTTCAGGACCGTGACATCTTCAAGATAAAGACTGGCTCTCACTACCCCTCGTGATCCTTCACCCCGAGAGTCAGCAGGGAAGGGGAGAGCGACATAAAGCATCTTTTTTCGCTCTGTATCGCTGTAACGAATGGAAAAGCCTTTCCCTTTCAAAAGAGCCTGACGGATCTCGATCCTGTTTTTATGGTTTTCCATGGTCCGGGGATCGTTGGTGGAATCGGCCCAGACTTTCCCGTCCCGCCCGATGACAGTGATCCTTGTCTTGATGGCTTCACCAAGGGAATCGACTGTCTGTTTCAGTGAGGGGGTTTCCCCGAGGTCAGCCGCCAGAGGAACGATTGTCCTGACGATCTTTTCCAGGTCGCGTTTGAGGACATCGGTAAAATGTTTTTCGATGGTCCGTGATGAAAAAAGAGAGAGGGGAAGGGCCAATAAAAGGATGATGACAATAAAGGAGAGAATGATCTTCAAAAAGATGGAACGTATCATAAATCCAGCTTATACCCTACGCCCCTGATATTTTTGATCAGATCGCCATAGGGTTCCATTTTTTCCCGGATATGTTTAATATGGACATCCACAGTACGGTCCAGGACCGCCTTTTCATCTCCCCAGAGGTGGTCCAGGATCTGTTCGCGGGTAAAGACCCAGCCCCGGTGACGGGCCATGTAGAGGAGGATATTGAACTCTGTCGCTGTGAGCTCGATATCCTTTCCATCGACCAGGACTCTGTGGCGGTTGACCTCGATCTGAATATTGTCTGTCAGCATCAAAGCGGCCTGCGCGGCGGACTCCACATCAGGGTAGCTTCTTTTGATCAGGTTTTTGATACGCGCTGTCAGTTCCCGGACAGAAAAAGGTTTGGGAATGTAGTCATCAGCACCGATCTCCAGGCCCAGGATACGGTCGATCTCCTCCCCGCGGGCTGTGACCATGACCACCGGGATGGATTTTGTGTTTTCGTTTCGTTTCAGCTCTTTACAGGCTTCAAGCCCGTCACCGTCAGGCAGCATCAGATCCAGAAGGATCACTTTAGGGCGTTTCTGCCCCATCCTCTCGGTGAAAGAGTGCAGAGTTGTAAAAGTCTCTACAGTAAAGCCGGCTTTTGTCAGATGAAGGGAAATCAGATCGGCGATATCCTCTTCGTCTTCAACGATATAGATAAGATCATTCATCAGCAAGCTCCTTTCCCTTCTATAATACTAGCACAGGATAAAGGAAATTTGAATATTCCGTTAATTTCAGGTTAAGTTTTTCCTTCACTATTATTAATGGAAAATTAACATTTCCTTCACGTCACTTTCATTGCAGGGAGGTATCTTAAGACAAGACAAAAGGAGGATATATGAAATCTATTTTGAAATTGTTTGTGGTAGCTGTGTTGCTTGTAACCGCTTTCGGGACAGCCCGGGCGGCAGACAATGAACTTATGGGGGCAGGAGCTTCGTTTCCCTATCCTCTCTACACCAAGATGTTTGCTGAATATCACGGGGAGACAGGTGTGAAAGTCAATTATCAGGCCATCGGGTCAGGCGGCGGAATCAAACAGGTCATGTCAAAAGTCGTAGATTTTGGCGGGACAGACGCCTATCTTGATGATGCTCAACTGAGCGAGGCCAAAGAAGAGATCCTTCATATCCCCACATGCCTGGGGGCTGTGGCTGTGACCTATAACCTTCCGGGAAATCCCCAGCTGAAACTGACCGGGGATGTTATCGCGGATATTTTTATGGGGAAGATCACAAAATGGAATGACGAGAGGATCAGCAGCCTGAATAAAGGGGTCAAACTGCCCAAAATGAGGATCACAGTGGTTCGCCGGTCGGACAGTTCAGGGACGACTTTTATCTTCACCGATTACCTCTCTAAAGTCAACCCCGAGTGGGAAAAGAACATGGGGAGAAGCAAGAGCCCGTCCTGGGGCGCTTACGCCATCGGAGCTGCCAAGAACGCAGGAGTTGCCGGACAGGTCAAGAATATTCCCGGGGCTGTGGGTTATGTGGAAGTCATCTATGCCCTCTCCAACGGGATGCCTGTGGCATCTGTGAAGAACAGAAGCGGAGCCTTTATAGCGCCGACCCTTGAAGGTGTGGGGCTTGCGGCAGATACGGAGATGCCGGCTGATACCCGTGTCACCATCACAGACACAGGGGCAGCCAAGGGCTATCCTATCTCCAGTTTTACCTGGATCATTTTCTACAAAGAGCAGAACTACGGCGGCCGCACTTTGGCCCAGGCGAAGGAGACCCTCAACCTGCTGTGGTGGATGATCCATGACGGACAGCGTTACAATGAAGATCTGAAATATGGAAAACTTCCGGCAGAAGCTGTGAAGAAAGCAGAAGCTGTCCTGAGATCGGCCCGTTACAACGGGAAACCCATCCTAAAATGACCATGATGAAAGCCGGGGATGCAAGGGGGGCGGAAGCGGTTTCCGCCTCCCGCCTCACTTCTCACAAGATGAAGGAAAAGGGGTTCGCCTCTTTTCTTCTATTTGCGGGTATTTTAGTCCTTATGGTTCTGGGAGCCTTTTTTGTGACACTGGTGCTTCAGTCCTGGCCCCTCTTCAGAGAAACGGGTCTCAGCTTTTTTACCACCCTGCGCTGGGCGCCCATGGAAGAGGCTTTCAGCGTTCTTCCTTTTCTGGCGGGGACACTGATGACCTCTCTTCTCAGTATTCTGATAGCGTTCCCCTTTTCCATGGCGTTATCGATCCTGTTAGGCGAGTATCTTAAAACCGGCCCCTTTGCCGCCGCCTTTAAAAGTGTTACAGAGCTTTTAGCCGGGATCCCTTCTGTCATCTATGGGTTTTGGGGTATCATGATCCTCATGCCGCTTATTCAATCTCTGCAGATGAAACTGGGGCTAATCCCTTATGGAGTAGGGGTTCTTACAGCATCTCTGATCCTTTCTGTCATGATCATTCCCTATGCAGCTTCCCTGGGACGGGATGTGATCTCCATGGTCCCGGGAGATTTGAAAGAGGCGGCCTATGCCATGGGGGCTACACGTTCGGAGGTTGTCTTCCATGTCACCCTGCCCTATGCCCGTTCGGGGATCACAGCAGGGTTTTTCCTGGCCCTGGGACGCGCTGTGGGGGAGACCATGGCAGTCACGATGCTTATCGGGAATTCCAATTTTATACCCAGGGGGATCTTCAGTCCGGCTAATACCATGGCTAGTGTCATTGCCAATGAGTTCGGAGAGGCCGATGGGATGCATACCACAGCTTTGATCGCTGTAGGCCTTGTCCTGATGATCCTGACCGGGCTTATCAACTATGCAGGGAAAAGCATTATGAAACGCTTTCAGGTAGGAGGATAGATGAAAAATCCGTCCGTATCAAAACGTATGGTCAAAGACCATTTTTTCAAGGGGCTGGTCCTTTTTTTCGCTTCCCTTGTGGTCATCCCTCTCTTTCTCCTGCTGGGATATATCTTTAAGAAAGGGATAGGCGCCATCAACTGGGATTTCATCTTTTCCATGCCCGCCGGTGTGGGGGAGAGCGGCGGCGGAATCGTGCATTCATTGACTGGGACGCTGATACTCATCATCATTGCGGTTATCCTTTCTGTTCCCGTGGCTGTGGCTACGGCTCTTTTTATCAATGACCATCCCAAAAACAGGATATCCCGCATGATAAGGTTTACCGTGGATATGTTGCAGGGAATCCCTTCGATCATCATGGGTATCGTCGTCTATATCTGGATCGTGCTGCCCATGAAAAACTTTTCGGCGCTGGCCGGTGGGGTGGCTCTGGGAATCATGATGCTCCCCATTGTGATCAAATCGACGGAAGAGACCCTGAAAATGGTGCCTGAGAGTTTAAAAGAGGCATCCATGGCCCTGGGAGCCCCCTATTACAAGACGGTTCTTCATGTCATCCTTCCTGCAGGCCTTTCGGGGATTTTGACCGGCGTCCTTCTGGGTGTTTCACGTATCGCAGGAGAGACGGCTCCTCTTCTCTTTACCGCTTTCGGGAATCCGTTTCTCAATACTAATATCTTCAAGCCGGTGGACGCCCTGCCCCTGCTGATCTATAATTATTCCACAAGCCCCTATCCCGAATGGCATAGCCTGGCCTGGGGAGCTTCTTTCATTCTGGTCGCCTTTGTCCTGATATTGAACCTGATAACGAGATTGGTGGTGAAAAAATGGCAGATAAAGTATTAAGTGTGCGGGGCTTGAATGCCTATTACGGAAATAAAAAAGCGGTCCTGGACGTCAATGTTGATTTTTATAAGAACAAAATCACCGCGATCATGGGCCCGTCAGGTTGCGGGAAAACGACCTTTCTGAGATGTCTCAACCGGATCCATGAGGTCAACATAGAAGCCCGGGCCAGGATCGAGGGAGATATCTTTCTCAATAGCGAAAATATAGCCAGGATGCACCCTATCCTTGTCCGGAGACGGATAGGGATGGTATTCCAGAAGCCGAATCCTTTTCCCCATATGACGATTTACGACAATGTGATCGCCGGATATAAACTTAACGGAATCAAAAAGAAAAAACATGAATTCGATACCATTGTGGAGCAGTCTCTCACCAGGACAGCCCTCTGGGGAGAGGTCAAGGATTCTCTGTATGACCGGGGGACATTCCTCTCGGGAGGTCAGCAGCAACGCCTGTGTATTGCCCGGGCGCTGGCCATGAATCCCGATGTGATCCTTCTGGATGAACCTACTTCAGCCCTGGATCCCATTGCCACAGCAAAGATCGAAGAGCTCCTGAATGAGCTGAAAGAAAATGTGACCATCATCATCGTGACTCATAATATGGCCCAGGCCGGCCGCATCTCAGACTATACAGCCTTCTTTTACCTGGGCGAGCTGCTGGAATACGGGACAACGGAAAAACTCTTTACAAATCCCGAAAACGAAAAGACGGAAAACTTCCTCACAGGGCGTTTCGGGTAAGGGGAATGAACATGTTTGAAAAAAGACTGAATGAGATCAAAAACAAACTTTCATTGCAGGCCGGGACAGTGGAATCAATGCTGCAGCATGCGCTGAGCGGACTTTTTGACAGTGACCGGGAGTCGTGTGAAAAAGTCTTTCAATTGGAAGAAAACGTCAACAGACTGGAGATCGCCATCGATGAGCTGTGTACCATGGTCCTGGCGCTGAACCAGCCTGAAGCAAGACATCTGCGGATGATCATCACAGCGCTTAAAAACAATAACGACCTGGAACGTATCGGGGACCATGCTGTGAATATCTGTGAAAGCGCCATGGAGCTTATCAGCTATATGAATAAGAAGGATTATATCCTTCTTCCGCGAATGGCCGGCGTGACCATGGAGATGTTTAAAAAGGCTGTCCGCTCATTTATGACTGATGATGTAAATCTGGCTGCAGAGGTCAAAGAGCTGGATGACACAGTCGATGAGATGGAACAGCAGATCCTCAAACGCTCCATCTCCATCATGGCTGTGGAGACGGACTATATTTCCCTGGAATATCACATCATCAGGATCGCCCAGAATCTGGAAAGAATCGCCGATCTGTCGACGAATATCGCCGAAGAGACCATCTTTATGAAAGAGGGGAGGATTGTGAAACACGGAGAGAATGAGACCCTGGGTGAGTGAATGAAGGGTTAGAGAACAAAATATCAATATTCTTGAAAATCGGGGGGGAGTGTGATAAAATAGAAGAAAAGGGGGCTTAATCTATGGCTAAGTCACGTTTTTTTCTCTTATTTTCGTTACTTTTCTTTGTTTTATTTTCCTGTACACAGAACTTCAACGGTAATCCCGGTGAGGAGAGCGGGCGAAGCGCTTATTCCGTTCCCTCTGAAAGCCCCCTGATCAAGCTGGATTACCCTGCCGGCTGGAAGATAGACACAAGCCAGGATTACTGTGATCTTATTGCTTTCGGGCCCGATGACATCTACTCTATCGTCACTGTCGAGGTGATGTCCGGAGAAGGGCTGGAAGCTTACATCAGAAAATATTTTCACTCCTTCTCTTTTTATGAGGATTTCACCGTCCGCGAAGAGAGGGTCTTTCCTTTCTCTTCCGGTGCCGGCCGGGCCTTTCTCTATTCCTACCGGGAGACGGCGCGTAACCAGGACTTTAAAGAGTTGGCCGTTTTCCTTGAGGTTGAAGGCCATGTCATCGTGATCCAGTATACGGCCCCGGGAGATTTATTCGACCGTTATCAGGTGCTTTTTCAGGAGCTTGCGGCAACCGTTTGCAGGCCTGACAGGAAAAAGGAGGGGATTTCCCGTTGAAAAAATACTTGGGCGTAATCTTTTTGATCCTTATTCCTGCCGTTTCTCTGTGGGGAGAGAGCCGGAAAGCGGAATTGCAGCTTTTTCAATGGAGTTTTTCATCCCGCCCCTATTGGGCGACTTCAGAGTACCAGAAGAACAGCGCTCCGCTTAAACAAGTCAAGATCGACGGGGCTTTCGGAGCCGGGAAGGCCTTTGACGGAAACCCCGGAAGTGTCTGGATCCCCGGCGGGGAGAACCGGGGCGTGGGGGAGTTTCTCCTTTTTGCGGTGAATGAAGATTTCAGCGGCCTTCAGATCGCTCCCGGACTGGTTTCCGATAAGACGGTGAACCGGCCCTCTTCCGTAGAGGTCATGTTTTTCGTCGCCTTCGGATCTCCCGGATATGAGACGGACATAACACGCTCTTATGTCGCCTATCCTGTGGGAGAGAAGGTCCGGGCCACCCTGAAAGACAAGTCTGTCCTTCAGGCCGTGGGGTTTCGGCCTGATTGGGAGAAGGCCGAAGAGGTGATCCTTCAGAAGTCGGGGGAGTTGTCCCGTTACTTCGACCTTTTTCCCGTGGATCTTGATATCCGTTTTATTGTCAAAGTCGAGATCATTTCCGTTTACGGAGAAAACGCCAGAACCGGGATTTCGGAGATCATCCCTCTTAGGGGAGGAAGGGCCGAAGGAAGAGATGTTTATCTCTCTCTTCTGCCGAAGGAGGAGAAGGAGAAGGCTAATGCTTTTCTTAGGGTGATGTGGAGTTCTTTCGCCCGCCTCTGTGAAGAAGGGAAGGTTATGGAGGCAGCGGCTTTTTTTGCTCCGGAGACCATCATGCAGGGGACAGGGCTCTTTCCCGGCGAAATCGAAGAGGAGGACAAGCCTCTGTTGGAATCATTTCTTTGCCGGGCCCTTTCCCTGCCCCGGGGAGAGGCCTTTGCCGATATAAAAGCCGTCCGGTTTACGGGCTATCACACCCGTGACGAGGTGCATAACATCCCGTACAGCCATCTTCTCTTTCATCTGGAGTCGACAGACGGCAGGGCCTTCACCGGGACATTGGCTGTTCAGCCGGAGACAGGGCTTTTTGTCCTGCCGGCTGCACAGAATAATGAGGAGGTATTATGACAAGCGAGAAGAGACGTGTCACCTTCGGGGGGAACCCTGTGACACTCCTGGGGGAGCCGCGTGCAGTGGGGGATAAGGCCCCGGATTTTACCGTGACTGACAGGGAATTAAAGCCTGTGCGTTTCTATGAGGTGACAGCTTTGCCCGCGATCATCTCTGTGGTCCCTTCAGTTGATACGGGGATATGCTCAGCACAGACCCGCCGCTTTAACGAAGAGGCCGTCGCCCTGAAAGACCTTGTCGTTCTGACAGTCTCCATGGATCTTCCCTTTGCCCTGAACCGTTTCTGTGCCGCGGAAGGGATCGACCATGTCTATACCTTTTCGGACCACAGAGAAGCTGACTTCGGGATGAAGTACGGATTTCTCATCAAGGAGTTTCGTCTGCTGGCCAGGGGAGTCCTTCTTGTAGATTCACAGAGAGTGATCCGCCATATCCAGGTCGTCCCCGAGATCGGCCAGCACCCCGATTATGAAGCCGTGCTGGAGGCTGTCCGGGACTTAACGTGAAGGATCCGGGAAGGCAGTTCTGTGGCGTTGTCCTTTTCCCTTTCTTTTTCTTGACGGAGTCTCTGTCATGGGGATTCTGATGTTTCTCTTTTTTACACTTTCCCTCTTCTATATGGGGTTTGCTATAATGGTCATTGTCGGCTTGTGTCTGGGGGGAAAACCCGATTCTCTCTCTCCACGGCAAGTCTCTGTTGCCGTTGTAGCAAAAAATGAAGAAGAGTGAATCGGGTTTTCCCCCCA
>ERZ795048.2155-NODE-2155-length-16261-cov-4.347772_pt1 | contig 16261 bp, 16 predicted proteins | sample MGYA00375132_ERZ795048 | MGnify/ENA primary metagenome ERZ795048 (study PRJEB30177, sample SAMN05720225) | activated sludge metagenome | isolation source: Anaerobic digester | place: Hong Kong | collected 2014-12-17 ...
AAACAGAATACAGACCGTATTTTACTATAAGATTATTTGATACAGCTATTACTATAACTATTGCAATCTGTATTATAAAACTCGATATACCGAGAAGCATAATTTTTTTAATAACTTTAAAATTATTTTTAATATCTTTTATTTCAAATTTAACTGATTTAATTTTTTTAAGATAATAAAAAGAAATTATAAAACTTACTAACTGACCTATAACAGTTGCGATAGCAGCCCCTTTAACGCCTAAATCAAAAACAAAAATTGCTACCGGATCTAAAATCAGATTTATAAGTGCACCTGTAACTGTTGCAATCATAGAATATTTAGGTGATCCGTCAGCACGGATTATACCGTTGAAAGAAGATGTGAACATATAAAAAGGTATTCCGATAAGAATTATTCCCATATAGTCACTTGCGTATTTAAAACATGAATCGGTAACTCCGAAAAGTTTAAGAATATCATTTTTAAAAAGAAATCCGATAAAAGTAATAACAATAATAAAAAATACAGATAATAATAAATTATTTGCAATGCTTTTTTTTGCCGTTTCATAATCTTTTTTTCCTAAAGATATACTAAAAAGAGAAGCACTACCGTCACAAATTAAAAGAGATATAGCAAGTGCAATAACCGTAAAAGGATAAACTACAGTTGTTGCGGCATTTCCTATATATCCCACACCCTGCCCTATAAATACCTGATCAACGATATTATATAAAGCACTTACAAGCATTGAAATAATAGTAGGCACAGAAAATTTTAAAAGTAATTTTTTCACCGGTAAAGTTTCAAAGTATAAATTTGTAAAACCTTTATCTGCCATAAATTCCTCCGAGACACGCGTATAACTATACGTCTGATTTTAAAAAAAAAAGCGTAAGTCCGGTCTGGACTTACGCTAATGCAACACGACACTCACAAATGATAATATTTTTTTGAAAAAAAGTCAAGTTAAATTAAAATAATATTTTATGTTACAAAAGAACTCCTTAATAAATAGTTCGGAAAACAAGAAAAATTTTTCATAAAGCATGAATTTGATGCCTTTTTTTGTTACTCCTGAATAATAGAATTTTGAATTAATAAATGTAAAATATCTTCTGTAAATTCAAAATTATTATAAGGAGTGTTTTTGTGTACAGAATAATAAAAAAAGTAATATTGAATAATGATGTGACTATGATGGAAATACACGCACCTTTTGTATCAAGAAGATGTGAACCTGGACAGTTTATTATATTAAGAGTAGATGAAAACGGCGAAAGAATACCTTTAACAATAACAGATTATAACAGAGAAAAAGAAACCGTAACTATTATATTTCAGAAAGTAGGACTTACCACAAAAAAACTCGGTCTGAAATCAGAAAATGATTATATTCAGGATTTTGCAGGACCTCTCGGTAATCCTGCACCTATAAATATAAAAAATAAAAGAGTTTTAGGAATAGGCGGCGGAGTCGGAATTGCTCCTCTTTATCCGCAGATAAAAAAACTTAAAGAAGCAGGATGTATTACAGATGTTATTCTCGGCGGAAAAACCGGAGAACATATAATACTCAAAAATAATTTTTCTGAAATTTCGGATAATATATATTTCGCAACCGATGACGGATCACTCGGAGAAAAAGGTTTTGTCACAGATATACTGAAAAAAACAGAACTCAGTTATGACCTCGTTATTGCAATAGGACCGCTTATAATGATGAAATCAGTTACGGATATTACAAAAAAATACAATATTAAAACAAATGTATCGCTTAATCCCATAATGATAGACGGAACAGGAATGTGCGGAGGCTGCAGAGTTACTGTCGGCGGAAAAACTAAATTTGCATGTGTAGACGGACCGGATTTTGACGGTTTTGAAGTTGACTTTAAAGAATGTATGGAAAGACAGACAGTATACGATGAAAAACATATATGTTTTATGGGAGCTAAATAAAATGAATGATTTAAGAAAAAAAGTCCAGATAAAAGAATTAATTTCCGCTGAAAGAAATAAAAATTTTGAAGAAGTAGTTATAGGATATTCAGAAGAAGAAGCTGTTTCGGAATCTCAGAGATGTCTGAACTGTAAAAATCCCATGTGTGTAAAAGGATGTCCTGTAAATGTACCTATACCTGATTTTATAGAAAAAATAAAAGAAAGAAAATTTAATGAAGCATATAAAATCATAAAAACGGAAAACTTTCTTCCTGCCGTATGCGGAAGAGTGTGTCCGCAGGAAAAACAATGTGAAGGAAACTGTATAAGAAATAAAACAGGTGATTCTGTTTCAATAGGAAAACTTGAAAGATTTGTTTCAGACTATTATTCAGTAAATGAAGAAAATACAGCTGAAAAAAATAATAAAAAAATTGCCGTAATAGGTTCCGGACCTGCCGGTATAACCTGTGCCGGTGAGCTTGCGGTAAAAGGCTATGAAGTTACCGTTTTCGAAGCACTTCATATTCCGGGAGGAGTTCTGAGCTACGGTATTCCGGAATTCAGACTTCCTAAAAAAATTGTTGAAAATGAAATAGACAAAATAAAAAATCTCGGTGTAAAAATAATTACTAATGTTATTATAGGCAAATCAATGACAATAGATGATCTTTTATATGACGGTTACGATTCTGTTTTTATAGGAAGCGGAGCAGGACTTCCGAGAATAATGGGAATACCGGGAGAAAACCTTAAAGAAATATATTATGCAAATGAATTTTTAACAAGAGTAAATCTAATGAAAGCATATAAAAAAGATTCCGAAACACCTATAAAAATAGGGAAAACAGTAACTGTAATAGGCGGAGGAAATGTAGCTGTTGATTCTGCAAGAACTGCAAAAAGACTCGGAGCGGAAAAAGTTTTTATAGTGTACAGAAGAGAAGAAATTCCCGCAAGGGAAGAAGAAATAATTCATGCGCGTGAAGAAGGAATAGAATTTATACTCTTAACATCTCCCGTAAAATTTATAGGTGAAAACGGATTTGTTAAAGCAGTAGAAATGGTAAAAACAAAACTTCTTGAAAGTGAAAAATCAGGAAAAAAAGATTTCTGTGAAATAGAAGGAAGTAATTATTTATTTGAAACTGATACTGTAATAATTGCCGCCGGTCAGACTTCAAATCCTATTATTTCATCAGTAACACCGGGTCTGAAAATTTACGGAAACGGAAAAATTTTTGCAGACAGCGAAACTAATCAGACAAGTATAAAAAAAGTATATGCCGGCGGAGATGCCGTTACGGGAGCAGCAACTGTTATTTCCGCAATGGAAGCAGGTAAAAAGGCAGCACTTGCAATAGATAAATATTTTAAAAATGAACCCGAAACTGTATAAAGTTTCGGGTTCATTTAATGAGATCATTTATATTCATAGAATGATATTGTAAATGATTTTTTTTACCACGTTTTATAGCATTCTTCGGACAATATGAAAAACATCTTAAACAGCTCTGACAGTTATTTCCTATAACCGGAAAACTTCCGCTTTTTATATTTTCCACAGGACAGATTTTTATACATAAACCGCAGTTAACACAAAGATTTGTATCTATATTCAGATTAACTGATTTCCTCATAATTTTCCACATCCAAGAGGCATTAGCAGCAGGAAGAAATAGTGTATTAATTAATTTCTTAACTCTTTTATATTCTGTTTCGGTACTTATAATTTTTTCAGAAAAAATTTCAGCACTTTTCTTTGCCGAATCAATAATTTCAGCGGTTAGCGGTTTATCTTTATCCGATATAAAAAAATTATTAGGCATAGTTATTTCTTCAATAGCTTTTATATTAAACTTTTTATCTTTAAGAATTTTTGAAACATATTGCGGAACTCCGCTGTAATTTCCTCCCAGAGTTGTAAAAACAGCAGCATTAAGATCGGGAATTTCGGGAAGACTGCGTATAAAATCAAGTACAAAAGGATATGTTGTATGTACAGCAACGGGAAATGCAAAAATTGTAAGATCGGATTTTTTAAGATTTTTCGGATTGCTTTTTTCTATAGGATAAATATTTACTGTAAAATCATTCTTTTCGAGAATCTCTTTTACCTGAAGGCAGATAAGCTTAGTGTTTCCTGTTCCCGAAAAATAATATATATCAGAAGTTTTCAAATCAATTCCCCTTTTCTGTATAATAATAGTGTAACATAAAGTATTATATCATAAAACAGCAATTACGGTCAGGATTTGAAATCAGGAAAATGATATTATTATTTTACAGAGGTGAGAAATGAGCGAAAAAACAGATACGGTGAAAAAGATTCAGGAATATATAGGAGAAAATATAAATCTAAATATTACATTAAAAAGTATTTCCGAATATTCCGGATATTCTCCGTGGCATACGGAAAGGATATTTAAAGAAGTTACCGGTAAAAACCTTTTTTCTTATATAAGAGATCTCAGACTTTCCAAAGCTGCTATTACACTGAGAGATAACAAAATAAAAGTTATAGATGTTGCTTTTGATTTTGTTTTTGATTCACCGGAAGGATTTGCGCGCGCATTTTCGAGAAAATTCGGGATTTCACCTAAAAAATACAGTAAAAACCCTGAACCTATAAAACTTTTTATTCCGTATATGGCTTATGACAGAACACCTGAAAGTAAAGGAGACGATTATATGGGAAAAGATGTAAAGGCTATTTTTGTACAGGTTATTGAAAGACCGGAAAGAAAAGCTTTAATATTAAGAGGAAAAAAAGCAAAAGAATATTTCGGATACTGTGAGGAAGTAGGCTGTGATGTATGGGGTGTTCTTTCAAGTGTTAAAGAAGCTTTGTATGAACCTATAGGTATGTGGCTTCCGGATAATATGATAAAAGAAGGAACATCAAAGTATATTCAGGGAGTGGAAGTACCTTTGGATTACAGCAATAAAATACCAGAAGGATATGAACTTATTACACTTAAGCCATGCAAAATGATGGTTTTTCAGGGAGAACCTTATGAAGATGAGAATTTCAGTGAAGCTGTATCTGAAGTAATGAAAAAGATAGATAAATTTGATCCCGGAATATACGGATATGAATGGAATTATGAATCAGACCCGTCTTTTCAGCTCGCACCTATGGGATACCGCGGATATATAGAAGCAAGACCGGTAAAAGAAAAAAAGTAAGTATAAATTAACAGACCTCATTTTCAGAGGTCTGTTTTAATTTAAAAATGTACATTATTTTCATAATAACTTTCTTTGGAAAGTTTATAAAAAATTATGTCTACAGTATCGGAAAGTTCAGAAAAATATTTATAAACAATTTCAGCAAACCTGTCTTTTATTTCCTGCGGCCTTTCAAACCAGTAGATTTCTATTATAGGATATTCGTTAAAAACAAATGTGTTTGTACTTAACTGAACCGAAAAATAATTTTCAGGTGTATCCGTTGCGGTTTTTAATTCGTTTATCATTTCTTTGCAGAATTTTTCTACAGATTCTTTATTTACTCCTTTAATAACTATTTGCGGCATTTTTACCTCCTGTTTTTATTAAACTTAACTGATTATATCCGATATATTTATTTTATCATGTTATAATTATAAAAATACTTTTTTATGAGGTGAAATATGGCTTATAAAGATTTGGAAGATTTTATTAAAGCACTTGATGAGAAAGGACTTCTCAAAAGAATAGAAGCTGAAGTTGACAGAGATCTTGAAATAACAGAGATAACGGACAGAATTTCAAAACAGTACGGTCCGGCACTTTTGTTTGAAAATGTAAAAGATTCCCCGTACCCTCTGCTTATTAATGCTTTCGGTACATATGAAAGACTTAATATGGCATTTGAAGTGGAAAAAATAGATGATGTTGCACAGGATATAATGGATTTACTCGATGTTTCAAGTTATATATCACTTATGGATAAAATAAAATCAATACCTAAACTTACAAGAGTTCTTAAAGTTTTTCCGAAAAAAGTTATAAACGCACCGTGTCAGGAAGTTGTTGAAGAACCTGATCTTGATACACTGCCTATTCTTAAATGCTGGCCGGAAGACGGAGGAAGATTTATAACACTTCCGCTTGTAATAACAAAAGATCCGGAAACAGGAATGCAGAACATGGGAATGTACAGACTTCAGGTATATGATAAGAAAACAACCGGAATGCACTGGCATCTTCATAAAGACGGAAGAAGAATTTATGAGAAATACAGAAAAGCGGGTATTAAGAAAATGCCTGTTGCTGTTGCAATCGGTTGTGATCCTGCCGTGATTTATTCGGCTACTGCCCCGCTTCCCAAAGAAATAGACGAAATGCTTCTTGCAGGATTTCTGAGAAAAAAATCACCGGAAATTGTAAAAGCTGTTACAAGTGATTTATATGTTCCTGCAAATGCTGAATTTGTTCTTGAAGGATATGTTGATATAGATGAAATGAAAAAAGAAGGTCCTTTCGGGGATCATACAGGTTATTATTCTTTATCGGATATGTATCCTGTTTTTCATGTTGAGAAAATAACAAGAAAGAAAAATCCGGTTTATCCGGCAACAATAGTGGGGAAACCTCCTATGGAAGACTGTTATCTCGGAAAGGCAACGGAAAGAATTTTTCTTCCGCTTCTTAAGCTTTATGTACCTGAAATAATAGATATAAATTTTCCTCTTGAAGGAGTTTTTCATAACTGCGTTATAGTGTCAATAGACAAAAAATTTCCCGGTCATGCCAAAAAAGTTATGAATGCACTTTGGGGAATGGGACAGATGATGTATACAAAAATGATTATAATTGTAGATAAGGATATAAGTCCTCAGGATATTTCAACGGTAGCCTGGAAAGTTTTTAATAATATAGATCCTAAGAGGGATATTTTAATAACAGACGGACCTCTTGACGCACTCGATCATTCTTCTAATACTCCGCTTTACGGAAACAAAATGGGAATAGATGCTACAAAAAAATGGCCTCAGGAAGGCCATACAAGAGAATGGCCTAATGATATAGAAATGTCTGATGAAATAAAAGAAAAAGTTTCAAAAAGGTGGAGTGAATATGGTTTTTGATAAAATCAGGAAATACGGGGAAATGGTTATGTTTTCACACACTCTTTTTTCCCTGCCTTTTGCTTTAATATCAATGTTCTGGGCTGCAAAAGGATTTCCTGCGTGGACTACTTTTCTCTGGATAATAGTTGCGCTTTTCGGTGCAAGAAACGGAGCTAACGCTTTAAACAGAGTTATAGATGCTGATATAGACAGAAAAAACCCACGTACCGCCGGAAGACATATACCTAAAGGAGACGTCAAAAAAAGTGAAGCTCTTTTAGTTGTAATTGTTTGCTTTGCAGTAATGGTTTTTGCCGCATATATGCTTAATCCGCTCTGTCTTATTCTTTCTCCGGCAGCTCTTGCTATTTTTATTTTTTATTCCTATACAAAGAGATTTACATGGCTTTGTCATTTTGTACTCGGAGTGGCATGCGGAGGTGCTCCTGTAGGAGCCTGGATAGCTGTTACAGGAAAAATTGAAATATTACCGATTGCTTTGGGAGCAGCGGTTACATTCTGGATTGCCGGATTTGATATAATATATGCGACTCAGGATTATGATTTTGACAGAGAAAATAATCTTTTTTCCGTACCTGCGGTTTTCGGAATAAAGAACTCACTTATTATTTCGGCTTTTTTTCATGTTTTATCAGTTCTGATATTGATTTGGATTAAATTTCAGCTCGACCTTTCAGCAATTTATACCGCCGGCATAGTTGTTATTTCTATTTTGCTTATTTCGGAACATATAATTGTTTCTCCGAAAAATCTTAAAACTATGAAAATAGCTTCTTACAGTATAAATCAAATAGTCAGTGTTGTATTTTTTATTTTTTCATTTGCTGATGTATTAATAAGGTGGATAATATGAAAAGATATGTAATAGGAATAACCGGGGCAAGCGGGAGTATTTACGGGAAAAGAATAATAGAAGAAATTTCAAAAACAGGTAATGAAACTGAACTTGTTTTTACAAAAAACGGTAAAGATGTTTTCCTCTATGAAACGGGATATGATATAGAAAATTTTACTGATGAATTATGTAAAAACGGAGCAAAAATAAATATAAACAGCAACAATGATCTTTTTTCATCTATTGCCAGCGGTTCTTATAAATTTGAAGCAATGATTATAGTACCGTGCAGTATGGGAACTCTTGCAAAAATATCATACGGAATATCTGATTCACTAATATGCAGAGCTGCTGATGTTACGCTTAAAGAAAAAAGGAAACTTATCATCGTGCCGCGGGAAACACCTCTTAGTGAAATACATATAGAAAATATGCTTAGGCTGAGCAGGGCCGGAGCAGTTATTATTCCTCCCGTACCGTCTTTTTACGGCAGACCTTCGACAGTTGAAGATATAGTTAATAACACTGTCGGAAGAATAATGTATTCTGCCGGAATAGAAAATAAATTATATACTGAGTGGGGTGAAAAATGAAAAAGATTTTTTTTATTTTATTTTTACTTTCATTTTTTCTTTTCGGATGTGAAAAAAATATTCCGAAAGAACTTTCTGTCGGAATAATGTCAGATGTTGATTCTATACCTCTTATAATTGCATCTGAAATGGGATATTTTGAAAACAAAGGAATAGTTGTAAAACTTGATTTTTTTAAAAGTCCTGTTGACCGTGACAGTGCTCTTCAGAGCGGAAATCTTGACGGTGTTATATCAGATGTCCTTGCCGAAGCTTTTGCAAAAGAAGGCGGATTTGATATGAAAATAACTTCAGGAACTGACGGAAGTTATAAATTAATAGTTAATAAGGATAAAAATATAAAAAGTATACAGGATTTAAAAAATAAAGATGTAGCCATATCAAAAAATACAATTATAGAGTATACAACTGATATGATGCTTCGGGAGGAAGGACTTAATTCGGAAGATATAAATAAAGTTATAATTCCTTCTATTCCGACAAGGCTTGAAATGCTTCAGAGCGGAAAAATAGATGCTGCCACATTACCTGAACCTCTTGCATCTGTTGCAATAAATGCCGGTTCTGTACTTCTTAACAGTTCTGATGCACTTAATATAAATCCTGGTGTTTTACTTTTTACCTCAGATGCCGTAAAAAACAAATCAAAAGAAATATCAGAATTTTATGAAGCTTATAATATGGCTGTAGATTATATTAATTCAGGAAAAGATATAACAGATATTCTTATTAAAAACGGTTTTCCGGAATTAATAAAAGATTCTTTAATTCTTCCTTCATATACACATGCGGTTCTTCCAGATGAAAGTCAGATAACTGATGTTATAAAATGGCTTTACGGTAAGAATCTTATAAAAAACAGCTACAGTTACGGAGACCTTGTTGAAAAGAAATTTACGGAGAAATAAATGTTTGAAATCAAAAATCTGACCTTCGGGTATTCCGAAGGAAAAAATATATTTAAAAATTTTAATTTTACCCTCGGTGGCAATGAAATAATTTCTGTTCTCGGCCCTTCGGGATGCGGTAAAACAACTCTTATAAAAATAATTTCCGGAATAATAAAAAATTACTCCGGAAGTATTTTTATTGATAATGAAAAAATTGATAACAGAATCAATACAATAGCCCTGATTCCTCAGAATTACGGACTTCTCAAATGGAAAACCGTTTATGAAAATATAGAACTCGTATATAAAATAAAAAAAATAAAACCGGATAAAGAAAAGATAATTAAAATATCAGAAAAACTTGAAATAAAAAATATACTCGGAAAATATCCTGAATATATAAGCGGAGGTCAGAAGCAGAGAGCGGCAATAGCAAGGGCATTTCTTACAGATCCTCAGCTTATGCTTATGGATGAGCCTTTTTCCGCACTTGATGAATTTACAAGAGAAAAAATACAGAATTTATTTTTAAAATTACGCAGTGAAAAAAAAATTCCGACTGTAATTATTACACACAGTATAGAAGAAGCTATTTTTCTCGGTGAAAAAATAGCTGTTTTCAGAGGTAATGAAAATATTTCATATAATATGTATAATAATAATTTTTCCGGATGCGGTTCCGAAAAAAGCAGCGATTATTTTAAATTTTATTCTGACCTGAAAAATGAAATAAAAAGAGGTTCGGATTATGATAACTAAAAATAAAATATTTAAAGTAATATATGCTTTTTCCATAGTAATAATTTTTTGGTATATAACGGCTTTTTTTGTTAATAAACCGATAATACCTTATCCGCACGGTGTTATAAAATCTATTTTCAGTTCAGGAAATAATCTTTATATACATCTTTTTTACAGTATTAAAAGAATGCTTTCAGGAATTATTATATCTTCTGTTATAGGAATTCCTCTCGGTATATTTACAGGGTACAGCCGTAAAGCCGATGAAATATTTTCCCCGGTTGTATATTTAACATATCCGCTGCCGAAAATAGCTTTTTTACCTGTTATTATGCTTTTTTTCGGTTTAGGTGATTTTTCAAAGGTTTTTATGATAGTTCTGATAATTATTTTTCAGCTGATAGTTTCCGTACGTGATTCCGTAAAAAATATTGACAGCGGGGATTATGATGTTTTGAGATCTCTCGGCGGAAACAAAAAAGATGAAATATTTCATATAATAATACCGGCAATAATACCTAATATTCTGACATCTCTAAGAATAGCTTCCGGAACTGCGCTTTCGGCACTGTTTTTTACCGAAACATTCGGAACGGTTTACGGAATAGGGTATTATGTAATGGATGCGTGGACAAGATATAATTATACTGAAATGTACGCAGGAATATTTGTACTAAGCCTTCTCGGACTTTTTATATTTTTTATGTTCGATATTTCCGAAAAAATTCTGATAAAGTGGAAAAAATAAAGTGCCATATTTGTGCCACATTTGAGTAATATAATTAAATCAGACGGAGGTGAAAATTATGATGTTTATCGGAGTGGTCCTTTTAATATTAATTCTTTATATAGGTTTTCACGGGTCTTCAAATCATTCTGATTCCTTTCATAAAAAAAGAACTTCTGAGGATATACTGAACGAAAGATATGCAAACGGTGAAATCGATGATGATACATATCTTAGAATGAAAAAAAATATAAGAAATCCAAGAGGTGATTAATATGATCGGATATTACGGCCATAGCTTTTTAAGAGGATGTTTCGGTTACGGATATTTTCCGTTTTTTCATATCGGAATAGCATTAATTGGCTCTGTTATTTTGGTTTTGGCTATTGTACTTATTGTTAAGGCATTTAAAAAAAATAAACCGAATAATAATTATTCCGAATACAACCGCATATCAGAAATACTCGATATGAAATATGCATCCGGAGAAATTGATGAAGAAGAATATCTTAAAAGAAAAAAGAATATAGGAATAAAATAATAGGCTGCTCTGCAGCCTATTTTTTAATGGTATAATTTTTCCGGGAGGTGTTTTTATGAAAATAATGATGGCTGAAGACGACAGAAATATTTCGTCTATTGTTGAAAAATACCTTAAAAAATCGGAATATGAAACAGTTATCTGTGAAAACGGAACAGAAGCTCTTCAGAAATTTGACAGCTCTGTAAATCTTGTTATACTCGATATAATGATGCCGGAAATAGACGGATTTTCAGTTCTTGAGGAAATAAGAAAAATTTCTGATGTCCCTGTTATAATGCTTACCGCCAAATCATCAGAATCAGATAAAATAAAAGGATTTGATTACGGTGCGATGACTATGTTTTAAAACCTTTCAGTCCGAGAGAACTTATCAAAAGAATTGAGGTTCATATCAAAAGATATTACGGTACACGGCAAAAAAGCAAAATATCTGAATACAGAGATTTAAAATATGATTATATAAGAAATGCCGTTATGAAAAATGATGAAATAATAGATATGACACAGACAGAGATAAAAATAATGAAAGTTTTTTTTGAAAATAAAGGCATTATAATAAAAAGAGAAATGCTTACGGAAAAAGTTTTCGGTATAGATTCCGAAAACTATGACAGAGCAGTAGATACACATATAAAAAGGCTGAGAAAGAAAATAGAGGAAGATACAAAAAATCCGGTGTATATAAAAACAAAATACGGAGTAGGATATCAGTTCGGTGATAAAAATGATTAAAATAAAAAATTTTTTATTCATATATTTCATTATTTTTTCGGTGATAATAATAGTACTGAACACGTTTTTCCTGAATTTTTTTAACGGAAAAATGATTTCCGAATATATTTTTTCAAATTATCAGAACAATGTTGAATCATTGAAAACTTATTCCGAAGAAATAATTAAAAATAAAGTTTACGGAGAAATAGATATAGACATTAATCTCAGAAGATTTCTCGACGAACCGATAACTGCTGTATATTTATACGATGGTAATAATAATCTTATAGGTTTTGCCGAAGATAAAAATGTTATGATGAAAATGCACGGAAGAAATGAAAAAAGTTTTGAAAGTACTGAAGTATATGATATTAAAGACGATGAAAAAACGATAGGGAAAATAATTCTTAAAACTGATACAATACCGGGAAATCTTTCTGAAATGCTTGTAAAACCTGTTTTGAAAAACACATTCTTTTCATTTCTTATAGCTGTTTCAGTAGCTTTTATCATAAGTTTTATACTTGGAAGCATAACCTCAAAAGATCTCAAAAAAACATCTGATCTTGCAAGTCAGATAGAACTTGAAAACAGTAATGAAAAAATAAAGAAAAGCAGAATAAAAGAAATAAGAAATATTCAGGATATTATCATAGATCTCTCCAAAAAACTTAAATTCAAAGAATTTAAGAGAAAAAACAAACTCGACATCATAATACACAATGTAAAAACTCCTCTTACAATTCTTCAGAACAATGTTGAGGCTGTTGCGGATAAAGTTATAGAACCTGACGAAGAATTTTCTGATACCTGCATTAATCAGATAAATATAATAAATGAAACAGTAAAAAACATACCTGATATTTTCGAAATAAAAGAAGACAGTATAAATATAAAAAAAGAAAAATTCAGTGCAAATACACAGATAAAAAAAATTACCGATGCATTAAAGTATCAGTTCAATAAAAAAGGAATAAAACTGATTTTTGAAAACGATGAAGATATTATTATAAACACGGATAAGGAAATGTTTACAGAAATTGTTTATAATCTTGTATCCAATGCTTACAAATATACGGAAAAAGGATATGTGAAAATATCACTTAAAAAATCCGCGGAAAAAATATATTTAACCGTAAAAGACAGCGGAATAGGAATAAATCCGGATGAAACAGAAAAAATAAAAAATCCTTATTACAGAGGTAAAAACAGCTTCGGAATAAAAGGCGAAGGCCTTGGACTTTATATAGTATCAAGAAATACACAGATTATGGAGGGAAAATTTGAAATAAAATCTTCCGAAAAACAAGGTTCGGAATTCGAAATAATACTTCCCGCAGAAATAAATCAGATTATAAAATAAAATCCGGAAATATCCGGATTTTATTTTATATCAGTCAAAAAAATTCTTCTTTTTAGATAAACTGTTTATTCTTTTAATTATAAAATCACTGTTTTTTGATTTATTAACAAGTTTATATCTGTACATATTTTTATCAGCCGCACTGAAAAAAGATGTTGAATCAGCTTTTTTATAAATTGTTTCCAAACCGTATGAAAAACTTATAAAAAGAGAATTTTCAGATCTGTTATAATCTTCTGTCGCTTTAAAAACTTTCTCAGCTAAAAGTTCTATTTCATTCCGTCTGGCTTTAGGGAAAAGTACGCAGAATTCATCCCCGCCTATTCTGTAAAGAGAAGCTCCGCTATCTTTAAGAATGGAATCAATTATTCCTGAAAAATCTTTTATAAGAATATCACCGTAAACATGTCCCAAAATATCATTGAAGTATTTAAGATAATCTATATCTGCAACAATAAGAGTAAGCGGCATATATTCTTCAGAATTCATTATTTCAAGATCTTTTGTAAATGCCAGTCTGTTAGAAAGTCCTGTAAGCGGATCATGCATACTTAAATATTCAAGTTTCTGATTCAGATCTTCAAGTTCGGATTTCTGAGACTGTATTTCTTCAAGTGAATCGTTTAATTCACATGTTCTTTCAAGAACTTTAACTTCAAGAAGTTCATTTTCTCTTTCTATTCTTTTTAATTTGATTTTATTAAGTGAAATAACGGAAAAAACAATTGCTGTAATAGATATTATAAAAACGGAAATATAAATTATACGTGCCCACACAGTCATATAAAAAGGTTTTTTTATTCTGAAAGAAAAACTTTTTGTATTATCTGTCCAGTCACCGTCTGAATTTGTCGATTTTGTCCGGAAAGTATAAAGTCCGGGTGAAAGATTTCTGTAAGAAACAGTTTCCGGCTTATCGGCAATTAATTCGGATTCACTGTAACCGCTGAGTCCGTACATAAATTTAATATTTTTTCTGTTACTGTATTCAAGAGCATTAAAACTGACTTTTAAAGAATTAAAATCGTAGTCAAGTTCTAAAATATCGTCAAATGAAGAAAGTATTATAGTTTTTTCATTACTGTCAGAAAATAAAACAGACTTAAAAACAATATCAGGAACAGTATTATTCTTGGGTATTTTTTCCGGAATAAAAGAATTAAAACCGTTCATACCGCCGAAAAACATTTCGCCGTCTTTACTAATATAATAAGCACTGTTGTTGAACTCTGTTGACTGAACACCGTCTGAAACACCAAAATTTGTAAAAGTTTCTGTATCCGGATTAAATCTCGAAAGGCCGTTATTTGTTGAAAACCATAAATTACCGTTTTTATCGTTTAGTATACCGTAAACAACCTGATTAGGCATCCCGTCTTTTACACCGTACTGTTTTACATCATATGTTTCCGTATTTATTCTGAAAAGGCCTCCGCCCTGAGTTCCTACCCACAAATAACCTTTGTATTCAAGATATGTAAATATAAAATAATCTGAAAAAGGTGAAAGCTGTGAATAACCTGACGAAAAATTTTCAGCCGTATCTGTTTTTTTATCATAAACAAAAACACCGTTAAGACCTGAAACCCATATTTTACCTTTTGAATCTTCGAAAATAAATCTGTTGCTGTCTGAAACAACACTGTATTCAGGAGATAATTTTGAAAAATATTTATACGAAGAATTATCTTTCATAATTAACCCTTTATCACTTCCGAGCCAGATAATATTTTCCGAATCCGTATAAATAAATCTTAGATCAACATCTCTAACAGGTACTCCGGGAAAAGGAGAAAAATCATATCGTATAAAAGCATCTGAATCTTCATTGTAATAAGATATACCGTTCCATGTAAAAGCCCAGAGAATATTATTTTTATCCCTGTAAAGACCTCTTACCGAATCGGAATTTATAGTATTGATATTATCAGGACTGTATCTGTAATAATAAAAAATTCCTGATTTTCTGTCTAATCTGTTTACGCCTTTTTCTGTTGCTATCCACAGATTATTATCATCATCAAGGTCAAAACCTCTGACTGTATTATTCGAAAGAGTATTCTCCTTGTACGGAATACTGTAATAATGTGTAAACTTAAATCTGTTTTCATCATAAAAATTAACTCCGCCGGTATAAGTACCTATCCATATACCTGAATTTTTATCAGAATACATAAATCTTATCCAGTTACTCGAAAGAGAATTATCATCAGCAGGCTCATTTACTAAATTTTTTAACGATTTTTCAGACTCATTAAAAATAAAAATACCTTTATCATTTGTACCTATCCATAAATTTCCCTTATTATCATTCAGAAGTGATGTAATTATTGAATCGTTAAGTATATCCCCGAAAACTTCAGGATAATATTCCGAAAAATCATTAATATCTCTTTTAAAAATATAAAGTCCTGCTTTTTCAGTTCCGACAATAATATTATCGCCGTCAAAAACTGCGGAAGAAAAATAATCATATTTTGTAATATCTTTAGAATAATTTATTCTGAAAATTTCGGAAGTATATGTTTTTTTATTAAACTTATAAAGACCTTCCCCGTAAGAAAAAACCCACAGAAAATCATCAGCGGAACTGAGAATAATCCTTGCTGAAATGTCAGAATCATGAAGCAAAGAACTCATGAGATAATTATTTACATCATCTGTTTCTGTATTTATACGGCTTATCCCCTTATTAGTACCTATCCATATTATATTTTTATCCGAATAATCATTTGTAATAGTTCTTACAAAATTATTGGATAAAGGATTATCAGTATTTTCAGAAGAAAAAACATTAAATTCTTTTTTTTCAGAATTAAATTTATTAAGACCTTTATTAGTGCCTATCC
>ERZ795048.2156-NODE-2156-length-16257-cov-6.023577_pt1 | contig 16257 bp, 9 predicted proteins | sample MGYA00375132_ERZ795048 | MGnify/ENA primary metagenome ERZ795048 (study PRJEB30177, sample SAMN05720225) | activated sludge metagenome | isolation source: Anaerobic digester | place: Hong Kong | collected 2014-12-17 ...
GACTGCAGTAATAGGAGGATTTCTCACACCCGACATTGTCATTGGCATTGCAAAAGTAATCGTTCCTACGCCAATAGAAAGAGGAATATCGTTGATGATTCCCATTTGGAAAGAGGCTACGGTAGAAGTCGTGGGAGGATCCACTAGTACACCTTGTACGCCAGTTTGTACAGGATTTAAATCATAGAACGATACAGCATCATTGACAGATATTGTTTGAGAGGAGATTTGTGTGGTTTCCCGACTAGAATTCACCTTGATTTTATAATCGTTTGCAGGTGGATTCAACATGCCTACTTGATTTGTCAAGATAATAGTAACTGCAGAATTGGCAGAAATATTGCTGAGGGTGTTGGGGAGTGTAAATGTAATCTCTTCAAGAATTTGATTTGGTGCAATTCCAGATACTATAGCTGTGGCTGAACTTTTTAGTGTTTTTGTATTGATTTGAATATAAGTAGCAGGAATAAACCAGCCACCAGAGCCATTGTCAAAACAACCATCAGGCTTTGGGAAATCAAAATCATTCCCCGTAAAATCAAGCGTGATAGTATCACTACCAGCAGTTAATTGTCCTTGATTGCCTGTTTTCCATTTTATGGTCCAAGTTACAAACTCTTTCATGTTACGATTGCCAGTAGTATCATAATTGGGATCAACAGAAGGACTAATGGTAACTTCAGAACGATACCCAATATAATAATTATTGGAATACTCATCGTAATTTTCAATGGCTGTTGTTCCATTCGGTCCTGCAAACGTACCTACCTGCAGCTTATACTTCCCGCTTTGTGTAGATGGATTTTTTACACCTGCTTCAATGGGGAGATCAATAACAACGGTATCACCTGCAGAATAATCCGCAGGAGAATGAATGCTGATGATCGTACCCGAAGTGGTGGGATCTTTCGTTGGGTTGACTCCATCTACGGTGACATCGGATTTGTCGACGGTAGTATTTACAAAAGAGGTTCCTGAAGGAAATTTGACTTTGAAAACGTCTCCTTCAAAAAGGTCTTCGTCTAGAGTAAACTCAATGGTGTATGCAGAGATTTCCCCTGTTGCTACATCATCTGTGCCACCTTCGTTGAGGACAGTCACCGTTATAGTGTTGATGGCTTTTGCATAATATGTATATAAGCTAAACTGAGAAAGAGCTAATACGAAAGCGACAAAAAAGGCTATTCCTTTTCTCATAGTCGTTCCTCCTTTGGTGCAGGAATCTCGTGAATTTCATTTAATACGGGTTTTTCAAAATAATGGTTCATTTTACACCATAAAACCGTAAATTGTGTGTTCTAGATCACAGTAGTACTTTGAGATGATCGAATATTGGTCTACGTCAATTTCGCTAGCAATTCTAGCCAATCGAGTTAAATCTGTTTTTCGAGGATGAAGAGCTGTATCGTACGCAACTCTATTGTTTTGATCATCACAAATAAAATGGATTTGTGTACCACTCTTTCTCTCATAATATTTAATATCACACTTAGTTCGTAAATTTTGGAAAACACTATTTTCAAACAAACAGTCTTCGGCAGCATGAGCAAAATGACGTACCAGACCGACATCGCAGACGTAGATTTTGTTTGATTTCCGGATTTCCATTTTCGATCCAAGATTGTAAGGTTTTAAAAGCTTTATGAAATAAGAACCCTCTAGGAACTCTAGATAGGAATATGTAGTTGCTCTGGATATTCCTAGTTCTTGAGAAATGTTCTGTACATCAATTCTTTCACCAGCTCGATTCATGAGAAGAAGCATTAGATCACGGATAACAGCACTTTTGCGATAATTGCTCATTTGTACAACTTCAAGGTTGAAATACGATCGAAAAATATCATCCAGGGCAGCATTTTTCTCTGTAACACTTTGTTTCAATACTACTTCGGGAAATCCACCAAACATGATATATTCATCGTACAAAGTAGATAACTTTTCAAAAATGGGCCTTGAAATATTACTTTTTTGTGTAGGAGGATTCAGTCCTTTACCGCTAAACTTGATGAATTCTTTAAAGGTAAGAGGAAACAACTCAAATACAACCTTTCGACCTGCTAAAGATTCTTCAAATTGCCTTCGGGTATAATAATTTGTGGACCCTGTTAAGAAAAACTTCGTTTGGAAGTGGTCAATAAAGTACTTCACAATACTAGGAATATTCTTAAACAACTGAATCTCATCCAAAAAAATGTAAGAAGGCTCACTAAAATTTATACCGAGAATTTCTAAAGAAGCTTGTATTTTATCAAAATTCTCTTCTTCGAAATACTTTCGATTTAACGGATTTTCAAGGTCTAGTAACAATCTGTTATCGGATTCCGTTTTCTCGAACAAATATTGTAAAAGAGTAGTCTTCCCGGTCCTCCTCATACCTGTGATAATTACTGCTTCTTTCGATTCACGATACGGTTCAACTTGTTTTAAAATGTCCCGTTCCTTAAATCGATCTATTCGCATATGCTTAATTTACAAAAAGTTTAACTTTGTGTCAATAGTAAATAGAAAAAAATCAATTTTTTTTTACTTTTTGCAAACTAAGAATTCAAAAAAGCAGAAAAAAGAATGTTTGAGTTGGAAATTTATTCAGCCGTTCTCGGAGTTTTCACCCAATGAATGGGTTTCTTATCAATTACATGAAGAATAAGTGCCCAAATATAGGGTAAAGGAAGAAGAAAAACAAGAATGCTGGATATAACCAGTTTGATACATTCGACTCCCGGGAAGGAATCAAGAGAGAGGAAGTGTTTCTCAAAAGTAAATTGGTAGTGATAAAAGCAGTAAAAAGAAAAAAATACATACGGAATGTTTAGACCTAAAAGAACCATTTGTAAAGTAGGATTAACAGAAACCATGTGATTTGGAATCCATCCTAATTTCGAAAAAATGAACCCAAAGTTCATAAGAATAACAACCAAAGCAGAAAACTGGTACAACATCCATTCAAAAGGTCCCTTCCAAAACAATTGCCAATACAGCGATGGGTGGGTTCTTTTAATCTCTGTCATTACCTGTAAATGACCCGATGCCCAGCGTAACCTTTGCTTAAAAAACTGATTCCATTTTGGTGGTGTTTGCTCTGTCGAAACAACAGGAAGGAATTCAACAGAAACATTACGCTGAGTATATGCTCGAATACCCAAGTCAAGATCTTCTGTTAAAGCAACTGGATTAAACCCTTGAATAGAAAGGAGAAGTGATTTTGGAACAAAAAGATTTGTACCCCCCACAAAAGGGATTTTTTTAAAAATGATAGGTAAATACCATTCGTGGGATACAGCTTTAAAAAGTCCTCCAATACGAGAGACAAATCCCATCGTGTAGTAGTTTCTGACTTGGTACAATGGTCCCTGTAAAATGGGGAGTTTTTCTTTCTTTTGTAGATATCGATGTGCCACATGAAGAAGAACAGATTGGTCTGGTCTACTTTCTGCATCATAAAAACCTACAATATCGGTAGAAGGATTCAATTCGTCAATTGCATAATTCAACGCTCTTCCTTTGGTAGAATGAGTTAGATCGGTTGTATATGTTCTTGGATACGTCCCAGTGTATGGCAAAGGAACAGAAATAATTTTTAAGGCAACACCGAGTTGGTTTGCATCTTTTGCTAATCCTTCGGCAATTGTTTTTGTGGTTGGAAATGCTTCTTGAACATCCTGCTTTGTAATATTCTCCAATTCTTTCCAACCAACGGATTGAACAAAAGAAAAAATAGTTTCCTGCAGAGGTTGCATCATTTGTTTGAGAGCAATGCGGTCAGCTTTTGGAAACTGTTTCTGCAAAGAAATCATGACATATTTTTTCACTTCTTTTTGTGTGTGTGGAATTCGTTTTAATGCTTCCTCAAGAGAAGATTTTAACGCATGTAAAACAGATGGATCGTAGGAGTATGAAAGAGTAGATGAATATTGAATAAACAGCTCATGATAAAATGAACCCCACTGATGATTTTTCATTTTAAACAAAAGCAGTGCTTGTTGTAGTTCTTTCGGGAAGCTCTTTAAAACAAATTTCTTTTTTGAATCTTGTTTTAAACAGAGAGTTTGTCGAAGATGTTGGATGTCACTCCATACATGTTGAACTTTTTGATCGTTTTCTATAGTTTCTCTTTCGTCTACAACAATTCCAAGTTCGTATTTATCGGATGGATAATCTAAATGGAGTGCATTTACAATGGTTTGTCGTATCACTGCGCTTTCATTTTTAGCAGGAACAAGAATAGAAATAAATGGAAGCGGTGTATCTTCAAAGGCAGAAATTAACTTCAAGTCGGAAAGAGTAATTGCTGGCTTCCCCTTCCAAAAGTACTTCTGACTAACTTTCTTCCAAAACAACAATCGAAGAAACAGAAAAAAAGTAACCCCATAACAAAGTAGAGCAAGAATGTATAGGAGGCTAATTTTCATGGTACTCCATTCGAATTGCATTTTGGTCTTTGATATAACTCACAATGAAACCAAATTCCTCAGCAAAGAAACGAAGTGGAATAAAAGTTCTTCCATTTCGAATCACGGGGGGTACGGGAAGAATTCTTTTTTCGTTATTCACTGTCACGGTCGTGTTTTCAATTTGGGCTTGAATCACTTTTCCATCTGGATTCGTTATAGTGATGATCTGGAAGATAGGCTCATAATCGATTTCGCATCCTAGAAGCTTTGTAAAAACTGTTAAAGGAATCATGGTATGGGATGAAAGCAAGAAAATGGGAGATCCCGTATCAATTTCTCCCATAGAAGAAGAAGCAATTTGTTGCCCAATTACAAACTGCACCCAGAAATTTGGGTAATACTGAACAGGAACTATAGCTTTTGTGGTATTCCCTGCAATATCTGCTGCAATAAACTCAAAGGCATTAATACCATCTTTGCATAAAGTTTGTGTCATGAACTTCCCATCAATAACCGGTACGAGTTTTCCATTAAGTGTAACAATAGCTCCGGGTTCTGTGAATCCATCTACAGGAATTGTTTTACGAATGGTTTTTTGCCAGGGAGAAGGTCGAGTAATCTCCAGCGGAGGTGGTGTTTGATCCAAGATGATGGTCACAGTTGCTTCGCTCCGATGACCTGCTTCATCAAACACCAAAATGGAAAATGTATTCTCTCCTTCATCCAAAATTAGAGTAGCTTTCATTTGTCCTTCAACCAAAGAAGTAATTTCCTGTTCTCCAATGAATCCTTTTAAAAAGTGAGACTCAACAATAGTGATGGAAAAGGCATATGCTTTTTGGTTGGTATAAATATTGTCCATAGGAAGCTGGATATAGGGGGGTAGTGTATCAATCTTCAGCGTCTTCGCTTGAATCTCTTCTTTAGCGTTGCCCTGTATGGAGTAATACTGTATTTCATATATACCTGATGTTAAGACAAGAGTCTCTTTATATTCAATCCACTCTTCCCCATTTAACGAAAACCAGGTTCGAATTGACTCTGGTTCATATGAGTGTACATCAAAGGAAATAAATGGTTTTGTAACATACCATTCATTTTCACCGTCTGGAAAAGACGGTTCCACCGATATTTCTGTCATAGGAAGGGGGATGATAGAGAATGGTTGCGAAGCAACGGTTTGTGTTTCGCTTTGTGTTGATACTCCAATTGTGTATTGTCCATCTTGAGAAGGATTTAGGAATCCAGCGTCTGGTGTGATTTCGATTTCGACTCTCTCAGACGCCTCTAGTGGTGAATTAAGAGTAATTTGTATTAAACCTTCCGATGGTCGTAAGAAAACAGGAAAAAGATCAAGGTTCTTTCCATTGAATACAATACCCTCTTGATAGTCATCGGGAAACTGAAACAAAGGATCTACAAAAACATAGATTTTTTCCCCTGTATTCAAGGATCCAGCAGGACCAGTGCGGAACGATATCAATAATGAAGTTGGTTGTTTCACAGTTGGAGATAGAACATCTACTTCCACTTCCTGGACATTAGATTCCTGAATTTGAATCTTGGGAGAAGAGATATACGATACTTCTCTGCTGGTTGCAACACGAAAAATGTACGATCCAGGTGTAACAGGATTTCGCAGTCCTGCTTCTTTTAAAAAATCGACCGTGACAACAGTTTCTGAGGGTATATCTTGTGGAACATTCAGGATAATCTGATTCTCAGCTTTTTTCAAGAATGGAGTTGTTTTCATGGGAACTTTATTAATAAGAACGCTACCCGTCGGCATAGAATTTGGTATATACATCCCCTGAGGCATAATGATATAGATTTGACCATTATCGGCGTCTAGTTTTCCTCCTCCACCAGTTTTAAAACTAAGCTGAATAGAGGTATTGACAGACACAAAGGGAGATTCAATACGAACTGATAAATCACCAATCATGCTGGGTCCAATTTCAAATTCCTCAGACTCAACGTTTGTGCCCTCTTTACCAGTGTGAACTTTAATCGTATATCGGCCCACAGAGGATGGATTCTGAAGTCCAAATTCTTCTTTGATGATTATTTCCACAGGACTTTGTGCTTCAAGAAGAACTGGGGAAGGAATTTTAAGCGTACCAGCTCCTTCAATGATCGCAGATTTTGTAGTGGAAACTCCATTTACTCTGATATCTCCAGGGAGTGATGTTTCGGGTAGTGTTACAGAAGAAGGAAAATAAATTGTAATGATCCCATTTTCTCGCATTCTACCCACCAAACCTGTTTGAAAAGTAATTTTCCAGGCAGATGTTGTATTGATGAAAGGCTTGTCTATGGACACGCGAACATCTTTAATCAAACTGTTTCGGATTCGGTAATAATTGGAGTTTACCCTGGTATTATCTGCATTGGTCCACACTACCAAGCGATATTGATCAGCGGTTGTAGGATTCGTTATCCCGGCTTCCAATAAGAATTCTACTTTTACTTCTGATTCTTCCAGAACAACCATTCCTGGATATATCTTCACAACTCTACCATTTATCACTGGATCAGCATCATTACAATACTGCCCATTTACCAAAATATGTTCTGCTTCAATGGAGGTGGGTATTTTTGTTCCATACGGGAATTCAACCATAATATACCCGCCATAACAGCTTCCCAGTCTTCCGGTTGAAGAAGTTTCGAATCGGATAGTATAGGCTGCCACTTCTCCAACAATATCAGGTTCAACTTCCACGGTAGGGGTTGTGATGATAGACCCTACAATGGCATAGCTGTTCGATAAAGCCCAATACGGTTGCCTGCTTGTGGCTGCTGCCATTCTATAACAGGCACCACCTCTTGGATTCTGAACTCGGCAAATACGAATATAAACAAGGGTAGTATCGGAGAATGAATTGGGTACGGTTATAGATACAATCTGATTGTCATTTTTATCGGTTTCAACCGAGTACGATGCTGGGATTCCATTCACAGTTACAGCATTACATCCAGCATAACGAGTAAAGGTTGTACCATATGGAAAAGCTAAGTAGATTGTATCCCCAGGGCTAAGTTTGCCGCATTCATCAGTATAAAAAAGAATCGTATAGATTGCCAGCTCTCCAGCTGTATTGGGTTCTACACGTATTTGTACATCTTTGACTTGCTGCGCGCCAACATCAAACTGAAAGTTGTATTTTGCATCACCAGAGGATACAAACATTTGTACTCTTCCAGAACTGGTAGCTGTAAACGTATAGGCTTTTCCGTCTGAAGATGGAGAGCCATTGCCCGGACCTTCTTGATACCACCGGAAAGTTGCCTCTGGAACGATGTTCCCATTCTCATCATATGCAGTAGCATAGAAGGTTACAGATTCTCCAATTTTTATACATTGGACGACTGGTTTAACTTCTATGCTTGTTACGGCTGCTTTAGCAAAGGAGGGAATAAAACTAGCTGATAGAAAAACGATGGCAAAAAGACAATTACGAAGTAAAGGAAAAACACGATGAATTTTCATTACTCTCTCCTTTCCGGACAAAATATGATATACATGGATTCCTGTTTTGGGTCATATTGAACTTCTGCGCCTAGAATTTTCTTTGTAAACTCAATTGGCACTACAATAGTGTCTTCTACAATGGTAGGAGCATAATAAATATCTTCTTCTTGGATCGAATCACCAATCTTTATTTTGATAATAGAATCGTTAGGGCGTACGTAAATCTGAATTTCATGCTTCTCCAGTATGGCTGCATTTTGTTTTGAATCCCACAACAACGAATAATTAAGTGTTTCAGCAAACAAGCGTAAAGGCACATATACTTCTCCATTTTGAGAATCTCGGAATGGAAAGGGTTGTACTGAAATTTCTTTTTCGTTGATCAGGATTTTTTTCTGGGACATCTGGATTTCAATCACATTACCAGCGTAGTGATAGAAGGTTCTTTGGAGGGTGGTAACATTGCCTGCTCGATCTTCACTCCGAATTTGAACCACGTTTTTCCCTTCCTTCATTTTAATCGTGTCGAAGGAAAAATTTCCGTATGAGTCCATTTTTACAACATTTTGGTTAATTGTTAATATACAACCTGGTTCAGTTTTTCCCGATACATTGAGTGTATATCCACAATGGATTTGCCCTTCGGTTGGTGAATACAGAGCAATAGAGGGTGGGGTAACATCCACAAAAAGAATGAGTTCATCGGTAATACTATATCCAGCTTGGTTAATCACACTATAGCTGATAGTATTTTTCCCAGGTTTCAAATGAAAAAATACTTTCGCTACTCCGTTTTCTATAGAATATACTTCATCGGAGATGGAAACAAAAGCAGGTGATATTGAAGTTACAAAAAACGAAACATCAACGTCTTGCTGATTAATCCAAGATCGCTGTCCTGGAGTAACCTGGGTGCAAGAAGGGGGATAGGGATCCACTTTCCATTGAATTGATCGAATCTGTTCTTTCAATCCAGAAAACCGCACACCGTAAAAGTATAAAATATGAGTTCCCTCTGAAATCTGCAAGGAAGAATCTTCTAGTTTGATAAAATCTTCCTCATCAAAAGCGATATAGATTTCTTTTGAACGCTTTGATGTTACATCAATGATGGGTGGTTTCGAAAACCATCCATGTTGATTCGACTTTGTGTCCCCTTGAATTTCAATTGCAATAGAATTTAATGGAGTCGACAAGAGAACTTTACTAGACTCAAAAAACTGCTCCCATTTTTCCACTAACAATGTAAATACAAAGGAATCTCCCTGTAATGGGTTCTGAATATGAGCATGAGAAGAAATGGCAATCGACAGCATACCGGTTAGAGTGATTGGTGTTTGCAGTCGGATATTGTTATTTTCTGTTTTTTGTACATCTGATGCTTCAATTCCAGAAAATGTGAAATCCTCTTTTTCTACGTTGGTAATCGTGTAAGGTTCGGGAAATAGAATAGTAATCCACGAATACGCAGGTATTTCCTCTTCTAAAGGAGAAAGTGAAATCTCTACAGAGGTAATTTCTCCTTTTTCATAGGTTCCTAAAAAAACAGTAAATTGTGCATCTTGTATAGGATGAATGGATTGTTTCGAAAATTCTTGAGCTCTCGTATTACCTATAGTAGAGATACAAAAAATCAATAGAATGCATACACGTAAAAAGAAATGTTGATTTTTTTTCATATTCGATCTCCTGACCCAGGAATAGCAGATTTTTCCCATCCAATATCTGAGGCAATGTACTGCCCATCTTTTAGATACACTTTACAATAGATAAATACACCCTCATCGAATAAGCCTTGTCCATGGAATATGGTAGTGTCATGAATTTGAATCACAATACCGTTATCCAAGAGAAACCACTTTTGATCTTCATTCCATTGAACGATCTCTCCTTGCATTAAGAATATTTCTTTTTCAACTCGGACAATATATCCTTTCAAAACATTTTGGTCATACTGTCCTGATATCTTCACCGTTTTACCAATTTGGAGATTACCCTGAATTTCTGTTAAATCATCGATTCGAAGAACACAACCATTGTCAAGTAGATACAGAGAACCATATTCAATTTCTTTGGTTACTACAGCTTGTATATTGACAAGGGTGGACAGAGAAAACATTCTCCATTCAAGAGCTACGTGAATACTACCATATGAAACGACTTTTCCTTGGAACATGGAAGTATCCACATTGTTTGAGTGAGAAGAGTGAAGGATGTAGATACGACTGCCATCTTGGGGATTATGAAAAATATCAATACCACTAGGAAGTTGTTCCAAGTACTCTACGGGAAACTGCACAACTTTTGCTTGATTGATAAAATGATTCTGAATGTTGAAAAAACTTCGATCTTCTTCATATCGAATTGACTCTCCTACCGATAAAACTTGAGAAACTTGATCTTTTGCAATCACTTTTCCACTTAATAAGTAGTAGAGATTCTCTTTAACTCCAACAACAATATCACTTTCCAGTTGTTTTTTTATGAGGGGTTTTGTTGGTGTTTTTGTAGCAATAGTACGTGTTGGCGAAGAAGACGATTCTTTTTTCACAGTTTCTGTTTGGTGAGAAGCTAAATAATACTCTTGTTTTTCTTCGATATATGGGATGTGGGATACAATTTCTTCAACCATAAAAAAAGCACCGTAATCCATTCCTTGGATTGTAACAGTGTCATATTGATTCAAAGTGCTATTTTGTGAAGAGGAAAAAATAAAACTAATATCGAGATTGTCTAAAGTAAATCCATTGTGGTATTTTTCTGCAATATGACCTGTAAGAGTACGCTCAGATGGCTTGTGCAATATTGATAAAGAAGTTACTACCCACTTATCCTGCAGTGATTGGGTGGCACGAACAAATAGATAGTCTTCTTTGTTTAAACGAGAACTAGCTGGTTCTCCCTGCAAAACTTTTTCACTTACAAAAAGTGTTTCTGGAAAACTATCCAATCTACATGTGTTTTTTTCAACAGAAAGAACAGTTCCTTGTATTGAAGTATCATTTTCAACTGGTAAGTCGATGGCCACAATATAGGTTTTTGAGGTAACCGTTTTTACCGTAAAATGATAGGTCTTGAAAGGAATGATTTGCTGCATAATAATAAAATCGGCATACAGTGGTTCTGCAAACACATCGACCCCAACCGCACCAGTTGTATAATCGATGGATAACACTGAGGCATCAAAAGACTCAAATGGTTGTCCAGGGAGTATATTAAATTGCTCAAGATATGAGTTAAATTCGCGCCAGGTTTTCCAGAGTGGTAAATTGGCATTGCGAATAGCTTGGAAATAAAGATCTCTCTGTGCATACTGGTAGATTGTGTGGTAGGAGACATCAGAATTCATCCCAATAAATTTTACAAACAACAGCATATTTCGGTTATTTTCGTTATTGCTATACAAAAACTCCCGTTCTTCTTTTGTTTCGCAAAAGTACCTGGCAAATTGAAGATGCTCTTCTTTTGGAGATGTAAACTCAGCTTCTAATAAAAAATTGGATGGGGGACTTTTCATCACTTCTTTGAATTTTTCGTTCAATAGAAGAGAAAAGGTGGTGTTGGTGTTTGCAACAGGAACGGTAAAGATTGCAGCTACAAGAATACAGATTGTAGACAAAGCTACAACAAATCCCCGACGGGCAAAGGAAGATGTCTTTCTTTTTGTTGCTTTTTCGCTTTGGATTCTATCTGCAGTGGTAAAGATGCAATTTCGAATTTTCCAATCCAAATCGGATGAAAAATGAGAAGGAACATTCGTAGTTATGGGGGTAAACTTTTTAAGAACAGAAGAAGAAGTGATGATTTTCTCACATAAAGGACAATTTTCTATATGATCCAGGATCCAATCTGGTAAAGATTGATTAGGATTCGTTTGGAGCCATTTTTCTACCTTTCTGCAAATATTCAAGAAACACCTCCTTTCTTGCAAAATAATACTTTTTTCGCTAGTTTTTTTCTGCTGTTAAATAGTCTGCTTTTGACTGTACCCTCAGGAATATTGAAGCGAATAGCAAGATCCGTGATTGTGAAATTATCCATATAAAACATGGTAAGAATTTGTTTTTCATCCTCAGAAAGCATATCCATCGCAATACTCAAAAGCTTTATTTCTTCTTGATCTATTAGGTTTTCATCGGTTTGAGAAACATCCTCGGGTGCATAATTATCAAAACAATCCCCACCAGGTACAATGCGGTTCTTCTTTCGAAACATTGTATTTGCTTGATTGTGCATGATCCTGTGGAGCCATGGTCGAATCGGATAATCTGTGTTAAACCGATCAATCGTTTGGAAAAAAGTCATAAATGCTTCTGCTGCAATATCCTGCGCATCATCTGCATTTTTTGTGACTCCAAAAGCGGCACGTAGGATTTCTTGTTCAAATTCTTTGTAGATTACAGTCATTGCTTCTGAGTCTCCTTGTTTGGCTCGTAAAATTAATTCTTTTTCTTCTTTACGGGTTAAGCTCATGTTGTTTCACACAAGACCCGGACCAGTCAATTTCATAGGTTGCCTGCCTCAATATTTTCTATAAATAATAAGAAGTACCGTGAAAACGGTTCAATGAAAATAAAGAAAAAAAAAGGAAAAAAGGAGATAAAGAAGTAAAAAAAGGTTATGGATTGGATTGTTTTTGCACAAAAGGAGCCTTATCGGCTAATAGAACAGCAACTTTTTCCAACAGAAGTTGATCATCTTGAGTGAAAGCTGCTTTTGAATGACTATCAATATCAATAACGCCCAAAACTTCATCGTTTCGAACGATAGGAACAACGATTTCAGATTTTACAATCAAACTGCATGCAATATAGTTATCGCAAGATGACACATCATCGACAATCATGGTTTTCTTGTAGTGGGCAGCTTCTCCACAAACACCTTTTGGTAATTCAATCACTGTGTGTTCAGTAGGGTGCCCTAAAAAAGTTTCCAAGTGTAATGCTTCAGCATCCAGTAGATATATACCAACCCAATCATAGCGAGAATTTCCATTTTTCAGATCAAACACAACATCATTTAGTGTGTAGCGCCAAATTGTATTTGCTGAAATGGTTTCAACAATCGTTTGGTAGAGTTTTTCATATTTTGCTTTCATGGGTAGTATTATACGAATATCATAAAAAAATTCTCCTCCTGAATGATTTTTTGATACACTAGGCGATATGAATATGTGGCAGAACATCTTTTACGCTTTACTATCTGGCATTGGTATAGTTCTCACCATACGCTTTTTTCTTTTTTTCTTTCTAGGTTGCAAAGAGAAATATAGTTCCAGACAGATCATATCTCAGTTTTCAGACAATTCTCTTTTTTTCAGTATTTTGATCCCTGCAAGAGAAGAGTCGAGAGTGATTACAAAAACGCTGCAAGAAGTATTACGTATTTCATACCCAATCGATAAGCAAGAAATTCTTATCATCACAGATCAGAAAGAAACCCATCGAGAGGGTGTCGCTTCCACTCGGAGAGTACTTGAAAGCTGGATAAAAGAAAACTATCCCTATATGCGCTATTCCTCTGGTGATAATAATCTACCTTCAAAGGTGACGCAACTCCCCCTATATGGATTTATGACGTACCTTCCACCTACAATGGTAGAATTCCAGGATCTACTACAAATTATACAGTACCTTCTTCGAAAGGAAGAGCATTGAATTATGCTCTTTCTACCCATTCCTTTACAAAACCATACCAGTATTGCACTTTTTTTGATGCAGAAACTCATCCCGATGCATCAATCTTTTTCACCATCGACCAGATGACATCAAAAACTGAGCAGCTCCCCATTTGGCAAGGACCAGCTCTACAAGTTCGGAATTTTGCACAATTGTCTCTTTTTTGTAAAATCGCTGCTCTAACCCAGGCATTTTCTCATGATTACACTTTACCATCCCTACTTCACTGGATTCCTTTTTTGGGTGGAACAAATATGCATATACCGCATTGTATTCTTTCTTCTATTGGTGGATTTCGATCTGATTGTGCAACAGAAGATATTGATGCTGGAATTCGTATATGGGATCAATGCAATCAAATCCCTCAATTTCTACCGGTGGTATGCACAGAACAAACCCCCGCAAGTTTAAAGGGATATTTTAACCAACGTTTGCGGTGGGGGAAGGGTATTATTGATGTTTTATTAAACTCTGATCATCCATCTGTTCATGCAAAAAGTAAAAGGGTCTGGATGCTATGGAAGGTATTCTTCTTTGGCCCACTTGAGTGGTATTTGTATGGAATACTTTCATTGTTTTATTTAGTTCACACCTTCCAGCGGTTTCTCTTCGCTTTTTCAGGGGATATTGTAGCATATTTCCTTTTTCTGGGGATCAGTGTGTTGTTTTTATTCTCACTGTACATTTACTATCGAAAATATATGCAGTACAAAGTTCTGACCCAGAAAGAAATCATCCAGGGGGTATGGCTTGTGTTATACATCCTATTGGTTTTACCTTGGATCAGTTTTTTATATGGACTCCCCTTTATATGGGGGAGTGTTCTTTCCATTATTCAACTAAAAAAACCAACCCCTCAAACATCCCATAAAGAGTTTTGGATGAAAACACCTAGGACAACTGAAAAATAAACAGTTTATTTGGTTGCTGGAGTAACCAAAGACCATCCTTCAACCACTACCAGTTCTTTATTATCGTCGGCATAATGAATCTTTGCACCGATTTTCTCAAAAATAATGTCAGCTCGAACTAAGAAGTAATCACCCACTGGTTGAAGGAATGTTTCCTCGGTGGTTTGTGTCTTTCCATCAAGTGAATGATAGGTGTACAAAGAGCTTCCTTTTTTAGAAGTAAACTGGCCACAGTTTGTGTTAATAGTGATTAAATCTTCTTCTATGGTATATTGCATATCAAAAATCATACGCATGTCTTGAAGAGATAACCAGATTTGATCATTTTTCACCAAAGAACACAAGGTGCCAACGTCACATGCCTGACCAATGGTAAACAAAGGACTACCATTCAGAAACTCCCAACTAGGTAAAACAGTTTGTATCTCAACAGGAATGGTTTTTTTGATCGAATCTATTTCAATCACAATCTCTTGGATCGTTTTTTCCTGAAATTCTCTCCCACCAAATATCTCGACACGGAAAGAAAAAGAGTTTCTTTTTAAAGGAGTATCATTGGTTCCCCAGCCTAATCGATAATATTTACTAATAACTCCAGATGGTAGGTGGACAGTAATATCTTGGTAATTGGTGGGAATTGATAGGGAAAAGTATAAGGAAGTAGATACATTTGGGTATACCCTACAAGATAGTGCATTGGGAAAAACGGTGATATCTTCCTCTCTAAGAGGTAATTGAGATGATTTTTGAGTATCCTTGGAATGGACTTGTATATGTCCAGATTTCTCATCATACACAAACCATTGATCCTCCGATTCAGAATAACACCCAATTGAAGAAAATTTTGAAGATGAAAACATATCCGTTACAATGTGATCCTCAACGCTGTATATAGTAGATGAATTGCGATCCAATAAGGAATAGTAATTTTCTGCAAAATGAATATCTGCAGGTTGCAGCGAAATAGGAAGAGATGCTAATGGGGTGAATGATAAAAATCCTGCTGTATCATAGAGAAAAACACCCTTGGTGGAAGAATCTAAAATGAGCACCTGGTCGTTTTCATCTAGATCTATTTGATCAAAAGATACTGGAATTTGTCTTGAGTCCTCACCAGAAAGCAGTTTACAAGAATCTGTCAATTCTCCATCCCATTGAAACCAATACAGTGCAGATTGATATTGATCCAATACACAAAAGCCCGTTTCGTTTACGGCAATTTGATCGGGAAAGAGTGAAGTTGGAATCTGCAGCTTTTCAGAGACTATCATTTTCTTGGATCCTTGAGGACTAATATGAAATTGTCGAATCCAAAATTCTTTTGTTTCGTAGTGATAAAACAAGATGGAGTAAGTGTCATTGTACCAATCTGTTGCATAGATTGCATCAATCTCTGGGTGCAATGCTGTGGTAGAGATACTTTTTAACTCTCCTGTTTGAACATCAAGCAAGCGGATTCTTTGATCTGTGCAGGGTAAACCTTGTTCAAGAGCTAAATATGATGACTCGGGAATTGGATGAAGAGATTGTATGTGGGACAGATAATCATTATCTTTTTGTGCTTCTTCAATATCCTTTTCTAAAAGTGGTTTTTTCGATTCAGGTGATAAAAACTGATCAAAAGTATACATTGCACTTCGCAATGCAATTTGATTTTGAGGGCGATATGAGTATCCTAAAACAACTGCCTGATCTTGTATCACTGAGATTTTTTCTACAATATCCACACCAAGCGAAAGATCAAGTTCTTCCATTTCAAAAGGACTTTCGGTTTTGAGATCAAAAGAATACAACTTGGTTGG
>ERZ795048.2157-NODE-2157-length-16254-cov-13.596889_pt1 | contig 16254 bp, 12 predicted proteins | sample MGYA00375132_ERZ795048 | MGnify/ENA primary metagenome ERZ795048 (study PRJEB30177, sample SAMN05720225) | activated sludge metagenome | isolation source: Anaerobic digester | place: Hong Kong | collected 2014-12-17 ...
ACCCTGCAGGCCACCGACCGCACCCTGATGGCCTGGATGCGCACCACCCTGGCCATGATCGCCTTCGGTTTCGGATTCTTCAAGTTCTACCAACTGGGCAGTTTCGGCGCCGAGACCGCAGACCCCATTACCACGGACATGATCGCCCTGGGCCTGGTAGGGCTGGGCACCGTGCTCCTGATCGGCGCGCTCGTCCAGTATGTACAGGTGCGGAGGAAGCTCCTGCGATCCGGAGCCGGTGGATCCACGTTCTCCCTGGCCCTGGCCGGTGCCTTGGTGATCGCGTTGTGCGGCGGTGCGGCCTTCGTGGACCTGATGCTGGTGCTTCGTGCCTGACCCGGATCGCTTACCTTGCAGGAACACCGATCGCACCATGCTAGTACGAGCCATCCTTCTCCTGTCCGCTTTTTCCATCGTTCCCCGGCTATGGGCGCAGGACATCCCACAGGCCGCGTTGGACGCGTTCCATGAGCGGCATCCGGACGTGAGCGCCGTGGAATGGACCGAGGAAGAAGGCATCTACCGGGCCCAGTACATGGTGGACGGTATCCTGCGGACGGCCGATCTCGATGCCCGGGGGCATGTGATCGTGGAAGGACAGGTGAAACGCGAGGAGGACCTGACCGAAGCGGAACGAAGCACATTGGGCCGCGAATACCCGGGCTACCGGGTCACCGGGGTCCGGTCCACGAGCACCGCGGCACGAGGCACCTTCACGGAAGTGATGCTCTCTGACGGCAAGAACAAGGTGGAGGTCCTGCTGGACGAGCAGGGTCGAATGGCCGCTGCGAACCCCAGGAAGTAGGCGTCCTCAGCTTCCCTTGCCCATGGCCTTGAGGATGCCTTGGGCGGCCCAACGACCCGTGGCGAAGGCCCCTTGCAGGAGGAACCCTCCCGTGGGCGCATCCCAATCCAACATCTCGCCGGCCAGGTGAAGGTGCGGATGGGCCTTCAGTGAAAGGTCCTCGTTCACCTGGTCCATGGCAATGCCCCCCACCGTACTGATGGCCTCATCGATGGGCCTCAGCGCTTGCACCGGAAGCCGGAGGCCTTTCATCGCAAGGGCCAGCGACCCTGGGTCATCCATGACCTCCTTTCCCGTGAAGGCCTTGAGCAGGGCCCACGACGGCCTGTCCAGACCTGCGGCATTCCGCCGTTCAGCACCGACCGCATCGCGCAGGCGGCCCTCCAGCTCCGGCAAGGCCAGATCGGGCTTCAGGTCCAGGTGCAGGGTCGCCTCCTCACCGGCGAGAAGCTGCTTCCGCAGGACCGGCACCAGGGGGTAGACCGCATTGCCCTCGATCCCGTGCGCGGTGATCGTGGCTTCTCCACGGACCTCGTGAGGTCCGGCCCGCAACGCGATGTTCTTCAGCGGGCGCCCGGCATGCACGGCCAACGATCCAGGCAGATCCAATTCCACCCCGCAGTTGGAGGACTGGAACGGAAGTGTCCGCACCCCGATCGCTTCGAAGGCCTCCAGCCAATCCCCTTTGGAACCTGTGCGCGACCAGGATGCGCCACCCAGGGCGAAGAGCACCTGCTCGTGCTCCAGCACATGCGCCGTGCCACCCTGCTCCACCATCGGCCTGGCATCGTCCGTGAACCCGGAGAACACCTGTCCGGTCAGGATGCGCACGCCGCGGTCCTCCGCGTGCCGGCGCAGGATCCTGAGCACCTGGGCCGGCTTGGTCCCACGCACCGGGAACACGCGCCCACTGGTACCTGTGAACGTCTCCACCCCCAGGTCGCTCAACCAGGCCCTCAGGTCACGCGGGGTGAACGCCTGGAGCATCGGAGCGAGGCGTTCCGCGGGAGCATAGTGCTGCAGCAGCTCCTCCCCTTCCGCTTGATTGGTGATGTTGAGCCCACCGGCACCGGCCACCAGGAACTTGCGGCCCACATGGCGGTTCCTTTCGTAAAGGTCCACGTGAACGTATCGGGCCAGCACCGCCGCGGCCATCAGCCCGGCCGGCCCGCCACCGATCACGGCCACGCACGGTCGATCAGGGCTCCTGCCTTCCCCCATCGAAAGCTTCCCCGTAGAGCGCGGCCACACCGCGGAACACCTGCACCCAGTCCGCATTTCCGGGCTTCCTCCCCAACCGCACGATCACCACCTCCCGGGCCGGATCGACGTAGATGTACTGACCCAGGATGCCCTCCGCCATGAACGTGCCCCGCTTGTCCGGCAACCACCATTGGTACTGGTACCACCACGCGCTGCCTGCCGATGAGTCGACCCGGGTGCTGCGCTCCACCCATTCGGAAGGGACCAGTTGTTGCCCCTGCCAGCGCCCTTCGTGCAGGTACAGGGAGCCCAGCTTCGCAAAGTCCCGGGCCGGTGTGTTGAGGCAGCAGAAGGTCTTCTCGATGCCACCCTTCCGGCGGTCGATGCTCCAGGATGCGGGGAACTCCATGCCCAGCGGGGTCCACAACTTCCGTTGCAGGTATTCCGTGATGGTCAGGGCGCTGTCACCCGCCATGCGGAAGCTCTGCTCCAGGACCAGACCGAGCAACTGGGTGTTGCCGCTGTCGTAGTCCCATCCGGTCCCGGGCTCCCGCTCTAACCCGAGCTTCACGGTGCTCTGCCGCAGGCGTCGGCCGTAGTAGAACGTGGCGGCGGTTCCAAAGGGGTTGGTGTAGCTCTCCTGGAAATCCATGCCGCTCGTCATCTGCAGCACCTGCTCCAGGGTCACCCGGTCCCATCCCTTGTCCATCATTTCCGGCAGGAAGTCCGTGACGGGCTGGTCCACGGAGCGGATGTAGCCATCGGCGATCGCACAACCGATGAGCATGGAAGTGACCGACTTGGCCACGGAGAACGAGGTATGCACCGTGGCACTGTCATAGCCATCGAAGTAGTGCTCGTACCGGATGGTGTCGCGGTACACCACCAGGAAGGCCACGGTCCTGTGCTCTTCCAGGAACTGCTCGAAGGTGACCCGCTCACCGTCCGTGGTGGCCCAGCGCGGCGCCGGCCCTTCCAGGTCGATGGGATAGTGCCATGGATCCGGCGAACGGTCCAGTGCGCGGGACGGGAACTTCCGATGGTCGTTGGTGTCCGCGAAGTTGTAGATCACGAAGCGCCCGACCTTGCACCCCGCCAACAGGAGGAGCATGAGCAGCGACCAGGTGCATGTTCTGATCATGGCAGGACAGTCTTCTCCTGACCCAACGTGGTCAGGAAGTTGATACAGGTCTCGTTGAACTTCCGGGCCTGTTCGATGCTCACCACATGTCCGCAGTTCTGGAAGACCTCCAACCGGACGTTCGGATGGCCCGCGGCATACTCCCTGGCGGGCTCCAGGAAGAAATGGTCCTCGTCGCCCATCACCACCAGGTGTGGCGGGCCATCGGGTTCCCGGAACAACTCCTTCAGCGTACGGTCCAGGGTCCGGTACATGGCCGTCCATTTGCGGAACTCCTCGTCGGTGAGCGCCGCGGATTCGCGGATGAACATGAGGCGCGACAGCCGGTGGTTCTTCTTCGGCAGCATGATGCGGGCGTTCATGCGGTAGAATGCCGGATAGCCGATCACCCTGGCCAGTCTGAGGCTGATCGCGGCCAGGAACTTGATCCGGGCACTGAGCTTCAGAATGGCCCCGGCATTGATCAGCGCACGCACGCGGTCAGGGCGTCGTTGACGCATCTTCAGCGCGATCACCGTGCCCAGGGACACCCCCATCAGGTGTACGGGACCATCGGTGTGCTGGTCCACGGCATCCCACACGAGATCGGCCACGAGGTCGAAGGAGTAGGCCTCCGGGAGACCGGGTTTGCCTGCCGATCCGCCATGTCCGGGCAGGTCCACCAGCAGGAGGTCGTAGTGCTCGCGCAGCCCGGCGACCTGGCGTTTCCAGGTGTTCAGGCTGCCTCCGGCCCCATGGAGCAGCACCAGCCAGGGACCCTGGCCGGAACGCACATGCACTTCATGGTGAAGCAGGAAGGGTCGGTGATCGGCACCCATGCGAGGGGGCGCAAGATATCCGTCCCGGACCCGGAGGCTTTCGCCTTCAGTCCGTCACCAGTTCGTAAAGCTGGGTGAGGTCGGGGGACAGGATGATCTCGATCCGTCGGTTACGGGCCTTGTCCGCAGGGTCCAGGGGCAGGAACTCGCCGCGTCCGGCCGCCGTGATGCGTACGGGATCGATCCGGCCGTTGTCCTGGAGGATGCGCACCACGCTGGTTGCCCGCATCACGCTCAGGTCCCAGTTGTCCTTGTAGGGCGAGCCGGGCAGGACCTTGTCCGTATCGGTGTGGCCCTCGACCATGATCCGCAGGTCGGCCTCGCCCTCGATGGCCTTGGCCAGGTCCTTCAAGGCCTGTTTGCCCTGGGCGTCCACCACGGTGCTGCCGCTGGGAAAGAGCAGCTTGTTCTCCATGCTCACATGGATCCGCCCCTGCCGTTGCTCCACGGTGATGCCCTTGCCTTCGAAGCCGGTGAGGGCGGCCGAGATGCGATCCTTGAGCGAACGCATGGCCTCGTCCTTCTTCTCGAGCTCGGCACGCAGTTCGGCCAGCTTGGCCTCCCTGTCGGCGAGGTCGGTGGCCAACGCGTCCAGGGAATCCTCCTTGTTCAACAGGCGCAGGCGTGTGGCCTCCAGGTCGGTGAGCAGCTTCCGGTTCTCGCTGCGATCGCCGGCGAGCAATTGATTGTACTTCTCCAGCAGTTCCTCGTTCAACTGGTTGATCTTGTCGTACTGCTTCTGCATGCGGCGAAGCGAGGTGCCAAGGGTGGCGGTATCCTGCTCCAGGCGGCGATCGCGGCGCTGGAGCTCCTCCAGCTGTGACCCCAGCTCATCGGCCCTGGTCACGGCCTCGCGTGCACGGGCGTCCGCGGCCTGCGCCTCCGCCTGCATGGCCTGGTAGCGGGCGTCCATCTCCTCGTACTGGCGGGCGGGCACACAGGCCGTCCACAGCAGTGTGGTGATGATCGGTACCAGGAACGCGGTCGGGGAAGGAGATCTCGTCATAGCTTCAGGGTGCCTGTTCACAAAGGTCCATTGCCGCCACCCCCGGGACCGGCGCGTGGTAACATTTTTTTGAACAAGGCGTTGCATTGGAAGAGGCCATGAACATGGGGTTCCTGCATCCGGACTGGATCCTGCATCCGGCGATCGACCGGGAGATGAAGCAGTACATCCTGCTCGCCTATCTGCAGCGTGTCGGCGAACGCTTCGGCCAGCACAGGTTGCATCCTTACCTGGACGACCTGCGGGGGCATCTGAAGCGCATGCACGATCTCCGCACCACCTGGCAAGCCTTGAGGCGGTGCATTCCCACCGAGGTGACCGGCCTGGACCCGCGGCGGGGTGGGCTTGCCCGGGCCCCCTTGGAGGACCCTGAGGTGCTGCGCGTGGTGGTGGATGTCCTGTCCTTCGCGGAACCGGAACTCCAGGCGCAGCTGGAACAAGCCGAGGACCTCCGCGAGCAATTGGCCGGAACGATCGTCTTTGCTCCGGTGGGTCTGTTGCCCCTGACCACGAAGGAAGGATACCTCCTGCTCCGGCAGGACACGATGGCCCGGGCATACCGCTATGACATGCACGTGCTTCGCGAGTCCGATGACACGCTGAGGTACCGGAACGTCCATACCCATTGGGTCACGGACTACAGCTTGGGGATCGGGTGGACCTACGAACGCGTCAAGGCGGACCTGATCAGGAGGCACCCGGACCTTCCGGTCCCTTCCACCTTCGCGTTCGAATCGGGGGTCACGCTGCCGCGGATCGAGACCTTCCTGCCCCTTGCCAAGGAACTGGTCTACGACGCCCTCGCGGCGGAGGGAACGCGCTAGCGTTCGAACCAGACCCGCGCGAGATCGCGGTACTCCATGGCGTTCAAGGGCAGGTCGCGCACCCACGGCTGGATGAGCCGTACGGTGCGGTCATGATAGAGCGGCAGCACGACGGCATCGTCGAGCATGTGCTGGTCCGCCTCCGCCAGCAGGCGCATCCGTTCCTGTTCGTCGCGTGCCATGGTGGCCGCCACGAACAAGGAATCATACACCGGGTCGCGGTATCGGGTGGTGTTCAGGTAGGAAGGCTCGCTGGTGTCCGCAGCGGCATTGCGCCCCAGGAACAAGGCCAGGAAGTTCTCCGGGTCCGGAAAGTCCGCCAACCAGCCTTCACGCCAGAATTCCGCCTTGTTCCGTTCCACCCGGTCGAAGTGCTGATCGGCGGGCAGCATGGACGTGGAGATGCGGACGTTCAACTCCCGCATCAACATCTCCTGGACCGCGGCCGCCACACGGACGTGGGCCACGTTGTTGTTGCTGAGCTGCAGTGTCAGGTTGGGAAAGTCGCTCCCGCCGGGAAACCCGGCCTCCTCCAGCAGGGCCCGGGCGCGGTCGGGATCATACGGCAACCCCTGGACCTCGTCGTACGGGTAGCCATTCAGCCCCGGTGCCACGAAAGCTCCTTCCGCAGGTACACCCAATCCGTTCAGTACACTGTCAACGAGGAAGCTGCGATCAACGGCCAGGGTGAACGCCATCCTGACCCGCTTATCGGAGAAGGGTGGCCTGAGCGCATTGAAGCCATAGAACTGAGTGCTCAACGCCGATGTGGCGTTCACCCGGAAGCGGGCCGTGCCAGAACCCAGGTCCACCGAATCAGAAAGCTCCTCCATGCCTCCTGGGATCTCGAAGACCACGGCGAGATTCCCCTTTCTGAACTCCGCCAGCTCCCGTTGCTTGTCACCTGAGAAGGTGTAGCGAACGGCATCCAGGAACGGGAGTTCATTGCCATGCTCGTCCCGACCCCAATAGTGCGGCGAACGCTCCAGCACGATCACGTCCCCAGGGCGGTACAGATGCTGTGCGAAGGGGCCCGTACCGACCGCCCGGTCCTGCTGTTCGCCAGGGTACTTGTCGTCCAACTCCTTCGGGAATATCCAGCATCCCGGATGTGCCATCACCTGCAGAAAGGTGGGCACCGGGTGCACCAACCTGATCTCCAGTTCGTACGGGCCGAGGGCCTTGATCCCGGATGGCCCTGCCCGGTCCGGCTTTCCCTGCAGGGTGCTTTGATAATGGGCATTCGCGCCTTCCACGTGGTCCTGGAACAGCCAGAAGAGCTGGTTGTCCGGTCTTGCGGTGCACAACTCGGCGAAGCAATAACGCACATCCTCGGCCGTGACCTCGCGCCCTTTCCCGTCCTCAAAACAGGGTGCATCATGAAAACGCACTCCCTTGCGCAGGAAGAAGGTGTAGACCAGGCCGTCCTCGCTCACCTCCCACCGTTCCGCCAGGCAGGGCTGAACGGACAGGTCCTTGGGATCGAACCGTACGAGCCCTTCATAGATGGGCGATGCCACCCGGAACGCGACCGCCTGGGTCAGACTGAGCGGGAACAGGCTCCTGATCCGCTCCGTCTCATTGGCATTGAACACACCTCCATACCGGCGTCCTCCAAGGCCCTCGCGGGACCTTTCCGAAGGCCCTCCCATGCAGGCCGTCAGAGCGACCAGGACCAAGGACAACCACTTCGCATGCATATCGGACCAAATGTACCCGTGGGCATGAAGGGCCTTGAGCCTTCAAGTACCCGAGGATCAACAAGGCAGTGGTGAAAGCCCCGCAACGCGCCGATCGGGATAATTTTCAGGTCTTTGCGGCGTATGGTCCCTGTGCGAAAGGATGGCATGATAGCGGCCTTCCACGGCATTTCCTTGCCGCGGACCTTCCTGCTCCTTGCGCTTATCGCCCTGCAACTGGACACGTTCGCGCAGGTACCTGCCACCAGCCTTCGAGAAAAGCTCCTTCTTCCGGACAAGGACTCCCTGGACCTGGACACGCTGAGCATCGTGCCGGGAAGCCTTACCCTGTACCAGGACAGCGTAGCGCTCGACCCCTCGGCCTATGAACTGCTGCCGTACCAGGCCCTGCTGATCTGGAAGGGCAGCCCACCCACCGACACGCTGAGGGCCACCTATCGGGTGATGCCCCTGCTGTTGGGTGGCACGTTCCGCCATAAGGACCCCGACCAACTGATCTCCGCCACCGGCGACCGGGAGGACCCCTTCCGCTACGTGCCCCCACGCCAGGCCAGCGACCTCTTTGCCACGCAGGGCCTCAACAAGAGCGGGAGCATCTCGCGCGGCGTGCTCTTCGGGAACAACCAGGACCTCTCGGTGAACTCCACCTTGAACCTGGAACTCTCCGGAAGGCTCACCGACCGCATCCAGGTGCTGGCCTCGGTCACCGACAACAACATCCCCATCCAGGCCGGTGGCAACACCCTGGAGCTCCAGGACTTCGACCAGGTGTTCATCAAGCTGTTCGACAAGGACTGGGAACTGATCGCCGGCGACTTCGTGCTGCAGCGCCCCAACAGCCACTTCCTGACCTACCTGAAGAAGACCAAGGGCCTCAGCTTCAACACCACGTTGGAACCCTGGGAGGGCGCCACCGACAGGGCCGGTGCCAGCGTGGCCATCTCCAAGGGCAAGTTCGCCCGCAACCTGATCCAGGGCGTGGAGGGGGTCCAGGGGCCCTACCGGTTGCAGGGGAACGAGGGCGAATCGTTCATCATCGTGCTCAGCGGCACCGAACGGGTGTTCATCGATGGGGTGCAACTGACGCGGGGCCAGGACCACGACTACGTGATCGACTACAACACCGCGGAGGTCACCTTCACGGCCAACAAACTGATCACCAAGGACCGGCGGATCGTGGTGGAGTTCCAGTACTCCGACAAGAACTACGTGCGCTCGCTGGTCCGCGTGGACAACGAACTGGAGGTGGGCAACAGCACGCTGCGCCTGAACGTGTACTCGGAGCAGGACCACCGGAACCAGACGCTTCAACAATCGCTGACCCCCGAGGAAAAGGAAGTGCTGGCCGAGGCGGGCGACGACCCCCTGGCGGCCACCGTGCCCGGTGCGGACAGTGTGGCCTTCGATGCCGACCAGGTGCTCTACCGCCTCGCCGACTCGCTCGGGTACACCCCGGTCTACGTCTACAGCACCGATCCCGAGGTGGCCAACTGGCGCGTGAGCTTCACGCGTGTCGGTACCGGGAACGGGGACTACGTGCAGAGCGAGTTCACACCGAACGGCCGGGTGTTCAGCTGGGTGCCCCCCGACACCGTGAACGGTGTCCTGGTCAGGAACGGGGACCACGCCCCCGTGCGGGTGCTGGTGGCCCCCAGAAGCCAGCAACTGATCACCCTGGGCGGGGAACGCACCTTCCGCCCGGGCAGCCGGGCGCAGGCCGAAGTGGCCTGGTCGCGGCTGGACAGGAACACGTTCTCTTCACTGGACGAGGCCGACGATCAGGGTGTGGGCCTTTTTCTGAAGGGCCTGCATGAGCTTCCGACAGGCGGCCGGGACACCACGCTGAAGGTCGTGCTGAACGGTTCGTTGGAGACGTTCACCAAGGACTTCCGGTTCATCGAGCGGTACCGGGCCGTGGAGTTCGAGCGGAACTGGAACGCGTTGACCGTGGTACAGGACGGGGACCAGGTGCTCGCTGATGCGGGTGTCGGCCTGCGTGGCCGGAGCATCGGTGCCATTGGCTACGGCGTGGAGACCTTCCACATCCGGGACCGGTATGACGGGGTCCGCCAGGTGATCAACAGCGACCTGCACGTGGGACCCTGGGACCTGGTGGGCACGGCGAGCCTGCTCACCGCATCAGGCACCGGGCAAAGCAACTTCCTGCGCCACAAGGGCCGCGTGCAGCGCAGGTTGAAGCCCTTCACCCTCGGGTTCCAGAGCGAACACGAGTTGAACCGCTTCCGGAGCGACACCAGCGACGCGCTGCTCACGGGCAGCTATCAGTTCCACGAGTGGGAAGCCTACATCCAAAGCCCCGACACCTTCAGGAACAAATGGCGGCTGTTCACCGGACAGCGGTTCGACGAGGGAGTCCGTGAGGGCGCCCTGGCGCGGAGCACCCTGGCCACCAGCTATGGCGCTTCCCTCACCCTGGCCAAAGATCCCCGGAACCGCCTGGCGACCACCTTCACCTACAGGCGGCTCGAGGTGCTGGACAGCCTCCTGACCACCCAGCGCCCGGAGGACACCTACCTGGCCCGGGTGGACTATGACGTGACCGCGCTGAAGGGGGTGGTGGTCTGGGACCTGTTCTATGAGTTCGGCTCGGGGCTGGAACAACGGCGCGAGTTCATCTATGTGGAGGTTCCCGCTGGACAAGGCATCTATGTGTGGATCGACTACAACGACAATGGCATCAAGGAACTGAACGAATTCGAGGTGGCGGCCTTCGGCTACGAGGCGAACTACGTACGCGTGTTCGTGCCCGGCAACACGTTCGTACGCACCTTCAGCAACCAGTTCAGCACCTCGCTCGACATACGCCCCGCGGTGGCCTGGTCGGACAAGGAGGGACTACGCCGGTTCGTGGGGAAGTTCTCCGACATGGCCTCCTTCCGCATCGACCGCAAGTCCGGTGAGGGCACCGATCTGCTGGAAGCCTTGGACCCGCTGGGGCTCGACCCCCTGGACAGCAACCTGACGGCCTATAACTCCTCCGTTCGCAACACGCTCTACTACGACCGGACCAGCCGTGCATGGAGCGTGGACCACACCTACCAGAACGACCAAGGGAAGACGCTTCTCCTTAACGGGTTCGAATCACGCGCCCGGGAACGGAACCAGGTCCGTCTGCGGGTGAACGCCACTCGGCGCTGGACGGTGGACGTGGAAGGCGAACAGGAACGTACGAGCGTGCGTTCGGACCTGCTCGAAGGCCGGAACTACAGCATCGATGCGCAGGCGGTGCGGCCCCGGGTGACCTGGCAACCGAACACCTCCTTCCGGGCTGCCATGCTGTACAAGTACACGGAGAAGGCCAACGATGCGGAACTGGGGGGCGAGGAGGCCCTTTTGCAGGACCTGGGTCTGGAGCTCCGCTACAATGCGCCCGGCAAGGGCAGCGTGCAAATGACCGCGTCCGTGGTGGAGATCGACTTCAACGGGGAGGTGAACTCCTCACTGGGCAATGACATGCTGGCCGGGTTGAAGCCTGGCACCAACGTGACGTGGAACCTGACGCTGCAGCGGAACCTCTCCCAGCACCTTCAGGTGGACATCACCTACAACGGAAGGCGTTCGGAAGGAGTGCCCACCGTGCATGTGGGCGGAGCGCAGGTGCGCGCCTACTTCTAGATCACTTCAGGTCGAACGTGGAGGAACTGACCAGCGCTTCGCTCTCGTAGATCTCCACGATGTACTGCCCGGTCCGCATCTCATTGGACGCGTTCCAGAAGATGCATACGTCCACCGGCTGGTTCTGATAGTTCACCTCCCGCTTGGCGCTGAACTCGCCCTCCACGCCTTGGAACCGGAACCGATCATCTCCCGACCCTGCGGGTAGGACCTTGCCGTCCGGACTGATGATCCGCATGAAGAAGACCTTGTCACCGGCACTGGTCACCTTGTTCTCACCCAAGGTGAAGCAGCATTTGATCATCTCGGCCTTGCGAGCCCTGTCGGTCTCCACCTGCTTGCCGTTGTTACGCACGAAGAGCGCACCTGCCGATATCGCCGTGGTATGCAGCACGGAGCCTTGCGCGATCCTGCCCTCCAGGTCCTGGGCCTTCGATTCCAAGGCATCCTTCTGGCCGCTCACCTCCCCCAGCTGCTGGGTGAGCCCGATGTTCTCGGCCGTGAGCGCCAGGTTCACCTGGTTCAGCGAATCGATCGTGGCCACGTAGCCCTTCATGATCTTCCGCAGGGTTTCGGCCTCCTTGCGCAACTTGTAGATGTCCCCTTTTCCACGCTTCACCTGGTCCAGCAGATCGGTGATCTTCTCCTGCTGGGCCTCCATCTCCGCCTTGATCTGCACGTTCTCGGTCTCCAGGGTGTCGTACTGGGCGAGCATGGTCTCCAGCATGGTGGTCACGTTCTCCTTCTCCTCAGAAAGAGAGCCCAGCTCCTGGCCCTGCTTCTCCACCTGCTCGCTCCGTTCGCTGAGGCGGTAGAGCGTGTAGGCGTTGGTGAGCAGCAACAGCACCACCAGCAGCATCAATCCAGTGCTGGACCGTCCTTTTCGTGCTTCCCCTGTCATGTTCTTGCCCTCGTTCTCTTCCATCGTTGGATCTTGGCCCGGAAACCAGGCCGGGCGCTAAATTACCGACCCCTCCACGGCGGCATTCCCGTGTAGAACGCACTTTTCAACAAAGTATTGAACCCGTGGCGCCCCACCCCCTGCAGCCCCTTTCGGACCTGGTGGACCTGTTCCTGCCACGCCGGTGCAGCGCCTGCGACCGGGGATTGAGGCCTCAGGAGCGTGCCTTGTGCCTGCACTGCCTGGAGGACCTCCCTTTGACCCGTTTCCATGACGACCCGAAGAACCCGGTGGCGCTGGCCTTTGCTGGGCGGATCCCTGTCGTTTCGGCGACCGCGCTGCTCCGGTTCGACGGATCCGGTCGTGTCCAGCGGATCCTCCACCGCCTGAAATACCGCGGGGACACCGGCGTAGGACATGAGCTAGGCCTGATGCTCGGCGAACAATTGACCCGTTCCGCGTCCTTCGAAGGCGTGGACGCCGTACTGGCCGTGCCGCTCCATCCCGCCAAGGAGCGTTCCCGGGGATACAACCAGTCCCAGGTGATCGCCGAAGGGATCCGTGCTGCCTGGCCATTGACCGATGTGCGCGGCTCGGTCAGGCGCGTGGTACGCACCAACAGCCAGACCCGCATGGACCGGGAACAGCGCTGGAGCAATGTATCGGATGCTTTCCTGGTGCGCCGGCCGGAAGCGGTCAGGGATAGGCATGTACTGCTCGTGGATGACGTGATCACCACAGGCGCCACCATTGGATCCCTGGCCCGGACACTGACCTCTCTGCCGGGCACCACCGTGAGCGTGGCCGCGCTCGCCCATGCCTGAACAATACCTTCGTCGCGTGATCTCCAGTGCCCTGACCCCACGCAGCGCTGACCGGAGCAAGGTCTATGACGAGCTCGTACCCCAGGTCCGGGAGCTGTTTCGTGGCGAGCCGGACCTCCTGGCGCGAATGGCCAACCTTACCGCGGTCATCCGCGAAGCGTTCGGGCATCATTGGGTCGGGTTCTACCGGGTGATCGGCGACGACCTGGTCCTGGGCCCGTTCCAAGGCCCTCCTGCCTGTACGCGCATCCCTTATGGACATGGTGTCTGTGGTACCGCCTGGGCACAAGGGGTCACGCTGATCGTGGACGACGTGGAGCTGTTCCCCGGACACATCGCCTGCAGCCCCCTCAGCCGCTCGGAGATCGTCGTACCGGTACGCGGACCGGACCAGCGCGTATCCGCGGTCCTGGACCTGGACAGCGAACAGGTGGCGGCCTTCGACCACCGGGACCGGACGGGGTTGGAGGCGCTGGTGACGTTGCTGGTGGAGACCGCATGATGCCCCGTAGGTCCCTTGGCCTTTTGTTGCTCGCTATCCTGGGTGGATGTGCCCAGGTCCGTGAACCTACCGGTGGCCCCGTGGACGAGACACCTCCACGGTTGGTGCTGGCCGAGCCTCCAACAGGATCGACCGGTGTTCGACCTGAACGGATCCTGCTCTCGTTCGATGAACGCATCAAGCTGGACCGGGTGAGGGACAACCTGGTGATCAGCCCCCCGCTGGCCGTGGCGCCTGATGTCCGGGTGACCGGTGGACGTACCGTGGAAGTCCGGCTGAACGCACCCTTGGAGCAAGGGACCACCTACGTGTTCAACTTCGGCAATTCCGTCCTGGACCTGACCGAGGGGAACGCCGCTTCCGACCTCAACTATGTGATCGCCACCGGGGAGCACCTGGACAGCCTGACCATCCAGGGCACCGTGCGCGTGGCGAATAGTGGAATGGCCGCGCCGGACGTTCCTGTCATGGCCTATCCGGCCGACGACACGACAGGTTTCACCCAAGGACGGCCCAGGTATCTGACACGGACGGGAGCGCGTGGTGAGTTCCTGTTCCATCACCTGGCCCCTGGCCGCTACCAGGTGTATGCCCTTCGGGACAAGAACGGCAACCTGAGGTACGATCTGCCGAACGAGGAAGTGGCCTTTCTCGAGGGTCCGACCGAAGCCAGGCCCCTGGACACCCTTGGAGGCCGGTCCCTGGACCTGTGGCTGTTCCGGGAACATCCCCGGCAACAGGCCGTCCTGGACCACTCCGTCACCGAGAACGGTGCCTGGCGGTGGGTATTTGCGAAACCCGTGAACGAGGTCAGCATCGCCGATCTGGCAAGGCGCGGAGGAAGGACCACCTGGCGGATGGAGGTCTCCGAAGGCCGCGACACCGTCCTGGCATGGCCATCGGACACCACCGCCCTGGACGCCGGGGAATACGAGGTGAGCGCGGACGATGTGGCCCTGGACACCCTGAAGTACCGACGGGACCAGGCCATGCCGTTCCTGCTGGAGATCTCGCCCCCCCGACCCCGGGAGGGGACCGACCACCTATTCAGCCTGAGGACCTCTAGACCGGTGGCCGTGCTGGACCAGGACAAGGCATTGGCGATCGGCACTTCCGGGGACCAGCCCGTAGCGCTCCGGTCCGATCCGGATGAAGTGCGGTCATTCCTGGTGGAGGCCCCTGCCGCCATGGAACGGTTGATCTTGTTTCCCGGTGCGGTCAAGGACATCTATGGTGGAACGCATGACACCCTCCGGGTCTCCCTGGGGCGTGTCGATCCGGCCGAGCTGGGTCTGCTCCGGGTCGAACTGCGAACACCCGAGCGAGCGGAGGGCCTCCAATGGCTGGAGTTCCTGGACAGGCAAGGCGCCGTGGCCCAGCGCCTGGTCGTGGATACCATTCCCGGGACCTACACCTGGCCCATGACACCCCCGGGCATCTACGAGCTCCGTCTTTTCCATGATACCAACGAGAATGGACGCTGGGACCCTGGCCGGCTGGATGATCGGCAGCAACCCGAGGTGAGGCTGCGGCTCGAGGGTCCGGTGAACGTGCGACCGAATTGGGAAGTGGATGTCGTCTGGTAGGCAACCCCGGCGCATGTTGTGCCGTCACCTACCAGGTATCCTGGCTTGAAGCTGGGTAACTTGCCGCACCTACCGAACGCCCTGCCCCATGTCCCGATCCATCCTGTTCCGCATCCTCCTGCTCTTCATGCTGGTCCGATCGGTCGGAGCCACCGCCCAGCAAGGAGTGGTACCGTCCATGGGAACCGAGTTCTGGCTGGGGTTCCTGCAGAACTACACCGGAGCTCAGCGCCTGGACATCTTCATATCCGGGCAGGTGAACACCAGTGGCACCGTCACCATGCCCCTGGTCGGCTGGTCACAGCCCTTTACCGTGACGGCCAACCAGACCACCACGGTCACCATTCCGGTGGCCCTGGCCGAACACACCACTTCGGAGGTCATCGAGAACAAGTCGATCCTGATCCAGACCAACGACACCGTGGCGGTCTTCGCGATCAACTTCCAGAGTTTCACCGCCGATGGCTCCCAGGTGTTCCCCATTCAATCCCTGGGCACGGAATACCGCGTCCAGTCCTACAAGGGGCTGGGGTCCTTCAGTCCCGGATACAGTTCGGAACTGCTGGTGGTCTCCACGAAGGATGATACCCAGGTGGAGATCACGCCGACCGCCACCACCTTGGGCGGACGTCCGCCAGGGGTACCCTTCATCGTGGACCTGGACAGCGGTCAGACCTACCAGGTGCAGGCGGACAACCCACAGGACGACCTGACCGGCACGACCGTGGTGGGCACGGATTCCAGCGGGGCCTGTAGACCGTTCGCGGTGTTCTCGGGTGTGGTCTGCACCAACATTCCGGCCGGTTGCACCGCTTGCGACCACGTTTTCGGCCAGAACCTACCGCGGAACGTCTGGGGAACGACCTATTTCTCCGTTCCCTTCAATACCACCACCGGGTATACCTACCGCATTCTGGCCGACGAGAACGGGACCTCCGTGACCGTGAACGGCGGAGCTCCCCTGGCGATGAACGCTGGTGACGTGGTCGAGGTCAACAATTTCGCGGGCGCGGCCTGTTTCGAAAGCAACAAACCGATCAATGTGGCCCAGTTGATGGAGGGAAGCAGCTGTTCCGGGAATGGCGACCCTGCACTGTTGATCCTCAATGCGGCCGAGCAAAGCATCGACAATGTGAGCTTCGCCACCGTGGTCAGCACGGTCATCAACCAGCATTTCCTGAACGTGATCGTGGAAACGGCGAGTATCCCGACGGTGAGCCTGGACGGCAACCCGATCCCGCCGGGCCAATTCACCACCTTCACCGCCAACCCCTTGTATTCCTGGGCCAGCCTGTCGATCGCGGCGGG
>ERZ795048.2160-NODE-2160-length-16244-cov-6.079190_pt1 | contig 16244 bp, 17 predicted proteins | sample MGYA00375132_ERZ795048 | MGnify/ENA primary metagenome ERZ795048 (study PRJEB30177, sample SAMN05720225) | activated sludge metagenome | isolation source: Anaerobic digester | place: Hong Kong | collected 2014-12-17 ...
GGAAGCGGAGCTCGCGGAAATCAAGGAGATGCTGCAGGAGATGAAGGGGTAACGCATGAACATTGGAGGATAAAACATTGAATAAACATGAAATGACATATGCTTTGAAGGACGACCAGCTCGTTCATATTTCGCAGGTTGATTCCGGCATAGCTTGTAATTGCCGATGCCCAAGTTGCGGTGAAGTTTTGGTAGCAAAAAAGGGGAATCGGAAAATTCATCACTTTGCACATTATAATTCGGATGCGTGCGAATCGGGATATGAAACATCGTTACACCTCTTAGCGAAAGAGGTTTTGTCCGAAGCGAAGCAGATGGTGATTCCTGCTGTTTATGTTATAGATAAAAATCCCGATTGGCGTGTTTCTTCTAAACAGACGATCTGTATCGATGATGTCCGCTTAGAAAGGCGGGTCGGTAATATTATTCCAGATATCATCGTAAGTTCCAAAGACAGAGAATTGCTAATTGAAATATACGTTACGCATCCGGTTGACGTGGCAAAATTGGAGAACATTAAATCACTTCACTTATCGTGTCTGGAAATTGATTTAAGTCAAATCAAGGACGAAATTTCGAAAGAAATGCTAGCATGCTTATTAACCCAAGATTGCTTGAATTCGCGATGGGTATATAATGTTTATGCAGACAGTTACTATAAGGTATATATACAAGTTCAACAAAAATTGAAACTCAAAGTACACGGATTTGCCTTGCATGCAATGGATTGCCCTATTAAAGCGCGAATATGGAAAGGTATACCATATGCAAATGTAATGGACGACTGCACGGGTTGTGAATATTACGGTCGAATCGAATATGATACCCAAGGGGAATCCGAGTATCTCTGCTGCACTGGAAAAACACGTATACATTCGTTAGATTCTCTTCGTAGCTATCTGGCTTCGAAACGCCCTTGAAATATAATGGCACTTTCCTTTCGTATCGATCTTCTATGATCGATATCAGTAAGGTTCCCCTTCCACTGTAAAGGCTTGGTTCAACCAGAGCCACGAAAAACAGCGCTGCATTTTCTGTTCCCTATGTCCACTTTTTCCAGCAATTCCAGATGCTTTTTCGACTTTTCGACCATTTTTTCGCGCTGTGAAGCGAATGTCTTGACATTCAGTACGGTTTGATCGATACTAATAACCAACGGCAGGACACGTGGGGTCGTTCTGCCGCCGTATTGCCGCTTTCGGCGCTCGCCGAAGCACGTTTTTTAACTTCGGTTGCGCTGCGCCGGAAAGCAGCGATTTGGGAAAGGGAAACATGTTCGAATTTCAGCAAGGCGTTTCCGCCTTAACGGTCTGGGGTATCTGGCTGCTCGTATTCGCGGCGCTGTTCGCGTTCAACGAGTTCGCGCGGCGCTGGAAGTGGGCCGGATTTTTCAGCTTTATCGTCCTTCCGGTCGTACTGAGCGTACTCTGGTTCACGGTGATGCGCGAAAAGACTTACACCGATTGGTTCCATTTGCTGAAGGTCTATTCCTCGACGGCGGGCTGCATCGGCTTCTGGGCGATTCGCTACATTCAGAAAAAGGACAAGCTCACGGGCGAAGTCACATGGCGGCTTGCCGACAGCAAGGTCGCGCTGTGCTTCCCGCCGCTGATCCTTGCGGTCAACATCCTCGAAGCGTGCGTGCGCGACTTCCAGGTCGGCGCGCAGTACTGGCTCGTCAACTCCGGCGCGATCGAAGGCGAGGTCACCGGCGTGTTCGGCGGCCCGTGGAACATCATGAACGGCATTGCCGGCCTTCTGTGCATCGTGACGATCACCGGCTGGTTCGGCATCGTCACCCGCAAGCCGACCAAGCGCGACACCAGCCGCGACATGCTCTGGCCGGACATGCTCTGGTTCTGGATCATCGCCTACGACATCTGGAATTTCACCTACACCTACAACTGCATCCCGACGCACTCGTTCTATGCGGGCCTTGCGCTGCTGGCCGCGCCGACGCTCTGCGCGTTTACGATCGGCAAGGGCGCGTGGCTCCAGCATCGCGCGCAGACGCTGTCCATCTGGTGCATGTTCGCCCAGACGTTCCCGCTGTTTCAGGATCAGGGCGTGCAAATGGTGCGCTCGACCTATAACCCGACGATCTACACGATCTTCGGCGCCGCCGCGCTCGTGGCGAACGCCGCCGTGCTCGTTTACATGATCTGCAAGATCGTCAAAACCAGGCGCAACCCGTACAAGGCCGACCTCTACACCGACCTGAAGGAATATCAGGCGATCAAGGCGCTGGCGGAGTAAGAATACAATTTGCTATTTGCTCTAGCAAAAGCCTCCCTCGGATCACTCCTTGGGAGGCTTTTTCTTATCCGATTTTTCTCAATACCCCAAACTCTCCCCCACCAGCACGACCTCCGTCTCCTTGATGCTGCTTACCGGGCGGAAAAGCGTGACAACGCCCTTGCAGATACGCTCCGGGCTGTTGCAGTCGTAGCACTTGAGCTCTTTACCGAGCGCACAAGGCGTTTTGCGATGCAGCCGCCTCGCGTTGAGCGGCGCGGCGACGTTGCGCGCGCGGTACAGCGCAAGCTCGTAATCCGGCGCAATTTTATTCACGCCCGCGACAAGGATCAACTTTTCATGTCCGTACAGCATCGAAGCGACGCGGTTGCCGTTGCCGTCGATGTTGACGATCTCTCCGGTTTCGGCGATGGCGTTGGCGGAGCAGATATACGCCTGCGCGCGCGAGGCGAGTTCGCGAATATCCGGCTCTTTCTGCTTCCAGTGCCAGTAAACGGTGCTTTTTTTCGTCAGCAGGTCGTACAGGCCGATTTGCTGAATCGTCATGCTGCCGCCAATTCCGACGGTCATACCTTCGAGTTCCGCAGCGATGTGCTCCGCCGCTTCCCCTCCCGTTTTAAAACAGGAAACGGCAAAGCCTTCGCGCTTAAGGTTCGCGACCGTGAGATCAATATCCATAAGACGCTCCTGATCCCTCTATTCCATTAAATCCAGCTTGCCAAAGTCGATTGTGCCGTCGGGATTGACGAGCTCTTCGTCGGCGTGGACGCACTCCACTTTGCCGACAAACATCTCGTGCGAACCGGTCATGATGGAGTCCACGACCGTGCATTCGATCGCTACCGGGCATTCCTCCAGGATCGCGGCGTTGACCTTTTCGCCGTCTTTCATCTTTGTGCCGAGCTTCTTGAGCTTGTCGCCGTCGCGCCCGCTCTGCTTGCCGCAGCACTCGTACAGCGCGGTCTGGTCCTTTTTCACAAGATGCGCGACAAACGCGCCGTTTTCCTTGATCATGTGGTAGGAAAAGCGGCTTGGCACGATGCCGACCATGACCATCGGCGGGGCGTAACTGCAGTTTCCGCAGTATGCGACGACGAGCGCGTTGTCCCTGCCCGCCTTGTCGCGTACGGTGACGATCACTTTGGGTGCCGGTTGCAGTGCGCCTTTGAGCGCGACGTTCTTTTTCATGAGTTTTATACCTCCCGTTGGGTTTTTCACGAGTAGTATACCACCAATTTACTTGGGATTGACGCAAAACGCCAAAATTCGTAGCGAATACTTTTTAGCGCAGTCAAAAAGCACGCCCGCGCCGGAACGTGCTCTGACCGGCGGCATTGCGCCGTAAGCGTCAGTCCATATCGAGTTTGTCCAGCGCCCAGGCGGTCAGCTCGTTAAGGGACGGATGGATGACCATCGAATTGGCGATCGGTTCGTATGTCCCGAGCGACGGGCACATCATGCGCAGGCCCTTGATTTCCGCCTGCCTTCCCTTGCGATCCGCACTTTTGCGGCACTTGAATCCCGCGTTCATCAGATACACGAACGGCTGGACCAGAATCGCCGCATGCGGTCCGACGATGTGGACGCCGAGCAGCTTTTTTTCGTCGTCGGCAATGATCTTGACAAACCCGTCGTCCGCATCGCCGTCCGAATAGCCCATCTTCCGCCCGCCGACGACGTCGGAATAGTGGTTGACCCCGACATGGTATTTCAGGCCCGCGGCTTTGGCTTCGCGTTCCGTCATGCCGACGTGCGCGACCTGCGGATCCGTAAAGATCGCCCACGGGACCGTCTGATAACAGACCTTCCGCTTTTCGCCGGGCTGGAAGAGATTGTGCGCCAGCACTTCCGCTTCAAAATTGGCCTTGTGGCGGAACTGGAACTTCCCGTTGATATCGCCCAGCGCCCAGATATGTTTCCGGGACGTTTCGAGGTATTCGTTCGTAACGATCCAGCCTTTTTTGTCCGTTTCGATCTGCGCTTTGTCGAGCCCCAGCGTATCGCCGTTGGTCCGGACGCCGGCCGCGAGAAAGATCTCTTCGCCTTCGACGGCGTACTCCTCTTTCGTGGCCGTGTCCCGAATGGTGACGACCTTCGTATCGCCGCGTTTTTCCGCCGCAATTGCCATCGCGCCTGTCAGCACGCGGATGCCGTTGCGCTCAAATTGCTGCTTGACGAACTCGCTGACCGTCTCTTCTTCCGGCATCAGCAACCGGTCCGTCAGCTGCACGACGGTCACCCTGGTGCCCAACGCGGAAAAGATATGCGCAAACTCCACGCCGATCGGCCCGCCGCCGATGAGGATCAGACTTTCCCACGGCGTTTTCGGGAATTTATCGCCGAAAAACGTCTCCGAGACGACATATCCGGCCTCTTCGATCCCGCGTATCGGCGGAACGAGCGAACGCGCGCCCGCGGCGATCACGAACCGTTCCGCTTCGAACTCCTCCGTCCCGCCATCGGGGTATGAAACCTCCATCGTCTGCGGGCCCGTAAACGTCCCCGTTCCCTTATAAACGGTCACATTTTCCGCGTTTTCGAGCTCCTTTTCCACAAGGCGGTTCATTCCGATCTGCTTCCACATCCGTCCGGAGAGCGTTTCCCAGTCTACGCTCGGCGACGGAGCGTTCACGCCCGTTTTTTTCGCATGCTCGATTTCGCGGACCAGGTCCGCCGGGTAGGCAAGCATTTTGGTCGGAATGCAGCCCTTGTTCAGGCAGGTGCCTCCGAACTTGGCCTTTTCGACGATCGCGCAGCGAACGCCCGCCTCCATCGCCGCTTCCAGAACCACAAGCCCCGCGCCGCTGCCGACGACGGCAAGATCGTATTTCTTCATGCTGCTCCCTCCAAAATGATTTTGGGCGACCGGTCTGTCGTTTTCACCATACCCGCTCACTATCTTATATTTTAGTATCGCCCTGTTGTTCCGTCAATGTGAGCAAGTCACCAAGCGCGGGCTGTTGCAGGCGACCTTGCCCGCATCATTGCAGGAGTTTGCGGATCGCACGCCCGGCGTTTTCAAACATCGCGTCGACGGCGAGCGCTTCCGCGGCGGTCGCGCCGTCGCAGACGGCAAATCCATACGGTGCGAGCGAACAGGCACCCTGCAGGCAGGCGCGTTCGAGAATTTGCATGCAATAGAAGTCCGCGCCGAACCGCGGGGACGCGACGATGCATGAAAGCGCGCACGCATCGAATCCGTCGAGCATGCGGAGCGTCGTTTCGCCGGGGATGTTGCTCGTGTTTTCGCACAGCAGCAGCGTCGCGTCCGCGGGCCCGCCGTCTTCGGCAAACGCACCGCCGTGCTTCGCCAGCTCGCGTCCGAGCGCTTCGCGCCAGTCGCGCCCGGCTCCCTCGCTTTCCAGCGTGGAAACGAACCGGAGCCGCTTCGCGCCTTCTTCTTCCGCTTCGAACGCCATCAGCCGCCGTGCAAGCGCGCGCGCCTGCATTCCGTACAGTTCAAACGGAAAAATTTTTTCGTCGCCGCTCTGATAGGACAGGTTTTTCAGGTTGCGCGACGCTTCCACGCACGGTCCGTTTGCGATTGCACAGCCCGCGCCGTTCAGCGCGAGCAGCAGTTTCAGAACGTCCGCATGCAGCGCGCCGCCGCGTTCGCCGTCCGCAACCGCGCCGCAGACCGAGCCTTCAAAGCTGCACCCTCCGCTTAAAATACGACGTGTCAGCGCGGAAAGCTCATCATTGGCTCCGGTGCCGTCGCCGGATATTGCAAACAGCAATCTCCGCTTTTCGGCGTTTCCGTCCGGAAAATCTTCCGACCGCACGGTTTCAAACGAAACGTCCTCGACCGCGCGCTCCAGAACATCGCCAAGCCGCGTGTGGCGCCCGACCGATACGAGTTGGATCGATTGCTGCATATGAAATATTCCTCCAGATACGAACGGTGTTTACCCTAATGATACGGATTTTTATGAAAATAGCAAGACGGTTGCGCCATGCCGGGGTACTGTCGGGAATTACGCGGGATCACGCCTGTTTTCGCATAAAAAGGCAGCCCTTGGGCGCGCATATTGTATGGCGGCACTGATTATGATATCCTGAATAGCAATGGAGCCATGTGGTAAAGGAGTTTTTTCTATGCAACCTTCAAATGTTTATTTTACGGATATGCGCGCGGATTTCGATCATCCGCTGACCGTCAAACTGCAACGCCTGATCAGGAAAGCCGGGATCGAGTCGATTGATTTTACGAACCGTTTTGCAGCGATCAAGGTGCATTTCGGCGAACCCGGCAACCTCTCGTTTATCCGCCCGAATTTTGCCTATGCCGTCGCGGAAGTAATCCGCGAAAACGGCGGAAAACCGTTTTTAACGGACTGCAATACGCTGTACCCCGGTCTGCGGAAAAACGCGCTGGACCATCTGGACGCCGCGGCGAGAAACGGTTTCTCGCCCGCCTCGACGGGCTGCCAAAACATCATTGCAGACGGTTTGAAGGGCCTTGACGAAGCGCTGGTGCCGATCGAGGGCGGCAGGCACGTCAAGGTTGCAAAAATCGGCCGGGCGATTATGGACGCGGACGTCTTTATCTCCCTGACGCACTTCAAAGGACACGAGGAGGTCGGCTTCGGCGGCGCGCTGAAAAACATCGGCATGGGGTGCGGCTCGCGCGCAGGCAAGATGGAGCAGCACTGCGACGGCAAGCCGGTCGTCGACGAATCGAAATGCCGCGGCTGCCGGCAGTGCGTCAAGCAGTGCGCGCACGATGCGATCTCGTACGATCAAAACCGCATCGCGCATATCGATCACGATCGCTGCGTCGGCTGCGGGCGCTGCATCGGCGCGTGCAACTTTGACGCCATTGCGACCAGCGGCGACAGCAGCTGGATTATCCTCGGCGAAAAAATCGCGGAATATGCCTTCGCCGTGCTGCAGGGCCGCCCGCATTTTCATATCAGCCTCGTCATGCAGGTTTCGCCCAACTGCGACTGCCACCCGGATAACGACGTGCCCATCGTTCCGGACGTCGGCATGTTCGCCTCGTTCGACCCCGTTGCGCTTGACCAGGCCTGCGCGGACGCCTGCAACCGGCAGCCCGTCATGCCGAACAGCCAGCTGGCCGAGCACCTTGAAAACGGCGAATGCCATCACGACCACTTTGCCGACTCCGCGCCGGGTACGGACTGGTCGGCCGCTTTGAAGCACGCCGAGGAACTCGGCCTCGGCACGCGGCAATATGAGCTGATCACCGTGAAATAGAATAGGCTTCGCTCAAAAGGCGGGCGGCAACTGCCGCCCGCCTTTCACATTTCCGTCATTATGCGTTCGTCTCCGTCTCCAGCATGATCTGAAGGATTTCCGACTCGGTACCGCGCATGCCGTCCTTGGCCAGCCTTCCAACGTTACGTATCGTATTATCGACGCCCTTGACGACGATGCCGTCCCCGCTTAAAAATTCCTGCTTCTGCGTGTACATGCGGTAACCGAGGATGCCTGCTTCCACGGCGGTCGCAATCTTGGCCGCACAGGAAGCCTTCGCCCCGTCGCACACCATTCCGCTGATAATCGCCAGCGCGTTGACCAGCGTATGCGCGACCGCATCATAGCTGCCGTCTTCAAGGTAGGCGATCCCCGCGCCTGCGCCGCAGCCCGCGCAGACGGCGCCGCAGAACGCCGAAAGCCTTCCGATGCCGGTCTTCTGATGGATTGTCACAAGGTCGGACACGATCAGCGCACGAATTGTCTCCTCCTCGGAATACCCCTTTTCGCGCGCCCAGACGACAACCGGGACCGAAGCCGTGATCCCCTGGTTGCCGGACCCGGAAACGATCGCGACCGGCATTTCCAGCCCGCTCATGCGCGCGTCCGATCCGGCTGCCGCGTATGCGCGCGCTTTCGTAACAAGGTCGTCGGCTCCGCTCAGCAGCACGCGCCCGATGTTTGCGCCGCAGCTGGTCGTCAGCCCGCGTTCGGCGATCGCCATGTTCAGCTCGATCTGACGCAGAATCACATCTTCGATTTTTGAGAGTGCGACCGTGTCCGCAAACTCCACGATATCGCGGACGTTCAGAATCTCCGGCGCTTTGGTTTCGCTGCCCGCATCGACGACCGGCAGATCGACGCTTACGGTTCCGTTCTTCTCCACATGGACGATATTCGTATGCGCCCCCGCGATGCGGACGCTTGCGCTGTCCTGCCCGCGCTCCCCTGTGACCGTAATGTCGAGCGTCAGTCCGCCTTCCTTGCAGTCGACCGTAATCGGCGTTTCGGACAGGTACGCTCCAATTTCCTCGCGCTGGGCGTCCGTTACCGAAGCGATGACCTCAAGCAGGCGGCTCGCGTCGCCCGCGACAACGCCCGCCGCGGCGGCCGCGGCAATCCCTTTGCGCCCGCCGGTCCCCGGAACGACGACGCTTTTCGCGTTTTTTAGAATGTTGCCGCTGACCGCGACGCGCATTCGCTCCGGCATACCGCCGAGCGCGTCGCGCATCGTCGCCGCCGCATACGCGATTGCGATCGGTTCCGTGCATCCCGTCGCCGGAATGAGTTCGTCCCGCAGGATCATACAGTAGGATTCCATCGTCTCCTGTGATAGCATTTTTGAATCGTTCTCCTTGCAAATTATATATTGATCGAATTCAGCACAAAAAGCGTTGATTTTTTCCCGAATGCTCCGCGTTTTCTTGACCATCCGGCATTTTTTGTATCCTTTTTTATTTCAGGTACAATCCGACAAGCTGAAAATCCTTGTCGAACGACAGCGTATAGAGCACGTTGCCGTCCTCATGCGTGCAGAGCACCTGCGCAACGGCGTATTCCTCGCCGGTCGTGTTGTCCGAAGTGCCGGAAAGAACAACCTTTTTTATGCTCTCGAACGCGCCGACGCGCTCATACGTCGGCTCCCAGCTTTCCTCAAGCTGATCCGCCGTCACGGCGTCCCTGAGGTCTTCGCGCAGGTTGTCGATGATCGTATCGTATTCGCCGTCGCTTGCATACCCGACGATTTCCTCCGCACGCGCGGTCACCGCGTCCGCGTCAAATCCGTCCGGCAGCGGCGCCGAGCCGCACCCCGCCGCGAACGCGCAGACCATAATCGCCAGCAGTCCTGCACAAAACCGTTTTATTGTTTGTTTCATGCCATTCACCCCCCCTTGATATACTTGCAGTATAACATACAAATGTGTTATTCTTGATGCTGTATTTTAAGCGTTTACGAGGTGATTGCCATGCGAAAAGATGGAACGCGCGTAAAGGACGCCAACCCGATCTACACGGTCATGCCATATATTCTGAAATACCGGTATGACGCCATGAACATGATCGAAATCGACATACCGATCTCTCCTATGCAGGCCTATCTCAACGAAAAACGCAAGCAGGGTTATCGTTTTTCGCATCTGGGGCTTGTGCTCGCGGCATACGTGCGCACCGCGGCGGAGTTTCCCCTGCTCAACCGTTTTATCGCCAATAAGCGGATTTACCAACGCAACGAGTTTTCCGTTGCAATGGTCGTGCTCAAGCCCGGCGAGCTGGACGGCACAATGAACAAAATGTACTTCAAAATGGAAGACGATATCTTCGCCGTCCATGAGGTTATCGACCGCTACGTGTCGGAAAACCGCGGGCAGGGCGACACCAACTCAACCGACGACATCGTCCGCACGTTGCTCAACATTCCCGGTCTGGTCAATTTCGGCGTCGGGTTGTTCAAAGTGCTGGACCGCTTCGGCCTGCTGCCGAAAAGCCTGATCAAGGCAAGCCCGTTCCACACGAGCATGACGATCTCCAACCTCGCGAGCATCCGAACAAACCATATCTTCCACCATCTGTACGAATTCGGCACGACGAGCGTTCTGATCACGCTCGGCAACATGCGGGAAGTGCCCGTGCGCAAGGGTGAAGAAATCGTATTCGAGCGCAGCCTCCCGATGGGCATCGTCATGGACGAGCGCATCTGCTCCGGCAGCTACTTTGCAGCGGTCTTCCGCCGGTTTAAGCAGTATCTCACCAACCCCATGCTCCTCGAAGGGCCGCCGAAGGTGGTCAACACCATTCTGGATTAAACCGAATCCCACGCCCGGCGGTTTGTGCGGCATGCATGAACCGCCCGGTTTTTCGAAAAGTCCCTTCCATTGCCCAATGGCTCGATTGTAACATATAATCAGCAAAACGACACCCTGATAAGGAGGTTTTTTATGAATAAACGTATTGTAAAAACACCCGCGGCACCCGCCGCGATCGGCCCGTATTCCCAGGCCGTATCCGCAGGCGGTTTTCTGTATCTTTCCGGCATGCTTGCCATCGACCCCGCCACGGGCGAAATGGTCGGTTCGGATGCGCCCGCGCAGGCGCGGCAAATCATGCGGAATATTTCCGCACTCTTGGAAAGCCAGGGGCTTTCTACTGAAAACGTCGTAAAAACCACGGTGTTTTTAACTGACCTGAACGCGTTCGGCGCAGTAAACGCAGTCTATGGCGAAACGTTTTCCGTCGATCCGCCCGCGCGCTCCTGCGTCGAGGTCAGCCGCCTGCCAAAGGCTGCGCTTGTCGAAATCGAGTGCGTCGCCGTACTCTGACGCGTCGGGCGGTTTCCTGCAAAGTGTAGGAACCGTCCCGTGGATTTCATGCGGCCAGGCGGCACGTTTCCCCGTATCCTCCATTGCATGCCGCGATCGATCTGTGGTATGATCGATCAAATAAGGAGTTTTTATGCGTTTTACAGAGACATTTATCGAAACATTGAAGCGGCCGCACCTGTTTTTCGACGGCGCGTTGGGCACGCAGCTGCAAGAGGCGGGTTTGCCCGCCGGAGCCTCGCCCGACACTTGGAACATCACGCACCCGGACGTTGTGCGCGGCATCCATGCGGCGTATCTCGAGGCGGGCGCAAACGTCGTCACGACCAACACGTTCGGTTCCACCGCGCCGCGCCAGAAGCATGGACCGTACAAACCCGCGGAGCTTGCAGCGGCGGGCGTTCGCCTCGTTAAAGAGGCCGTCGCCGCGTTTGGCCAGCCGCGTTTTATCGCGCTGGATATCGGGCCGCTGGGCGAGTTTATCGAGCCGATGGGCGAACTGAGCGAAGAGGATGCCGTCGAGCTCTTCCGCGAGCCGATCGAAGCCGGCGTCGCGGAAGGCGCGGACTGCATCCTGATCGAAACCATGATCGACCTGACCGAGGCGCTTTGCGCCGTGCGCGCCGCAAAGAAGTACGGCGCCGGGCTGCCCGTCATCTGCACGCTTTCCTACGATCCGAACGGGCGCCTCATGACCGGCGCACCGCTGGAATCGGTCGTGGCCGGTCTGGAAGAGGCGGGCGTGGACGCCCTGGGCTGCAACTGCGGCGTCGGCCCGGAACAGCTCGTTACGCTGATGCCGCGTTTTACCGCCTGCGCGCATGTCCCGCTCGTCATGCAGCCAAACGCGGGCCTGCCGGAATACTGCGACGGAAAGACGGTCTATCTCGTCGGCGACGAAGCGTTCGCCGCACAGATGAAGCTGCTTGCGGACGGTGGGATCTGGGGCCTTGGCGGCTGCTGCGGAACGACGCCTGGGCATATTGCCGCGCTGATTCAGGCCGTTTCAAAAGCATAAAACCGCTTTGCCGTTCCTTGCAAAACGAATTTTGGAAAGTTGAGCCGATCGCCCGTGCGTGACTTGTTGGAGATTCTTAATACGATCCTTCCTCTGCTGATCTCGCTTGGGATCGGCTTTTTCGCCCGCAAAAAAAATATTCTTTCGCCGGAAGCAATCGAGGGCATGAAAACGTTCGCGCTGAAATTTGCGCTGCCCGCCATGCTGTTCGGCCTTTTTTTTACCGCGGAATATTCCATCAGCATACTGTTGTTTGCCGTTACGATGTTCGCCATGGGTTATCTGGGCCTCGGCCTTGGCTACGTTTTTTCCCGTCCCTTTGCCGCCCGCAGCCCCATGCTCCGGTTCATGACGGCGGGCTGGGAGGTCGGCCTGCTCGGTTACGGGCTCTATGGGCTACTTTTCGGCACGGAAAACCTGCGTTACATGGCGGTCATGGATTTCGGACAGGTGCTGTTCGTTTTCTCCGGCTTCATCACGGCGCTCAACGCCCGCAACGGGCAAAACCTGAAGGACTCGCTGAAGGGCCTGCTTTCAAATCCAATCCCGTGGGCTATGCTTGCAGGCGCCGCGCTCGCCATTGCGGGCGTGTCCAGGGCGCTGGAGCCGTCCGGCATAACCGCGCTTATTACGTCGGTGTGCGATTTTCTTTCCGCGCCGCTCTCCTGCCTGATTTTCGTGGTGGTCGGATACGGCATTGTCTTTACAAAGAAAAACCTCACGACGGCTGTCATATCCGCGGTGCTCCGCACGCTCGTTTGCGGAATCCTCTGCGTTCTGACGCTGTGGATCATCGGTTCGTTCGTAACGTTGTCCTTTCAGGCGCGCTGGGCGGTCATTCTGATCTTCCTGACGCCCGCACCGTTCATCCTTACGCTCTATGCCGCAAACGAGCAGGAGCGGGCGGATGTTTCCATGTCGCTTTCGGTGCAGACGATGGTAACGATCGTTGCGTTCATCATCATCGCCGTCGCGATACTCTGAGGGTTTGCATCAAAAACGGCGCCGCGGTCTTTTTCGACCGTGGCGCCGTTTTTTTTGAATTCCGAAACGATCTTGTGCGTTTCGCTTATCCGCCGAGCGCCTTTAACACAAACGCAACCCCGATGCCGAGATAATTGCCGACGGCATAGCCAAGGATGCCGCAGATCAGCCCGGGCAACACGACCTCGCGGTTCTTCAGCGCGTCCGCGGTCGGCGCGATAAACGCGGGGCCGTAAATGCCCGCCGTGGACGTAATCAAAGCGGTGTCCGCATCGATTCTGCAGACCTTCGCAAGAATCAGATGCAAAAGGATCGCCCCGAACTGTGCGAGGGCGAACATGCCCAGAAACATCATGGATTCCATACGGATCGCACCAAAATCGAACGACAGGCCGATCCCGAACGAAAACATGAGGATCAAATACTGCCCCGCCGAATACGAGCCGGGCGCGGTCCGTACTTTTTTGATAAACGAGAAGCCGATGCCGCAGCTTGTAACCACCAGCATGATGACGACGACGTTGAGTTCGCCCGTTATCAGCAGCGCAAGCCCGGCGGCGATTGCCAGCGAAAGCACGCCCAGCAGGACGATCGGAACGCGCCGCAGGATCGACCGGACAGAGAACGGCTCTTTTGCCGGGATGAAGTTTTCTTCCAGCCCCTGCATATAGGTTTCGCTGTCGCCGGACGTCACAATATCCCTTGCGTGCGCAAAGGGTTTTAGAAATTTTCTTGCGATTCCCGGCATGACGGAGATCAGCAGCAAAAAGTAGATCCCGCCGACCACAACGTCCGCGGCGTTCGCGAGCACGATGTGGGAATCGCTCACCGACAGCGCGGACCCGATCGCCATCAGATTCGGCGTCCCGCCCGTATACAGGCCGATGATCATGCCAGCGTACTTATACGCCTCCGGCAGCCGCGTCCGGAAAACCATATAAGCCGCGCCGGAAACGATCGTCACCGACACAATCACAAGAAGAAACGAATTCAGCATGGGTTTTGCGAGTCGCTTCACGCTGGACAGGTCCGCGGAAAACAGGATCAGGGGTATGGCGATCGGGATAAGAACCTCAGAAATATCCATTGCAAGCGACGTATCCGGTATTACAAGGCTTAAAAGGAACCCGCACGCATAGCAGAGAAACACGGGGCCCAGTATGCCCAGCAGACGGACTCTTTTAGAAAGCGCCACCATCAGGCGCGGGCCTGCCAGCATAATAACAACGATCAGGACGTTCCAGACGATTTGCATGATTCCCTCCCGACGATTCGGATTGTAACGTGCCGCAAGCAGGCGACGCACGCAACGCTTCGATTATAACATGGCGGCAAACCGGGGGCAAACGGACGAGCATAGTAAATCGTACCGTGCCCGTCAGCATAACAAATACGCCGGCGGGTTACCCCGCCGGCGTGCAAACGTCTGTTTTTGTCGTTCAGTTCATCTCAATGCTGATTCCGCCGCTGACGCTGTTGAACCGGTAGTCTCCGCTGCCGTCTCCGCTGACGATTTTTTTATCGCTCAGCGTTCCCGGGAATTCGCAATTCAGCGAACCGCTCACCGTATCGAGTTTTGCGGTGAATCCGGCTCCTTCGGGCAGTATGACGGTGATTTTTCCGCTGACGCTGTCTCCGCTGATCGCGTCCGGAGCGGTCCGGCTTTCGATCTTTGCGCTGCCGGATACGGTCTCTACCTGCACGTCCCGGAAATCCCCCTCCACGCGCATGCTGCCGCTGACATTGTTTAATTCAATCTGATCCGCCGTGCAATTTTCACAATCGATACTCCCGCTGGTCGAGGAGAGCTCCAGTTCGTCGCACGTTAAGTCCACGCAGCTGATCTGGCCGGAAACGGAGTCGATTCCCGTTTTGTCTCCGCATACGCCGTTTACTTCGATCCTCGCGGACACGTTGTCGATATCCAGTTTGTCAAGCTGTCCGGCAAGCGACGCCGGAACTTCCACAACCAGCGCCTTTGAAGGCATATTGGAATCCACGCTGAACCAGTTGAAGATGTTGTCGACGTCCTCGCGGAACGAAATTTGCAAAACGCCGCTTGTCGAGAGCGAGTAACGCATTTTTTGCGCGTCGGTCAGCGTCCGGCTGGACGTTTCATAAAACGTGACGTCGTCTCCCGTGCCAACGCGGACGTCGATACTCCCGGAAACCCAGTCGATCTTGATTTCACGGACGTCCGCCGCGGGGACGGATGCCGTGTCCGTTACGCTCGATTCGCCGCCGTCGGTATTCACGCCCGACGACGTGATGACCGGCGAATCGTTGAAAAACCAGCTTCGTATGCCCGCGCTGTTCCAGCCAAGCCGCTGGAACAGGCTCTGGCCGAACAGCCCCGCCAACAGAACCGCAGTCAGTATGACCGCGATCACGAGGCCGACCACAATGCGAATGATGCCTGCTGTACGCATATGTTATGTTCCCCCCTACTGTTTGAGCATAAAGATGCCCTTGATCATAGAACTGACGGCGGCGGTAATCAGAAAGATCAGCCAGGTAATGTGCCATGCGCCCGTCATGAAGCTCACTACGATATAAACACAGACCGCAATCAGCCATACGGAGCCGATAATGGCGTCCACCGCCTTGTTTTTCTGCCTGCTGTTCTGCTTCCACTCCTTGAACTCTTCGACCATGGTGTCGTCCGCTTTCACGTATTTTTCACGCGTTGCGCCGTTGTAGATCAAAAGCCCGGTAGCCATCGCCACGAACACGAACAGCAGCATTAAGCCCACCGTATTTTCCAGCAAAATCACCGGCACGGGACTGAGGATATAGAGCGCCACTGCAATCGAAATAAACAAAGCGTTGCGTTTCCTGCTGCTCTGGTTGAGTTCAACTCTGCCTTCGCTCAGCCCCGCGATCAGGCTGTCCACATCGCCAATGCTCGCCACGGCAATGTTATAGGCCGCTTCCTCGCTTTTTCCTTGGCTGATCAGGTCGTTATACTTATCCATAAGGTTCTGGAACATTTCCTCTTTGAGCTCGACCGCGCGCACCGTCTGGGGCGCGTCTGCAAAGAGCGAGTCGATATAATTCCTTAATTTTTCGTTCATATGGATTCCCCTTCTCCTTCCGACAAAAGCTTGTCGATGATGGCTTCCGCCGTTTTCCAATCTTTTTTACGCAACCGATATGATTCTCTTCCCAAGTCCGTAATGGAATAATATTTACGTCGCGCGCCGGTCGTTTCGTCCCCCCAGTACGAGACGATGCATCCGGAATCTTCAAGCCGCCGAAACGCCGTATAAAGCGTTGCTTCCTTCAGCTCAAAGCGCCCTTCGGTCATATTGAGAATCGCCTTGTTGACCATGTATCCATAGCCGTCGTGCTTCATCAGCTGCGCCAGTATGATTGTTTCCGTATTCCCACGAATCAATTCCGATGCAACGGACATGGCGCACCTCCTTCACGTTTGCGGGTATATCTTAACG
>ERZ795048.2161-NODE-2161-length-16242-cov-4.682461_pt1 | contig 16242 bp, 19 predicted proteins | sample MGYA00375132_ERZ795048 | MGnify/ENA primary metagenome ERZ795048 (study PRJEB30177, sample SAMN05720225) | activated sludge metagenome | isolation source: Anaerobic digester | place: Hong Kong | collected 2014-12-17 ...
TTATATCTGATGAATATAAAGATTTTACTAAATATTAGATTTTACCTGTGAACCGAAATCATTATATGTGGAATAAATATCAAATTACATGGGATTAGAACATTCAATCAACGTTAACAAATATAGAAATTAATTGTAAACCAGCAAAAGATGAAGATGAGTGGATAGATATTACTGCTTTTGTTAATAATGATGATTTTGATATCACTGTAATTTATAATACAGAAACATCTATATTTGAATCCTAGTATGATAAAAATGTAACTATACCTAAAAGGTATCAAAACAAGAAATATAAATTAATTAAAACATCGTTCTTAGATAGCTATGCAATAGAATTAGACGATTGTCATTTTGTATCGGGTAGCACGTCTGATACATCTGATAATGATAATATTATTGAATACGGGCATAATGCTACTTGGGATACTATAACAATTACATCTAAGTAATAAGTGAGAAAAACCATTATTTTACGAGTAAAATCGTTATAAAAGAGGCAGTGTATGAAAAAACAATTATTTCTCGAATAGAAAGAGGATAAAATAAAATTAATCCTTCAAAATAAAATGGGTAATAATTATGATGAAGAATTTGTTGAAGATATATTCTTGTTGGATCCTACTATAAATTCTAATAAAAAATATATTTCGTGGTTATAGAAACAATATTATACTGGTTAGTTAACAGAAGATAACTATACTAACGTAAAAATATGGTTAGATACATATAATAAATTATCTGAAAGACAGTTATTACCAACTGATGTTAAAGATATTACCACATTAACCATACCTATGCTTGAAAATATTCATAATGAAATGAAAGATAAATTAACAATTACACGATAGGATGTAAATAAACAGGATGAATTAGAAAGATTAAAGTCAATATTTGGTAAACAAATTGAAACAGATAATTGGTATATAATAGATGTTAAAACTAGAGAAGATTAGATAGAATAGGGTAGGCATACCAAATGGTGTATTTAGGGAACTAATACTTAGGGTAAAACACTTAGAGATATATATTATCAGGAATTTCAAGATATATGGAAAGATGAACGATTAAGTGAAATAATGGATTATATTATGCGATCAATGGGAGTTTAGCCAACTAATGATGAAGATAAATTTGAATAGTTTTATGAAATGCAAAAACATCAAATCCCCCGTATGGAACATCAATATCTATCCAAATATGATATAAATAATTTAGATGAAGTATCAAAATAGTATAAATTGTTGTTTATACAATATATGGAATTTGAAAAAAAAGATGGAGATGGTCATATATGGTAGTAGATATATAAACCAAACCCATTTTATAAATTTTAGTTTATTTTTGGTATCGGTGAATTTAGAGACCAAGAAAACAATATGTTAAACCTAAATACTTTATCAAACTTTATTTTATCAACTAAAAATGAAAATGGTTCTACTTAGGTTCAATATAAAATACCAAAAGATCACGTTAAAGAATTAATACAGGTATTTAATAAATATCCTAAGTAGAAAAGTGTTATTCAAAAATAGATTAATGGTGAATATATTCCAGATTATATAGATTATATAAAGGAACATATGATATAATTAATTATAAATGAAATAATTCATATCTCTTTTTTTGGGGCTTTTTGTAAATTTCATGTTACGAGTAATATATTTTATTACTTGTTTACAGTTTTTATATTGTTGTTTCCAACCTGTCTTTTTGAAAAAATCCATAAATTCAGTTAGAATTTTAATTCTATTTTTTGCATATATATTATCTGGAACATGTTTATATTCATTTCTTATTCTTTTTTCATTGAATATAATATCTCTTTTACCCGCCATAAATGGATGTATTAGATCAAGGCTTATTATTAATTGAATATCTGGATCGTTAGTATTAAAATATTCATTTATGTGATCCTTTGTAGCTAGTATTATTTTTTCTACTTTTGGAATATCAATATCATTTACTTCATAATATTCTATCAACTCTTTAAATTTTAAAACTGATTGTTCTTCATTGTCATTCCGTTTAGGATCATATACTATATCGTGAAAAATAATTGCACATACTATCTCTTTTGTAATAATTTGATGATAATATAATTCTAAATCATTTAGCATCATATAAATATGATATATATTATGATAGAAGAATGGATTTTTACTATATTGTCTTAATGCTCCATCTGCTAATTTCCAATTTATATATTGTGATCCAATATATATAGCTTGTTCCATTACAATATCTAAATCATTATCTAAAATACTTTCCCGCCTATTAAACAACTTCATTTATAATTCCTCCAATATAAAGTGAAATAACCTTATATTCAAAATATAAGGTTATATAAGTTTATTTTTTATTATTTCTCTTACATCAATTGTATCGCCATCATTTAAATTATCAAAATTTCTTTCGATATAAAGCCCAGAGATTTTTCTAGTTCTATCATTAAAAGTATATGGATCATATGAAGTTTCATACGGGTTATCAGCTAAAAATGTTAGTAATATTATTGGTGATTCTTGATCTGCCCAAAACCCACATTTTGATAATATAGATGAATTTCTCATATTTGATCTATTATCTATTTTTGTGGCCATAACTCCCATATCTGTCATTGAATCTAATACTCTAATTATTTTTGTCTCAATCATGATTGTTTCCTCCCATTATGTTGGATTAATTTTCTTGTTCTCTTACCATAATAAATGTATCATAATAAAATTTTCCAGTATTGTCATTTCGTATACCGTAAGTTACAATGAATTTAGATATATCTTGCTCACATATTCTTACGTATACAAAATCATATTTTCTAAAATTAGAATATTGAAGAGTAGTCATAAAATTATCATCTAATGCATTTAATATAGTATCTACTATAAATATATCTAAATCAAATACTTCTTCTTTACTTATTTCTCTAATAGTATCCATACAAGTAACCTCCTTTATATTAATATCGGAAATGCGTATTACTTATCAATAGATTTGATTATTTGATTCATTCCTTTCCAGTTTGCATAATCGGTTTGAATAAATACTTTAATTGCAGTTGGGATGTGTGGCTGGAATTTAAGATACATAGAAAGATGTTCGTTTTCTAATCCTGAACTAATTCTTTCAATTAATTCATGCCCCCTAGATTCCATATAATCTTTTGGTCCTGTTATTTTCAATTGCCCATTTAATTCCTTAACGTCTATCATGTAATATCGCCTCCTTAATAATAGTATAACCTATTATAGTTACGGCAATATTAATTAATAATAACAAAAATTTACATTAGCTTAAACATTATATTATGATTATGTGGTATCATTAATTATGTGGTATTATGTTTCTGCTCAATCTAGGTTGGCTCGAAACCAAATGAAAATGTTATCTTGCTCGGTGAGCTTGTTTCTGCCCAACCTAGGTTAGCTCGAAACCGATTAAGTTACGTAATGTTTCCACTCAACCCAGGTTGGCTCGAACCGAGAGATCAACATATAGGACAAAACAAGCCTTCAGGTTTCTGCTCAACTTAGGTTGGCTCGAAACCCATTTGATTGAGTCGGGTTAGAGTTACCTAGGGCGGATTATCCGCATGGAAACCAGACTAAGTTCTACGAGAACTACGTTGTTTAGGTCATGACACCCACGAGTGCTTCTCCAGCTTGTGGCTCTGTCGTCTGCAATTAAAAGTTCTGTTTGAGAGGGACGGTGTTGCAGATGCAAAAAGCCTTTACAACTTTGTCGAGGAGAGATTATCGAAAGATAGCGTCACAAGCCCCTTACGGGGTCCCAATTTGGGAGTCTAATTAGCAGAGGTGCAAAATGGTATTTGTATTAGATAAGCACAAGAAACCACTTATGCCTTGCAAGGAAAAAAGAGCAAGGCAGATGTTAGAAAAACAAAGAGCGGTCATCCACAAGATGTTTCCGTTCACAATCAGATTGAAAGATAGGACTCAGAAAGAAAGCAAGCTACAAGATATTAGGTTGAAGCTAGACCCAGGAGCAAAGACAACAGGCGTTGCGATTCTTACAAATGAAAATGTTATCTTGCTTGGCGAGCTTCAGCATAAAACTATGATTAAGAAAAACCTAGAATCAAGGCGCGCCTTGAGAAGGGGAAGGAGAAGCAGACAGACGAGATACAGAAAGCCTCGTTTCTTGAATCGAAAGAGAAACAAAGGCTGGTTGCCGCCTTCTTTGGAGGCAAGAGTAGATCAAACATTGCATCTCGTTGAAAAATTCAAAAAGCTCATGCCTATAACCAGTATTTCTTCTGAACACGTAAAGTTTGATACTTAGTTAATGGATAACCCAGAAATGTCTGGTGTTGAATACCAGCGGGGAAAACTTTTGGGCTACGAAGTAAGAGAATACTTGCTCGAAAAGTTCGATAGAAAGTGCGTTTATTGCGGGAAGAAAGACGTGCCGCTTGAGATAGAACATATAATACCTAAAGCAAGAGGAGGTACAAATAGAATAAACAACCTCACATTGGCGTGTGAAAAGTGTAATCGAGAAAAAGGCACAAAAACTGCTGCAGAATTTGGCTTTCCTAATATCATGAAAGATGCAAAGAAAACTTATAAAGATGCAGCTTTCATGAACGCAACTAGATGGAAACTTTATGAGAGATTGAAGAATCACGTTCCAGTAGAATGTGGTTCAGGAGCCTTAACCAAAATGAACCGCATCAGACATGGCTTACCCAAAGAACATTATTTTGATGCTGCTTGTGTTGGGTTCTCAACACCGAATAAATTGAATATCAACACGAAATACATTCAGGAATACAAGTACATGGGGCGTGGCAACCGTCAGATGTGCCGGACTGATGCTTACGGCTTTCCTAAAGCATTCAGGCAGAGGAAGAAAAACTACTTTGGTTTTTATACAGGGGATATTGTGAAAGCCGATAAACCGAAGGGTAAAGGTGCAGGAGTATACTTGGGGCGGCTAACTGTGAATAGTAGCCCAAGTAACTTTGTAGTTAAAGGTGTTACTTGCCACGCAAAGTATATAAGACTAATTCAGAGAAACGATGGTTGGAAATATGACAAACGTTGTATAAGGAGCTTGGAATGAAACTGCCCCATTTTTCTTTCAAGTTTTATAAAGGAGGTATAAGATACCTGTGAATAATTCAAAATCAGAAGAAAAAAAGTTTAATATAAATGCTAATAAGTTTTGTTTTACAGCAAACCATAAGGAGGCAGAAATAATATGAATTTAAATGATTTGATATTACGTCATAAAACTAAGTTTCCACATTTAATAATTTTTGAAATTAATACTGAAACTTTTCCAGATTAGTAGAAAGATGTTGTAGATATTGTATAGATAAGTGATATGGATATTCCTGTTGAAAAAAAGGAACAATTTATTTATAATTAGATAAATTTTATGGCTTCTGAATTAAAAGTATCTGAAAATAATAGCTCTAGAATTTTAATAGACATTGATATTGCTACGCTTGTTGCTAATACATTATTTTATGATTTTGTTGCATTTCTTTGTGAGAATTAGTATCGATAGTCTTTTTATTTATATGATGGAAGATAGGTTATATCCATTAGATTAAATAAATATAACAGGAAAATAGAAGAAATCGTTGATTTATCAGATCAAGAAATTAAATCTGATTTTTATTAGTTGTTGGGTAAGTATTTTAGTGTATATCACGATGAAGATTTTGATATAGATTAGGATATTATTCAGGTGCTATAATATATGAGGCTTGATAATTTTTATGAATTAATTAATGAATTTAATTATAGAATAATGGTAGGTAATGAGGCAAAACGATTATATGAAATATTTTCTATATGTAGAAATGAAATAGTTCCTACAATGTTAACAGATAATGAAATTTAGTTGTATCGATTTATAGTTAATCAGCGATGTTAGTATAATGAAGAATATAATATAGTAGAAATAGGATCTCATTTGGGTGGATCTACATTTGTATTATCAACTTAGTTATCAGATATAAATAGTAGTAAAAAATTATATAGTATTGATCCCCATATGTTTATGGGAGTTAATACTAAAAATGAATATAATAGAAATTTATCTAGATTTGGATTAAATAATGTAATACCAATATATTCTACATCTACTCAATAGATAAAAACATTCAATGATAAAATAGATTTTTTGTTTATAGATGGTAATCATACATATCCATATGTAAAAGAAGATTTAGAATCTTGGTATAATTTTGTTGTTGATGGTGGATTTATAATATTGCACGATTATAATGATTTTTCGGTTCATAAATAGTAGGATGAATTTATGAAAAATAAATCTTATACTGATTTTTATGTTGAGACTGGTTTTGAGAAAGGTATTCTTATGTCTTCCATTATGTTTATAAAATGAGGGGTAATTATATATGAAAGTACTATGTCCATATTGTGGAGAAGAATTAACAGTATTTACAGAATAGAGAATTCAATTGAATATTGATATAGATTATGAAGGAAAAATAATAGAACATATGCCAGAAGATAATAAATATATTGCATTAAATAGAGAGTATTCAGATTTTCAATGTAGGTGTTTTAGTAATGGTTGTTACAATGGTTCATTAAGAGAATTAATATCTGAATTTCCTAATTGCATAAGGAGAGAATAATGATGGATAAAATAAAGATATAGTTTATTGATATATAGGGATTAGAATATGATGATACCACATTAGAGCAAAAAGGGTTAGGTGGATCTGAGGCATAGGTTGTCTATATGTCAAGAGAATTGCATAAACTTGGATTTGATGTTTATGTGTATAATAATTGTGAAAACGAAGGAGATTATAATGGAATACATTATAAAAACTTCAGAAATATTAATTGTAACATAGAATATGATATTGTAATTTCTGAGCGTTCTACTTATCCATTCTTACCTATGGATTATAGGGATAAAGTATTAGAAGAAAGTAAACAAATTGCCAGACGAGACCCAATTGATATATCAATATTCAAAGATTTAAAATAGAAAAAGAAAATAATTAGATAGCACGATTATACCGTGTGGGGGGAATTTTAGTTATCTGATTTAGTATTAAATGATTTATTTGATGAATTTTTTGTGTTATCTGACTTTCATTAGATTGAATATTTAAAAAAAACAAGTATTGAAAAATTAGAAGAAAAAATATGGAAAACCAGAAATGGTATTAAACCAGGTAATTATAATAATATAGATATATGGGCTAAAGATCCAAACATGTTTGTGGTAAATTATAATTATAGTAAGGGTGTTCCATTATAGTAGGAAATGTGGGGTTCTATAAAGAAAAAAATAAATAATCCAAATTAGACTCTTCATATAATTGGTGGGTTCTATTTATTTAAAGATAAACGAGAAGGTATGCAAAATGATATGGAATAGTTAAAAGAAAAATATAAAGATGATCCGAGTATTATATTCCATGGTTTTTTACCACAAGATGAAGTATTTAAACTTTTAACTAAATAGTCATTCTTTTTATATCCTGCTACATTTCCTGAAACATATGGTATATCTCTTATAGAATGTATATAGCACAACGTATTGCCAATATGTGTTGATTTTGGATCAATAAAGGAAGTATAGGGTAAATATAGTTTAATAGTTCCTAATAATACAATAAGTTTTCCATAGTGGAATGATTATCTTAAAGAATTATTCATAAATTATGTATAGTTTGCATATACCAATCAATTTTATTCTAATAGTTTAAGGCACAAAATGAATGAAGTTAAAAAGTTTTTAACGTGGGATAAAGTTTAGATTCAGTGGCAACAACATTTATATAATTTATTAGGAATTGATTAGGGATATGAATTGAATAACAAATAGGATTATATAAACCAAAGAACATATGAAATGTTTAACGGTAGAATAGTTAATGATGAACATACTAAATTATATAAATAGAGTAAAAATAGGAAATTAGTTGTAATTTCTCCTGTTAGAAATTAGGAAAAATATATTAGAACCAATATAATAAGTGTATAGAATCAACGATATGATAATTATATTCATATTGTAATAAATGATTAGAGTACTGATAATACTGCAATAGAAATAAAAGATTAGATAAAATATGTTCGAGAGAATATTTCAAATGAAAGATAGGATAAAATAAAATATATAAATAATGATATTAGAAAGTATGCGTTAACTAATCAATTAGATTAGATTGCAAAATTTTCTAAAGATCCAGATGATATTATAATATTATTAGATGGGGATGATTGGTTATAGTATGATCCAAATATATTTACTTATATAAATGATGAATATGATTATCACAATTATAGGATGACTTATGGTAGTTCATATGGGTTTGGTAGCGGATTAAACTATATGGCACAATCTTATCCTGATTGGATTCATGATACAAAGGAATATAGAAGGTATATGTTTGAATGGAAAATTCCTATGACACATTTAAGAACATTTAAACGAGAATTAATATAGAAAATTCCATAGAATTATTTTGTATATGAGGGTGATACATACGAATAGTATAAACATAAACTATATACCATTTAGTCTGATGTATAGATGATGCTTCCAATGTTAGAGTTATGCAATAAAAACGAAATTGGTGTTATTAATAAATTAACTATGATTTATAATGATTAGAATGATTTAAATGATTTTAAAACACAAGAAGTATTTCAAAATTAGATGCGGGATGAAATATATAGAAAACCTAAATTATTAAAATAGGGAGTTAATGAATATTTAATATTAGAAGATGATTTAGATTAGGTAGCCGAAGAAATAATTCAACCAAATTATGTTGAAGAAGAACATCAAGATTGGAAAAAAGAAACAATAGAATTTCCAAATGTTCAAAAGAAAATAAAATTATTAATTGCTACCCCAACAAATAAAAATATCGAAAATGATATGTAGATATAGTTGTATAATATGAATATACCATCTTTTGTAGAACCATATTATTCAACATTTTATGCATATTCTGTATAGCAGATGCGAAATTTAATAGTTAAAAATTAGATAAATTATATTCCAAGTGATTATATTTTATGGATAGATAGTGATATTGTGGTTCCCCAATTTGCATTAGAACGAATGTTAGATAGTAAAAAACAATTTGTTACTGGATATTATCGTCAGAGAAAGCAGGAGATAATACCAGAAATATATTATGTAAATCAAAATGGCGGGTATTCTAATTTTACAAAAGATCAAGTAGATAATTTACCAGAAATAAGTGAAATTGGTGCTTGCGGATTTGGTTGTGTATTAACGGATGTAAACTTATTCAAATAGTATGAATATCCGTGGTTTGTATATCATGAAACTTATGATTTTAAGGATACATTATCAGAAGATGTAGATGCTTGTATAAGAATATTTAATTAGACCAAAGTAAGACCGTGGTTAGATAAAACAATTAAATGTCAACATATAGGTAAATTTAATTTTGGCGTATGATTATTTCTTTATATAATTTTTGATTAAATTAGCAGTGTAGATGCACTGCTAATTTTTTGTCTGGGGTGTTATATATGGTAAATGAAATATTAAATTTTGATAAAATAAAACAAAGTATTATAGAATATTTAAAATCTACTTTTTCTGAATATTCTTAGTTAAGTTTTGACAAATCTACCAGCTAGGATCTAATAACAGATATTTAGTCTTATGTTACATAGTTGATGTAGCAAAGGTTTGAACAAAGTATAAGTGATTTTTATATTGAGACTTAGCAATCTGATAAAATAAATTTATTGTTATCTCAATATGGATATAGAAAATCTTTTGGTATTCCTTCTCAAACTCAATTAAAGTTAACATTAGATGAGAATAGTATGTATGAATTTAATGAACTTGACCTAGCCAGTTTTACCATACCATAGTTATCATTATTGGTATCTGATGATAATAATCATTTATGGACAAATAAAAATTCTATACTTGTTACAAAAACACCGTAGACATTTACTAAAAAAGTAAAAATAAATGGGTAGGATGTTACTAGAACATATAATAAATATTCAATGGTATCTATTACGGGTAGTGATGAAATACCATTTGTTCAAATGAATTATTATGAAACAGCTATTGTAGATGGGCTTAACGTTCCAAACAAAATAATAGAATTTTTATCTGAGACACGTGGATTTCCAGTAAATAATTATTTTATTCGTGATTAGAATAATATAGATCTTAAAATATTGCCGTTTTAGAGAAGACAGGAATTAACTGGTATATATTATGATTTATATGACGAAATAGATATTATAGATCAAAGTAAATATAATATTGAAGATTATGATTCCTTTATAAATAATAAATATTTAATTATGGATTATAATGATATATTGCGAAAATTTATTATTATAAATGGTGATGATCAAACAAGAGGATTTATGTTAAAAACATTACCAGAAAATAAAACATTAACATTATAGTTTTATATGACTCAGGGATCTAGGGGATAGTAGGAATTTGGATAGGTAAATAAATTTGCGGGAACATAGCAGAAAATATTATTGAATAATAAAATATATTTATCCAGACCCGATTTTACAGAGGATGATGATAATATACGTGTTGATCTATTTAGTGATATTGTATATTTAAATAGAAACCTTAAAACGGGTGAATTAATACCAGACCCCCCAAGTTCAAATTAGAGAGTATCATTATACGATTTCTTTGATATTTAGAATTAGTCTACTCCAATGCAAAGTTATGGATGGAAAAAAGTCAATATTGTTGTTTAGCAATAGACACCAGTAATATAGGGCAAGGATGTAGAAAAGTTAGAAGATATAAAATATAATTTTAGTAAATATATAAAATAGAAAGATAAATTAGTTACTGTTACAGATATAGAATAGTATTTAGAAATGTTTTTAAAAGGATTGACTTTATCTCTCAATCAAACATAGGTTTATAAAGAATAGATAATAAACACTATTGTAAATTCTATATAGAACACAGTATTTATTTTGCCATAGGTTATGAAAGATGAGAATTATAGAAATTTATCTTTCCCGATTGGAACAAAAATTTATGGCTCTGACTTACCAGAAGATCCTCAGATATTACCAAAATTTCAATACACTTATGAAAAAGATAGTATAATAGAAGAAGTTAAATCTAATATATTATAGACAATGAATGTAGAATTTTAGAATAGTGAAATGTTAGAGATTATAACAAACCTACCCATTTCTGTATGGTAGGATACAACAATACCAGTAAATTCTATAATCAGCGGTATTAAACAGAAAATAGATAACTTCTTAAACTTTTATTTAGATTTCTTTGATCCTTTTGAGAGTATAGATCTGTTGAATCTTTATATAAATCTTACAAAGGTTAACGGAATAATAAGTATAGACATGGAAAGATATAAAGACTAGTTTATTCTAAAATCAAGAAAAGAATTAGAATCAAAATTTGTATTACCTATGCAAATTCAAACTATTGATTAGATACGAGATACATTGAAAACTTAGTATATGATTCCATTTACTTATCATCAAACCGATGAAGAAATTCGATTAAATGATATATAGATTAGTTTATTCGGGGGACAAATTGGCAGGGTAGTATATTTAGAAGAAGAATTGGATGATTCTCCTTTAATATCATAGCCAGTAAGTTAGTTGCCGATAGATATTGTTCTTAAAGATAGTAGAATGGATGAAATTCTTGAAAATATACCTACTATTTAGTCGGATGATTACCAGACCAAATATATTATTGATTAGTCATATTCTAAATAGGAAAAATAGACAAGTAGGACTGTATCGGGAACTATTCAACTGATGATATTAACAGTTGAGGGGCTTGTAACAGAAACTAATTTAAGAGTAAATGAGCAGATAAATAGTGAATTTGTAACAACTGTTACAAATAGTATTGTATAAGGGTGATAATGATGTAGAACAATATATTAAACGACATAAAATTTATACCATTTATTGATTTTTATAAAAAGTAGAGAATAAAATCAATATTTAATTAGGAAAACGATTCGGGCGAATTTTCTATTGAATAGTTATAGAGTCCGTATAATAATCCTAATATTATAATGGAGTTAGATAGGCAAACAACTGATAGTTTATTTTATAAAGTTCAACGTTTTACATACCCAATCAAAGATCATAATGTTCCATATAGTGAAATATATGAAGGTAGTATATCTGGATAGTTTAATACTTAGAATATAGAATAGGCTTTTGAAGAAACAAAGTTTTCAAGACTTTAGATTATTGCTGATGAAAATTCGATAAGAACAATGATATCTAAAATTTCAGAAGAATAGTATGAAAATAATAATTATATATTGAAATTTATAATTAATATATTTGGTATATCTAATCTTTCATATAGTAATACGTTAACTTTATTATAGTTACCGTAGTTATGGGAATAGTATATTGTATAGAAATCACAATCACAATTAACCGATTAGCAGATATAGAATGTAATAGATGAATATGATGATGTTGTATAGGGGTAGGATTCTATTATTGATTATTAGACTTAGAATTTAGTTTCTGACAGTTAGGCTTCACTTATAAAATTGTCATATTATCTTACGTTGTTTAATTCAACATTAGATGAATTTGAAAAGAAATTTAATCCCATGTTATATGATGTAAAATATCAAATATCTCACGGGATCTTTAATTCTACCTTATCTTATTTACTTGATTCTAATTAGGATATTATAAAATAGTTAGATGCGACTATATGGGTAAAATTATTATTACGTGGGCTTGTATAGTATGATAGTTATGACGAATTAAATCATTATATTGTAAGATAGAATACGGATTACTATAAAAATTCATTATATTTAATTTATTTTGATCAATATGGTATTTTATCATATTTGAATAGTATTGAAGTATAGCCATTAGATCCATTTCCCGATAAAGCTACATTTTTATCTGATATTACAAAAGTTTATGATATATTCGAATAGTTGTTTGTTAATACCTCACTGTTTGTATTAAGTAAGTATAATGATGGAGAATAGGCAAATTAGGATGAAATATTGTATAAAACTTTATTATAGAGTATGTTTACTACAAGTCAATTTTATAATGTAAATTTAACATATGAAATAGGATCTATATTCCCAATATAGTTTTCAAAAGATTCATTGTATATGTTTGAAATGAATGACTATGAAACAGTATTTGATAATATAAGTATTACAGATGATGGAACATTAGAAGCATTATTAGGAGGAATTACTATTGATAGTTCTGACCCATTAGAAGTTAAATATTATAAGTCAAGAATATTAATGTCAATGTCAAATAATAATATATTCCTTAAATTTGATGATATATTGAATGATGATAGTGAAACTAATACTTAGTTTAAAGAGTAGAACGATTATATTTTAAATTCGGCTCAATAGTTAAGATGGAATCAAATATATAATTTAACAAATTATTCATATGATACACAAATTAGTCAAGAAGAAAAGAATACTAATTATTTATCATATTTTATTCCGTTTAATTTTACAACATTATATAAAAAAGATATAGACAAAGATACAATGAAAATAATATAGACAAAAGACACATAGACTAATACAATTCAATAGATAAAACTTGATACATTAAAATTTAATATACGTTATGGCTCATCGGTATATACTATTGAATATTAATGAGGTATTTATAAATGTCATATATTAAGTATTTCGAATTAAAACCACATCCGCTTAGAAGTTCAAAACTTGGATCTTATTTATTAATACCATTTAAGAATAGAGAATTACCAGAACTGGTAGAAAATTTAAAACGTATGCCGTCTGATAAAAATCCATTATTTTTTGATATTAATAATACTATATTAGATTTATCATAGATTGACGGATTAATATATGATAATTTTTATCCAATAAATATTTCTTCTTATTTGAATATAAACATATCTGATTCAGTTGATAGTATTGATTCATAGACATGCTAGTATATAAATAACGAAACTGGTAATCTTAATATGCTATCACAGGAATATGATTATATATTAATTATTTAGGATGATGAATATAAATATGTAAATTTATAGAATGACTTATAGGAAAAAAATAAAGTAATAATATTTGTAGAAGAATATTTAACAGAAAATAATCCAGCAGAAGGTGAAGAGGGGCATTTAACACCTGAGCAAATACACAGTTTATAGGTAACAAAGGTTACAAGCCATGTTACATCTAATTCTTCGGATATAAGTGAATATAGACGAATTTTAAATTAGAGTGGTTCTTTTACTGATGAAACTAGAAAATAGATTGTCTATTATTTAGAAGAAATGTATAATAATGGGGATCTAGTATTGAAATTAAATTCATAGTAGGCATCAAAAGTAATTTCTCAAAATAGTGATTTATATATATTTTTTGAAGCTCCAAATATATTGCAATATTGTGATTTTTACTTAGATTAGGATAACTATGGTAAGGATGAGATTACTACTTATACAAATAAATTCTTATTTCTTAGATTTGATACTGATATTTGGAATTAGTATAAGGAAAGTATGTAGGAACTTGGAAATAAAGATGATATAGAAGAAAATATAATACAGAAATTTAATACAGTATCATCATTTATAATTCAATCCGATTATCCAGTATATTTTACAAAAGGAACTCAGCCTGGATTTTTATTTGATAATTATAAAATTTCTCCATTTATTAGAGAAAAGTCTAATATAATATTAAGAACTAAATTAGATGCTGTTATAAAATCATTCGATTTGGGTTAGGTATTTGAAATGTTTAAACTTACATCGTTAAATGATGTTAAGGGTATATTACCATATTCTTTTGCAATGTTTATTTAGGACGGAACACAAGATATAGACTATTAGGTATTTTATAGGAATTATAGATAGATAAAAAATAGTGAAAATTATAGGTATTGTGCGGTATATGATGAACCACTTGATTTGCCGATATCAAATTCACAATTATTAGATCTAATATACAATTAGGATTCATAGGAGTCTGAGTAGATATTTGATTTATTTGGAATTAAGGAAGAACAATAGAATTATATAAAATCTAATTTTTTAAATATTCGTGAAATGTTATTAATATAGAATAAAATATCTATTACTGGAAATTAGGTAGAAGATAAATATAATATAAATCAATATTTATTAGAAATAGGATTTGATATTACTGATACTGAAAATTGGTAGAATTTTTATGGATTTTTAAAATCATATGATCCATTAGATTATGATTAGACAGATAAATAGATTGGTTTAATACAATATAGTCAGCCATAGATAATGTTATTTTTTGATTTAAATTAGTAGTATATATAGAAAACAAATCCAATATCATAGAGTAATGTATTAAATAAATTTAATAATATTTATCTAAATTTTAATTATTATTTTTATGTAAATCAAAATGATATTGATAGATATAGATAGTTGTTAAATGTAAGTGAAGAACAGATGAATGATACGGAAATTGAAGAATTGATTTATAGAGAATATCTAGAATTTTATTTAACAACAGATTTTCAAACAAATATAAAATATATATCAATACCAATTATTTCAAAAGTAGAAAATATAAATAGATAGGGAATAGATCAATCAGATATATTAACCAAATTTTAGATTTATGAAACAAGTGTTAATAATTTTGGGAATTTAATTTCAAAACGAATGGTAAAAAATTATTAGGATTATTAGGATAGTTTAAATATAAAATATGTAAATGGTAAAATTCCAGTTAAGTTAGATATGAAATAGGTAATAAATGGAAATATCCCATTGAAATATGAAACCGAAATTTCTGTTGTATGAAATTAACAAAAAAAATTTAATTAAATTATTTACTCTAAGGGGGGAATAAAATGGACTGGACATTAATAGCAATACTTGTTGGTATAATCGTTGCTGTAGGATAGGCTTAGTGGGGCTTATCTAAATTGAAAAAATTAACAATAAAGGTAAAAAATCTGGAAACTCTTATGAAAGTTACAAAAACTTCATATTAGTAGTTTGAGAAATTAGTATCGTTTATGGATAAAGAACCAGAAGTAGAATCGGGATTTGAAAAAGTAGTTAGATATCTTGGTGTGGCTATTGAACAATTTGATGAATAGATTCTTGCCTCAATTTAGACATATGAAACTGAAGAATAGAAGAAAAAGTTTTTAAGAGATTTTATTATCAAGCAAGTAAGATATACTATAATTGAAATTGAGG
>ERZ795048.2165-NODE-2165-length-16226-cov-6.023623_pt1 | contig 16226 bp, 16 predicted proteins | sample MGYA00375132_ERZ795048 | MGnify/ENA primary metagenome ERZ795048 (study PRJEB30177, sample SAMN05720225) | activated sludge metagenome | isolation source: Anaerobic digester | place: Hong Kong | collected 2014-12-17 ...
ACGAGATGGTACGAAGTGACTGGAGTTCAGACGTGTGCTCTTCCGATCTTACTCGTCCAGGTTGAAAGCGGTCGCGTGGGAAAAATCCAGCACGCCCGCCTGATACAGACGGATCAGCTCCTGATAGGTCGGGATCGGAGACGACCCCGTGGCCAGCCCGAGTACACTTTCCGGTTTTTGTAAAACTTGCGCTCCGATCAGGATCGCCGCCGCCTGACCGACCTGCGCGGCAGTGTCGTATGTGTGTATCTGCATAATCCCATCCCCATCCTTCGTAAAAAGCGCGTGGGAAAATCTCCGCCCGCGTTCGCACCAGAGTATAGCAGAGGCGGGGTGGACAGTCAAGACGTATTATAATAAAAAGCTAATAATAAATAGGGTATCATAAAGACGTATTATATAATTCGACGGATTTGTCAACCGGATCATACGGGTGGCAAGCCGGGTAGCTGAAGGAACATAAAAGCGCGCGGAAGGGATTCCCTCCGCGTACACAGGGGATATTCTATTGCCGTGACAGGGACAGGCGAAGATGCGGACAGACTAAGGGCGCACGGCGAAGCAGAATCCGGCAAACGCGGATTTGCAGCCATGCGCCCGATGGGTCAGATGGCGTGGTATTCCTTCAGCAGTTTTTCCACGTCGGTGCCCGCAGCCTTTTTCAGCGCCGCGCGAAGCGCAAGCTTCTCAAACAGGGACAGGTTCATATCGGTGATCTTTTTTCCGTCGCGCAGCTGTACCGAGGCTTTGAGCAGATCTCGCACGTCGTATACGCTGCCCCATACTTCCGGAACGCCGCGGTTAATGTTCAGCAGCGTGTATACCGCTTCCATACCGGTGCGGATGGAGTACTCGGTGGTGAAAATGGTATCGCGCGCTGTTTCGGCAAACTGCCCGAGAAACGCGAAGTTGACGCTGCCTTCCGGCACGACGGCGGGGCGATCGCCCGCGGCGCGGGGCATGAAGAACGCGGTGATATAAGGCATCATCACGGGCACGGTGTTGGCGCTGTGCTCCGCCAGGTCTTCGATCTGCCCTTCCGGCACGCCCAGATGGTACAGCCACTCCATGCAGATTTCCTTGCCGGTGCATTCGCGCATCGGTTTTTTAATGTAGTTGCCGGGTTTATCGGTAAACAGGCCATAGACCCAGCCGACCAGCTGGTTTTTAGGCTGACTGCGGAACTGGGGCTGGCGGTTGAAGGTCCAGCTTAACAGCCAGTTGGAGTCCGTAACGGTAACGATGCCGCCGGTGACCACCTTGCCGGAGAAGGGGTCGCGCTTGCAGATTTTCTGGAGATACGGGGGAATGCGGTTATCCAGCGTTGTGACGGTAGCGGACATCCAGTTGGTTTGCTCGGGATCGTGGCAGAACTTGTCCGGATGGCCGAACGCGGGGTCCTGCGCGGCGATTTTACGCCACAGGTCCCAGCCGCCGCCTGCCGACAGCTCCGGGCGATACGGTGCGGGCTTGTTCTGCGCGCCGATGGTGGAATTCTCCACACAGCCTCCGTTGGTGATTAACAGCAGATCGTCTTTCGTCAGATCAATCTGATCCGCCTTGCCGTCGCGGAGCACGTTGATGCGGGTGGCCATTTTGCGGCCATGGGTGGTGTCAAACGCGACGTTGACCACCTTGACGCCATAGTGGAACTGAACGTCGAATTTCTTCAGGTATTCGATCATCGGCAGGATCATGGATTCGTACTGGTTGTACTTGGTGAAGCGCAGCGCCTTAAAGTCCGGCAGACCGCCCACATGATGCACAAAACGCTTCAGGTACAGTTTCATTTCCAGCGCGCTGTGCCAGTTTTCAAAGGCGAACATGGTACGCCAGTACATCCAGAAGTTGGAGGAGAGCACCTCGTCGCTGAACACATCGGTGATGCGTTTATCGTACAGCTGCTCGTCCGGGGTGAGGAACAGGGTCATAATCTCCTTCGCGGCTTTGTCCGACAGGCCGAATTTACCGTCGGTATGCGCGTCCTCCCCACGGGAAACGGTCGCGCGCATCAGGGAATAGTTGGGGTCCTTTTTATTCAGCCAGTAGTACTCGTCCAGTACGCTGATCCCCTCGGTTTCGATCGAGGGAATGGAACGGAAAAGGTCCCACATGCACTCGAAATGGTTATCCATTTCGCGCCCCCCGCGCATCACGTAACCGACGCTGTCATACTGGTAACCGTCGCATGCGCCGCCGGGAATGGGGTCCTTCTCCAGAATGTGCACGCGCTTGCCGCTCATCTGTCCGTCACGCACCAGGTAGCACGCCGCTGCCAGGGCCGCCAGACCGGAACCGATAATATATGCCGATTTGTGTTCGGCGTCCGCCGGTTTCTGTGGGCGGGCAAACGCCTCATAATTACCACTGGAATAATACATACCATCTGCTTCCTTTCCTTTGGGGTACGGGCATAAAATACCGCAAACCAAAGGAAAAACCAATAAACAAAAATCCCCGGCTGATGAAAATTGCATCAAACGGGGAAAGTTGATTAAAATATGACCTCAGTCTGTCTGCCTGTCGGCTGGGGGTCGCGGCGCGCTGTGCTGCGGCGCGGCATGCTCGGTAAAGCGGGACAGCGCAAGGTCGGTATCCCCCCGGATCAGGGTATCCAGCCGCTCCACAATCGCCGCGGGGGCCTCCTTCATGTCGGAGCCAATCCAGTCCAGCATCAAGCCGACGAAGCCGTACTTATAAAAATCTGCGATAAAGTGTTTGTCGGCTTCGCTTACGTTCAGCCCCCGCGCTTTCTCCTCCACCACGCCGATAATCAGCCCGTAGGTAAGCCGATACAGGTAGCGTTCCACCTGCTCCCGGTTCACGGAATGATATACATTCAGGATAAAGGGGCGGTTGTCTGTAACGGCTTCAAAAATTTTCAGAAAGCCCTGCTGCCAGGTGTCGCAAGTCTTTTTCCCATCCAATGCACGGGCTGCGTCTTCCTCGCAGGCCCATTCCACCAGATCATAAATATCTTTGAAATGATAGTAGAAGGTCATGCGACTGATGCCGCAATCCTCCGTGATATCGGAAATCGTGATCCTATCCAGCGGTTTTCTCAGAAGCATTCGTTTTAACGATTCTTCCAGTGCACGCTTGGTCACCTGCGACATGCCCTTTCCTCCTGCTGTGTACCGCAAGGCGGTTTCTTCCTGTTTATTATACCATGCCCAGCCTGACACGGGGAGTGTGTTTGAAAAGTGATGATACTAACAGTGCGACATGTATACTATTAGTAACACTTACTACATATTTCCTTTTTGATTGGTAACAGAAATAGAATGTTTATTAACAGTATTATTTAGTGACAATATGTGTATGCCGTGCTATTGTATCGAAAGGGAATCCGCTGCGGAGGGCTTCCTCGATATCCAGCTCAAGTATTTCACCCTGCAACTGTTGTGAACCTTGCTCCGCCACCTGTTTTGCTGTGGATAACTGTTCTCTCAGACGGTTGATGGTTTCTTCCTGCTCGCGAATTTTGGTATTGAAGTCCTCGGATGCTTTCTGCGTCGCCTCCTCGCGGATGCCTTTTTCCTTTTCAAGCAATTCTTTCCGGGCGGTAAGTTCGGCGTTCTCACGGGCCTTGTTTGCCTTGGAGAGTTCCTCTAGCAAGCCCTTTAGCTGCTCACGCAGTTGTTTCTCGCTTTCCTTTGAAGAGGTGGCTTCTTGGCGCAAACGCGCCGTTTCCAGTTCCGTGCTCTGTTTTGCCTTTTCCACCTCTAATTCGATTGATTGTTTGGCTTTCTCCAGTTCGAGTTTGGCCGCTTGCCGCTCTCGTTCAAGTTGGAGCTGTGCCGCCTGATCCGCTTCCTCAACGGCATTCTGCACGGCTTGTTTCAGCTTAATTTCGGCAGCAGCATCATACTCCTTATGGAGTGTTTCTGACTGCTCGGTCTTAGCTCTCAGTAACTCATCCTCAATCTGATGCTGAATAGCATCAGATATTTCAAACGGCTTCTTGCAATTAGGGCATATAATTGTTGTATTCATATTTTTACTTCCTCGGTTTTCGCGCGTTCTCGTAGTTTCCTTCAAATTCAGCGTATAGGTGTCGTTTCCCATATACCCGTTACAGAGAAACGTTCGCTATGATTACCCGCTTAAGAGAGAATATCTGTTATGACTCTAAAGCTTATAATAAAAGTCTGTTCGCAATTTTCACGTTACCTCTTCAACTCCGCCATGATCTCCTTGAAGCTCTCCATTGCCGCCTCAAGGTTGTCGATGATCTCGCCCGCCAGCACATCGGGATCAGGCAGGCTGTCCAGGTCGGCGAGGGACTTATCCTTGATCCAGAAGATGTCAAGGCTCGTCTTGTCGCGCTCCGTTATTTGCTTATATGTGAACTTGCGAAAACGCCCGTCAGGGTTTTCCTCGCTCCAGGTTTCCTGCCGCATATGACGATTGGCTGGGTTATAGCATTCGATGAAATCCTGCAAGTCGGCAAAGGTCATCGGGTTCTGTTTCAGCGTGAAATGAACGTTCGTGCGAAAATCGTAAATCCACACTTCTTTGGTTTGCGGATCAGGGCTCGGCGGACGACGGTCAAAGAAAATTACATTCGCTTTGACGCCCGGCTTGTAGAATATACCGGTGGGCAAGCGCAGGATCGTATGGAAATCTGTAACTTCAAGTAGTTTCTGCCGCACTGTTTCGCCGGCGCCGCCCTCAAAAAGCACATTATCCGGCACAACAACGGCCGCTTTGCCGTTGCCTTTGAGAATTGTATGGATGTGCTGCACAAAGTTCAGTTGCTTATTGGAACCGGTAGCCCAGAAATCCTGGCGGTTATATACCAGGTCCTCGGTTTCCTGTTCGCCCTCATCATTAGTGAAGGTCATGGAGGACTTTTTGCCAAACGGCGGATTGGTGAGAACATAGTCGAACCGCTCGCCGGGGTCGGCAAGGAGCGAATCATTGCGTGTGATTGGCGGTTCGCCTTCAATTTCGCCGATGTTATGCAGAAACAGGTTCATCAAGCACAAACGATAGGTATTTTGTACCAGTTCCCACCCACGGAACGCACCGCTTTTCAGGAACGTACGCTGTTCACGGTTGAGTTGATAGTTCTTTGCATTGGTCAGATAGTCATACGCCGCAAGGATAAACCCACCTGTGCCGCAGGCAGGGTCTGTTGCCGTGTCTAATTTGATACAACATAACGGCAGCCTTTTTCTACCCCTTAACGTTGAACACCCCCGTGTGCATTTTTGCACACCCCTCATAACGATGCCGTATGCACCGTTATGAGAGTTAAGTTAAATCAACAGACCTTAAGCGATTGTTATTTGAAACAAATACTTCCGGATAAAACCGTCTGGGATAACTGTCTTCAACCACGGTTATAATGACTGCACCGCCCTTATCGACTGCCTTTAGAATTTTTTCATACTCATCTCGTTTGATGAAATCATCCACACCATAGAATGAAAATAAAGCATGAGTGGCAAAAGCAAAACTATTGAACTCTTCTTCGTCGTTTTTCGCTTTAAAAAATTCTGTTGCAGAAATAAAAAGCTGTCGTCCGTCATTAATTTCTGTATTAACAAGGAACTCAACTTTCATAATAAGCCCACCTCTTTCTCAATCAACTGCAAATAGCAAGTTACCCCAACAAAGCTTTTATTCTTGCGGCTAACATTTCTTTCCGTTTGTTATATAATTCTTCAAAATGCTCTATCTCAAGCGATACTCCCTCTGGAATGATTGCCTGTTTATAAAAATCTGCTTTCTGAGCATCGTTCATATCATTGTAATAGTCAATAAGTCTCATGTTGTTTTTACTCCCGTTGCTTCGGCCCTCTAATAGTTGAAGATTAGGGAGCCTGTTACGGAGTCCCCGCCATCTTCGCCAATCCTCCATTGAAACAGAGATCGGCTTATTGCCATCAAAACGGTCGTATGGATGAAGATGATCCTGCTCGTACTTAAAATTCTTATTCGTCCATTCCAAGCAGAGATAATAAAGCGCATCCCCGGCAACACGGCTACCTTTTTCAGCGTTTAGTATATCTTCAATTTTACCATCGGTCACGCGGAGGTCGGTAATCTGGTCAAGCATCTCCACAGTTATCTCATAATCGTAACTGTTGATATTGCTTTTCATCTGTTGCAGCTTACTTGTTGTGCCGGACTGGAAATATGTGAAGAGAATTGCCCTCATCAAATATGCTCGGATTGCCTCAGTGTTATTAACGTGGTTTTCCGGATTGTAATAGATGTGGAAGTTTGCAATTTCGGCTTCGCTCTCGTAGATCTTCTGGAAGCGCTCGTCCTCGGTGAAAGCGCCGTCCTTGGTCAGCGGGGTCATGGCGTACAGCTTCTCGTGGAACGCATCCATCACCTTGGCGCTGGTCATGTATTTCAGTGCTTTAACCGCCAGCTCTTTGTGGGTGCTGTTGGCAGCCACGGCAAGCGAGTCACCCGAAATCCAGAAGCCCTCCTGGCCATTCGGGCCTTTCAGGGTGCTGAAATCCCAGTTGATGCCGGCCTTGTCAACCGAGGCCGCCATGCCGGTGCCCATCATCACCATCGCGGCTTCGCCATTGCGGAACAGGTCCGGCGCGTCGCCAACCGAAACAACGGTGTCGTCAAAAATGCCTTCGTCCTGCAGGCTCTTCAAAAAGTCAAGGGTGGTTTTGCCCGCTTCGCTGTTGAGGTTGGGCTTGCCGTCGGCATCCAGGAAATCGCCGCCCGCCTGCCAGAAGTACGGCAGGAACGAGGTCATCATGGCGCTTTTGCTGCTGGCGTTGCCCCAAGGCTGGATGAACGAGTAGATGTCGGGGCGCACTTCTTTGATCTTTTTGCTGTAGGCAATCAGCTCTTCCCATGTGGTCGGGGGTGCGTCAAAGCCGGCTTCCTTCAAAATGTCCATATTGCAGAACAGCACGCTCGCGTCGCCCACCATCATGGGCAGCACATACTGGTCGCCCGCCACATTGCCCATGTCGTAGTAATAGTAGTTGTCTTTTTCTTCCTGTGTGAAGTACGAGTCCAGCGGCTCTAACGCGCCGGCTGCCGCAAGGTCATACAGGGTGTCGATGTACACGACATCCGGGCCTTCGCCCGAGTTCATGCCGGTGGTGATTTTCTGCATGTAACCGGTCCACGGGAAAATCGAAACCTCTACCTTGCAGTTGTTCTCCTGCTCAAAATCCTTGAACTGCTCGGTCCAGAAATCCATGTCCGTATACTCGGCATCGCCGCCGGCATAAGGGGGTATCCACACCTTCAGCACGGTGGCATCCGCAGAGGAAGCCGATGTGTCTGCCCCACTGGCAGCCGCAGAAGAAGATGCCCCCGTGCTACCACAGGCAGCCAGAAGAGAAAACATCATCAGTGCCGACAAAAACAACGCGATCTTTTTTTTCATTCTTTTTTCCTCCCTTTTCAGGCCTTTTTATTAACAGAGCTGTTGCACCCGGTATTGCGACCTACTGCAAGACTTGCGGCGGTTGCGCTTTGCCGCGTTTTGCAATACCCCCTACCCGGTGTCTCAGCACGTTTTCAATGCTTCCCGCACCTTGCCGCCCGCCTGCATCAACTTGCGCTTTGCGGTCTCAAGGTCGGTGTCCAGTAAAATGCGGGTGATGGCGAGCTTTGCCTCGCCCTCTGCCTCCTGCAAGGCCTCGCTTGCCTGGCTGCGGTCGCAGCCGGTGGCCTGCATCACAATGTTTTCTGCCCGGCAGGCCAGCTTTTCATTGGTCTGCCGCAAATCCACCATCAGGTTTTCGTACACCTTGCCGGTCTCAATCATACTGACGGTCGAAATCATATTCAGCGCCATCTTTTCTGCGGTGCCCGCTTTCAGCCGGGTGCTGCCGGTCAAAACCTCCGGCCCGGTCAGCAGCTCAATGGGCACATCTGCCTCTGCTGAAATTTTGGCGTTTTTGTTGCAGGAGATTGCCACCGTCGCACAGCCGATGCTTCTTGCGTACCGCAGCGCCCCAATGACATACGGGGTGCGCCCGCTGGCGGCAAGGCCAATCACGGTGTCATTGCTCGTCAGCCGAATGGCGGTAAGGTCCTGCTGCCCCAGCGTCAGGCTGTCCTCGGCGCCCTCCACCGCTTTTACAAAAGCCGGGGCACCACCCGCAATCAGCCCCACGACGGTATTGTCGTTCACCCCAAAGGTGGGCGGGCATTCCACCGCATCCAGCACGCCAAGCCGCCCGCTGGTACCGGCGCCAATATACACAATGCGCCCGCCGCGCCGCAGGCTTGCCGCCGTGTGGGTAATCGCCTCGGCAATCTGCCCCAGCTGCCCGCGCACCGCCGTGACGGCGTAGGCATCCTCTTCGTTCATCACTTTTAAAATATCAATCGAGCCCATTTCATCTAAATGCATCGTTTTGGGGTTACGCGTCTCCGTCGTCAATGCATTCAAATTCAGCTTCGCCATCTTCTGCTTCCCCTTTGTCACGTTTGTCAATATGCGTTGCAATCAGCGCAGTCTGGCTGGTAGAATAGGTCGCCTGAATGTAGGCAAGGTAAAGAATATCAATCACCAGCAGCTGTGACAGACGGGAGGTGAATTTGCCCGACGTAAACTCGTATTCCGTTGCGCTGACATACAGGTTATAGTCCGCCAGCTTCGACAGCTCCGACTCTACAAAACAGGTGATTGCAATAACCGGCACCCCGTTTGCTTTCAACTGCTTTGCGCAGTCCACCGTCGCCTTTGTCTTGCCGGAATAGCTGATCAGCACCGCCACGTCGCTTGGTGTCATGGTTTTTGCCATCACAAGCTGCAAATCAAAATCGTCCGAAATCTGGCAATGCTTTTTGACGCGGATGAATTTAAAAAACGCATCCTTTGCCACCAGCAGCGAAGCCCCGACACCAAAAAAGGTCATGCTGTCGGCCCGTGCCATCAGCCCCACACACTGCTCTACCACCCGGCTGTCAATCAGGCTTTGGGTGTCCTCCAGCGACGCGTTGCTGCGCGAGACCGTTTTACTGATGATGGTCTCGATGCTGTCCTGTTCGCCAATTTCAAAATCGCTCTCAATCACCACGCCCTCGCGCAGCGCAAGCTCACACGCCAGCGCACGCTGGTATTCGCGGTAATCGTCAAAGCCGATTTTGCGGCACAGCCTGCCAATGGTCGAAGGGGAGGCAAACACCACCCTTGCCAGTTCGTGCGTACCCATATGGGACGCGCGCTCCGGGTCGCTGAGAATAAAGCGAATGATACCCTTTTCGGTCTCGCTCGCCTGTTTTAAATATTCTTTTGCTCTTACAATCACGCTTTTCATATTCATTTACCTGACATTCGGCCGTTACCTGTATACTGGTTTGTAAAAAGCTTCCCACCTTTTAAAACAAATGCCGCCATGGCTTTGCGCAAGGCACCGCCGGCACCACCTTTTATTCGGGCAGTCGCTTTCTCCAAAACCAATATACCGCGTTAGATACTTTATGTCTACATTTTTAAATTTTATGATACTTCGTTTCACCGTCTGATACAATTTCACCTGTTTTGCCGCCTTAATTGTTTCTTTTTTGTCAAAAGTATTCAAATATTGTTTCGCGCCGCCCCGCCCGATACAAAAAGGCAGGCGTTTGCCCGGTGTTGGGGCAAACGCCTGCCTGCTATTTTTTGTTTTATTGTACCACCGGGGGTTAGTCTGCAGTGCCCGGCTGGGCCAGTGTTTTGATCATCAGCCACTCCCCAATGCCGGGGTGCACCGCATTTTCAATCAGCCCCAGCGCACAGTAGCCCTTGCGCTCGTACAGCGCTTTTGCCTGCAGGTTAAAGTGGCTGACCATCAGCGTCACCTTTTTTGCGCCCTGCCCCCGCGACAGCTCTTCAAACTGGGCCAGCAAAAAGCTGCCCACCCCCTGCTTGCGCCATGCCGGGGCCACGCTGAGCAGCGAAAGGTAGGGGTACAGGCCGCAAAAGCCCGACGGCAGAATTTTCATCAGCCCCACCGGCGCATCGGCTTCATCCACCGCCACATACAGCAGCTCTGCGGCAAACGCCTTGTCGACCGCGCGCTGAAACGCACCGGGCTGTGAAAAATAATATTGCTCTATTGTGCTGCCGTTTGCCATCTGCCCACACGCCGCAAGGTCACGCTTCTCTGCCCTGCGCAGTTTAAACTGTGTCATTCTGCTTCCTCCTCTAGATAACCGGTCGTCGGTTCTACCCCAATACCGGGGGCGGTGCCAAGTAAAATGCGCGGCCCGTCAAACACCGGGCCCCCGGTAAACGGGTCGGCTGCGCACAGCCCCGGCCCGTCCAGGTCCACCATCGTCACCACCTGCCGCGCGGCGGCCAAATGGGCGGCGGCGCTGACCGAAAGCCGGCTTTCCAGCATACAGCCCACCATGCACTGCACACCATATAGCTCGGCTAATGTGCAAATTTGCAAGGCTTTGGCAATGCCACCGGTTTTCATCAGCTTGATATTGATATAATCCGCCGCGTGGCACTGCAATACCTTTAGCGCGTTTTGCGCAGAAAAAACACTTTCGTCGGCCAAAATCGGGGTGTCTACCTGGCGTGTAACTTCGGCAAGACCCTGTAAATCGTGCGCGGGCACCGGCTGCTCCACAAGATCGATATCCAGCCCCGCATCCTCCATCTGCCGTATCAGGCGCACGGCCTGCTTTGCCTGCCAGCCCTGGTTTGCATCCACCCGCAGGCGCACCTTAGCCCCGACGGCCTGCCGCACGGCGCGTATGCGCTGCACATCGTCGCCGCCCTTGCCCACCTTTACTTTTAAAATGCGGTACCCCGCCTGCACGGCGGCAAGGCTGTCCTGCACCATCTGCTGCGGCTCGTTCAGCGAAATGGTCAAATCGGTTTCAAGCTCGCTGCGCGCACCGCCCAGCAGCCGGTACAGCGGCTGGTTGCAGCTTTGGGCAAACAGGTCGTAAAGTGCCATATCCAGGGCGGCCTTGGCCGAGGTATTGCCCACAATGGCGCCGTGCAATGCTGCTTGCACCTCTTCAAACGAGTCAAGGTCTTTGCCTAAAAGGGCGGGGCGGATATGGCCCAGAATCGCCGCTTTGATTGACGCGTTTGTCTCGCCGGTGATAGCTGCCGTGGGCGGGGCTTCGCCCCAGCCTGCCAGCCCGCCAAAAGCCGTGACGCAAACCAGTGTATCCTCCACCGCGTCTACCGTGCGCAGCGCGGTTTTAAACGGGGTTTTCAGCGGCACGCGCACACTGCCCACCCTGATGTCCTCTATTTTCACCCGGCATCATCCCTTCGTTTTGCCTGTGCGGCATTTGTTCTGCTATGCACCGGTACCCAGTGTAGCGCAAAGCAAACGGGGATGCAAAACCATTTTGTGATACTGTTTTTCATGCTGCGGCTGCCGGTGCCGCCGGCAAGCGGGCACGCGACATCGGTTTACTGCGCCGCCGGTGCCTGCCGTTCACTTTCCAGCTTTTTCATGCTCTTTTTAAACTGTATGCCAAACAGCACCGCGGTAAAGGTGACGGCCAGCAGGTCTGCCACCGGCTCTGCTGCATAAATTGCCGTTGTGGGGGCGGCACTAAATAGCCGCGGCAGCAGGTAGATCAGCGGGATCAGCAGCACAAACTTGCGCATCACCGCCACAGTGATTGAGGCCTTGGCACTGCCGATTGCGATAAAGGTCATCTGGCAGGCAACCTGCAGCCCAAACACCAGCAGCACGGCAAAGTAAACCCGCATTGCATTGATGGTAAAGGCGGCCAGTGCGGCATCGGCCGTAAACATACCCACAAACACCTGTGGCGCCAGCATCAGCAAGGCCCAAAACACCGCCGAATACAGCAGGCTAACCTTCAGCAGCAACCAAAAGGTCGCGCGCACCCGCTGTGGGTTTTTGGCACCGTAATTATAGCTTGCAATTGGCTGGGCACCCTGCCCCAGCCCTTGCAGCGGCAGCAGGGCAAACTGCATCACACTGGTAAGAATGGTCATTGCGCCCACCGCAATATCGCCGCCGGCGGCCAGCAGTGAAGAGTTGTAGCAAACGGCAATCACACTTTCGCTTGCCCCCATGATAAACGGCGCCAGCCCCAGCGCAAGACAGGGCAGCAAAATGCGCGGCGAAAGCCGCAGGTTGCGGCGCTGCAGCCGCAGCAGTGTTTTTTTGCCGGTCAAAAACACCAGCACCCAGCAGCAGGACACCGCCTGCGACAAAATGGTGGCCAGCGCGGCACCCCGCACCCCCATGCCAAACGCATAGATGAAAATGGGGTCCAGCACAATGTTGCACACCGCGCCGATTACCACCGAAACCATGCTGATTTTTGTAAACCCCTGCGCGGTGATAAACGCGTTCATGCCCAGCGTCAGCTGTACAAACAGCGTGCCAAGGGCGTAAATGCTGAGGTAATCGGTCGCATAGCCAATGGTGTTTTCACTGGCACCGAAAGCCAGTAAAACGGGCCTGCCCCAAACCATCAGTACCGCACTGAGCAGCAGTGAAATGAGCACCTGAAATAAAAAGCTGCTGCCCAATATTTTTTGTGCCTCCTCTTCATCGCCGCGCCCCATGGCAATTGACGCGCGGGGTGCCCCGCCGGATGCGACCAGCGAGGCAAAAGCAGCGACGATCATGATGACCGGCATACACACGCCTACCCCTGTCAGCGCAAGGGCACCGTCCACCGGCATGTGCCCGATATAAATGCGGTCCACAATGTTGTACAGCATGTTGATCAACTGCGCCGTGACGGTGGGCACAGCAAGCCTGCGCAGCAGGCGGGGGATGGGGTCGGTACCGAGAAATTGGTTACTTTGCTGCATGTGGGGTATTACTTCCTTTCCAGTGCGGTGCGGGCGTTTTCTGCAATGCGGGCGTTCAAAGTGGCATATTGGTCACGCTGCTGCGGGGTAAAGCCAAAAAACAAATCGTCGAGAAAGCGTTCTTTTACAGCCTGCACCTCGGCGGTCAGCGCCGCCCCCGCGGGGGTCAGCACCAGGTGCACCCGCCGCCGGTCGGCAGTGTCCGGCCTGCGCAGCAGCAGCTTTTTTTGTATCAGCCCGTCCACCGCTTTGGAAACATTGGCTTTGGGCAGCATGCGCAGCTCTACAATATCGGTTGCGGTGTCTTTGCCGGGGTTGTTGACCAAAAACATCAGCACGTTGGCTTCCGCCTGTGAAAGGCCATGTTTTTCTGTCAGGCTGCGCGCACTGTGGTCAAGCAACTGCATGACCAGCTGTACATTTTGCAGCAGCTCTGTATTGGTAAGCAAGCTTTCACCCCCTTTTAAATAGTTTCTTTATAAACGGTTTCTAATGAAACCATTATACAAAATCCTGCCACCCTGTCAAGCACTTTGTGCTACAGCGGTGCTACAGTCAGTCTTTTTACGGTGATTTTTGGTGTCTTTTGTCGTTTTTCACCATTTTTCATTGAATCTATACAAGAAAGCTCTTATAATAAACATAAGCAAACCAGGCAAAAAGCCTGGCAACATTCTCTGCCCAGTGCCATTTTACTGTGCCTTTGGCAGGCTTTCTGTATTATTTTGGCCCAGCCGGCGCAGGGCTTCCCCCCGGCTGCCGCCCCACCCACAGCCCACAACAAGAGGAACGCACATGAAAAAGAACATCGGTTTTGGCCTGCTCGTCTTTTTTGCGCTGCTCATCTGCTTTTTGTTTGCACAGCAAGCGGCTTACCACGTCGTTTCAATTTTTTTAATTGTGCCCAGCGTGGTGGCGGTTATTTTTTACCGCAGGCGGGGCCTTGTTTATGCAGCCCTTATTTTGCTGGCGGCATTAATGATACCTGTTTTTATCAATAAAGACCCCCTTGCCATCGCAGAGTCTGTTGCAGCTTACTTGTTGTGCCGGACTGGAAATATGTGAAGAGAATTGCCCTCATCAAATATGCTCGGATTGCCTCAGTGTTATTAACGTGGTTTTCCGGATTGTAATAGATGTAATACAACACTGGGAGCAAGACGTTCCAGCTACTTGAGAATCGGCTGACTTCAATCCGTAGACTCTTCAGCACCGTTTCCAGGTTCTTGAGTGCCTTTTTAAACGATGACCAGTTATTCTTCAGTTCCTCAGAGATTTTTCTATTGATGTTTGATTTCACAACATCACCATAAAGCATTAACGCAGCCCTTATTATGAAATCAGAACCATAACCCTCATATGAATCCACCAAAAGCTTTCCAAACTCGGTCTTTGCACTCGGCCAGTATGCTTCAAGTATGGACATCGTGATTTCTGATTTTCTAAGTGCTTTACCACCGCTATTGAACCTGACGAACATTTCCAAGGCATCGTCCTGATTCATATCGTGTATCTCGGTGAAACGTATAAGTTTTTCGGTGAATATTTTATGATATAGCGTCTTCAGCAGATTCCTCGCATAGTCCTTACTATCTGGAGGAACATTGGCAATAGCATCCTCTATCGCCTTATCTCGTGTACTATTGTTCTGGAATTTTTCCTGCAGGATATTCCGTAGCTCAAATTGTGTTGGACTTAAACGACCGACCTTTACACTGAATTTGATATCATATTTCTTGCTGTTATATTCCTCTTCGTCCACGTCCAGCTTGTTTTTATTTAATTCAATGAGCAACTTTGTGACCGTGCCTCCCACTGTGTTCCTGCGGGCATACTTTTCTCTGATATAGGAATCGCCAAACAGAGAAAGATATAGCGAAGTCAATCGCTGCTGACCATCGAGGATGGCAGTATCCGTAGTATTTACATCAATATCTGTCAATTCATAATTCACGCTGTCTGCCTGCTTCCTGTTATCAAAGGTCACAGAAGTCAGAAAGTTGCAAAAATAAGTATCCCATGTGACATTATTATCATCAACGTGCCAGAACAGGAAAGTAGCTATAGGATAATTTAGGAGAATAGAATCCCACAGTTTCTCAATCTGTTCCATGCTCCATACAAACTGTCGCTGGAATGCGGGCATCACGTATCTGCCTTCCTTTATGTGCATCATCGCCTCATAAATAGAAATGCTGCTGTCCTTCAAAAAACTCATTACGCATCCTCCCGTTTTATATATTTCAGTTCAATATCGTATCCCAGCGTTTCCAGCATCTGTACGAAAGTCTTATTTACAATATTCTCGTTTTTCTTTATGAGCCGATTCACATAGGACGGAGTGGTGCCCACGTCTTCCGCCAGCTTTGCCTGCGTGGTTCCTGCTTCTATACATTTTACCTTTACATCGACTTCAATATTGTTCTTCAGCATTAACTTCACCTCGTCTAACTATTGTGAAATAAATTGTACTAATTGTGCAATTTATTGTAACATGAATTTTACAATAATTCAATCACATAATAAAAAAGGCACTCCACCGTAGTAGAGTGCCATTCATGTATGTGTATCTGTTATGCCTGTATCTCCGTTCCGTCCCGAAAGGTAACCGTTATTTCCTTGTTCCTCCCGACCGTAAGGAACTCAACCATGCCGCCCCAAAGGCTACAGTCAAATTCCCGGATGGTGCCGTCTTGTGCTTTCAGCACCTTGATGAAGTTTTCCAGCCGTTCGCTCTGTGCTTCCTTGGCGGAGATGGTGGCCACCACATCATCGTACCGTGCTTTCACCGCATCATACCGCTGAACAAGCCCATTATATCGTTTCTGGTATTCGTCCTGATCCTGCGCAATACGAGCGTTCTCTGCCACGATGTTCTGTGTCATTTCTACAAGCACAGACATCTCGTCCTCCAACCTGCTTTTTTCTTCTCGTAGGGTATCGGTTCCACAAAGCGTCCTACGAATGATTTCCGCGTTGGCGATGATTTCCTTCTTCTCCGTCACAAGTTTATTGTATGCTGAAACGAATGCAGTTTTAACCTCATCCTCAGTGACATGAAGAGTCTGACACTTCTCACCATTGTATTTGCGGTTGCAGCGGTAGATGACTTTGCGGTAGCGGTCTGTGGAATGCCAGGTTTTCGCTCCGTACCAGCCGCCGCAGTCGGCACATCTAATTTTGTTGGAGAAGATACTCACTCCACTGTACCGAGTGCCGCCCTTGGTGCGTTTTGCAATCTCTGCCTGCACCATGTCGAACACCGCAGGACTGATGATTGCCTCGTGGTTTCCCTCCACATAGTACTGAGGAACTTCTCCTTCATTCTTTTTCATCTTTTTCTCAAGAAAATCTACCGTGAACTCCTTCTGCAAAAGTGCATCTCCTTTATACTTCTCATTTGAGAGCATCCGGCGCACCGTCTGTTGATTCCACACATCCTTGCCTGTAGGAGTCTTAATACCACGGC